>Ga0182024_10007558_pt1 | contig 23390 bp, 24 predicted proteins | sample P32metaG_FD_120480 | JGI IMG/M metagenome (GOLD analysis project Ga0182024, IMG submission 120480) | Permafrost microbial communities from Stordalen Mire, Sweden - P3-2 metaG (Illumina Assembly) | ecosystem: Environmental > Terrestrial > Soil > Wetlands > Permafrost | place: Sweden: Stordalen... | reverse complement strand
CGCCAAGCGCAAGGAACTACGAGCCGCGCGGGCCCTGCTCGAAGGGGAGAAAGCTCCGGGCAAGTGACTTGCGGTCCATTCGGATGTGACGAGCGAACAACGCGTCCAGATCTTTGGAGTCCCTATTCTTTCTGTTTTATGCCATTTTCTCTTAAGATGCTAGCGTGCTCACGGAAATTCGGGTCGGCATGCTCGTCCAATTTTGCACCCATTGGCTGGCGGCTTTGGTTCGCGTGTGGCCACACGCATTGCCCGCCGGCCTCACACTGTGTTACAAGCCAAATATGCGGAAATGGATGACCGAGCGCCTAAAGCGCCGTAAAAAAGAGCCGGAGAAAGGGTCCGGTGAAAAGGCACAAGCTCCTTTGCAGCCAGCTTTTTACGACACTGCCCCTCCCGAAGCAGCCCCGGCAGCTATCGTTCACGAACCTGTGGTTCATCAGTCCGTCGTTCACCAACACGCCGTTCATGAACCCAAGGCTCACGAAAGCGAAGCGCCCAGGCAGGCACAAGAGACCCCGTCGCCGCAGGTTACTGGCCGTCAGCAAAGTAACGATGCCGGGCGTCCCCTGAGGCGGAGGCGGCGAGGCCGAGGTGGCCGCGGACGTAGCCGCGGGACTTCCGAAGCAGCTGCACCAGCCAGCTTAGCGCACGAGGCAGAGGCGGCGCCTGCCCCGTCGTCCGCAGGCCAAGCTGCAATCCCAGCTACGACTCCTCGAGCTGCCAAAGGCATTGTTATCCTGGCGATCGGGCTACCCGGGTCAGGGAAGAGTTCATGGTTCAAGCGGCACAAGATCACACCGCTCTCCAGCGATCTGCTGCGAGCGATTCTGTTCGACGATGCCGCGGAGCAGCGCTTTCAGGATCTGGTTTTTTCCAATTTGCGCTCCCTGTTGAAAGCGCGGCTCATCGCTCGCCGTCCCACGAATTACGTGGATGCCACCAACCTCACGCCGCATGAGCGCCAGGGCTGGATCAAGCTGGCCAAGGATTACGGTTACGAAGTCCACGCCGTCTTCTTCGATGTGCCGGTGGAAGTTTGCCGGGAGCGTAATCAGAAACGCGAACGCGTGGTGGGAGAAGATGTGATGCGGCGCATGGCGTCCAAATTGAAAGCCCCAACGTTTGAGGAAGGATTTTCGAAGATCACAGTGGTGCGGGTGAAGGCGAAGGAATAGAGGGCATTTTTGGAATTAAGGAAGGTGCTCCCACGTTGCGGGACTGCGCCCCGCGGACAGCCCCTTCGGCTTCGCTCAGGGCAGGCTACCGGCCGCTGTCTCTACGCAAACTCCGCGGTTCTCACTGGTTGACCACGAGCGGGACTGCCCATAGAATCAATTCAAGGCGCTACGAAAAACGGCACCTTCCAACCGCTTGCTGCCCCCTCGTTCAACGGCAGGACACCTGCCTCTGGAGCAGGTTATCGGGGTTCGAATCCCTGGGGGGCAGCCAAACTACAATCTCACCGCGACAGAAGCCTCTCCTCCGGGACGTAATGTTTTAGGCATCATAATTTTTTCGTCTTGGACAGCGACCGGCAAAGGTGGTATTCATGAATGAAAATTTGTCGTGCCGGCTCGGGCGCAGGCTCACAGGTTGACGTGGAAGATAGACCCAACTGATTCTTGAACGAGCGGAAACAAGTCCTCGTACAAGAGTGCCTGTCGCGAGGCCGTCCTAGAGAAGGGGGAATAAGCCATGCGACTCTTGGTCCCTTTTGCCGTCCTGAGTCTGATCCTCGCTTCTTCCGCCACCCGTTCGACGGAAGCACCTACCGGTTTTGACAACAAAAGCAACGGCGTCGCCGACGATGCAACTCATCAGGCCGATCAGGCGAAATTCGAAGAAGTCGAGCAACTGAGCGATGGCCTCGGACCGCTCTATAACGCGCAGTCCTGCCGCGAATGCCACCAGAGTCCGGTTTCAGGTGCCGCCTCCCAGGCCACGGAATTACGCGTCGGCCATGTGGGGCCAGACGGACGCTTCCGCAATCCGGACATCCCGATCGCTCACGGAGCCGAAGTGATCTCTGGCCGCTCTCTGGTGAATGATCGCGCTATTTGTCCCAACGCTGCTTTTCCTGACAATGAGATTCAAGAGCGAGTTCCAGAGACCGAGACGATCCGCACGTTCCGCCTTTCTTTGAATCTGTTGGGAGATGGCTTCGTCGAGGCGGTTGCCGATCAAACTTTCATCGATCTCGCCGAGCAACAATGCAAGTCTTCCCACCGGAAAATCTGCGGACAGGTTCTCCACGTCCCTATCGTAGAAGCGCCCGGACAGATGAGCGTAGGCAGGTTCGGTTGGAAAGACCAGCACGCGAGCCTACTGTCGTTCGCCAGCGACGCTTACCTGAATGAGATGGGCATCACAAACCGCCTTCAACCGGATGAGGTGACGAAGCTTTGCAACACTGCTTCGGAGCCGAATGACACCCCGGGACCGGATGGCCTCTCCGACATTGATCACTTCGCCCGGTTTATTCGAGCCACCAAAGCGCCGGCGCGTGATTCCAAGCTTGCGAGCAACGCGGTCGCACAGAAGGGCGAAGGCTTATTTGACAAGATCGGTTGCGCAGCCTGCCACGTCGAAACCTTGACCACGGCTCCCGCTGGGACGAAAATCAACGGCGGAGTGTTTACGATTCCGGGTGCGCTCGGGTCCATCACATTTCATCCTTGGGGGGATTTCTTAATGCATGACGTCGGAACAGGCGACGGAATCCTGCAGGCGACGCGGGAGCACTACGGGAACAAAGTTTTTCAGATGATGTCGGTCTATCTTTCGAAACAGGACTTCGAAAGCAGCCGGAACAAAATACGCACCGCGCCTTTATGGGGAGTCCGCTTGCGTCCGCGATTGATGCACGATGGCGCATCCCAGACGCTTCGCGACGCAATTCTGCGGCACAGCGGCGAGGCGACCCATGTAAGTCAGCGATTTGAAAAACTGAAGAAGGAGGACCAAGAAGCCATCATCGAGTTCTTGAAGTCTCTATAAACTCCTCAGAGGCTGCGTTTGGGGCAGGCAAACTTACTTTGCATCACTCGGAGGTTTCCTCTTCCCGTCGACTTTTTTGAATGTCGACTCCTAATTGTTCCGCTTTCTTATAAAGATGGCTGCGCTCCAGTCCAAGTGCCTTGGCTGTATTTGTAATGTGGTAACTGTGGCGTTTCAGTTCCGAGAGTAGTACCTCACGCTCAAAATTCTGTACACGTTCCGCCATGGGCCCTGAGTCCATTGTGAGTGAGCGCGGGGTGTCGAGAGTTTGTGGCAAGGCGGTGCGTACGGTGTCCATGTCAACCTGGTTGTCGGTCGCCAACAACAGAAGCCGCTCGACCACGTTGCGAAGCTCGCGGACGTTGCCCTGCCAGGCATGCCCTTGCAGCGCCTGAATGGCTTCTGCAGTAAAGGGAATTGCCTTCCAGTTATTCTGCGCGCAAACTTGCCGAGCAAAGTGCTCGATCAGCGCCGGAATGTCTTCTCGCCGCTCACGTAGAGGCGGCAGAACCAAAGGGAAAACATACACACGATGGAACAGGTCCTGGCGGAATTTGCCCTCGCGAACCAGCGTCTCCAGCTTGCGGTGGGTTGCGACCAGCACGCGGACATCCACGGATATCGATTTATCCCCGCCGATGCGTTCGACCTCGCCTTCCTCGAGCACGCGCAAGAGCTTGGCTTGCATCGGCAAAGGCATGTCGCCAATTTCATCGAGAAAAATGGTTCCGTGTTCGGCCTGCTCGAATTTTCCGAGATGGCGGCCGACTGCCCCGGTGAAGGAACCTTTCTCATGTCCGAAGAGCTCGGACTCGATGAGTTCTGCCGGCACCGCGGCGCAATTGAGGGTAACGAATGGGCCAGAGGCGCGCGGACTGCGTTCATGCAGAGTGCGGGCGACCAACTCCTTTCCCGTGCCGGTCTCGCCCAGAATGCAAACCCGAGTTTCACTCGCGGCCACGCGCTCCACCTGTGCCATGATTTTCTGCATGGTGGGGCCAGTCCAGATAATTTCGTGTTTTCCTAGTTGCTTCCGAAGTTGACGATTTTCGGTTTCGAGGTGCTGCAGCTTAAGGACGTTGTCAATGGTGAGGAGCAGCTTTTCTGTAGAGATGGGTTTTTCCAGGAAGTCGAGTGCTCCCAGCCGCGTCGCCCGTACAGCCATTTCGATGTGGGCTTGCCCCGACATCATCACCATCGGCGTGGTGATTCCTTGTGAACGCAGATCTTCGAGGAAAGTCAGTCCGTCTCTGCCGGGCATGACAACGTCGGAGAAGATGAGATCAAAGTTTTGCGACTTGACGAGATCGAGGGCCTTGGCAGCGTTGTCGCACACTGTTGCCTCATGCCCGCCCAGACGAAAGGCGCGAGAAAGGGAAGCCAGAGTGTTGGCTTCATCGTCGACAATCAGCAAATGTGCTTTCTGTGACACGGAATTGTTCCTCACGAGATTCAAAAAGTCTTGTCATGCTCAGCGAAGGAGCCGCGTAATCGCGGCGAGAGGGTCGAAGCACCCCTATACCCGGCAGACTCTCAGATAGTAGGGGTCTTTCGACTCCGTTTCCGCTTGGCTTCGCAAAACAGCCACTCCGCTCAGGATGACAGATCATTCTTAATCCTGCTTTTCGGGAGCTCGACTATAAAAGTAGAGCCGCGCTCGGACTCGCTTCGAACACTGACGCGTCCGCCGTGATCGCTCACTACAGACTGAACCATTGCCAATCCCAGGCCGGTGCCATGGGCTTTGCTGGTGTAATAAGGAGTAAACAGGCGCTCGCATTCTTCCGGCGTGAGGCCGGTCCCGGTGTCCGACACTTCGACGAAAGCGCGGTCGTCATGATGACGTGTGCGTAGGGTGAGGACGCCGCCTTCGGGCATCGCGTCCATTGCATTGAGGACGAGATTCGAAAGTGCGCGGTGCATTAGTTCTGGATCGGCAGCGACGGGTTCCATGGATTCGGCGAGTTCCAGTCTACATTCGATGGGCGGCCGTCCGGGAGTATGCAGTTGGGCCTGGAAAAGGCGGGCAACGTTTTGTACGACTTCGTTTAGATCGACACTCTGGAGATGGGGTTGCGGCATGCGGGAGAACTCGCTGAAGCGCGAAATGATGGTCTTGAGGTTTGAGATTTCCGCCAGCAACGTGGAAGAACTCTCCTGAAAGGTCTCTTCGAACTGCTCAGGACTTTGCTGCCGTGCCCGCAGCAAATTTTCGACCGTCAATTGGAGAGGGAAGAGCGGATTCTTCAGCTCGTGAGCCAAACGCCGCGCCAACTCTCGCCACGCGGCCACTCGTTCGGTCTGCACTAAGCGCTCTTTTTGTTCCAATAACTCGCGAGTCATGCGGTTGAAAGATGCAGCCAATTCCCCTAGTTCGTCGGTGGACTGAACCGTCACTTGCGTATTCCAGTTCCCGTCAGCAACCTCGCGTGCGGCCCGGGCAAGCTGTTCGACCGGCCGAGTGACTCGCGCCGCCGCCCAACCGCTGAGCAAGATGGCAAGAATCATGCCCGCGCCTCCCGCCAGCAATGCGGCCGAGCGGATATGTTGCCGGAGTTCCACGTAGGGACGGCGCGAGCTCCCTACCAGCAGAATCCCCAGCAACTGATTCGCCTGTCCGGTCAACGGGATGGCATGAATAGTTTCGTCGTCAGCCGCATTGGAAGACCAGTGGACGAGCGCTGTGGCTTCCTGTCGTTGTAGATGGACTTGCTCGATGAGGGGCGCGATTCGATCCGCTTGCGGTACTGGGCCGGAAGTGTCGGTCAGCAGTTGAGCGGAGAAACCCTGATTGCCCAGATTCCGATAGAGCATGGCGCGCATCCCGGTAGGGAGCTCGAGGCTGGCGAGGAAATCCTTGTCCAAGCGGCGGCCTCCAATCACATAGAGTGGCCGGTCGCCAATATTCACCTGGCGTACCGCCGAAAGGCCCAAGGCTGCACCGTCCGGTAGCTCCTCCTGCTTGAGGAAGGCTTCCTTGGGGACGGGTGTGGTGAGCGCGAAATTGTCTTTGTAACCGAACGTGGCCGGCGATTGGGCCGACGAAATAATTGTGCCCTGGCTATCGACAAACTCGAGAAAGTCCAACTGCTGGTTTTCCGCCAGGGATTTCGCTTCGTCGAGATATGCGCCGTAGTCAGGAGTGCCGTGGCTCAACTTGAGAGCCATGCGGGTTGCAGCTTCACTGGAGGCCATGGTCTCCACTCGATGGACTACTTCTTCGCCGCGCCGGTTGAACTCGCGGCGGAATTGTGCGACCAATGCGGAAGTCCGCTCCTCATTCGCTTGCTCAAAACTGCGGCGGGTAAGTGCGGAGACGATCCACGCGACCGTGGCCACGGACAAAAACACGGTCAAAGCAAACACGGCCAAAAGTTTGCGCCGAAACCTCATTGCTTCTCCGTTCCCAGCGTCCCCAGCCAGACCTCTGCCAAGCTCCAGCTGCCATCGCGAGCTTCATGCCAATCTTTGACGGTCGTTTGTACGGCGGAAGCGGTCCGCAAATGAAGTAAAGGAATAACGCGCTGTGATTGCAGGAGAGTGTTTTCTGCCGCGTAGAGGTCGTCTTCAGAATTGGAATTGCCATTGAATTTCAGCGGTGAAAGACCCAGAGACTCTGCCAATTCAACGAGCGCAACGTGAGCATTAAGGGAAACCAGAGGAACACGGACAAGCCGCAGATCAGCCGCACCCGAAGTGGGTTGGAGCGACAGGCCGGCATCATGGGCGTTGAGCGCAATTCTTTCGGCTAAGAGGCGCGCTCCGGGATCAGCGGCCTCGTAACCCAGCGTCCAGGGCGCAGTTTGGCGAAGCCCAGCAAGATTTTGCCGCGCGCGTGCGAGATCGACATTTACCGGGAAAACAAAAGCGTATCCGGTCATCCAATTCGGCAACAGCGCAGAGGAGGGTTCGCCTCCACTTTGCATCACGACATTATTGAGCGATCCGCGATCAATGCTGAGCGCAAGAGCTTCGCGGATACGTCCATCGTCGCCGGACTGGCGGTCACGAGCGAAAACCAACGCCATCAACTCTTCCGGTTCAGAATGCTCGACGCGGCTGCTTTCCACGCTGGCCCGATGCACCTGCTCCGGTGCGACTTCGACGACGTCGGTCTTGCCGAGATCCAGAGCGATCATCTGGTCGCGAAAAGTTTTTCCCATCTCGATTTCCATCGAGTCCACGAAGCCCCGCCCGCCCCAATAATCCTCACGTGCAGTCAGGACAAGTTTCTTTCCCGGATCCCATCGGGCAACAGCAAAAGGCCCAGTGCCGCTGATCTTTCCACCGTCCCGCCTGACGATGCTATTGCGCGGCAAAGCCAGCTCGGCGGGAAGGTTGGGAACGGCGGAACCGCGTTCAATGATGACGGCCTCTCCCGCGGAGAAAACCTTCCAGGTCGGATTTATAGCTCGGAGTGAAGCCGCGACTACGTCACTGGTGAGAGCTGTTCCATCCTGAAAAGCTATGCCCCGGCGAATGGAAAACTGCCAACGCTGGTTGCTCGGTTCGGATTGCCAGAAAGTGGCCAGGGAAGGCTGGGGTTTACCGCTATTGTCGAGCGTGACCAGAGTGTCAAACATCAAACGCGAAAGATTGCGGGAGCCCAACCAATCGGATGAACCGGACGCGCCGGGATCGAGCGATGAAGGGGCAGCGCGCATGGCAACTCGCAAGGTGCCGCCATAACGCGGCCGTGTGGCCGCGGGTGCGGTCGTTGCGGAGAGCAGCGCAACGACCAGACTACTGGCCGCAAGTAATCGTAAGGCGATACGCCGCATATTTCCCGGTTTCCGAATCGCGTGAGACTGCAATTGCGTTGCTTCCGTCTGATTCCGTCCACAACGCGGTGATACTGCCGCTGAATTCCGTGGGCTGGGTCGTAGCCACTGGCTCGCGATCTGCTATTTCGAACGCGCGCACGGTGTCGTCCCCGCTGTCGTTATTTCCAGTGGCCAAAAGCTGCCAACCTGATCCGCACCCACTATGAACGCTGGCAATGTCGCTGCCCCAACCTAGCTTCCCGGCGGGCTGGTCGGTGATGCCGTCTAGCATGTGCAACTGGCCGTCGACGGTGGCAAAGAGCCAGAGGGTGTATTTGTCTCGTGGCAACGGGGCAGCCGAATAAAATGGCGGCGCAGTTGTTTGTTTTCCGCCTCCGGCGGCGACCGCGCCGGTAAAGAAGTTTCGGGTGTGGGCAAAGAATGCATTCAAGGGGAACTGGTCTGTGCCCAATGGCCAGGGATCATCGCTCTCATAGCAATTGAGGTTCAAAGGAGCAGTCGCGGCGCTACGGCAGTAAACACCGGGCAGATAGGCGTCAAAAAGGTGGTCTTTGCGCAGTAGCAATCTTCCTCGCAAATCGCGTGGCCAGGGATGCAAGTGGGATGTGGCGAGAGCTTGTTCTGGCTGCCAGCGGTTGTCCTGAAATTTGTACAGCGTGACATTGTCTTGATCGAGAACGACCATGTGCTGCGGGTTACCAGGCACCTCGGCTATGTCCAGTATGCGACTGTCTTGGACCCAAAGCAGGGTTTTGCGGATGGTCAGCGCTGAAAGTTCCTGAGTAACCGCCGGCGTCCCCGGACGCGGCGCGGTGATCATCACTACCGAGGACTCGTTCGTGCCCTGATGGATTTCCGCGATCCACACGTAATTCTGCAAGTCCTCGGAAAGAGAAACCTGCACGGTGGCAGCGGCTTGGTCGGCATTGACAAAGCGCACTCCCAGGGAAGCCATCTCGGTAAGCAGCCCGCGACGAATGCCATCCCACTCGGCGCGGCTGAGGGAAGAACGATTGACCACTTGCAAAGCGACAGCGCCGGGCCCGGTAACAGCGGCAATCTTCTCCGCCAGCTGCTGCTCGGGCGTCCGCCAGTCGTTAACCCGCAAATCGGGAGCTCCCATTGCGGGCATGCAAAGGAGAAAGAACAGCAGGGAAGAGGCGGCGCGCGGAATGCGTGATGGCGCAATCGGCATGTTGGGAATGCGCGCATTATAAACCGCGTGATGGTTCGTACTTTGCATAAGCCCTGTACTGGTTAGAGTCGTGCGTCTTACGACGCCTGGTTTCTGGGGAACGCTCATGTTCTTGATAGGTCGGGTGGCTGGTTTACCAGACTACGGGTCGCGGGTATGAAAGAGCCCATTTTCCCGCCAGGCGCTTAACGCTGCTGCCCAGATTTGACCTGCACCGCCTGCCGGGCAAAGAACAGGCGGAATACCTTGCCGAAGATCAGCTCCTCCACCAGAAGTGCGATCGCCAGTGAGAAGACCATTCCGGCCGTAACTGCCATAGCTGTGATTGCGAGTTGCATTTGTTTCTCCTAAGAGTTGGTTTTGCTGCTTACTGTCCGCCGCCATTCTGTATCGGAGGCGTGGATTTCACTTGTGCAACTGCGGAGGTGTCTGTGTCCGCTACGCCACCGAAAATCTGCGCGATTTGCTCGTCACGCTCACTACGAATAGACACCGCGTCTCCCACGCTCACCATTTGAAAGAACTGCACGATGTCGCGATTGCTGAGGCGAATGCAGCCGTGGGAGGCGGCGTGACCAATGGAGCGTGGTTGGTTTGTCCCATGGATCCCGAAACCTTTTTGACTTAAGCCGATCCATCGCGGGCCGATTGGGTTGTCGTTCCCCGGAGGAATCACGGTGCTAGGGTGGTAATAGGTGGGGTTTGCAAGGCGGTTGACAATCTGGAACTCTCCGGTTGGACTCGGACTGACCGCAGAGCCGACCGAGACAGGGAAGGTGCGGATGACGTTGCCATTTTCTAGCACTGCCAATTTCCGGTCGGAGATGCTTACCAATACCTGACGAGGAGGCCGCTTTGCGGGGATGGTGTTGCTGGCGTTCTCAGAAGCGTTCTGGGCGACGTTTTGAGCAACTGTTGCCGTACTGAGGATCACAACCAGCGCTAACAGAAGCCGTTCGCTCAGGTTGCCAGTGCCTGGAGTCCGTTGCATGATTCCCACCTCGTTGCTTTGGGGTACGTCTAACGAGATGGCAGGTCGAGAACCATACGCTATGTCATTGATCCTAGATAGTTTGTACTGTTCTTGGCTGAGAAGCTTTCGTGTCGCGTAGGGGACAACGTGTCATTGCAGACACAGTCCCAAGATGGTGATGTCAGCGGGGCTTCCTGGCAGCTTACTTCTTGGCAGTCGTCATTTCTTGGCGGTCAACGAACTCATTCGAATACCGAACGGGACGAGCCCGTATGCAATGACGAGCCCCAAACTCGAGGCGACCCAGGCCCATGTAGGGAAGGCCAAGGCCGCCTGAGACAGGAGATTTGCAGTGAACGTGTATCCGGGTTTGATTCGATCAGACATGAGAGACATCGCGGTGCTGCACAATCAGTTTCTAGTTGCTTGGTGGAGGTCCTTGATGCCCCATGTGCTCGTGTTGCTCTTGTTGCATCTTGTCGAATCTCTTTTGCTGATCTTCGGTGAGAATGGCCTTGATCTGAGTGTTGGAATTCTCATGGATTTCTCGCATCTTGCCGAACTTGTCCTCCCGTGCGATGGACGAATCGTTGCGGAGTGCCTCCATCTTTGTGTGCTGGTCTTCGAGAACAGCCTTTACTTTTGTTTGCTGGTCGTCACTGAGATTCAACTTCTTGGTAAGGTGTTGGAGTTGTTCGTCCACACTGGGCATCTGATGATGTCCGCCCATTCCATGACCACCCGTTTCCGAGCCTTGCGGAGGGGGAGCCTGCTGACCTTGATTGTCCTGACTGAAAGCGGTTCCGGTGCAAAGCAGGAAACTTATCGCGAATGCCAATGCGGCCAGTATCAGTCTTGACATCGCACTCCTTCTTGATTGTTTCGCTGCCTGATCGATTCTAGGATTTGACATTGATATTGCCTCCAACTCTGGTTTTGAGCTCATACGCGAAAGAGTCTGCAGCGCGGGGAGCCCACCATTCATAGGAACACTTCCTGAGGGGCAAACAAGTAAAGAGTTCGTAAAGTCGCGTAAAACTTCGTAAACACAATTGCGGCATGGCTAGGCAAACATATCTGGCAAAAACTGCTTTGGGGTTCTGTTCGTGGACTAGAGGTTTCCAGCTGCTGGCCGATATGCAGAAGTAAGGGAGGTACTTATGCTCAATTCGGTGAAAGGCACTTCGCCCATATCGCAGAACGATCCAGCAGCCAGCGCTTCCCAAAACAAGGCACCCGCCCCTCAGAAATCCGACGCCGGCCAGGACAAAGTAACGCTGAGTTCTCAGCTGAAACAGACACCAAAGCCTTCTTCCACCGATGAGGATCACGACGGCGACAATTACTGAAGCTCGTTAGGGCAGTAGGAAGGGCACGGCATAGGGAGCAGCGGTGGGCGTTGGGTGTAGCTCGGGTCCCTTCCTCAGCAATTTTACTATGCAATCAAGAAAGATCCAAAGAGGCTGTACAGCAGAACCACCAGCACAATCAGGGTAAAGCCGACGTACATCCAGTCTCGCTCTTTTGCAAATCCAAACACTGAAAATGTAACTCGAGCTACCGGAGTCGCGATCAGCAGGAGCAGTCCCAGTTGAATCAAGCCACGACCGTGCTGTTGGAAGGCATATCGAACGATGCCCTGCGCGCTCTTCAGTTCGTCAGGCTCGCTTCGGAACACCCGATAGTCGGCGGGCGAAAACCCGTGCCGGACCAAGTAAGTGATTGCGCCAATGAAAACCACCGTCGCTGAGAGCAGTACACCAGTACGCAACAGGTTCGCGATTAGTTCTTCAAACCTTTGATCGGTCCACTTGGATGAATTCCTCATATCAGCTTGTTGGCTCGGTCTTTCCTGTTCAAATCGTCTCCCTATATCTTCCCGGCAATTCCTTGGTAAATCATTTGCAGTCCTAGCAGGACGATCACAATGCTAAACACGAGCCGTAGCTGCTTGGTCTCTGTCTTAACTAGAAGGCGCGTACCTATCAGCGAACCCGCCAGCACGCCCAGCATCACAGGCATGGATAGGCCGGGATCGATGTAGCCCCGGCTAAGGTAAATCCCAGCGCTAGCTGCGGCCGTCACTCCAATCATGAAGTTGCTGGTCGTCGTGGAGACCTTGAAAGGGACCCTCATGGCTTGGTCCATGGCCAAGACTTTCACCGCGCCCGAACCGATGCCTAGCAATCCTGACAAAGCGCCGGCCCCGAACATAAAACTGAAACCGGTCGGTACGCGATACACGTTGTAATGCCGGATCCCCTCTGTGGTCGGGAAGTCGCCATTCAGGCGCAGTCGGGTGGCCAGGGGATCAGGAGGATCGTCGCCGAGCGACCTGGGGCGAGTGCGGCGTGACACATACGCCGAGTACAAAAGCACGGATCCGAAAATGATAGCGATAGCGCTCGTTGGAACTTTGGCGGTCAAGAATGCTCCCAGAAGGGCGCCCAGAGTCGTCGCAATCTCCAGAAACATGCCGATGCGGATGTTGGAGAAGCCTTCTTTCACATAGGACGCGGCTGCGCCCGAGGACGTCGCGATCACGGAAACCAGAGACGCTCCGATGGCATAATGCAGATCCACTTTGAAAAAAATTGTCAGCAGGGGGACGAGAACGACCCCGCCACCGAGTCCGGTCAGCGCTCCGAGCAAGCCGGCGAGCATGGATCCCACGCACACCAGAAAGGTGAACTCAAGCACATTCATTCTGTTTCCGCCATGATGACAGTGTGCCACAGCACGTGTATGTCGTGCGGTCTTATAGAAGATGCGCTGTTTACTAGGCGAAATCTGCACGAGAGAAGGGAAGCGCTGGCACGAAGTCGATTTTCCGGCGACAATGATCAATTAACCTGATCCCTATGGCTTCTACGACCGCCGCACTAGCAAGGAAAAGTGTTCCAAAGAAAGCCGGTCTCGCTCTGTGGATGGAACGAGTGCTAGAAGAGTGCGATCGCGCTAGCGTGGATTTGGCAGCCGATCCGGTGCACGACTTGCGTGTAGCTCTACGCCGCTGCCGCTCCCTGGCCGACGGTCTCCTGGCCCTCGATCCCGCTCCCGACTGGAAGCAGATGAAGAAGGCTGGCAAGCGCCTTTTCGGCAGTCTCGGGGAACTGCGGGATGTACAAGTCATGGAGGAATGGGTACAACGCCTGGGTAACCCCGACGATCCGGTAGCTACCGCGCTGATGCAATTTCTGCGAAACCGCGAGATTCAGCACAAGCTGGAAGCTGGCAAAGCCTTGCAGGAGTTCGATCGCAAACAGTGGCGGCGATGGGGCGCAGTTCTGCCCCGCCGGGCGATCAGACTTAGGCCGGGAAGTGTGTTGTTCAAGCACCTGGCATTGGAGCACTGGACGAATGCCTATGACTTGCATCGCCGGGCGCTCCGCAATCGCTCCCAGGTCGCTTTTCACAGCCTGCGGATCGGATTGAAGCGCTTCCGCTACATCGTGGAAAATTTTCTTCCAGAGCAACACATGGCATGGAAAGACGATCTTAAACATCTGCAAGATCTGTTGGGCGAAGCCCATGACCTGGATGTTCTCTGGGCGACGGCGTTGCAGGTGAACGCATTCCCCGACGAGGAATCGCGGTCTGGCTGGCACACGCGGGTCATCGAAGAACGTGCCCACAGAATCAAGCAATATCGCGACAAAATGCTGGGTGGAGCGTCGCTGTGGCAGGTGTGGCGGGCCGGATTGCCTCAAGGCAAGGAGATCGAGTCCATCGCACTGCGCCGTTTGAAACAGTGGGCCTCGTTTCTCGATCCTGAATTTCAACATTCCCAGCATGTATCCCGCTTGGCGCTGCAACTCTATGACGCGCTGCCAAAGCCAGCGCGAAGTCCAGGTTCGCCGGTCGAAGATGGCCGTGCCATTCTGCAAGTCGCCGCCTTGCTTCATGGTGTCGGGCACGCAACCAAAGAAAAGAAGCCGGAGAAAGCAACTTTCCGCCTGGTCCAGAGGCTTAAACCGCCCTTGGGCTGGAGCGCCGCAAATCTGAGATTGGCTGGTGCGGTCGCCCGTTATCATCGCGGAGCATTGCCAAGAGCCGGACAAAAAGCGCTTCTGGGTCTCAATCTCGCCCAGCGGCAAAGCGTTTTGCACCTCTCAGGGCTTCTTCGTCTGGCTGATGCCTTTGACGCTGACCGCGGCGGCCAGATTGGACGAATCGAAATCAGCCAGAACAACGGCTTTATAGTTATTGCGGCGCAAGGGTACTCTCCGCGCGACCGTGTTGCAGAAGAGATCGCGGGCGCTCGTCATCTGGTGGAATTGGTCTATCGACGGCCGGTGATGGTGAAATCGCTACCGATCCCGAAACCAGCACGTCGAAGTTCGCCGAGAGCTAGAAACTAGTCGGTCACTTCCTTCTTCCTTATCCTGCGAGTAAAAATTATCTAGCCGAGAGTTGTCTATCTAAAAGTTAACGATTTCATGACCCATCCTCAATTGGTGCCGAAAGCTGTAGCGTGGTTGCGGAGTTATCGCTGTGGAGTAGTGCTCTCCGAACAGGCCTGCGCCAGCGGTGAGATGCCCGACGCTATAGGATGGAAGCGGGCCTCCCATTCGGTGCTGGTCGAATGCAAGATTTCGCGCTCGGACTTTCTTGCCGACCGGGGCAAGCCCTTCCGCCAGAAACCAGAGATCGGCGTCGGCTGCGAACGGTTTTATCTGGCCCCTGCGGGAATTATTCGACCCAATGAGTTGCCCGCCGGGTGGGGGTTACTGGAATGCCGGGATCGAAAAATCGAGGTAATCCAGCGTTCCGCGAAGAACTTTCGCACGGCAGTGGGGTTCAATTATGAGATGAATCTGTTGCTGGCCAGCCTGCGCCGGGTGGAAATCCGCATCGAGCCGCAGACCATTACGGACTTCCTGAAATGGAAGAACCGCATGGCCGAGTACAACCGCGGCACCTTGCCGGAAGGGATTCAGCCCGTGGAACAAGAGCCGAATTTCTTCCTGGAGACGGAATTGGAACCAGTCAGCGGGGACTAATCCCGCGAATGAAGCTGCGATTTTGTAAGACGAGCAGAAGAGAAGGAGAAATTACCTTGGGAAAGAAATTCATAGGAATGTTTGGGAAACGAGCACTGCTTGCGGGAATACTTCTAAGTTGCACTGCACCGCTGTCAGCCTACGCGCAGGACGCGCCTAAACCTGCGCCAGTAAATGCAGGCGGTAAATGGGTGGAAATCGACTCTCAAGACCAGATGACCCTTGCCAAGAAAACCCGATTCGAGCTGGAGGCGGAGAATTTTCTGCCCGACAGCTCCTACCATAAGCCGAAGATTGAGATTTTTTGCGAGAACGGAAAGTATAAATTTGCCGACCTCGTTCCCAATGTGAAGCTTGGTCCGCCCAATCGCCCCGGATTTTGGGGTCAGCCGCAGTTGGAGGTCCTGGTGCGAGTGGACGAGAGTCACAGCCATCATGGCTGGAATTGGTTGGGAGGCCGGTCTCTTTCGATGGACAAGGGAACCGTTCGCGAACTGATTGGCGCGAAGGTGTTCAAAGTCGAATTCAGGACTCCCGATGGCCCTGAAATCGCGGGATTCACGCCGGAGAACTTCAGCCTGGATCGCATCGGCAAAGCTTGTGACTTGACTCCCAAAAAGCCGAGCAGCGATGACTAGTAGGGTTTCGTCGGTGGTTGTTTACGAGCCCTAAGCAGTTCGGCAGTTCCTGGGCGGGGCGGCGAACATCTCCAAGAAAGAAAAACCGGGCTGGTTGGCCGGGTTTTTCCTATAGCGTCCGTTGAGATCCGGTTACATCACAGCGCGGCGCGAGCTGTCGCGAGCGCGCTCCGGTCGGTTTGGGACCGGACGAATCTCTTGCACTCCCTCGGGTTAGCCAAACTCACAAGAAAAACTTAACCAGAAGAGAAGGAAACATTGCAGGGGAGAGGTGCAACTACGGGGCCAGGGGCGAGGGCTTATCTGGGTAAATCTGTTACTTCCCTTGATTGATGTAATTGTAAGTATTTAAATGATTTATGTCTCTATCGACAGGGCCGATGAGTCCTATCAATTGCTGCAGGTAAGCGGAAAATTCTTGCCCATCTTGGAAACGCTGGGTCCTACGAGGAATTGTGTTTCCTGAGGAGAGAACTAGAGCTCACGGCGGCCTTCCATGGCCTTCAACATGGTGATTTCGTCCGCATACTCGATGTCGCTGCCGACGGGCACTCCCATAGCGATGCGGGTCACCTTAAGCCCGGCGCGCCGCAGTTGTCCGGAAAGATAGGTCGCGGTGGCTTCGCCCTCGACTGTGGGATTGGTGGCGATGATCACTTCGTCCACCTGCTCGTCGTCGACGCGTCGCATTAGATTGGAGATCCTTAATTGCTCCGGCCCAACCCCATGCAAGGGTGAAATCGAACCATGTAGTACATGATAGACGCCGTTGAAGTGCTTGGTCTTCTCAATCGTGGCAATGTTGGTAGGTTCTTCCACCACGCAAACCAATCGCTGATTGCGGGTCGGACTGCTGCAGTAAACGCAGGGATCGACATCCGTAATGTTGTTGCAGATGGAGCACAAACGCAAATTGGCTTTGACGTCGCGCACTGCAACGGCCAAGGCCTCGGCATCGTCGTCGCTCGAACGCAGAATATGGAATGCGAGCCGCTGGGCGGTCTTGCCGCCAATGCCGGGCAGTTTTTTCAATTCGTCGATCAGCCGCACCATGGGTTCCGCAAATTTAGACATGATTTTGAAAGTGTCCTTGAAAATATCTTTAGAAAGATGCGATTGAAAATTGAAAAAGGTGTGTTTGAAATTTCGAAAAGCTTTCTGGAAACCGAGACCAGAAACCGATCTACAGTCCGGGAATTCCCATTCCACTAAGCATGGGGCCCATCGTGGACTGCATGGCATCGTCCACTTTGCGCCCGGCGCCGTTGATTGCCGCGGTGATCAAGTCCTGCAACATTTCCAGGTCGCTGTCTTTCATTACCTCGGGATCAATCTTGATACTCAGCACTTGTTTGCGGCCATCCATCTTGACCGTAACACTTCCGCCGCCGGAAGAACCCTCAACCACGGTCTCTTGCATTTTCTTCTGCAGCACTTCGTACTGCTTCTTGGCCTGCGACATGAGTTCCTGCACGTTGAATCCGCTCATTGCTTTCCTTCCGGATCAAATTTTCCTGGTGTAATCAATTACCGTTCTGATTTCCGCGCCAAACTTCTCCTTCATCCGGCGGACAATCGGGTTCTGCTCAACCCGGCTGCGGCCACCACCATTCGAAGATGGCGCACGATTTGCCGGCACACTCGGTGCGGTTCCTCCGGAAATCACTTTCAACTTCACTGCGCGGCCCAATACACCGCTGGCCGTCGCGACGGCCAACCGTCTCGCGTCGGCTCCCAGGGACATCTCAATGACGGTCGCTGATGTAGCCACTCTAATTACGACATCATTTGCTTCGACCTGCCATTCGCCGGTCTCCAGCATCGCGACCAGCATGCGATGGCCCGCGCTCGTCAGTGCATTGAGCACCGCACTTCGCAGATCTTCCGGTTCCGCGGATGGGTGTTCTGGCGTGCCGTCCAGCGTTTCCGAGAGAACTTGCGGTTCCGGCTCGTTCACCGTTACTGGAGCTGCGGAACCCATCACCACCTGTGCCATTGCCGGAGTTCCCGCACCGCGAGAACTTGCCGCGGGAATGTTCTCGGTGGAGAGCTGTGGTTTCGCTCCAGTTTTCCTGGCGGAATCCACGGCAAATGGCGACGCCGTGCTTGGACGAGAAGTCGAAGGCGACTCCGGTTTGCGCTTGTCTGAAACAACCGAAGGTCTGCCGGGCGTCCGCGGAGCGCTTGCGCTAGTTACACCAGCGTCGCTTAGCAGTTGCTCAATCGGTAGCAAACGTTGCGCGTGGGCGAGCTTGAGAAGGCCCAATTCGAGATGGAAGCGTTGTTCCTGCCGGTATCCGAGTTCGTTGTGGGTGCGCAGCATGATCTGCAAATGCCGCGCCAGGTCTTCTTCGCTGAACAGCTCCGCCACCCGCGCCACTCGATTGCGCTCGTCCTCGGAAATCTGGAGCAGGGAAGACTCGCCTCCAGCAATTTTCGCAACCACCGTATTCCGCAAGAACCGCACCATCTGGCGCGCGAAGTGCGTGGGATTCTGGCCATCGCTGATCAACCTGTCCACGTGCCGCAACACCTCTTCGCTCGACCCCTGTGCGACAGCCTGCATCACGTCTTCCAACACTCCGGAGGGTGCGGCACCCACCAGCTCCCTGACGGCTTCGGTTGTTAGCCGGCCGTCGCAGGCCGCAATTGCCTGATCCAGGATGGAGAGCGCATCGCGCATCGAACCATCCCCGGCTTCCGCGAGCAGTGCCAGCGCGTCTTCATCAGCCTCAATGTTCTCGCGAGACGACAGGTTTTTCAGCTGACCGAGGATTTCCGCGAAACGCACCGCCCGGAAGCTGAAGTGTTGGCAGCGCGAGCGGATGGTTTGCGGAATGTCTTCCGGTTGAGTCGTCGCCAGCATGAACACCACATGGCCGGGAGGTTCCTCCAGCGTTTTCAATAGCGCGTTAAAGGCGGCGTCGGTGATCTGGTGTGCTTCGTCCAGGATGTAAATCTTGAAGCGGTCGCGGGCCGGACGATAGCGGGCGGCCTCGCGCAATTCGCGGATCTCATCGATGCCCCGGTTGGTGGCGGCGTCAATCTCGATTACATCCACGGAGTTGCCGGCACGAATCTCAATGCACGAATCGCATACTCCACAGGGCTCGGCCACCGGCTTGTCCGAAGAACGGCAATTGAGCGCCATGGCCAGAATCCGCGCGACGGTGGTCTTTCCGATACCCCGGTGTCCACTGAAGATGTAGCCATGCGCCGTGCGTCCCTGCTCAATGGCGTTTTTTAGGGTGCGGGTGACGTGCTCCTGCCCAATAACCTCGGAGAACTTTTGCGGACGGTATTTACGGGCCAGAACCTGATAGCTCATGATGAGAGACCATCCGATTATACGTGATGGAAAGCAGTGGACCCCGAAAGGGCATGGTGAGGTGATTCCCAAATCACTTTTGATCCCACTCGCGGATTGCCCCAATTGCCCCTGCGCCACTTGCAAAAATTGCACCGGACACGATAGGCTCATCCCTTGAGCTGGCCTTCCTGCCGGCCGAAGGAGTGTTCGCATGCAGTTGAAAATGAGCATCAAGCCCACTAACGATGCCATCCTCGTCGTGAATTGCGCGGGCCGCATTGTGTTCGGGGAGGAGTCCGCCAGCCTGCGGGACACCTTAAAGAAGCTGCTCGCCTCGAACAAACGCATAGTGCTGAACCTGGCTGAAGTCACATACATCGACAGCGGCGGGCTGGGCACGCTGGTGGCGCTTTACATTACGGCGAAGAGCAGCGAGGGTTCGATCAAGCTGGCGAAGCTGACGCCACGTGTCGGAGACCTACTACAAGTGACCAAGCTGCTCACCGTGTTCGAGGTCTTTGACAGCGAGGAAAAGGCGATCGAATCTTTTCGAAAAGCAGCCTAGTGGCGCGGCGCTTGGTGACATGACCTGGAAGCCATGCCCTGGGATGCATGCGAATGACTTTTGCCATCGCCGCTGATCTTCGTCTCGGCAACTCTTGTGTCTCGGCAACTCTTGTGTCTCGACAACTCTGTCTCGTCAACTCTCATGACCGTGCAAAGCCGCATCCTGGCCACGATCCGGGAAATCCCTCGCGGTAAAGTTTCTACTTACGGCGCAGTTGCCCGCGCAGCCGATTATCCGGGTTCGGCCCGGCAAGTCGTCGGAGTGTTGCGTCGTTCTATCGGCTTACCCTGGCATCGAGTGCTGGGAGCGGGGGGAGAGATCAAGCTGCAAGGCGATAACGCGATGGAACAGCGATTCCGATTGGAAGCAGAGGGCGTGGCGTTTAGCGGCCGTCGCGTGGACATGAAGCGGTTTGAGTTCCGGTTTCCTCGCACGAAGCGACCGCGCAAGAAGTCGAAGAAAACTACTTAGCGCTGGCTGAGTTCCTTCGCAAAAACCTTCTGACTGAACTCGGCCGACTTGTTCCGGGGCACGCTCAATGACTTCCATTCGCGCCCCTTGAAATGTTACGCCAGCAGCACGATTTGGCCGCAATGATACGCGTAGTGAGCGATCTGGCGGTTAATCGCCTGCATCACGGAATGCGCTTCTCCCCGGATGGTAACCGTACGGCCCATGTCTGCATCGGCGAGCGGCTCCAGAGCCGCGAAAACATGACGCCAGCCTTCCGCCCACACCTTCATCAGAGCTTGGCGTGACGACGAAGGCTCCACGAACTCGGTGTCGCGGTTGCGATCAGGCTTTTCGCCATCGCTGATCAGAAAGTCGGTCCATCGCGAGCGCATATTGCCGGTCATGTGCTTGACGATGATTGCGATGCAATTCATCTCTTCGTCCAGCGTGGCGAACAACTGTTCGTCCGTGACCTGCTCAATCGCACTCTCCGCCATTTTCTTATAGAAGCGGAACAGAGCGATGGAGTCTTCGAGATAAGAAGCGGTGAATTTGTGTGCCATGACCTACCCCTTGAACTGCTCGTCAATTTCTACCTGATATCCAGCCACCAATCGATTGGTCTCATTCGCCATGCCTACAACTGCCATCAATTCCTTGAACATTTCATCCGTCATGCCTTTTTTTCTGGCCGAAGCGGTGTGGGAAGCGATGCAATAGTTGCACTGGTTGCTGACGCTGACCGCAACATAAAGCAATTCCTTGGTGAGCGGATCGAGCGCGCCTGGTGCCATGATCTGCTTGATGCCTTCCCACGTCCGCTTCAGCGTAGTTGGGTCATGCGCGATCGCCTTCCAAAAATTATTGATCCAGTCCGTCTTGCGCGTGGCCATGATGTCGTCATAGACCGCGCGAACTTCGGGGCTGGCGTCTTTGTATTCGATGAGTCCCAGTGTTGCCATGGTCGCTCCAGTAGGGAAATACGAAGATTACAACACAAAGGTATCAGCAATGCGGCTAGTGTTTTTCGCTGGGTTGATCGGAGGGTTGGAGCGCGGTTTCCGGTTCGGTCTCGCTTCCCAACTTGTGGGAATGGAACCAGCTCATGTGCGGCAACGATCGTACGGAGTGGCGTCGCGCTGCAATCAATTCGGCCGTGATGGCCACCGCAATTTCTTCCGGCGTAATTGCGCCAATATCGAGCCCTACCGGAGCATGTACCCGTTCGAAAAGATGCGCAGAAATTCCTTCTTTGGTCAGCTCGCGGAAAATCGTGATGGTCTTTCGTTTGGAGCCGATCATGCCAATGTACCGGGCCCGCGTTCGCACTGCCCAACGCAGCACACGCATATCGTCGCGATGGCCCCGAGTGACGATCACAATCGACGACGACTCATTGGGTGTGATCCCGGCCATGGCCTGCTCAAAGTCTTCGGCGATGACGGCTTTTGCCTCGGGGAAGCGCTCTCTGTTGGCGTAAGTTTCACGGTCATCCACTACGGTTACTTCGAATCCCGCATTCCCGGCACATCTGGAAAGGTTTAGCGAAACGTGACCTGCGCCGAAGATATAAAGTATCGGCGAAGGTAAGATCGGCTCTAGAAAAATATCGAGTGTCCCACCGCAGACAAGCCCGGTATCGTATTTTGGATCCTGATTCAGATTGAAGGTCAGGCTGCGAGGCTTCTCGCTCTCCATCACTTCGCGCGCGGCCTGCCATACTTCTGCTTCCACGCAGCCACCGCCAATCGTACCCATGATGGAACCATCGTCACGCACCAACATTTTCGCCGTCTCAAAAGAAGGAATCGATCCCCGCACGTTAACGATGGTCGCTACCGCCCCCCGGCGGCCTTCCTGTCGAAGCTTTACGATCTCTTCGTAGATGTCCATCTGGTGCTGATTATCGGCGGGTTATCAGGGCAAGTCAATTCGCGGCGGTCGTTAGTTCTTGATTGCGGAACCGCACCGAACTATTCTAGCCGCTGTACTCGCTATGCCTCTCCGAATTCGACTGCTCGTGGTCTGCTCAATTCTTCCATTGGGCTCCTGCCATCGGGGAATTCCATCTCAGTACGAATATCCGCAAAGTTACATGACAAGCCAGTATCCCGCAGTGCGAGTCCATTCGCTATGGGGGGCGGTCGTAGACCCGAGCGATGCCCCCATGCGATTTGTGTTAGTGGAACGCATGACAATCGATTACAAGACGCGCTTGCAAGCCACATTTACCGATGACAAGGGGAGATTCCATTTTCAAGACGCCGGTAAAGAAACTCACTATTTAAGATTCAGATTCCGTGCGCTTCGACGACTACTCGGTTCCGGTCATTGGTACATCGGACGGTGTTTCGAATTTCAAAGTAGCGCTCAGGCCGAGTAAGTGAGTCTATTGCCGTTCTGACCGGCTGGAGTGAGAATCTTTTAATTCAAAGCTCAATTTTCAGGAGATGTGTTTGATGAAAGCCGTTCGCATTCACGAATTCGGTGAGCCGGAAGTTCTTCGTTACGAAGATGTCCCCGATCCAGTCTTACGAAAAGATCAGGTGCTCGTCCGGGTGAAAGCCTGCGCCTTGAATCACCTTGATCTGTGGGTGCGCAAGGGACTCCCTGGGGTGAAGCTTGCCCACATTCTCGGCAGCGACATCGCAGGCGAGATTGTCCAAGTTGGTGAGTACGTCACCGGTTTAAAACCCGGACAGCGTGTGCTGCTCGCGCCCATGCATTTCTGCAATCACTGCGCGAAGTGTACAGCTGGGCTGCAGAACCAGTGCCGTGAGTTCACCGTGCGCGGCAACGGCGTGGCCGGTGGCAATTGTGAGTTGGTTGCGGTTCCCGCCGTTAGTGTAATTCCCATTCCAGACGAGCTCGATTTCAACCAGGCGGCGAGTGTGCCGCTGGTCTTCCTCACGGCGTGGCACATGCTTGTGGGCCGGGCTGGGATTCGTCCAGGACAAACCGTCTTGATCTTGGGCGCGAGTTCGGGCGTCGGGATTGCCGCCATTCAAATTGCCAAGCTATTCCATGCCCGCGTGATCACAACCGCCGGCGATGAAAACAAGCTGGAGCGGGGTCGCGCCTTGGGCGCAGACTATGGCATCAACCACTACAAGCAGAAGATCTCCGAGGAAGTGAAGAAGATCACCAACCTGGAAGGCGTGGACATCGTGGTCGAGCATGTGGGCGCTGCCACCTGGGAAGAAAGTGTGAAATCACTCAAGCCTGCGGGCACTCTCGTTACCTGCGGCGCAACTACCGGGCCGGGCGCCGCAATCGATCTGCGTTTTCTCTATTCGCGCCAGCTCTCGATACTCGGTTCTTATATGGGTACCATGGGCGAGCTGTATGAGGTGCTAGGGCACGTTTTCGCGGGCCGGCTGAAGCCGGTCGTAGACTGCACATTCCCACTGAAAGAAGCCCGTGCCGCCCACGAGCACATGGAGAAGAGCCAAATGTTCGGCAAAAT
>Ga0182024_10007557_pt1 | contig 23390 bp, 18 predicted proteins | sample P32metaG_FD_120480 | JGI IMG/M metagenome (GOLD analysis project Ga0182024, IMG submission 120480) | Permafrost microbial communities from Stordalen Mire, Sweden - P3-2 metaG (Illumina Assembly) | ecosystem: Environmental > Terrestrial > Soil > Wetlands > Permafrost | place: Sweden: Stordalen... | reverse complement strand
GATGGCGCGGTTCTAGCCACCTACGGCGAGACCTCGGTGCTGGCCGCCGTGGTGTTCGACAAGACCCCCAAGCCCGCCCTCGACTTCTTCCCGCTCACCGTCAACTACCAGGAAAAGACCTTCGCCGCGGGCAAGATTCCGGGCGGCTTTTTCAAGCGCGAGGGCCGTCCCTCGGAAAAGGAAACCCTGGTCTCCCGCCTGATCGACCGGCCGATCCGGCCCCTCTTTGTCAAGGGCTTCAAGCACGAGACCCAGGTAATCCTCACCGTCCTGTCGCATGATCTCGAGAACGATCCCGACGTCGTCGCCATGGTCGCCGCTTCGGCGGCGCTCACCTTGTCGGGCGTGCCCTTCATGGGTCCCATCGGCGCGGCGCGCGTGGGCTTCATCGACGGCGAATATGTGCTGAACCCGACTCTCGATCAGATCAAGGATCCGGCCAACCGCCTCGACCTGGTGGTCGCCGGCACCGACGAGGCGGTGATGATGGTCGAATCCGAAATCCAGGAACTCAACGAAGACGCGGTCCTGGGCGGCGTCATGTTCGCTCATCGTGGCTTTCAGCCGATCATTCAGGCCATCATCGACCTGGCCGAACACACCGCCAAGGAGCCGTTCGAATTCAAGCCCGAGGACCAGGACGCCATCCAGGCGCAGGTAGCCGGACTGATCGGCGCGGACATCAAGGCGGCTTACGCCATCACCGCCAAGGGCGCCCGGCACGACGCCGTGTCGGCCGCCAAGGCCAAGGCCATCAAAGCCTTGGGCAAGTCGGACGAGAACCCGGCCGGCGTCGATCCGGCCAAGCTCGGCGGCGTGTTCAAGGCCTGCGAGGCCGACGTTGTCCGCCGCGCCATCCTGGAGACCGGCAAGCGCATCGACGGCCGGTCGGTGGATACCGTGCGCCCCATCGTCTCGGAGGTCTCGGTCCTGCCGCGTACGCACGGCTCGGCCCTGTTCACGCGTGGCGAGACCCAGGCGTTGGTGGTGGCCACCCTGGGCACGGGCGACGATGAGCAGTTCATCGACGCCCTGGAGGGCACCTATAAGGAGAGCTTCCTGCTGCACTACAACTTCCCGCCCTATTCGGTGGGCGAGACGGGCCGCATGAACGCGCCGGGACGCCGCGAGATCGGCCACGGCAAGCTCGCCTGGCGGGCCCTGCGCCCGATGCTGCCCGCCAAGGAAGACTTTCCCTACACCGTGCGGTTGGTCTCTGAAATCACCGAGTCGAACGGCAGCTCCTCCATGGCTTCGGTGTGTGGCGGATCGCTGGCGCTGATGGATGCCGGCGTGCCCTTGAAGAAGCCGGTCTCGGGCATCGCCATGGGCCTCATCCTGGAAAAGGACGGGTTCGCGGTTCTCTCCGACATCCTGGGCGACGAGGACCATCTGGGCGACATGGACTTCAAGGTCGCCGGCACCGCCGACGGCATCACCTCGCTGCAGATGGACATCAAGATCCCCGGTATCACCGAGGCGATCATGAAAAAGGCCTTGAGCCAGGCCAAGGACGGCCGACTCCACATCCTGGGTGAAATGGCCAAGGCCATCGACGGCGCCCGCGCCGACGTCGGCGAATACGCCCCCAAGATCGAGACCATCACCATCCCCACCGACAAGATCCGCGAAGTGATCGGCACCGGCGGCAAGGTGATCCGTGAGATCGTCGCGGTCACCGGCGCCAAGGTCGATGTCAACGACGAGGGCACGGTAAAGGTCTCCGCCAGCGACGGGGCCAAGATCAAAGCCGCCATCGACTGGATAAAGTCGATCAGCTCCGAACCCGAAGTCGGCCAAATCTACGACGGCAAGGTGGTGAAGATCGTCGATTTCGGCGCCTTCGTGAATTTCTTCGGCGCCAAGGATGGGCTCGTGCACGTGAGCCAGATCGCCAATGAGCGCGTCAACAAGGTCTCCGACGTTCTCACCGAAGGCCAGAGCGTCAAAGTGAAACTTCTGGGGTTCGACGACCGCGGCAAGACGCGGCTCTCCATGAAGATCGTCGATCAGGTCACCGGCGAGGACCTGACGAAGAAGGAGCCGACGCCGGCCGAGGTCTAAGCGCGCGCCCCGCCCCTTCGCCTGTTCGGGCGGGGGAGCGGGGAGGCGGGTTCAGCCGCAGTCTTTGTCAGGGGCGTCTTGACACGCGTCAGGTATTCCCTGACACTAAAGGCGCTTCCGATCGCGGAGACACGCTGATGGCCGAAACCGACATCCCGCCGCCACCCCTCTACATCAAGCCCGAGACGGTGTTCTGTTCGTTCTGCCTGAAGTCGCAGGACGAAGTGGCCAAGATGGTGGCCGGGCCGGCCAACATATTCATTTGCGATGAGTGCGTGGGCCTGTGCGCCGAATACATGGCCGGCCGGACGCCGGATCGATCGGCCCGCGTGCCGCCGGAAAAACTGCCCACCGAACGCCTGCTCGCCCAATTGAAGCCGGTGGACGAGTCCCTGCAGGGCAAGGGCAGCCAGCTTCGCTGGCTGGTGGCGACCTTGCGGGCGCGGGAGGTGAGCTGGGCCGCCATCGGCGCCGCCTTGGGCGTCTCGCGCCAGTCCGCATGGGAGCGGTTCTCGTAAGAGAATGACGACGACCAAACCGGCGAGCGGTGAGCGCGTTCGGACGACTGGAGTAGTCTCGGTTCGCGCGTTGCGACCTGACCCACGCGCGTTTCGAGGGGGGCCGATCTCCGGGCGGCAAGATTCGAGGCGTGAAATCTGCTGGGCGCCGGGTTTCGGAGGGCGACATTTCAGCGCACCTTCGGGCGGACCGTCGTACGGCCCGCCGCCTGGTTCTCGGCTGCGACCTGGATCGCGTCGACCTGGCCAGCGCGCGCCTCGCGATGCCCGCCTAGCCGGCGCGGACCTGCGCCGCGCCTTCGGTGAGCGGCCTGGATCCGCGGCGACTCGCCAGCCACCAAGACCTCAAAATTGCCGCCGATCAGCAGTTCCGCCTGCTGGGCGCCATGGGCGTGGACATGCATCTCGACCGAGGGCCCGGACCCGTCATCAGAAAAGGTTTGACATCCCCCCCGCGGGTGTATGATCGCGCCGGGAGACTGGTCCAAGAACGATGGCCTCTGGCGCGTTCACCCGACGGCATTTCGCGACCCTCATTGGGGCTGGGACCCTTTGTCCACGCGGCGCCTTGGGCGCGGTCGTCGAGCGGGCCTGGGCCGCTTCGCGGCTGACGCCGTTGGCGGAACAGACCTATGTCCCCCCCCTGAGCCTTTCGACGGTCGCCGACCTCTACCGGCGCATGACGGCCCCCATCAAGGTCAACGGGGCCGGCCCCTTCGCCTTCGTGGTGGACACCGGGGCCAATCAGTCGGTCATTTCCGAAGAATTGGCCGCCCAGCTCGGGCTTGCCCACGGCCCCCTCGAGCCGCTCAACGGCGTCGCCGGGGTCAAGGACGCCGCCACCACAACCGCCACTCTGGATATCGGCGGTCGCATCGAGAAGGATGTGGTGTTTTCGGTCCTGCCGGCCATAGCCATCGGCGGGGCGGGGATGCTGGGCCTGGACAGACTCGAGGGCCAGGAGCTGACTCTCGATTTCCAGGGCGAGACTCTGGTCATCAAACCACCGGGGCGGCTATGGCGCGATCCTGCCGCTGTCGCGGTGAAGGCTCACCGGCGCGACGGACAATTGACCCTGGTCGACGCTGACCTGGCGGGGATACCGCTGGTGGCCTTTCTCGATTCGGGGGCCGAAAACACGATCGGCAATATGGCTCTGCGTTCGATGGCCCTCACGCGCAATCCCACCAGCCGGTGGACCGAGACGCCGATCGTCAGCGCCACCGGCCAGACGATCCTCGCGCAGATGGCCGATCTTCCGCGGCTCCGCGTGGGAGGGATGCACTTGCCCAGCTGGCCCGTCGCCTTTGCCGACCTGCACACTTTTCAAATGTGGGATCTGACCCGAAAGCCGGCGATTCTGCTGGGCGTGGACGTCTTGAGCCGCTTCCAGTCGGTCTGCCTGGATTTCGGGCGCAACGAAGTCCGCTTTCGCCTACCTTGACCTCTGTCGGACCCGCCCGCCAAGGTGAGCGGCTGACGGGGAGTGGCGAGGATGGGTCTGGCGGCTCGATTGAGGCGCGAGTGGCGCTATCTGACTGGTTTGGCGCGCACCCTGGCCAGGGTGCGTTCCATAGGCCCGAACTCCAGGAACCTCGTCTGCGACGATCTCGAGGCGGCGGTGGACCGATGGCGGACGCGTCCGGCGGTCGCCTTCGAGGGCGTGGCGCTGAGTTACGGCGAACTCGACGCGACGGCCAATCGTTACGCGCACTGGGCGCGCGCGCAGGGGATCGAGCGCGGGGCGGCGGTCGCCCTGTTGCTGCCCAATCGACTGGAATACCTGCCCATTTGGTACGGGTTGACCAAGATGGGCGTGGCCGCCGCCCTGATCAACAACCAACTCGTCGGCGCCGATCTGGCCCATTGCCTGAACATCTCGGGCGCCCGGCATTGCCTTGTGGACGCGCAGACCCAAGGCGCGCTCGAAGGCGCTCGCGGCCTGCTCGAACGGCCGATCGAAGCGTGGAGCCTCTCTCCGCCCCAGGGCGATCAGCGAGATCTCGCCAAAGCCCTCGAGGGGTTGAGCGACGCGCGTCCCGCCCCCTCGTTACGGTCCGGCATGACGGCTGGAGACACCGCTCTCTACATCTACACCAGCGGCACCACGGGCCTGCCCAAGGCGGCGCGCATCACGCACATGCGCGCGCAGCTCTACATGCGCGGATTTGCCGGCGCGACGGGAGCGCGCCCCACCGATCGGCTCTACCTCACCTTGCCGCTTTATCACGCGACCGGCGGCCTGTGCGCCATGGGGGCGGCGCTGCTCAACGGCGGCTCGGTGGCGCTGCGTTCCGTCTTTTCCGCCAGTCGCTTCTGGGATGACGTGGTGGGCGAGGAGGCGACCCTATTTGTCTACATCGGCGAGTTGTGGCGCTATCTCGCCGCCCAGCCTTCGCATCCCTTGGAGCGCGCCCACAAGCTGCGCCTGGCTTTCGGCAATGGCCTCGGCGCGGACCTGTGGCCGACGATTTCAGACAGGTTTGGCGTCCCGCGCATTCTGGAATTCTATGGGTCCACCGAGGGCAATGTATCGATGTTCAATTTCGACGGCACGCCCGGCGCCATCGGGCGATGGCCGCCGTACCTCGGCGGTCTCTTCAACGTCGCTCTGGCGCGCTTCGATATGGAGACGCAGAGGCCCGTGCGCGGGCTCGACGGCTTTTGCATCAAAACCGCGACCGGTGAGGTGGGGGAGTGCCTAGGCCAGATCCACCAGAGCGTTCGGACCGCTTATTCGGGCTATGTCGACAAAACGGCGAGCGAGAGCAAGGTGCTCGGCGACGCTTTTAGGAGAGGCGATCGCTGGTTTCAGACCGGCGATCTGATGACCCGCGACAAGGAAGGCTGCTTCTTTTTCGTCGATCGGATCGGCGACACCTTTCGCTGGAAAGGCCAGAACGTTTCCACCACCGAGGTCGCGCAGCGGCTGGCGGCCGCGCCAGGCGTCAGGGAGGCGACCGTCTACGGCGTTACCATCGAACACCTGGACGGACGGGCCGGCATGGCCGCCCTGGTCGTCGGCGACGATTTCGACCTCGCCGAGTTCGGCCGGTACGTCACCCGGGCGCTCGCGCCATACGCCCAGCCGCTGTTCCTGCGGCTGATGGCCGAGCTCGCGACCACCGGCACATTCAAGCATCGAAAGATGGCGCTGGTGGCCGACGGCTTCGACCCGGGCAAAATCGCGTCGAGCCTATATGTCCGCGACCGCGGCGAGGGATACAGGCCACTCACCGCCGACCTCTACGCCAAGATCGTCGCCGGCGAGGTGAGACTCTGATCGCCGAGAGCCATTCCCGGTTCGAGTGAATCATTCGAACCGGATAAGAAAGGCTCTCATTCAAACCCTTTAGAGCGCTGCCTGATCGCCAAACCAGTACCCACTTTTGGCGGGCAGCGCTCTGGGCGTCGCGCCTCTACCGCGGCAAATAGCTCCGCAGGACATCCTCGATGATCCGTTCGAGTTGCCCAAGCGTGTTGCACGTCCGGGCGAGGGTGCAGAAGCGGCTGTAAGCGTCCATGCGGGAATCGCCCTGGCCCCAATAGGTCTTCGGCTCTGGGTTCAGCCAGATTACCGCCCGCGACCGCTCGGCGATCTGGCGCATCAGGTCCAGCCGCGGGTCGGCGAAATTCGAGCGGCCGTCCCCCAGCACGATCACGGTCGTGCGGCGGTCGAGCTTGCCGGCTTGGAAGTCGCAAAAGTCCGCCAGGGCCCGGCCGTAGTCAGTGGGTCGAAAGCCGATCCGGCGAAGGATCAGGGCGATGGCGTCATCGACCGTCTCATCATTGAGAAGGTCGTTCACGCATAAGGCGCAATCGGAAAAGGCGAAGGCGTCCAACCGCTCCACCACCTCATTGAGGCTGTAGAGGAAGAGCAACAGAAACTGCGCCGCCGCCGCCACCGAGCGCGACACATCGCACAAGACGGCGATCTTGGGTTTGTGGATCGTCTTGGCCTTCCACACCACTTCGAAAGGGATCCCGCCATGGGGCATGCTCGCGGCGATGGTCTTGGGCACGTCCAACCGGCCCTTTCTGGCCCGCCGGCGCTTGCGGGCGTAGCGGGCGGCCAGGCGCCGCGCCATGCGCCGCACCAACGCCTCCATGGCGCGAAAGTCCTCCGGCGCGACCGCGGTCAGCCTCTCGCCCGCCAGACGTCTGTCGCGCAGCCGCCGGCCGGTTTGCCCGGCGTAGAGCCGGGCCTGACGTTCGACGAACAAGCTTGCCTGGGCGAAGAGCGCGGCGCGTCCTTCCGTCAGACGTTCGGCCAGGACATCGTCGGCGCCGCCAAGTCCCCTCAAGGCGTTGATGATGGCTTCGATATCGCGCAGACCCATGCGGTCGAGAAGCCGTCGGGCAAGCAGGCTGCGCTGGGTGTTCAGTTGGATGTCGCCGACTCCGGCGCTGGAGGCCGCCGCTTCCATGGCCTGGGCCAGACCAGCCGCATCGCCGGTGAGCACCATGTCGGCCAAGGCGCTCGTTGCCGAGACAGGGGCCGCCCTGTTCGGTGACCTCCCCGCCAACGCCGCGCGTGCAAAGAAGGTGTCGAAGCACACCTCGAACCGGTCGACCTCTTCGCCGCTCTTGGCCAAGGTGACGCAAAGCGCGTCCCTCAGAAGGCGCCGATCGCCGTAGCCCACCTCCGCCGCGGCCCGGTGCGCGTCGATGGCCTCGGACGGCGAAATGCGTACATCCGCCGCCCGCAAGGCGCGCAGGAAGTCCTCGAGCGTCCGTTGCATGACTTTGAGCTAGTCTCCGCGCGAGGCCTCGGCGCCCTGCCGCAGAAACGCCCCGATCCTCGGCTCGACAGCCACGATGTCCTGCTCGAACTTCAACAGCACGTTGAGCGTCTCGCGAACCAGCGCCGGGTCCAGGACATGGGCGTGCAGGAGAACCAGAGCCCGCGCCCAATCCACTGTCTCTGAAATGGAGGGCAGCTTGCGCAGATCCAGGCCGCGCAGGTTCTGGACGAAGCGAACCAGTTCGCCGCGCAAGCGCGCCTCGACCTCGGGCACGCGGCTGGCGACGATCTGCTCCTCGAGTCGCTGGTCGGGGAGGGGAATGTGCAGATGCAGGCAGCGGCGCTTGAGCGCATCGCCGAGGTCGCGCACATTGTTCGACGTCAGGAACACCATCGGCGGGGTCGTCGCCTTGATGATCCCGACTTCAGGTATTGACACCTGAAAAGCCGACAGCAACTCGAGCAGAAAAGCTTCGAAGGCTTCATCGCTCTTATCGATCTCGTCGATCAGAAGCACCGCCCCGTCCGCCGAGCGCAGCGCCTGAAGCAGGGGCCGCGGCTCGAGAAAGGCCTCCGAATAGAAGAGGTCGCCCACCCCGTGCAGGCGTTCCATGGCCGTGGCCATATCCGGCGCGTCGGCAAACTCCGCGCCCATGTGGTCCTTCAGAATCTGGGTGTAGAGGAGCTGCTTGCCGTATTTCCATTCATAGAGGGCCTTTGACTCGTCCAGACCCTCGTAGCATTGCAGGCGAATGAGCGGCAGTCGCAGCATCGCCGCCGCGCCGAGCGCCAGTTCGGTCTTGCCCACGCCGGCCACGCCTTCGACCAGCACCGGTTTTTGCAGGTGGCCGGCCATGTAAAGGGCGGTGGCGATCCGGTGAGAAGCGATGTAGCCAACACCCGCCAACCCCTCGATGATGTTCTCCACCGAGGCGAGGGGGCCATGCGCGACCGAGGGGGCGGTCAAAAATAGGGCTCTGTTGGCATCCTCCTCCCTTGCGGGAGAAGGCCGTCCCCGGCAAGGGCGCATCGGCGAAGCCCTGGAACCAAGTTCGGGCCAGGGCCGTTGCGGTGACGCTTAATCCGCCAGGGGCGAGGGACCAGGCCATGGCTTTCGGCGCCGACGTCCTGACCGACCTGCAAGCGGAGGATCTGCCGGAGATCGGCCCCAAGGTGCGCGACGGGGACATCCTGCTTTGCGCCGCCAAGGATCCGTTCTCCCGCCTCATCGGCTGGAGCACGAAGAGCCCGTGGTCGCACGTGGCGATCGCCTATCGCTGGCCGTCGGTCGATCGTCTGCTGGCCTTCGAATGCGTGCAGCGCATCGGAGTGCACGCCGTTTCGATCGAGCGGTTCATCAGCCAGACGAGCAGCGGCACGCGCCCGTATCCCGGCAAGATCGTTCTCGCCCGCCACGCCGATACGCCTGGCGTCAGGGCCCTCAAGCCTTTGGTCGACTTCGCCATCGACAGCATGGGCGACCCGTTTTCGCCCGCCGAGGTCGTCAAGATCGCCGTCCGTATCACCGTCGGCCGGCTCAATCGGCACATGCCCAAAATACTGGAGGCCAAGGACGAGTTCATCTGCTCGGAATATGTCGCCGGGTGTTTGGAAAAGGTCGGCGTCAAGATCAAGTGGGACGGCCTGGGCTTCATCGCCCCGGCCGACTTCGCCCTGGATCCCAAGGTGCGCCCGGTGGGGCGGTTCAAGACTCGATAACTCGTCACGGGGTCAGCCCCGCGGGGCCGGCTCGCCGCCGATCGTCTTTCCGTAGATCCGATAGGTCTTGTAGATGCGCGCGCCGAAACCCTCGAGGATGTGGCGCATGGGGAGATTGTCCTCCAAAATCCAGGAGTATTCGGCCTGGGTGATGCCGAGCTTCACCCCCTCGCGGCGAATGGCGTCGAGGATGACGAAGGGGGCGAACGCCCCGCGCGGGTCACGAGCGAACTTTCGCTTCACCCCCATCAGTGGAACCCGTCCGCGCTTCACGCCCCTCACCTTCAGCCGCCACAAGAGCTTGGCCCAGCCGAACGGAACCAGTCGTCCATCGAGGTCGTGGATGGCGTCGTTGAGGTTTGGGAGCAACACGCCAAACCCGGCGGGCTCGCCATCGATTTCCAGGAACCAGACCAGACGCGGGTGAAGAATGAGGCGTATCGACTGGGCGAGGTGCTTGGTCTCTGCTTCGGTGACCGGCGCCGAACCCCAATTCTGGGACCAGGCGTCGTTCAAGATATCGACCAGAATGCGGACGTCCTCGTCGAAGCGGTTCATGCGCACCGGCCGCAGGACCACGCCCGAGGGTAGGGGACGCCTCAGTCTCGCCTGAACCCCCGGCGTGAATACCGGCACATCGGAGATATAGGCGAAAACGTCCTTGACCTTGCCATAGCCCTGCTCTTCGATCCTCCGCCCGGTGTAGGCCGGGTCGTGGCCCATCATCAGCATCGGCGGCGTGTCGAATCCGTCGATCAGAAGCCCGACCTCTTCGTTGATGGACAGATTGAAGGGACCGAGGATCTGGGCGCGGCCCCGACGGCGCAGCCAATCCTCGGCGTGGGCGAACAGCGCGGCGAATACCGCGGCGTCGTTCTCGGCGGCGATCATCCCGAAGTAGCCGGCCGGCGAGGTCGGGTCGGTTTGCGCCAGATGATCGATCTGCGCGCTGATGCGGCCGACGTCGCGACCGTCCTGCCGCGCCAGCCAGAACTGGACGTCGGCGTGCTCGAAAAACGGATTATGTTTGGCCGACAAGGCCTCGCGCCGCTCGAAGAGGAGGGGCGAAATCCAGTTCGGATCGCCGGCGTTGAGGCGCATCGGCAAGCGGATGAATCGCTCCAGTTCGGCGGGGGTCGCTACGGGCAGGATGTCCACGGGCGCGCTTATCCTTCGGCGTAAAGCAATATGCTGACCGCTCCGGCGGCGAACGCCACCGGCGCCCCCCACGCCGCCACCGCCGGCGGCAGGACGCCGGTCTGACCCATGGCCGTGAGAAGCCCGTCGGTCACCAGATAGAGCAGGCCGCAACCGAGACCAAAGATCACCGGCGCGGTCCGATTGCTGCGCGCATGGCCGAGGGCCGTGGGAAGGGCCAGAAGAAGCATGATGATGGGCGCCACGCCTTCGGCAAGCGTGCGGTAGAGCCGGGTCTTGAACTCGTTGGGACTTTTGTCCACCGGCCCCTTGCCGAATAGGGAGCGGTACGCCGTCCCCGAGGTGATTTCATAGGCGTTGGCGAAGAGCCGCGCCGCGTCGCTGGCGCTCAGGGTTGAGCGCCAGTCCGTCTCGCCCACGGTCATGATATCGGCGCGGGCCGGACCAAGGTCGGTGATCACCGCGTCGTGCAAACGCCATCCGCTCGCTTCGGGGGTCGCGGTGGCGGCCCTCATCCGGCGGACGAGGGCGCCATGGTCGTCGCGTTGATAGATGGAGATATCGCGCAGGATCCGACCATTCGGGGTCGCCGATTTGACCACCACCACGTCGCCGTCGATGTGGAACCAGCGTGGCGTGGTCGCCGTTTTCGCCGCATCCGGCGCGCTGGCGGTCCACCAGGTCGCCAGGGCTTGTTGGGCGCGCGGGGTGATCTGGTCGGCCACCACCAAATCGAGCGCGGCGACGCAAAGGGCCACCGGCAGGGTGCGGCGGAAAATCTGCCAAAGCGACATGCCGGTTATCCGCATCACCACCAGTTCGCTGTTGCGGGCCAGTTGGCTGAAGGTGAAAATCGCGCCCGCCAAGACCGCGAAGGGGGCCACCTCCTGGAACAGGAACGGCAGGCGCAGCAGCATGTAGCGGCCGATATCCAGCGGGCCGCCGCGCGCCAGGATGTCGCTGGTGCGCTCCAGAAGGTCGATCAGCTGAAGAAGGCCCATCAGCGCGGCGGCGGCGGCGGCGGTGCGCACCAACATGATCCGCGTCAGATAGACCGACAAGCCCAGGGCGCCCTTCTTGCGCATGGCGGTGGGCGCCGCCTTGCTGCGCCGTTCGAACAGCGCCTCGATCCGCAGAAAAATACCGGAAATCGGCGTCTCGCCGGGCCGCCGGCGGCTGGAGAGGAAGAGCCACAGGCCGAACGTGGCCATGAGGGCGAAGATACCGCCCATTGCCAGGGCCGGATCGACCTGCCCAGAGGCGGCGAAGCTCTTGCACAGGGTCACCCCGTGGTGGAAGGCCACCAGGATCACCGCGCCGACTATCATCCCCGGTGCGCGGCGCCCTCGTTTCGCCGCCAGGGCCAGCGGCAGGGCCAGGAGAGGCAGAAAGGGGATGGCCAGCGACCGCGCGAGCCTGGCGTAGAGCTCGGCCTGAAGCACCCGTTTGGGAATAAGTGCGTCGGGGCGCCCGATCTCGCGCACCAGCTCGGTCAGGGTCAGCTCCTGCTCGTCGCCGCCGCGCGGGAGCAGGGTCTGGCCGCTATTCAGCACCTCGTGGTCGGAAAAGTCGCCGAATCGCAGCAGGCGGGCCGATCCGTTGGCGGCGTCGGACAAGATCAGGCCGCCCGTCAGGCCAAGATCGGTGGTCTTGCCGTCCGGCCGCAGGCCGAGCCTGCCTTCGCCGGCGGTCACCACGGTTTCGCCGGAGGTGGATTTGCGCCGGATGAACACGCCCTTGAGACTGTGGCCGGTGGCGTCGACATCATCGGCGCTGATGGTGAAGTCGGGTCCGGCGTGGAGGAACACCTGTGGGTCGAGCTGGGCGGTCCAGCCCGCCTGCGTGGCGGCGTTGAGCACCGCGCGGTAGCCGAAACGGCTGTAGGGTTGCAGAAATCCGACCAGCAGGATGCTGACGATCCCCAAAACGACGCCGATGAAAACCAGCGGCGCGACGAGCCGCTCAAACGACACGCCGCCGGCCAGGATGGCGTCGATCTCGCTTTCCTCGTCCAGGCGCGCGATGACGATGAACATGGCCACGAAGAACGACGCTGGCAGGGCCAGGCCGAGCTGATAGGGAACCAGATTGGTGATCAGGCCGAAGAGATAGCCGAGGCGTGCGCCGTTTGACGCCAACTCGTTGATAAGGCGAAGAGTCTGCTCCAACAGGAAGGCGACCAAGGTGACACCCAGTACGCCCAGCGCGGGCATCGCCAGCTTGCGCAGCAGATAGCCGTCGAGGATCGAGGGTCGCCAGGTCGTCTTGTACGAGGCCGGAGCGGCCAGCGCGATCGACGTCACCTTGGCTAGACGGCCCCGCCCGCGCGGCGCCGATCGGAGGTGAGGAAGCCCAGGCGCCGTCCGACATCGGCGAAAATGGCCAGGGCGGTGTCGATCTGCGCCACGCTGTGGGCGGCGCTGACGCTGGTGCGCAGAAGACGCACGTTGGTCGGCGTCGCCGGCGGTAGCGCAAGATTGAGGTAAAGTCCGGATTCCAGAAGCATTTTCCAGAAAACGACGGCAACTTCCTGGTTGGGCATGGCCACCGCCACGATCGGATTGGCCTCGGGACCAGTCTCGAAACCCAGTGCGACCAGGCCGTCATAGAGGCGGCGCGCATTGCGCATCAGATTGGTGCGCAGCTCCGGTTCGGCCTGCAGTTTCGCGAGGGCTTCCAACGTCGAGGCGACGACGCCCGGCGGCAGGGAGGCGGTGAACATGTACGGTCGACATACGATCCGCATGATATCGAAGTCGGGACTGTCGGAGACGCAGAAGCCGCCGACGCTGCCGAGGCTCTTGGAGAAGGTGCCGACGATGAAATCCACGTCCGCCTCGACGCCGGCGGCCTCGGCCAGGCCTCGCCCGGTCTCGCCCAGCACGCCCAGCGAATGGGCCTCGTCGACCAACAGATATGCGCCCGTCTCGCGTTTGACCGCCGCGATTTCCTTAAGGGGCGAAGTGTCGCCCAGCATCGAATAGATGCCCTCGACCACGATCAGCCGGTCTCCCGGCGCCCCCTCCAGACGACGCAGCCGCTTGTAGAGGTCGTCGGGACTGTTATGCCGAAAACGAATGACTTCCGCCCCACCCAATCGTGAACCATCGTAGATGCTCGCATGACTGTCGGCGTCCAGCATCAAATGGTCGCCGCGGCCCACCAAGGTCGACAGTACGCCGAGATTGGCCTGATAGCCGGTGCTGAACACCATGGCGTGGTCGCGCCCGTAGAAGGTGGCCAGGGCCTGTTCGAGCTTCATGTGCCCGTCGTAGGTTCCGTTGGCGACGCGTGAGCCGGTGGTGCCGGTGCCCTGGCTGCGCGTCGCCTCCACCGCCTTTTCGATGCAATCGGGGTCGAACGTCAGGCCCAGATAGTTGTTGGTGCCCAGAAGGATGGTGCGGCGACCGCCCAGCATTCCCTCGGTGGGCGACAGCACGCTGTCGAAGCGGACATTGAGCGGATCGACGCCGTGCTCGAGCAGCGTGTCATAGGCGTGCCGGTAGGCGGAATGTTTGGCGAGGATCGTCATGATGGGGTTCCGCTCCGCAGGTCTTCGACCGCGTGTATCAAATCGCCCACGGTTTCGATCTGGGCGATCCGATCGAGGGGAATCGAAATATCATAGAAATCTTCGATGGCCATGACGAAATTCATCACCCCCAGAGAGTCCATGCCGAGATCCTCGACAATATCGGTCTCGTCGGTGATCTGAACCGAGTGGCCGAGAACCTGTTCGAAAATCACCGATATATCAGCGCGCATGGACCGACCCGCGCCGGCGGCGTTGCTGTCCACGAGCGCCAATTGATGGTCTTGCCGCATCCCGCCTGTCGCTGTCCCGTCAGGAGCGCGAAGCCCCGAAGCATCGGCGCACCGTAACAGGTTTGAGACGGTTGCTTCAACTGCGCGGCGGAATTGTCGGTGCGATCAGGCGGTGACGCTCACCGCCGCCTCGTCAAAAGCGCCTGAAAGGTAGAGGTTTCGGGCCCGCGAACGACTGAGCTTTCCCGATGAGGTTTGCGGCAGGCTGTGGGGCGCGGCGAGCACCACCTGGGCGTCCAGGCCATGGCGCGCCCGAATCAGATTGGCCGCCGAGGCGCGGATCGCCTCGCGAGCGGCTGCGTCACTTTTGCGACACTGGACCAGGGCGACCACCCGCTCGCCCTCGACATCGGCGACCGAAAACACGGCGACGTCGCCATTGCGCAAGCCGGCGAGTTCCCGCTCCACCGTCCACTCCAGATCCTGCGGCCAGATGTTGCGGCCGTTGACGATAATCAGATCCTTGGCCCGCCCGGTGATGACGATCTGGCCGTCCAGACTGTAGCCGAGATCGCCGGTGTCCAGCCAACCGTCACTTGACAGCACCTTGGCGGTTTCCGCCGGTTCGCCGAAGTAGGTTTTCATCAGGCTGGGGCCGCTGGCGAAAATATTCCCGACCCGCCGATCACCGAGTGGCGCGCCCGCCGTATCGCGAATCTCGATGGCGTGTCCAACCAGCACCCGGCCGCAAAGCGAGAACTCACGCGCAGGCTTGCCCGGCCCGGCCGGCGGCCCCGCGATGGCGTGACGTTCCAGGCGATCAATATCGGCAAGGTCCGTCCGTAGCCCTTGTCCGACGGGCGTGAGGGTGAGCGCCAGGGTCGCCTCGGCCATGCCGTAGCTGGCTACGAAAGCGCGTGGATCGAAGCCGGCGGCGGCGTAGACTTGGCTGAAGGCGCGCAGAGGTTCTGGCCGGATCATGTCTCCGCCAAGACCGGCCACACGCCACGAAGACAGATCCAGATCCGCCGTGGCGGCTCCGCGCCGCGCGGCCAGTTCATAGCCGAAGGTCGGAGCGTAGGAGATGGTGCCGCGACGACTCGAGATCAGATCAAGCCACAAGCTGGGCCGCCGGACGAATGCGCCGGTGGGTAGAAGATCGATTGAGACCTGAAACGCGAGGCTGCTGAGCATCATGCCGACCAGCCCCATGTCATGATAGAGGGGCAGCCAGGATACGGTGCGGTCGGACGGCGCCACCCGCAGGCCTTCGGCGCCGATCGCCCCGATATTGGCCATCAGCGCTGCTTGAGTCACCGCCACACCGAGCGGGAAGCGTGTGCTTCCCGACGAGAACTGAAGATAGCACAGGCCGTGCGGATCGGGGGTCGGCAGATGGTCGACAGGCGCCGGCGGCAGGTCGCTTAGGGCACCGGCGGAGGCAAGACCAAGACCTTCGCCCGCCTGGGCGAACCACTCGGCCAGGGCGGGAGGCGCAAAAGCCGCGCGGGCCCCTGATGAAATCAGCATGCGTCTGACGTGCGACACATAGGCGTCCTTGCCGCCGAACGGAGCCGGCAACGGCACGGGCGCGGGAACCAGCGCGGCGTACTGGCAGGCGAAGAAGGCGCGCAGGAAGTCGCCGTCGCTGTCGGCCGCGAGCGCAATGCGGTCTCCGGGCTCGAGGCCGCCGGCGAGAAGCCCGGCGGCCAGCGTCCGCGCCTGTTCACGCAGTTTCGCATAGGGCAGGACCTCAACCAGTTCGCCGCGAAGGGAGTGTATGTTGACTCCGGTCGACTGGAGGGCGGCGAAGTCCAGCGCCTCGGCGATCGTGGCGAAATCACCCAGGCGGGCGGCGCGGTCGGGCGCGGTGGGCGTCGGCGTCAAGGGCGATGTTCCAATCGAAGCCTTCGTGAGAAGCGGCGGATTTGCGCCCATATGGCACGGGTGGCGGGGTCACGCCATTATCGACAATGCCGCACGACCTGCTAGTCGGTAGGCGGAGCCGCGAGCGCGGCGCCTGGCGTGAGCGGCGATCCCTTGAGGTACGATCGATCGTTCGTCTGTTATGGTGTGCGTCAAAGCGGCCGCGCGTGGAGACGGAGCGCCAATGAACCGATCGGGTGCAAGCGACGGCGCGAAGGCCGACCGTCCCAGTCTCGGAGCGTTGATGAAGGACGCGTTTCTGGCCGACGGCTGGCGACGCAAAGGCGGCCGCGACATCCGGCCGTTGACGCGGCTGATCCCCTTCGTCCGCGCTCACCTGACAGACGCGGCGCTCGGCGTCGTTTTCCTGATCCTCTCGACCGTTTCCCTGTTGGCCCTCACGGGCGGCGCGCGCACGGTGCTTGATCAGGGCTTCGAACTGCACACCCGGGCGGCCCTGAGCCATGTTTTCCTTTGGTTGGGGGCGGCGGCGGCGGCGTTGGCGGTGAGCACGGGCTTGCGAATTTATTTTCTCTACAAGCTTGGCGAACGGGTGGTCGCCGACCTTCGTCAGGCGGTCTTTCGCCATGTGCTGAGCCTGGACCTCACCCACTTCTTGAAGCTGCGCACCGGCGAGGTGCTCTCGCGCATGACCACCGACATGACCATCGTAGAGATCACGGTTGGCAACGTCATTCCCGTCGCCTTGCGCAATACCCTCTCTCTCGCCGGCGCGCTGGTGTTGATGATTGTCGTCAGCCCTAATTTCACCGGCCTGATTATGGTGCTGATCCCGCTGTTTCTGACGCCCCTGCTGCTGATCGGACGGCGCATGCAGCGCCTCTCGCTTCGCGCCCAGGATTGTTTCGCCGAAGCTATAGGCTACGCCGGCGAGGGACTGGAAGCGCTGGAGACTGTTCAGGCGTTTGGCCAGGAAGACTTCGTCTCGGCCCGGTTCGACGCGTCCATCGAAAGCGCCTTCAACGCCTCGCGCGCCCACATTCGCGCCAGCGGCCTGATGTCGGCGCTGATGATCAGCCTGATCTTCGCGGGCATGCTCATCCTGTTGTTTCAGTGCGCAGTGGCGGTCATCGTGGATCGGACGATGACGCCTGGCGCTCTGCTGCAGTTGCTGATCCTGGCCATGGTCGCCGCCTCCGCCTTGAAGGACCTTTCCGAGGTGTGGGGTCAGATTCAGAAGGCGTCCGGCGCCGCCGAGCGGATCGCCGGCATGATCGACGCCACCCCGACCATCGCCGCGCCGGCTCACGCGACGCCCATGCCCCGTCCGGCCCGCGGCGAGTTGAGTTTCGAGGACGTCCGCTTCGCCTATCCTGGCCGCCCGGAGTTGCCGGCTCTGAAGGGTTTCTCCCTGAAGGTGCGTCCAGGCGAACGCGTCGCCCTGGTCGGGCCTTCGGGCGCGGGCAAGAGCACGGTCTTTCGTCTGCTCCTGCGCTTCTACGATCCCGACTTCGGGACCGTGAGCATCGACGGGGTCGATCTTCGCCAGGCATGCCCGCGCGAGGCCCGCGCCCGACTGGCGCTGGTGGCTCAAGATACGCCGCTGTTTTCCGGATCGGCCGCCGACAACATCGCCTTCGGACGCGGCGGGGCCGGAGCGGAAGACATCCGCGCCGCGGCCATCGCCGCACAGGCCGAAGGGTTCCTCGACGCCTTGCCCGAGGGCTTCGACACCGTCGTCGGCGAACGGGCCAAGACTCTTTCTGGGGGCCAGAGGCAACGCATCGCCATCGCCCGCGCCCTTATCCGCCGCTCGCCCATCCTGCTTTTGGACGAAGCGACGAGCTCTCTTGACGCGGAAAGCGAGCGCTTGGTGCAGCACGCCCTGCACGGGGCGATGGAAGGGCGTACGACCCTGGTCATCGCCCATCGCCTGGCCACCGTTCTGGAGGCGGACCGCATCGTCGTTTTGGACGCCGGCCGCATAGTCGAGGAGGGTCGCCACGACGATCTTCTCGCCAGAGGCGGGCTTTATGCCCGTCTGGCCAAGCTTCAGTTTGGAGCGAAGGCCGCCTGATTCCGCATCGTGATGCGGGCCTTGGCGATGTCGGCGAGCAGCGCTCTGTCGCGGCGGCGCCGCCAGACCACCAGTCCCAAAAGCGCCGCGTTCAAGACCACGATTTCGAACAGGAAGAACCACAGCGGCGTGCCGGCCAGCATGCTCAGGAAGGCGGCGAGGGTGCGTGTGTTGCCGCCGAGGATCGCGCTGGCCTTCACCAGTGGCGCATAGTGGCCGCGATAGAGGGCTCTGGCCGTATCCGCGCCTCGTCGGTCGTCGGCCAGAAGCGGCGCCATCGCCGCCTCGACTTGCGCCTCTCCGCGGTTGGAGAGGTTGGAGACGCTCAGATATAGCTCACCCAGAGCGCTTTTCACCGCACCGGCGCGCGCCAGGGAGTCCGGATCCTGGCGCATCCAGGTGGCGCTGTAGACCCAGCGACGATAGGTCTTGCGGCCGGTTTCATAGGCGTTGGCCTGGACGAAATGGCAGAGGGCGGCGGCCAGGGCCATCGCCCACGCCCATCCGCCCAGGCTCCTCTGCAAAACGAAAGCGAAGGCGACGTACAGGAGAGCCTGGCTGACGTGGTCACATATCCCGTCGACGAGCTCGCCGGACGTGGAAGCGCGCGCCGTGCGCCGGGCCAGATCGCCGTCAGCTCCATCCAGGACATGCCAGGCGAAAAAGCAGGCGAGACCGGCGAACGCGCCCCACGGCCACGCCAATTCCGCGTAGCAGAAGGCGCCGGCGGCGGCCATGAACACGCTGGCGACCGACACCTGGTTTGGCGTGGCCGAGGTCTTGATCAGGAGGTCCACCAACCTGCGCGACACGGGATGGACAAGGTGGCGATTGGTGACTTCCTCAATCTCCGGCGGCCGACCGGGCGCGACGGTCGATACCGCCGAATTGCAGGAGAGGCTTGATTTCATGGCCCGGTTTGGCTCCTTAGGCGACTTCGCGCAGGTCAGTCTTGTGACGCTTGGCGTCAGGCAGTAGCCTGAAACCTGTCCTTTTGGACTTCGTATCACTAAGGCCGAGCCCTTCGGGGACGTTCGGTTCACATACCAATTTCCAGTCCCCGAAAGGAAAACTCATGGCCAAAATTCGCGCGGCGATCGTCGGAGTCGGCAATTGCGCGAGTTCGCTGGTCCAAGGCGTGGCTTATTATCGCACGGCCAACGACAACAGCGTCGGCCTGATGCACTGGGACCTGGGCGGATATGAACCGACCGATGTGGAGTTCGTGCTCGCTTTCGATATCGACGAGCGCAAGGTCGGAGTCGATCTGGCGCAGGCGATCTTCGCCAAGCCCAACTGCACGGCCGTCTTCGCCGAGGTCCCCGCGTCCGGCGTCCAAGTGCGCATGGGCGCCGTCCTGGATGGCGTGGCCGAGCACATGGAGCGCATGCCGACCGATCGGGGCTTCGTCCGCGCCACGGCAGCCCAGCCGAGCAAGGGCGATGTCGTCGAGGCCCTGCGATCGGCCGGCGCCGATGTGCTGGTCAACTTCCTACCCGTCGGCTCGGAAGACGCCACGAGATTCTATGTTGAGTGCGCCCTCGAGGCCGGCGTGGGCGTGGTGAACTGCATGCCGGTGTTCATCGCCAGCGATCCGCAATGGGAGCAGCGATTCAAGGCCAAGGGACTGCCCATCATCGGCGACGACATCAAGGCCCAGTTCGGCGCCACGATCGTCCACCGCGCGTTGACCAACCTGATGCGCCAGCGGGGCGTGAGGATGGATCGCACCTATCAACTCAACACCGGCGGCAACACCGACTTCCTCAACATGATGGATCGCGGCCGGTTGATGTCGAAGAAAATCTCCAAAACCGAGGCGGTGCAGTCAGTGATGGCTGAGCGGCTGGCCGACGAGAACATCCATGTCGGCCCCAGCGACTACGTGCCATGGCTCAACGACAACAAGCTTTGTTTCCTGCGCCTGGAAGGCGCGCTGTTCGGCAATGTGCCGATGAACATCGAAGTGCGACTCTCGGTGGAGGATTCGCCCAATTCGGCCGGGGTGGTGATCGACGCGATCCGTTGTTGCAAAGTGGCCATGGACAGAGGCGCGAGAGGCGCTTTGGTCGGGCCTTCGGCCTTCTTCTGCAAACACCCGCCAGAGCAATTCACCGACGACGAGGCCGAGCGGATGACCCAGGCCTTTATCGAGTCGGAAACCCGAGTCGCCGCCCAGTGAAGGGCCTCATCGTCGCCGCCGGCCAGGGGACCCGACTGCGCGACATCGCTTCGTCCAAGCCCTTGGCCCTGGTCCGCGGCGTCCCCCTGATCGAACGCGTCATCGACGCGGCTCACAACGGCGGGGTGCGCGAATTCGTGGTTGTCACGGGCTACGAGGCCGCGCGCCTGGAAACCTTTCTCGAGCGCCTGGCCGCGCGCCGGTCGCTTTCCATCACGACGGTGCGAAACCCCGGCTGGCGCGGCTCCAACGGCCTGTCAGTGACGGCGGCCGCGGCGCGCCTGGGCGAGCATTTCGTCTTGCTGATGGCTGACCACCTTTTCGACCCGACCCTGCTGGCCGACCTCATCGCTGCGCCCCAAAGACCCGGAGCGGTGGTGCTGGCGGTCGATCGCCGGCTGGCGAACCCCCTCGTCGACTTGGAAGATGTCACGCGCGTGGAGATCGACGCGGCGGGGGACATCGTTCGAATTGGCAAGCTCATCGAGCCGTACAACGCCTTTGACACCGGCGTTTTCCTCGCGTCCCAGGCGCTCATCGAGGCGATCGGCGAAGACATCGCCGCCGGTGGAGCGGGCGGCATTTCGGGGGGCATGACCCGGCTGGCGGCCCGCGGGCGCGCGCACACTTTCGATATCGGCGAGCGTTTCTGGCTGGATGTCGACGACGCCGTCGCCCACGGCCACGCCGAGCGTCTGAGGGCTTGATCTCGAGGTCCCGTCCAGCCGCGGTTGGTGGCCGTTCAGCTCAAATGCCCGCGTACCATTCGTAGCCGCGGTCTTCCCAATAGCCGCCCTTCCCGCCCGCGACGTTGTCGAGGCGGTCGACCACCTGGATGCGCATGACATATTTGGCATGCTTGTAGCCCAGTTGCCGCTCGACGCGCAGGCGCAGAGGCGCGCCGTGCGGCGCCTCGAGAGGCCTGCCATTCATGGCGTAGGCCAGAATCGTCTGGGGATGGAAGGCGTCGAACAGGTCGATGCTTTCGTAGTACTGGCCCGAGCCATCCAGCGAGTTTTCGAGATCGTCGGCGCATCGGAAGACGACAAAGCGGGCGCGGGGCGCCACGCCGACCGTGCGCAGCAGATGGCCCAGCGGAACCCCGGTCCACCCGCCGACGGCGCTCCAGCCCTCCACGCAATCGTGGCGGGTGATCTGGCTGCGCGCCGGCATGCCCTTAAGATCGTCGAGCGAGAATTGGCTCGGCCGGCGCACCAGGCCCTCGACGACCAGGCGATAGCCGGCGAAGGCGCCATCGAGCAGGGCCCTGTAGGCGTCGCCGCTCGGCATGCTGGTGCCGTTGGACTTGAAGATCGGCGAGATCTCCGAAGACTTGTACTCCCGCGCCAGGGGCTGGCCGGCGAGCAGCAGCCGTTGGCTGGCGAAGGTCATGTCCTCGGCTCCGCCGATGAAGTTCTGGAACGAAGGCGACGCCGAGAGCCGGTTGCAACCGGCAAGCATCAGGCCGCCCACGCCGACAGCGCCGGCGCCGATCAGCCCGCGGCGGGAAAGACGCAAGCGGGTCATGGGTGCGCTTCCGTCCTGATCGTGTAGCGGCCGGTGACCATCGAGCGCAGCTCATTGAAGATCCCGGCAAGGAACGCCTCGACCACGTGCACGATGACGAACAGGACGATGAGGTTGGCGGTGATGAAATGGATGGATCTCGCCGATGGGCGGCCTCCGAACAGACTGGTCAGCCAGGGGACCGCCGCGTCCACTCCCGGCGACATTGTAAGCCCGGTCAAAACCATCAGCGGCAGGACGACGAAGATCACCACCAGATAGGTCAGCTTTTGCAGCACATTATAGCGCTTCGCCTCTTCACCGGTTGGATGCCTGAGGCGGATGTGATCGACTATGTTGCGCCAGATGCTCCGCAGCCGAAGTTGTTCGCTCGAGGGGGTCAGATCGCGGCGGAAATGGCCGTTGAACAGCCCGAACAGCAGATAGACAAGGCTGTTGATGACGAACACCCAGGCCAGGAAGAAATGCCAGCGGCGACCGGTGGCCAGATCCTGCTCGCCGGGCAGCGTCGCCCAGCTGGGAAAGCCGCGTTGCCTGATCGATCCGTCGGCGCCGCGCGACACCCCCAGGATGCCAGTGGTCGTGATCTGATGTCCCGCTATCCGTAGGACGCCGGTCGGACGATCGGCATCGGGGTTGAGCGCGGTCATTTCCAGCCATGCGTGGTCCGCGTCCGCGCCGAACCGGCCCCAGTGCAGGCGCGGATAGGCATTGAAGATCTGCAGCCCACTCATCAACAGCAGCGAGATCACCAGGACATTGACCCAATGGGTGATCCGCACGGCCACGCTGTGGCGGTAGATCACCTCTCGCCCGCCGCGGCGGGGCGGCGTTGGGGCGACCAGGGTCGGTTCGGGAGCGGTAAAGCGCGGCGCGGGCGCCGCGACGGTAGGCTCAGTCTCGACGATATCCGGTTCGCAAGCCGTGAGGCTGGGCTCGACCGGGGTGGTGTTCGGCGCGGGGCCCGTGACGCCGGACCCGGGGCCGCTGTCGGTCGGCATCGCCGTCCCTCCCTGACGCTAAATTCGCTTGCGCCGCCGTCGTCCATTCAACGCCGTTCGACGCATCGGTCAACTCCTGGCGGCGGCGAGGATCGGTCCGCCGCCGGAGATCTGGAGCAAGACAGCGGTGCGCAGGGTCGGATCTGCGGCGGCCGGAATCGTCAGCCTCTCGGCCGCCCCATTCCAGTGGCCGATCCTGGTCAGTTCGCGCACCACGTCCTTGTGCGGCAAGGTTCGCCCTGCGTTCTCGCCGCGCCTGATCGGCACTTGGACGATACGGGGATCGTAGCGCACCAGCCACACGTCGGCAGTCTTGCGAGATGGGCCGGCCGAAATGGCGACCGCCCGAGCGCCGATCGAAACCACGGGACCGCTCGCGCCGCGGTCGCCGGCGGTCAGGAGGGCGCGCAACTCCGCCGGGTCCACGCCCACACCCTCACGGCGACCGTTGATCATCACTTGAGGCGTGAAGACATTCTTGTGGCCCAGCGCGTGGGCGTAATCCCATTGTCGGGCCGTATACGCCGGCGTTGCGAACGTATCCTTCCAGCCCAGATTGTCCCAGTAGGTGACCCCAAAGCTCAAGGCCAGGACGTCGGGCCTCTCGCTCAAGGCGGAGACATTGGCGTTGGCGGGAGGGCAGGACGAGCAACCCTGGCTTTGGAACAACTCCACGACCTCCGGATGGGCGGCGTCGGCGGCAAGGGCCGGGGAAACGGAGAGGCTCGCGGCGGCGAAGGCGGCGAAG
>Ga0182024_10007556_pt1 | contig 23390 bp, 22 predicted proteins | sample P32metaG_FD_120480 | JGI IMG/M metagenome (GOLD analysis project Ga0182024, IMG submission 120480) | Permafrost microbial communities from Stordalen Mire, Sweden - P3-2 metaG (Illumina Assembly) | ecosystem: Environmental > Terrestrial > Soil > Wetlands > Permafrost | place: Sweden: Stordalen... | reverse complement strand
AGGAGGACCTGCTCGCGATCCCCGCGATCGAAGCGGCGCCCCTTGGTTCCTTGCTCTACTATGGGCAGCCGGGGATAGGCGTCGTCACCGTCGTGATAGACGAAAGAGCAAAGTCGTCGGCCAAGCGCATCCTCGCTTCCATGAAGCCAGAATAAGCCGAGGACGATATCTTCCCTTCGGCGCCCGGCCGCGGACCGCCGAACTCTCATCATGATTAAATATGAACGGAGATAACGTACCTGGTGCTGTGCGATTTCTAACCAGAGCAAGAGCCTTACTGATTACCGTGATTCTCTTCGGGTCTTTCCTCTTGGTTGCACCGCTGCCAGCCAGCGCGCTCGGAACCGTGGTGCAGCAGGCGAGCGGGGGTTGTAGCCCGTGCGCAGGCCATTCCTCGACCGCCGTCTTCGCCAGCCATGTCACAAGTGGGAATCTGATCGTAGTGGGCATTTCCGCATTCTACGGCACTATGAGCGGCCCTTACACGGCTTCAGTTTCTGACTCTCTGAGTCCAACATTCACGCAGGCCGCGAACATCTGCAACGTCGGCGTTTACGCAAACTGCGCGGCGATATTCTATGCGACGGCGTCGTCGAGCGGAGCTGATACGGTCACCGTGACCGCGAACAATGGAGAGACCATGAACAACCTCGACATCTTCGTCTACGAGCTCAATGGATTGACGGCGGTAGGCGCGACGACTGGGACCGGCCAAAGCACTGGCACAGCAATATCTACGACCTCGACGGCATTCGGAGCCGGCGCTTTCCTGCTTTCAGTTCTCAACGTATATGGCGCCACCACTTTCACCGCTGGCGCTGGGTTCGCCGCTTCGGCGCCATCCACTACATCGATGCAAGGATTCGCAGAATACGCTCTGAGCGGCGTAGCGTCCCCGACCACGTTCCCCGCTACCATCGGCGGTAGCGATTCATGGGCGGCTGTCGGGATTGCCCTCGTCTCGAGCACTCCTCCTCCGGCGCCTAACCTGACTCCCTCCTGTCCGAGCACCTTCGGAGGCTCGTTTATGCCCGCGGGTGCTACTTTCATGGATGGCTTCGGGAACACCTGGGTCGCTCCCGGCGGTAGTGCGAACGGTGGCACCTACAGCAGTTACTTCTTCCCGGGTCTCGAGGGGAACATCCCTCCGCCCATGCTTCAGGGGTGGGGTGGCACCTACGGGACGTATGGCGGCCAACAGGGCTGGATAATCAGCTTCTACTGTGCCTGATAACACTCGCCAGCCTGCATGATCAAGATGCTAGGGTCAGAGCTACCTGTGCTGAAGCTATCTCGAAAGTTGGGGACTTGCCCGCACCGTAACTACTTTATTTACCCCTTTGGGAGGCTTCGACGGAAGTCATGCAGATAGTAACACGGAAGGACTCCAAGCTACTCGGTAGGACTGAGCTGGAGGTCCTCTTCGCGGGCAAGGCCGGCGCCTTAAACCGGAAGGACGCTATCAAAGAAGTGGCCCAGGCCATGAACACCACCGAGAGCAAGGTAACTCTGCTCAGGCTATCCCCCGAATCGGGCACCAGGGCTCTCGTAGGCCGCTTCCACGTTTACGATTCCGAGGAAGGCAAGAAGAAGATCAGTCACGATTACCTCTCCGTCCGGCTCCTCACCAAGGAAGAGAAGGACGCGATCAAGGCAGCCAAGAAGAAGGCCGAGGCCGCCGCAACAGCTGCGGCGGCCGCTGCTAAGCCTGCAAAGAAGTAAGATAGTGATACTTAATGTCCAACAAGCCCAAGAATGCGCCGGCGCCCGCCCCTGTACCGACGCCGGCGCCTGCTCCTGCTGCGGCCCCTACAGAAGCCGAGGGACCAGCGCCGAAGGTCAAGAAAGAGCGCAAGGAGAAGAAGCCGAAAGCTAATGTCCAGGTCTGGAAGCTATACAAGATAGAGGGCGAGGCCGCTACGCGCCTACGGAAGGAATGCCCGAGGTGCGGCAAAGGCTACTTCATGGCCGAGCACAAGGATAGGCTCAGCTGCGGCCACTGCGGGTTCACGAACTTCAAGAACAAGTGAGCCGCGCGGTCAGGTCGCGTGCTGTTCCAGAGACTCTTTTATCGCCTTAAGGTTCTGCGGAGTGACGAACGGCCTGAACGGGGCCAGGTACTTGGAGGCCTTAGCCTTCGCGACATCGAGCCCTCCGTTGCTCTCCCTGTAGCCGTCCAGGAACGCGTTCGCCACCGCTCGTATACCGTCCTCCCTCAGCGAGAGCTTCCCGGCGTAGTACAGGAACTCCGCTATGTCCCAGGCGGGGTCTCCGTTCTCGACGGTCTGTTCCAGGTCCGTGAAATACAGCCCCGCGTCTGTGACAATGATGTTCTCCGCCTTGGCGTCCCCGAGTGCGAGCCCCGCTCGGTGGACCATGGCGAGGCCGCGTCCAAACATGCGCACCTGGGCGGACTCGGACATGGAGTCCCTGAGCAACTTCTCCACGAACGATGACAGCGGCTTCCCTTCGACGAACTCCTTCGCGAGCACCTTGTCGTCCACCGCCGCGCCGATTACGCGGGGAGTCTTGACGCCGGCGCCCCTCAGTTTCATCGCCGCGTAATACTCCCTGTGCATCCTCGCTTGCGGTGACATACTGAACTTCATCCCGGGCGCCCAGATGTTCAGAAAAGCCCACTTCACAGAGCGGATGTCGGCGAAATATTTGAACACGTAGCGCGCCTGACCGTTACCGGTTATCGTCACTATCCTCGCTGTCGAGTAAACCTCCCCGAGGCTCTTCGTCTCATGCTCATACTTCTGGAAGCCGTGATCCTCTGCCAGTCTCTGTATCAGCTCACTGGTCTTGCCGACGACGAAGCCTTCGTCGAGCCTGAGCATGCTCTTCGGGTGGACCATCTCGGGCGGCGGCTCCAGTTTCTGCTGCATGCGCTTGGCCTTCGACAACGCCTCGTTCTTCACCACAGAGAACCCCACCCTCCCAGCATAGCCGTGAACGGCGTACTGCCTCACGCCCCTGGTCGTGAGGTTGAACAACGCCAGGAGCTTGGCGAATGATTTGCCGCGCAACTTCTCCGAGACGATCTTGACAGAGCCGTCCCGGACCTCGAAGAACCCCTGCTCCGCGAGCAGGCTCGCCGCGATGCCAAAGCCCTCCAGCGTGCTCGCCCTGTTCTCCGCAGCTTTGTCGCACGTGTAGGTCTTGATGTAGCTGTACAGCGCCGGTGGGTAGATCAGCGCCCTCTTGTGCAGCTTGTCGAAGAGGAAGTAGTCGAGGGGGATGGTGAGGTCCTGCGCGAACTCGCCGTACTGCGAAGATATCTCGTAGAGCGACTCGGCTATGACCCTCTTCTTGCTCTCGACCTCCGCCTCGCGCACGAACTCTTCGTTCAGGAGCGGTTGGTGAACGTTGAGGAGCCTGCCCGAGATGAACTCCCCAAGGCTCGCTTTCTTCGCGTCGCCCTGGAACAGGTCGTCCCTCGCTATGAGCGCCGAGGCCTTGACGGGCGCGTCCACATACCTGTATCTCACCCTCCCCTGGAACTTGGGAGCGCTGATTATCAGGTCGTAGTCTGAGTCTGCCCGCGCGTATCCGGCTACCTTCGAACCATACGCTGTAACCGATGTCACTTCCCCCTTCACGAGCTCCGTTGCCAGGCGGATGAGGTCATCCTTCTCCTCCGGAGTGAGCCGGTCGATCATGCAGCCCTCTTCCCTTCCAGCTCCGCTATCTTCGCGATGACCATCGGGTCGAAGTTAGCGTTCGCTATCACTCCTACGTTGACACTGACCACGTTCTCCTCCGGAGCGACCCGCTTTGTGGGCAGACCCTTCTCGATCCATCCCTTCGCCACTTTGTCGTTGAGCTTCTCGTCGACAAGACCGGCGGCGAACTTCTTCTTCACGAGCGACGCGAGCTTCTTGTCCGCGGTGAAGACCAGGGACGGTTCGACGACCCTCTCCTCGTCCGCGTACCCCGCCTCGAAGAGGGTGCTCGCCCTCTCATCGCTGGAAAGCTGCATGCGGCTGAACCTTCGCACGAGGTCGACGTAGTGCGTGAACTCGTGAGCCGCGACCGCGTCGATCGTCCCCCTGGGGCCGAACAGCAGCAGCGGGGCCGTGAACTGCACGATTATCGAAAGCTTCCCCTTGAAGTTCGCCGGGATCACCCGGGCATAAAGCGCGCCGACGCTGCCGAACTCGACCGAAGTGGTAGCCACGGGCAGGGAGGGTTCCACGTAGTAAGGAGGATATCTGATGCCGGTCGCCCTCTCCACCCGCTCCACTGCACCCGAGAGGTTCTTGCCCTTCGCCTTGACCCTCTTCGCGACGGCCGGCTTCAGCCTACCCTGTGCGACGGACTGGTCGAGCAGGACGAAGGGGTCCAAGCCTTTTGGCCGAACCCTCTTCAGGTATTAAGAGGTTTCAGACGGGGTTGCCCGCGATCTTGAAGTTGATTTCAGGCCGTATCGTCTCGACGCGGACGAACGTCTCCGCCTGGTTGACGCCTGAGATTTTTCCCAGGTCCTCGGCGACGATCTTGTAGATCTCTTCTATCGTCTTTCCCCGGACGGTGACGAACGCGTCGAACCTGCCTGTGACCTCTTGGATGGACCTTACCTGGTCAAGCTTCGTCATCTCGGCCAGTGCTTGGTCGCGTTGCTTGGGGTCGAGGTTTATCCCTACGACTGCGGACGCCGGAAGCCCGAGCTTATCCTCGTCGACGACGATTGTGAACTGCTTCACGATCTTCCTTCGAGTCAGCCGCTTTATCCTGCTGTACGTGACAGAGAGGTTGAGCCCGAGGTCTTTGCTCAGCTTCGGTATGGACACGGATGCGTCCCTGTGCAGAGAACTCAGTATCTTCATATCTATCTCGTCAAGTTTTCCCATTTGGAGGCACCAACGTTGCAATATTTACATGCCTTATATTTACGCATTATGCTTTTGCATAAAGGACTTCGCTTATTTTCAAAGCTATTTCCAAGCGGTCCAGCCTTCCGTTCATGGCTCGGAGCGTGCTCGCCGAAGTCCTCCGCGTAAATTCGGGGCAAGCTTATTTCTTCCAGAATTCGGAGCATGAGCCGTGAAGACCAAGAAGCGTTACAACTCGACGCTGGGGAAGTTGTTCTTCATAATTCCGGTCTTGATTATCGGGACACTGGTAATTTACGCCTATGTTCAACTTTCTTCCCCGGGCACTTTGATCATAAACGCTGAGAACAGTTACTGCACAGCAGTCCAAGTCCCGACCAACGCCATCTGCTCACATCTCATCGTCGCAGCGACGGTGAACGGCAAGACTGGGGAGACTCCCTGGACGCTCTCCCTCACGCAGGGGAACTACCTCGTCAATTTCACGAGCGTGGAGTGGTATTATCCTTCCGCCGGCAGGGACGTGGGCGTCGTGCCTGGGCAGACCGTCTATGCTGTTGGGCTCTATGACCCAATCGCAAGGGTGATCCAGGTCACGCCGTCTGGTTTCAACGCAACTACCGTGACGGCCCTTCATGGAGTCACGGCAGTAAACTGGACGAACCCGAGCAAATCGCTCGTCTCTTTTCAAGGCGCCCCCTTCGTGAGAGTGCCGCTGGAGCCTGGACAGACTTACAGCTACGTTTTCCCGACCGCCGGAACGTACAAGTACAATCTAGTGTCGACTAATTATACGCTCACCGTCGACGTCAGTTGAGCGCCAAACGGAGGACTTTCTCGCTTTCTTTTCCGAACTACCGCGTGAAATAATCCCCTAATTTCGTAACCGTGTTTGCCGAAACCGGAATCCTAGATTAGGCCTCCTCCCTTGGCTAGAACGCCGATTATCGCCCTTTTTGGGGCGAAAAGGGCTCGAATTGTGGATAAATTATCCACCCTCTTTATATACTATTCCGGGAGGCCTTGCTACGAAAATAGGAATGAATACATCTTCGATGTATATCAACAAGTTCAGTACAGGAACAATACTAGCACTGCTAGCACTGTCAGGAATGCTGTTTCTGGTGCCCATCGCGGTACCAGTACATGCAACACCAAACGCGAGTCTGCCGACTCTAAAGACGACGCCGACTCTCGTCCTTCAAGAAACACCCACGGCCTTAACGGAGGCCGTCACCAACCCAGCAACCAACGCCTACGCGATTCAAACGGTAACGTTGATCGCGCCGACTGGCTTTAACTTCACCACTAGTGCCAATGTGTTACTAACCATTGGCACTACGGGTGCCTGGTGTAGTGCCGCAGGATATGGATTCACTACCGTAGCAGTCTCATTGACCGCTATAGAGTGTGGAACCGGCTCACTACCTCCAGGATTCACAGCCACGTTCGCTAGCGCATCAACCGTCTTCATCCAAGGCCCATCATCGCCAGCTACGGCCGCACCAGTAACCGGGTTGTTCACAACCTCGATTTCTGATTCGAGCGCTTCTGGTGCATACCCTGGTCCTTCTTGGACTGAGACTTCCATCGCAGGCTCAGGCACACTAGCCTCTCCTGCTCACACAGGCGAAGTAGCACCAACAGTCGCAGTCACAGGAAACATCGCTTCGTACACAGCGGGCGGCGCAGCCCAGACCGTAACGGCGACCCTAACGGCACCAACGCAAGTTGGCGTCCCGGTCACCTTCTCCGCGGCCAGTGGCTCGTACCCTGCTACGGGATTCACAACAACCTTCTCACCAAGCTCTAGCACGACAACATCAGGCGGCGTCGTGACATCATCATGGCAACCCAGCAACCACGCAGGCGACAATACCGCGGTAAAGGCCACCATCACGGGCACAGCCTTCACAGGCACGGGCGGCGTGGTAACAACCACGATCGCGGCTGCACCCACTAGTGTCACCTTCTACCTCGGCGGTTCACCCAACGTCTTCCCAACGACTGACTACGTGACAACATCCGCAGTCATCTCAGGGACCACATACGCCAACATCGCATCCGGAGTAACCTTTACGGCGACTGACGCCTTCGGTAATCCCGCAGGTGCAGCCGTAACAGGCGGAACATTGAGCGCCGCAAGCGGATTCCTCGGCGGAGTCCCAGCTACGACCTCATGTACCATCACTCTAGGAGTAGGCTCTTGCCAGTACAACGTCGGCACCAACACTGGTACTGCCCCACAGTACTCCCAGTCGGGAGTCTACGCGGCAATCGGCCAGATTAGTGCCACACTGACGGGCACTGGCTTCAGCGTGAGCGGAACAACAGGATTCATCCAGACATCAACATTCGCAAGTGCCGCGACCTTCACATGGCCAACACTCGCATCGCCGGTAGCTGCAGGAACAAGCGTGGACTACAAGGTACAACTGACGGGCTCGTCCCAGTCAGGTGTACCAGTCGTGATCCAGGTCTGTGTCCACAGCACCTGCGCCGCTACCTCTAAGGGGTACACCGGAACCTTCTCGAACACTTTGTCCTCCATAAACGGAGTGACGAACAGCTCGGGATCCTTCGGTGCTGAGTTCGCCATATCGACGGCTCTCGGAGCTTCAGTGGTGATGAACTCGACCATAACCAAGCCACAAAACGCAGGAGCCCAGTCGTTCTTCGGCTCGGACTCTGAGACAGTCACAACCGGACCCGGCGTCGCAGCATCACTCGCAGTCTATGCGGTGTTCGGGAATGGTCAAGGGGCTGGTAACTCAGGTCCAGCAACCAAGGACGCGACTTCTGGCGCAACGTTGTTCGTAGATGCAATCCTCACGGATGCCTATGGCAACGTAGTGACTAACACCTCTCCACAGCAGATACAGGTCAACCTGGCCGCATCGGGCGTATCAGGCGGTGGCCTGCTGTCTGTCACAACAGCCTACGTCTCGAGCGGCGCTCAATCCACCAACAACACTGCTGAAGGCAGCTTCGGCCCAGTAGCTTGGACTCTCCCGGCAACGCTAGGAGCTTCCACGGTTACGGCCAGCGCAGTCGTTGCAGGTAAGGCGGTGAGCGGCGCGACAACAGTCACGACCATCAGCCCACTACCAACAATCACCGTCAAGTCCCCCACACCAGTTAGTGGAGTCATATACTCCGCATCTCCGTTCGTCACCTTCTCAGGCAAGGCTAACGCCTCGCTTGGGTACCCAGCACCTTTCATCGGCTCCGGCGGTTCATACCCGGCGGCAGTCAACATCGTCTCCATCGGCTACAAGGTAAACAGCGGCCACTGGATCTCCTCGTCTGTTGCAGCAGGCAACAAGATAGTCTGGAGTGTCCCAGTGACCCTGTCACAGGGTCTGTCCACGATTGCGTTCAACGCAACGGACAGTAAGGGCAACGTCGGAATCCCGACGACTGCCACTTACCAAGTCCTCGTTGACTCCGTGGCTCCAACCTTCGCCTTCGCCGGCATCACAACGGCCACAGGCTGCGAAGCTGTGACCATCACAACAGGAGCAGGCGACTTCAACACGACTAGCTTCACGGCGACATACAATGGAGTCGCGATCCCAGCAGCTAACATAGCATGGACTGGCACTCAGACGCTCGGCACGTCAGGTACTCTGACAGCCACCGTCTGCGGCCTGACCGCTGGCACCGCAACACTCAAGGTCACCGGTAGCAGCTATGAGAAGGTCTCTGGCACGGCGAGTGAAACGCTCACCGTAACCGTGACCCTCGCAGACTCAGTCACCTTCTCTTCCTCCAGCGCAACATGGGGCACGAGCGGCGCCGCATCGGGCGTCTTCGTCTCCGTCAGCAACTCATGGGGCACAGCACAACAGCTAACCATATACGCGACTCTGAAGTCTGGTTCCAGCATTTACGTGCTGGTCGGCGGCGAGACGCTAACGGCCGGGCAAACCGGAACCGTCTTCCTCCAAGACTTCTTGACGACCGTCCCAGCAGGCACATACACAGTCACCTTCTCCGCGATAACTACCGCCAACCAGGCGGTATCCGCACCAACAACTTCAACCACCGTAACCGTCCCATAGAGAGTGAGAGCATGAAACTCCAATTCCTCGCACTACCTCTGCTAGTCGCACTGATGCTGTCCCCTATGCTCGCCTCGGCGGCGACAGGCTCGATAACATTCTCGAGCCCCTCCGCCGGGTCGTCATATTCGGGCACAACAGCGTACACTATCAGCGGTACAATCACACCAACACCAACGCTCCCCGACAACGTCGTGATCACCGTCACGCTGCAAGGCGGCTCTCCCAGTCCGCTCGATGAGCAGACTGTGGCAGCCGGAGCCGGAGGCGCCTTCACGTACTCAACCAACGCAGGCGGCAGCGCCGCTTGGATAAGTGGTACGTACGTGATAACTGCCTTCGACTCTAACGGCGCGACAGGCACGACGACCTTCAAGTATACAGCAACCACGGGCGGTTCAACATCAACAGCAGGATACGTGACCATTGAGGCACCCAGCTTGCTGGTACAGGGTCAGACAGGGAACATATTCATCTGGTCTTCGAGCCCCGGGACGGTAACGGCTTGGGTACTCGCGCCAGGTGCTTCTTCCACGACTACCTTGACAGCAATCAGAGTATCGCCTAATCCAGGCAGCCTCGATGTATACACCGCGTCCTACGCAGTCGCAGCAACAGCAGCCAACGGGGTCTACCTCGTAGGCGCAGCAGTAACCAACAGCACCAGCACTCCACAATTCTCCGCTTCCAACATAGGCTCCTTCACCGTCAACGGTGGAATTGTCTCCCCAACATCACTCACCGGAATCGAGACTAACATCACAGCGATCGGCAAGTCTGTAGCCACATTGGTCACAGGCTGGACGACGCTCAACAGTGAAATAACCTCGCTCCAATCGTCAGTTGCTTCGCTCAACACAGCAGTCGGAACGTTGACCACGAATGTCAACTCGATCACCCCCTCACTCACCACCATAACATCCGACGTCTCAGGCCTCCAAACCTCACTCAGCACAATCTCCAGCACCGTCAACACCATCTCCACTAGTGTAAGTTCCCTGAGCTCCGGCATCTCGACTCTAACGACTGACGTCTCCAATCTGCAGACGACCGTGAATGGTCTCTCGGGTCTGTCATCTCAGATGACAACTCTCCAGAACTCCGTCACGAGTCTGAACTCGTCCGTGTCTAACGACCAGACGTACATATTGGTAGTCGCAGTCCTAGCAATCCTGACACTGGTACTCGAACTCGCAATACTGATCAGAAAGATGTCCTAAACAGACACTCTTTCTTCTCCCTTTTTATTATCGAACCCTAGCGTAAGCTCTGTTCCAGTTTTCGAATAGCTCCGCCTGCTTATCGGATATAGCTCGCCACTCGTCATTGGCCGCTTAAATAATCGGACGGACTCTCTGTGCGATGAGACGCAGGAAGGCTATCAGCTCGATCTATGGCTTCATCATGATCTTCCTCCTCTCGATGGCGTCCATCCAGACCTGGTCCTCGGCGATCAGCTCCATGGCAGGCATTGAATCAGCGTCCGACCGGGGGAGCCAGCTGCAACAGATGCAGTCCATAGAGCACCTCACTCTCGAAGAGTCCGGTGCCAACCTGACGATATCGAACAACGGCGAGGTTCCCTCGACCGTGGAGTTCCTCAGGCTCGCCGGCCCAAACGATTCTCGGACGATCCCACTGGGCACAGAGATAGCAGTCGGCTCATCTGTGACAATTTCCGTCCCGCCCGGGGAGACGGTCGAGGCCATCACCGCCCTCGGGAACGTCTTCACAATGTGGCCGTCCTCCGGCGTGCCCGGCGCGCTCTGGTCCGGCGAGGTCCTCCAGGACGGGCTGGCAAACGCTCAGCTTTTCCAGAGTCCCTATAATCATTCCTCCTTCTTCCTGGCCGACGGGCCGAGAGTCTACGGGTTCTCCGACTCGGGCTCGCCCCGATGGTCCTTCGACGCGGGGAGCGGGCTCGTCACCGACGTCCTCCCCCTCTCGAACGGCGATGTCTACGTCTCGGCCGGCTACGGCTCGACGTTTAACAACGCGGAGCTCTTCGAGCTCAGCCCGAACGGGGCTGTAATCCAGACATACTCGGTGCGGCTTTTCCAGACGCCTGACGGACCTTCCAGCGACCCATCGCTTCCGGTCACCAAGGGAGATGACTCATCGTACGCGCTCTACGACGGGTGGTTCTATTCGGAAAGCGGCCCGTTCGGGGGGCTGGTGAGCGACTCGTTCCCCCTCGCAGGTTCCGACGCTTCCAACTTTTACTTCTACGGCATCTCACCGGTCCGGGACGACAACGGCGTCTGCCAACTTGTCGGGAACGAGCTCGTCGTCTACTCGTATACCCCCAGCCCTCTGTTCGGCACCGTCAGGTTGAACTGGCAGGACTATATGCGCCTGAGTACCTGCAACCCGTATCCACAGCAGCTCTTGGGTTCGGCAGTCGAAGGTGGTGTGTTAGCCGTCCTCCTGGCGTCGCCCCCCTACGCCGTAGCCGCTCTGGAAGGCTACCCGGGCCAGAACGCATACCTCGCGGTCGTCTCCAGCTCGGGCGCTACCCTATACCTAGGGCAGGCACCCGAGAACGGCTACAGCGCCGTCGCCACAAACGGGACGGACGTCTACCTGGCCCTGCCTCAGCCGGGAGAGGTCCAGGTATACTCGCTCGCCAAAAACACCTACACGACCTACAGCATCGGGATCCAGGCGTCCCAGCTGCTGTTCGAGGACGGTAACCTCTTCGCCATATCGAGCGATGCAGTGAAGGTGTTCGGCCCCTCGATGAATCTGGAGAAGACGATCGACCTGGCGCCTCTCTCCCTCGCGTCGTCCTCCGATTCCTTCGTCCAGGAGCCGGCGCTCCAAGCGCCGTCCTTTCTCGTCCTCAACGCGACATCCTACGCCGCCCTGCTCGTGAACGCGACCGGGTTCACGAGCCTCGTCCTGGGTCGCTATTCTTGAGATGCGCCAGCGCGACCGAGATGACCCCGCCTTAAATAACCAAATCCCGCGCTGCCTACGGGATACCGGTAATACCGCAATTTGTCCAACGTCGAGATCGCCCAGAGGTCCACGCGCGGTTCCTTCGCCCTCTTCGCTGGCAACTTCCTCTCGGCCGTTATCTCCTTCGCGGCGATACTCTTCATCGCAAGGCTGCTGGGACCGAGCGACTACGGGGTCTACACGCTCTCGGTGCTCGTCCCGACGATCCTGCTGAACTTCCTCGGGTTCGGGGTCAATTCGGGGATCACGCGATACGCCGCCTACAACCTCTCCCAGGCGAAGCCCGAAGTGGCGCGACGCATGGCCGTCAACGGCGCGGCCTTCGTCATGCTCTTCGGTGTCTTCCTCGCCGGGGTAGACTACCTAGCGGCTAGGCTCATCGCCGAGACGGTCCTCCACAGGCCGGACATCGCCCCCCTGCTCCGCTTCTCGTCCATCCTGATCCTGGCGCAGGCCGTCTTCCAGAGCGGGGTCGCGGCGCTGCTCGGATGGAGCTACATGGGCAAGATAGCAGGGACGAACATCGTGCAGTCCGGCCTCAGGCTTGCCATTGCGGTGCCCCTCCTCTACCTCGGCTACGAGGTCTACGGGGCGCTCGCCGGGTACGCCGTCTCGGTCGCGCTCGGAGGCATCCTGGCGTACTCGCTGCTCTGGGGCGGCGCGCGAGGAGGCGCTGTCTCCCTAGGTCAGTTCGTCCCCGACGTGCGGACCCTCCTCTCCTACGGCCGGGAGTTGTTCGTAGGTTCGTTAGTGACGAGCATATCCGCTCAGTACGTGGTGCTGCTACTAGCGGTCATCGCGACCAACTCCTACGTCGGGTTCTACCAGTCCGCGGCGAACTTCCTGACCGCCATCACGCTCGTGTCCGGCGCGATAACGCAGGCGCTCTTCCCGGCGTTCGCGCACCTCGAGGGGACCAAGTCCGACGTCGACCGCGCGTTCAGGTACGCGACCAAGTACATGGGTTTCGCCATCACCCCGATAATCTTCCTGCTGATGGGCGCCTCGCTCCAGATAGTCAGGCTCCCCCTCGGCTCTTCCTACGCCACCGCTTCGAACTTCCTGGCGCTGCTCTCGCTCTCCAACATATCCCTGCTGTTCGGCCTCGGCGTCCTCCCGTCGTTCTTCAACGGCCTGGGACGCCCCCGCTACTACATGGTGTACAGCTTAGCCGGCGCCGCCGTGATATTCGCGCTGGCTCCTCTTCTTTCGATAGGGGCCGGCCTCGGCGTGGACGGCCTGATACTCTCGATACTCGCCGCCAATCTGGTAGCCGTCGTGACGGGGCTCTATCTGGCGTCCCGCTTCTTCAACGCCAGAGTGGACCTGCGTGCCTGCCTCTTGATCCTCACCTCCTCGCTGCTCGCGTATGTCGCCGTAGTGGCGGTGTCCACTCTCCGCTTCGGGGATATCATACTTCTCCCCGCCGAGATACTCGTCTTCGTGGCCGTGTACCTTACCGCGGCGCCCCTCCTGAGGGTGCTCGGGCCAGAAGACCTTGACACACTGCAGACCGCTGTGAGTGGGCTGGGCCGTTTCCAGGTCGTCATCCAGCCGATCCTTCGGTACGAGCGCTTCGTCCTTCGGGCGAGCAAATCGAGCAGGTAGTCGCGCTCGCGCTCGCCACCGAGAAGCCTTTTATGGGTGCGCGCCCCGCGATTCCTCATGAACCGTACGGGGATGGCGCTTTCAGCAGTCGCGCTCATGATGCTGCTCGCAGGCGCAGTGGGTACGGTGAGCGCGGGGACGCCGGGCTTCGCTGTCTACAAGGTCCAGCTTTCCTCGCAGGGACTATCTTACTCGCTGACGGTCAACGAGACCGTCGCGACAACCTCGAGCCCTTCCTACGACAATCTCATCCTGAGCGTCATTACCGGCACCTGGAACTCAAGCTATTCCAGGTCGATCAACTCCTCGGCCGAGGTGTCTCCGTTCCTCCCTTCGATAGCGAACCAGACGTTCAGCTATGCGTCGGGGTCGGGCAACGTGTCGGTGAGCGTCTCCAAGAACGGGACGCTCCCGCTGCAGTTCCAGGGAACGGGTTATACTCTCACGAGCTACTCACTGGGTGCCAGCGCCTCGTCCAACGACTCGAAAACAACGGTCCAGGGCGCCGTCACGGCATTCTCCTCAGGACTCGTCGATTCCGTGAAGCTGGACGTGAGCTATCCGTCGGCGCAGTTCCCGGGCATCCTAGGAATGTGGGCTGGTCTTAACTCGAGTTCCACGTCGGCACTCGGTGGCCTCGGAGGATTGGGAGCGTACGCCCCGAGCCAAGTAAGTCAAGGAACCGCCAGCATCTCCATCACTCTCCTCTCCACTTCGCTCCCTCTGAACGCCGCCTCTCCTTCCGCGACCACCCAGGCCGCGTCTATCGGCATAGGAGCGGGAGCCGCGATCTCGGCGCTCGCCATCGGGCTCGGCGTGAGGTATCATGGTAAGCACAAAGAAGCCGTAGCCGAGAAGAAGCCTGAGCACTGGGTCGACTAGCCTGTCCGCCAAACCGTCATAGGGCGATATTCCTCTTGGACCAAGTCCTCGAACTAAAGGAGGCGGTCAAGGACTACGGCTCGAAGACTATAGGCCCGATAACGTTCTCTGTCCGCAGGGGCGACATAGTCGGTCTGCTCGGTCCCAACGGTTCGGGAAAATCAACATCTATCAGGCTGGCGCTCGGTCTCGCGCGCGCCACCACCGGAGTCGTGAGGCTGATGGGGCGCGACCCGGTCCGGGAGCACTCCAAAGCCCTCGTCGGCGTCGGTTACTCCCCCGAGCTCCCGAACCTACAGACATTCATGACCCCCACGGAGCTTCTGTCGCTCATCGGGAAGGAGCTGTCGCTCGGCTCAGGGGAGATGAAGGTGCAGATACCGAAGGTTCTCGAAGACGTCGGGCTGCTGAATTACCGGAACTACAGGATAGGCAAGCTCAGCAAGGGGATGGTGCAGAGGCTCAGCGTCGCGCAGGCGATGCTCGGTTCACCTTCCCTCCTGATACTGGACGAGCCGATGATAGGGATAGACCCTGCGGGGGCCGTGCACTTCAGATCCTTGTTCAGAGATTTCGTGGCCGGAGGCGGCACGATAATCCTCTCGTCCCATATCATGTCGGAAGTGGAGTCTCTCTGCACGAGCCTCGCGGTCCTGCACTCCGGCAGCCTGATCTACAGGGGGACGATCGGCGATTTCATCAGCGGGGCGCTTACTTCTCGCGTTGTAGACGTGGTGGCGCAGTCCGCCCCTGGAGGGCTCGCGGATGTGCTCGGCAAGATTCCCGGAGTCCTCCGGGTCTCGACGACGGCTGCTGGCTTCAGCGTCGAGATGGAGAAAGGAGCAGACGTGCGCGGGGCTGTTTCGAAGGCCGTCGTCCAGTCGGGCGCGAATCTCCTCTCGATAGGCTATTCCCGGACGGAGCTAGACGAGGCCTACATGGCGGCGATCAGGGGGTCGAGCGGCTGAACCTGAAGAAGGTCTGGGCGTTCGCGCTCTACGAGGTTCGTAGAGCGGTCGCGCGGAAGAAGGTCCTCGCGCTCGTCGTCCTTACGATCCTAATCGACACCATTCCGTACTATCTCTTGAGGTCCAGCGCGCCGAATCTGTTCACCGTCTCGGAGGACCCGTACGCATGGGTGCTCGGCATCTTCGTCCCTCAGGGCTTCTTCCTTCCCTTCACAGCCCTCCTGATCGCGGCGGGATCGATGTCGGAGGAGTACGAGCAGGGCACCGCGGAGGTGTTGCTCGCCAAGCCGGTCAGCAGGGACGAGTTTCTAGTCGGCAAGTTCACGGGGGGCTACTTGCTCCTCACCATGGTGATACTGCTCAACGCGGTCCTGAGTGCGACGGCAGCCACCCTCGCGTTCGGCGGACAGATGTCGCTGGGCGTCCTTCCCGCCGTCGTCATCTCACAGATCTTCTCCTCCATAGTATTCTACTCTGTGGCGTTCATGTCCGGCGAGCTAGTCAGGCGGTCCTCCCTCTCCTACGTCCTCGCCTCCGCGGTCTACTTCACGAGCGAGATAGCCGGGATCTATCTGAGAGTGATCTTCGAGCTGACCGGTAACTCGTTCTACGAGCACATCAACTTCTACCTGCCGACGACGCCCGGCAGCTCGCTCTCGGTGCTGATCGCGCAGCCCGGGCTGCAGCCCCCCGCCATCACGATCCTTAAGCTCGTGGGGGTCGCCTCCACGGAGACTTCGATATCCTTCTCCATCGGCCTGATCCTGGCCTACGCGGTGAGCGCGATCGTGCTGACGCGGGCGCACTTCAACTGGGCCGACGTCTCCAAGCGCGTCGCGTGAATCCTGGTTCTGTCAAGTTGACGGGTGACACGCGATGGTCTTAACCATCGGGTGATGCCCACCACTCAACTTCGAGGCATCGACTCGGAGGATTGCCGTCTTCGTCGGGTTCCCCTTCACAGCTTCACCTACCTCGCCTTTCTCCTTGGCTTTCCACCTCGGAAGTGAACTGGCGAACCTCGCCAGCCCCCTCTGTCCGTCAGACTACGATCATCAGTCCGTCCGTCACGGCAGCCCTTCTCAAGGGGTGCGGGCGTTCGCCCACGCGCCGAGCACGAACCGTTCAGACAATAACCTACTCAGCGCATATAAACGTCCACGATAATTCATCACCCGTCACCTAACCGAATCGGGAATCGCCCAGAGACTTAAGGCCCGAGTCCTCATGACTTAAATAACGTAGATGCTCGGAACGGTCCAAGAATCAGATGAAGTGGAGTTCCCAGAGGGTCATCGTCACCGGCGGGGCCGGGTTCATAGGCTCCAGCATGGTCGACTCCCTCCTCGGTCTCGGCGCGGAGGTCGTCGTCGTCGACAAGCTTCAGCTCGCGAGCGGGTCCCTGGCGTGGAACCGGAAGTTGGTGAGGCTGGAAGAGATATTCAAGAAGCACGGGATAGACAAGATACCGCTCGAGATATGCGACCTCGAGACCGACAAGCAGGGGTTCCAGATAATCGCTAGGGACTGCGACGCCGTCTTCCACCTTAGCGCGGTCTTCGGGGGCCGGGAGTTCGTAGACACGAGGCAGGCGGACTGCTCCAAGATGCTGTCGATAGACCATAACGTCATCGACGCGTCGTACGAGGCTGGGATTGAACGGTTCGCCTATGCATCTAGTGCGTGCTTTCCAGCCGAGACTAAGGTCTGGACTTCTGAAGGGAAAAAGAACATCGAAGACATAACCGAAGGCGACCAAATTATTGATCACCTTGGTCAAATTGGCGTCGTCGACAAGACATCCTCTCGATGGCATCGGGGAACCATGAGGAGAGTTTGGATTTCTGGGTTTGATAGACCAATAGAGGCCACACCGGACCATCCGTTCCTAATAGAGACCAAAGGCCAGATGTCTTGGACTCCGGCCGAGAAAGTTGTAAAGGGCTCAAGAGTTCTCATACCAAGGGTAAAGCTGCCGTGCGCCAAACCCGCGATTGACCTTCGTCCGGCGATGGACGACCGGGAGGCGGCCTACATCGAATTGCAACAGATGACCGGCATCGGTCGGGAAGCGTCCGTGATTCTTATGACGGCGCGCGGAACCAAGGATCCTAGCATCAGGTACTATGGTTGGATGAAGTATGGAGAGAAGCCCAAACGCCTGCGGGCCGTCGAGAAGGTACGCTCAATTATAGACATCGACATTGACGTTGCCTGGTGGCTCGGAGTCTACGTTGCAGAGGGGCGGACCGAAGGGCACAGAGATCAGCCGTCCCAGATAGTAATCGCGTTGGGTGAGGAACCCGAACTTGAAGCTCGGATCATCGATGTCGCGTCAAGAAAGCTGGGTCTCCGAGTGCACCGGTACCAAATGAAGAAGCAGAAGGGCATAAAGTTGGAAGCGACCCATCCGCTCCTCGCAGAGTGGCTGGCGGAGAATTTCGGAATGAGAGCGAGAAGCAAGAGAGTTCCCGAGTTCATTCTCCACGCTGACGATGCGATTGTTAGGAGCTTCCTCCGTGGATACTTGGAGGGGGACGGCTGCATATATGTCCGCCCCAATGGCAGAAAGCCAAGGATCACATGGGGAACCGTTTCGAAGGAGCTTTCGTCCAGTCTCCAGATGCTTGTTGCAAGGATAGGTCTGAGCCCGGGATACAAGATTCGGAAACCTACAAGATCTATCCAGGGGCGTCAAGTCCGCGCGGTCGAATCTACGCAGTCGTACCTAGACGGGTGGCAGAGCGTCGAGTTGCTCCGTCAACTGGGTCTTGACAACTCGCAAGCTGAGAACAATCAGAAGTATCAGCGAGCTAGGAAGGTAACCAATGGTGACGGGGAATGGATGAGTCGTAGGGTTGTGAAAGTCGAAGACGTTCCCTTCTCCGGACTTGTTTACAACTGCGAAGTGAGCCCGAACCACTCCTACTGCGTTGGTGATGGCGTGGCAGTGCACAACTGCGTTTATCCTGACTCGCTGCAGAAGGACCCGAAGTACCTCCTCAAAGAGAGCGACATACTCAGCACCGGCGAGGGCTGGAAGAGCAGCGACAACCTCTACGGGTTCGCCAAGCTGATGGGCGAGCTGCAGTGCATAGTCTTCCACAAGGAGAAGGGCATGAAGACGTCTGCGTGCAGGTACCTGACGGTATATGGCCCCGGGGAGCTGGACACATCGCACGCGATCTCCGCGCTCATCGAGAAGGCGCTGGACCGGATGAGCCCCTACATGGTGTGGGGCTCCGGGAGGCAACAGAGGGGCTTCACCTACGTGACCGACATCGTGAATGGGTCGATAATGGCCTCGGAGAAGGTCACCGACGGGACCGCGGTCAACCTCGGCTGGGACAAGAGGTACAGCATCAAGGAGGTGGCCGAGATGATCCTCAAGATAACCGGCCTCAAGTCGAAGATGGTCTTCGACACGAACAAGCCCGAGGGGCCGTTCAGCAGGGCGCTCGACATCTCCCTGGCCAAGAAGCTTGTGGGCTGGGAACCTAAGATAGACCTCTACGAGGGACTGGAGAAGACGATAGCGTGGCACAAGACGCTGCGGGTGCCGCAGGTCGTCGGCAAAAAGCCCTAGCTACCAGCTGCCGAGCATCGGCGGATAGGACCGCTTGTGCGCCGAGGCTTTGTGCCTCTTGATGACGTCCTGGACTACCTTGATGTCGACGCCCGTCTTCTTTGCGACCTCCTTCGGGGGGAGCTTCTCGTCGAAGAGCCCCACCAGCACGTGGTCTAGCCGCTCATACTCTACCGGGATTTCGTCTATCGCTTTATGCCCCGGCCACAGTTGCGGCGATGAGGGCTTCGTGACCACACCGTGCGGCAGGCCTAGGTGCGCGCCCAGCTCCCTCACCTGCGTCTTGTAGAGGTGCGCAATCGGGAGAAAGTCCACGCCCCCGTCGCCGTACTTTGTGAAAAATCCGATCATGTCCTCCGACTTGTCCCCTGTCCCGGCCACGAGCATCCCGTGCGAGTTGGCGATGAAGTAGTTGATGACCATCCTGATCCTCGCCTTGACGTTAGCCTTGGCGATCTTGTTCTCGCCCTTGAACTTGGGCATGGACACCATGAACGTGTCGAAGACCGGGTCGATGCCGACCTCGTAGAGCTTGATCCCCCACTTCTTCGCCATATCCCTGCCGTCCTTGGTGTCCTGCACCGGCGTGTGCGAAGCGGGCATCAGTATCCCAACTACGCTGTCCTTCCCGAGGGCGCGGACGCACAGCGCTCCGACCACGGCGCTGTCGATCCCTCCGCTGAGGCCGATGACCGCGCCCTTCGCTCCTCCATCGGCGACGACCTTCCGGATGAACCTGAGAATCTCATCCTCGACCTTTTCGTAGTTCAGGGAGAGTCCCTTCTGGGTGGTCTGCAATGTTATGGGAGACGAGCTAGCCCAGTTCCGCTTAAAAGTATTGATGCACGGCCGTGCAAATTTACGCTGTTCCAATCGATGCGTACCGTGATGCCTTCTTCACGCCGTCGCCGAAGAAACGCCAACAGTCGAACACGGCTTTCCCCCTGAACAGCCGAGGGCTGAGCTTCTGGAACTCCGGCCAAGGCGTCGCGAGCACGATGAAATCGCTTTTCCTGACCAATTCCTCCGCCGATCGCGCGTACCTGACGGAGTCTTTCAGGATGGGCCTCGCACTCTCGACGGCCGCGGGGTCGTACACCATCACGTCATCTCCCTCCTCGCCGAGGCGCTGCGCCAATAGCAGAGCCTGCGACTGTTCAACGACATTGGTGTTCGGCTTGTATGAGAGTCCGAGGATTCCCACTTTGGTCCCGCTGCGAACTCCCTTCTTCTTGAGTAATGCGATGAGCCGTGCCGCCTGCAGCAAATTGACCTCGTGCGTAGCTTCGGCTATCATGGCCTGCGCCCCGACCTGCGTCGCGTAGTGCGCGAACGCGATATTGTCCCTCGGAAAACATGGGCCGCCCCAGCCCGTCGCCCCCTTGAGATAGGCCGAGCCGATCCGCTTGTCCCTTCCGATCGCCGCGGTTATCTTATCCACGTTCCCGCCGGCCATCTTCTCGCTGATCTCCGCCAGCGTGTTGGCGAAGCTCATCTTCATCGTTACGAACGAGTTCACCGCGATCTTTGCGAGCTCGGCGTTGACGAACTCCATCCGCTCGATGGGCGGGGAGTTGGTGCACACCGTCTTCTGGATCCAAGACAGAGCATCCCCTGCTTTCTTGTCCGATTCACCGATCAGTAGAAAGTCGGGTTCGCGCAGTCCCCTTATTACGTCCCCCAGCGCTATGAACTCAGGATTGTAGCAGAGCCCGATCTCTGCCCCTACACGCTTGCCCGAGGCCCTCTCCAGCGTCGGCTTCACGACCCCCTCCATCGAGCCTGGTCCAACGGTGCTCGTCAGCACGACGAGGTGATACCCTTTCTTCTTCGTGAGTTCCCTGCCCACGCTCGTCATAGCCTTCTCGACGAGCTCAGTGGAGAACGCCCCCGAATCGTCGCTGGGCGTTGGGACGACGACAAAGGTAGCGTCCGTGTCCGCTATCTGTCCTACAAAACTCGCGCTCGCAGATAGGCTCTCGGCGTTCTTTCTGATGAGTTCCTTGAGGCCGGGTTCGTAGATAGGCGACTCGCCCCTATTCACGGCATCGACCTTCGACCTGTCGAGCTCTATCCCGCGGACCTGATATCCAGAATCTGCTAGGACCGCGGCGAGGGAGAGCCCGAGCTTTCCCAACCCTACGATGGAAACGCGCTTTGTGGAACTCCTGGGCAATTGGTTGCTGCTCGCAGGCGTCCGGGGGGGCAATAACTGTTGCGAGCACTGCGGGCGCCTAACTCAAAATCAATAAAGACGCACCCGACGAGAAGCTGGACTCGATGCAGGGACTGACCTCGGGGTGATTGATTGAAGATACTCACTCTGGTTTGGGGCCCCTTCGGTTTTAGAGCGGACGAGCTAGCGGAGGCGGTCGGCTCCGAGCGGGTGAGCATAACCTTCCTCTACGGCCCCCGCTACTTTGCGCCCATCAGGTACCTCGCGCTCTTCTTCAAGACGCTAATCCTCCTCTCGCAGCGAAGGCCCGACGTCGTGTACGCGCAGAACCCTCCCGTCTTCTGTCCGCTCACCTGTCTCCTCTATTGCAAGGCGAGCGGCGCGCGGCTCGTCATCGACCACCACTCCATCTGGAGGGTCAAGACGCTTGGAGGAGGGCCGGCCTCGCGTCTCCTGGGATTCCTCGAAGGTGTCGTAGCACGCGCAGCGTACGCGAACACGGCCCCACACCGGTTCTGGGCCGACAAGCTCAGGGCCATGGGCGCGAGGCGCGTGGAGGTCGTCCACGACTTTGTCGAGCGGAACCCCAACCGGCGTGACGAGTCGCTCAGAACCAGATTCACCGAGGAGCCTCTCATCGCCATGTGTTCTCATGGGGGCCACCCGCTCGAACGGATAGAGTCGGAGGCGGCCGCGGTTGGCCAGGTCGACGGCGTAGCGATGCTGATCACGGGGCCTCCGGCCAAGCTCGAGCGCAGGCTTTCTCAGTATAGGATGCCTGTGAACGTGAAGTATCTCGGATTCCTCGAGAGGCAGACCTACGAGGCGCTGAAGGCCTCAGTCGACATGGCGGTGAATGTGACAGATGAACCGTACACCCTCTCTCACGTCCTCCTTGAGTACGCGGCGAGCTCCATCCCGGTCATATCGTCGAGACAGGAAGTCCTGGATGACTTCTTCGGCGACGCGCTTCTCTACACAGATTCGACAGAGCCAGCGGCGATCGCGGAGAAAGTGAACTTGTTCAAGGACCCGATGGCCCGCGCCGAATACAAGGCGAGGATCGTCAGGTGGTACGATTCTCTCTCTGCCTCTCGCTCGGACGAGCTGAAGGCCCTCAGGGCTCTCCTGACTTCATGATTGGCTTCAGGAGCCTCCTCGTGAGCCTGCGGAATGCGCCGTCCGTCGCGAAGACGAAACCGAAGTAGATGGCCGCTCCGACAAGCCCGATAGCAGCCACTTCCGCCCCGAACTCGAAGCTGCGCGCCGTGTAGCTCAGGAAGCCGCCGGCCACGACGAGGAATGCGCCCATGATTATGGAGCCCACGACATACTTCGGGAAAGACGGGCGCAGCGAGAGCTTCCCTCCCCGTCTGACCCTCGGGATTCTTATCACCATGAAGGCAGCATAGACGACCACCTGTGCGACCGCCCAGAGGTCTAGCGTGGGAGCGAAGTTGGTGCCCTGGCCCTTTCCCGCCAGCACGATGAGGAAGACGGAGACTATGTATGTGACGGTGCTCCCGAAGTTCACGAGGAAGACGAAGAAGAGGTCGCTGTGGAGGTAGTGCTTGAACCTGGCGGAGTCGTCGGCGTCGACGGTCACTCGCCCCGACAGCGTCTGGTCCAGCAGGGAGCCCACGGCTGTGGCCAGCGCGGCGAACGCCAGGATCATCAGGGCCGTGCTCCCCTCGACGTACGCCGGTTTCAGCACGAATAGGATCGGCTTGGCGAGAGCCGCCGCTCCCACTGCCATCGGTATCCCGAAGAGCAGGGACAGGTCGAGCGTGATGCTGGGCAGCTCCTCGGAGCCGCCGCCCCTGAGGAGGAGAGGGTACAGCGCGACCGCGAGGTACAACGAATATCCAGCTAGCGTAGCCACCGCGAACGCCGCCTGGTAGTAGCCGACCAGCATGGTCCCGGCTGCTCCACCGCGGGTCAGCGAAGCGACGTATGTGTCGGCTATCCCGACGACGTAAGGTATGGAGGTGAGCGAGGTCAGCCACGAGCGCGTCATCCATTTCTTTCCGGTATCGAGGTCGAACGGGAGCCTGAGCGCCTCGCTGCAGAGCCATGTGGAGGTCGCCGCCTGGGCTAGGTTGGCCGCCATCAGGGCGAGTATGACGCCGTCTATCCCGGCGTGAAAGACCAGCAGGGCCGGTAACGCGACGAGCAGCTTGCAAGCCTCGGACGATATGACGGCGTACCCGCCCACCACGGGGTTGTAACCTGAGACTATCGCGTTGGCAGCCTGGTTCCAGTAGCCGATGGGCACGAGCAGTATCGCGAGCAGGAGCGTCGTCCAGT
>Ga0182024_10007555_pt1 | contig 23392 bp, 18 predicted proteins | sample P32metaG_FD_120480 | JGI IMG/M metagenome (GOLD analysis project Ga0182024, IMG submission 120480) | Permafrost microbial communities from Stordalen Mire, Sweden - P3-2 metaG (Illumina Assembly) | ecosystem: Environmental > Terrestrial > Soil > Wetlands > Permafrost | place: Sweden: Stordalen... | reverse complement strand
GCCGCACTCTTAGACAGTCGGTAGAGGCGCTGCGAATGGGTCAGTTTGCCGCTTGTTTGGCGATAAAAATAATGACGTGCCGGCCGGCGAGGGGCGCAGCTGGCTGCCTGTCGCAGGAGATGACGTGCGTGACGGTAAGTCCGTGGCGCTCCAGGAGTTCCCGTGCGCTCTCTTGGGTATACGATTTTCGCAGCGGCTGGACAATTGGATGCCGAGCCTTCTTTGTGATCCAGCTCACCAAGGCCTTCGGCCGGAAGCGAGGAAATACGAACTCTTTCACTTTCAGCGCGAGCCTGGCGCGCCACCCCATGTCCGTATGAAAGAGCGCAAGGTAGTGTCCTGACCTTGTGAGGGCTCGGCGGACTTCGGCGGTCGCGGCCTCGGGGTCTTCAAAGTGCTCCATGACGCCGACCGCGACGACCAGGTCGAACGTTTCCGATGGGAACGGCAGTGCTTCGGCTCGTGCCACGGCACACTCCGCGCCGGACCGCTGCTTCGCGCGAATGAGAGCCTGAACGGAAGGGTCGATGCCGAATTTGTGTACGCCCGATAACGATGCCAACAGTATACCCTCGCCGCAGCCGATCTCGAGGACGTTTTCGCTGGAAAGTGAGCGCGCAAGGTCGCTGAAATACGCCATGAATTGCTCGGAGCGTCCCTGATCGACCCACACATTCTCGTGGTGACGATAGATGTCGTCATAGATCTGTCGGATCATCTGACCACTGTCGCCGGCTGATTCCATCATGAAACAAGGGATACCCTCGACTAAAGGATAATGCACACCGCAGCGCGCGCAGTTGAATTGCAACAATGGGCCTTTACATTGCGGGCACGCGTACATAAACAAGACCTGCGGATGGGGCATTGAGAGTAGCGATTTCCGGCTAACAGGACCAGCACCCGCGTCGCGTAACGGGCTCATGTCAAAGTGCACGGCCATTATTGCTCGACGGCTTTGCTATACTGCGACCCTCATGAATAATCGCCTTTCGCGCGCCGAGGCTCCTCGAGCGTACCTGTTCATGATCCAAGCCGGGTACACGTATGCAGCCGAGAACCTCGAACCACTATGTCGAGTCTTGTCACAGCAGTTTACCGGTGAGCTATGGTCATACGGCTCCTACGAAGCCGACCTCGAATTAGGCCGGATACGTCTTCGCGTTGTAAAGGATCGGTCACCGGTGCCAGCGTTGAATTTTATCAATTTCGCGTGCCGTGTTGCGCAACGTGCGTTCGAATTGAGAACCAGTCGCCAACATGAAATTGTCGTTACTTCCTATGACCCATTCAAGGGTGGCCTGCTGGCCTTGTGGTCGGCGCGACTTCTTCATGCTGTATTCGTGTGCGAAGTAAACGGAGTCTACGGAGAGCCGGATAATTTCTCGCACATAAGACTTGTCCCGTGGCGAAGGTTCCGGCTCTTGCAAATGCGCCTGCTGGGATCCTTCGTGTTGCGCAGAGCGGACGCGGTCCGGCTGCTGTTTGCGGGTCAGCTTAAAAATCTTACCTCGTTACGTTCTACGACGCTCGTTCGGCACTTCTTTGCCTTCACTCATACCGATCGCTTCTATCCGGGCTCGGAGGAGCCGATAATCCTGGCGGCAGGATTCCCCCTCAAGGTCAAAGGAGTGGATGTCTTGGCCAAGGCGTTTCAGCGAATCGCGCCGAAATATCCAACATGGAGGTTGGTTCTAATCGGCCATCAGATTCCGGAGGAGCTAGCAGCCTGCGGTATCGAAAGCCCGCAGATTGTGGCGCTCCCCGGCCTGCTTCAGAGCGAGCTGGCAGAATGGATGTCCCGCTGCGCAATCCTTGCGCTGGTGTCTCGAAGCGAGGCTATGGGCCGCGTGCTACTTGAAGGCGCGGCTGCGGCAAAGTGCCGAATAGCCACGAGAGTTGGGGGAATCCCGACGATCGTCGAGGACGGTATTGATGGGATACTGGTGCAAAAGGAAAACGTTGAGGAGCTCTCGGCAGGTCTTGAAAGGCTCATCAACGACGCGGCCCTGCGACAGCGCTTGGGGAGCGCGGCAAAGCTGCGTGCGGAACGGGAATTTTCGTCTCCAGCTTACCTCGCTCACTTTTGTGAGCTCATAGACTCTGCTCTTCAGGCATCCGCGGCCGCGCCTTAGCCTGTCTTTTGAGTGGGATACGTAGTGGTGCTCAGGTGAAGGAACCCATATCCACGAGCCGACCACGTATTCTGCAAGTACTCTATTCGTTTCAGCTTGGCGGCTCCGAAATCTTCGGCTTGCAGCTCGCGAAGCAGCTGGTCGAACTAGGGGTGGAAGTATTTTGCGCGGCGATTGAGAGCGCGCCAGGTCCATTACTGCAACGATGCCGAGATTACGGTATCAAACCGCTCGATCTGCAAATTCCAGCCAGAAACATTTTGGGACGAAACGGGATCAGCATTGCCCTGACCGCACGCTTGCGTGAATTGCGGCCGGACGGCATCCATTTGCAGCACTTCCTCGGATTGAACAAGCTGGGCATTGCGGCGCGCTTGGCGAGTATTCGCCAAATCGTCGTCACCGAGCATTCTATTCTTGACGTAAGTCAAAGTAGAGCTGGACGTATTCGCGCACGATTGAGCTGGCGGCTCGCGAGCAAAATTACTGTGATTCATCCAAGTATTAAGGACTATCTGTGTGAAGAACTGGGATTGCCCAGCGAACGAATAGAAGTCATACCGATCGGAATCGAGCTTGATCAATATGATCGCCATGATAGGGTCGCGTGTCGGACAAGACTCGGAATCGGATCCCAGGTCGTGTTCGCGTTCGTGGGGCGCCTCGCCCCGGTCAAGGACGTTCCAGGGCTAATCACCGCGTTTTTAGCGGTACAGAGCCGGCATACGTCGGATGCAAGGCTCATTATTGTCGGTGACGGACAAGACCGGGAAGCCTGCCAGGATCTCATCGGCTCACATCCACTTGGACAGCGCGTGAGCCTTGTCGGTGAACAGGCTGACCCGCGGCCGTACCTGGCTGCTGCTGACGTGTTCGTGATGAACTCGCGATCCGAGGGGACTCCGAGGGCGCTGCTGGAGGCTATGGCGATGGGCCTGCCGGGAATCGGCCCGGCTGTCGGGGGATTACCCGACATGCTCAACGGCCGCGGCTGGCTCACGGCGCCGGGCAGCCAGTCTTCCCTCGAGGCGTCAATCGAGTTCGTCTTGAATAATCCGGCGGCGATCGCACGGATGGACGAGCCGTGCAGACAATATGTCAAGTTGAATTTCGACTCGAAGCGAATCGCTGAGCGATATCGCGAGCTTCTGGTCGATTGAGCTCCGTGAATCGCACAAGGGTAGCCATCCAGCTGATCAGCACTGGTGGCATTTACGGCGCGGAAAGAGCCTTGCTGGAATTGGCAAGCTACATCAAAGATCAGGGTTGGGACAGTCACGTAGTCGCTCTGGAGGGGCACGGAGCGACGGAGCTCGTGCGCCGCGCCAGTGCGCAGGGCTTGGCAGCCGAGGCATTCGTTTCTTCCGGCCGATTGGCGTTCCTGCCAATGATGAAGCAGCTACGCCGGCTCCTCAGACGTTACCCGCAAGCAATTGTGCATTCGCATGGCTACAAGCCGGACATCCTACTGGCTCTACTCGGAACGCTGTGGAGGCATGCCTGCCTGGCAACCTGCCACACGTGGTACAGCGAAACGCAAAAGCTACGGGCTCTTGAAGCGCTCGACAAGCGGGTTCTTCGCGGCTTTGACCATGTCGTGGCGGTTTCTAATGAGATATTCGAACAATTGGTCGCCAGCGGCGTGTCGCCGGACAAGATCTCGGTCATAAAGAACGGAATCAGTGCGTTGATCGTAGACGAGGGTGCGAGGGTGAGCGTTCGTAGGGAATTTGCCGTCCCGATGAACGCGAATCTCATCGTGCAAATAGGTCGATTGGCCCGATCTAAGCGCAACGACCTACTTCTTCGGGCCGTGGCTAGGCTTGCGCAGGCTTTGGACGTACATGTTCTGCTGGTCGGCGAGGGGGAACGATTGCAGTCCCTCGTCGAGCTCGTGAAGCAACTTAGCCTTGAGGGCCGGGTGCACTTCTGCGGGTATCGAGAAAATATCGCTCAAATATTGATGGCGGCAGACCTGCTGGCATTGACCTCCGACAAGGAAGGCCTACCGATCGTGATATTGGAGGCGATGGCAACGCAATGCCCGATAGTATCCACCCATGTTGGCGAGATCCCAAAGGTGCTGGGCGATGGCCGGGACGCATGGATCGTACCACCAAATGATGTCGATGCGCTCACAGATGCCATTCGCGAGGTACTCGCCCGTCCGGACCTGGCTAAAATGAGGGCGGCAAATGCACATTCGGAGTTCCTCCGGAAGTATTCCCGGGACTCGATGGGAGCACGCTACCTCGAGATCTATGATCGCGTCTGGGCGCGGCGCGGATGGCTTTAGGGATGGCAAACGTTGGGAGCGTCACGGATGTTGCATCGCTGCCTGCTCTCAAGCTAGGGCCGCCGCCGCCAAAGATGAAATTGAGCGGCGTCGAGGCGGGTCGTGGCGTCGCTGCGGTTCTCGTGGTTCTGTACCACGCAGCTTTGCATATTGAGGCGCATGTCGGGGGACGCATCGCGTACGGGATTGCCCACTTCGGCCACGCGGGCGTCGATTTCTTCTTCGTGCTGAGCGGCTTCATCATTTCATTCGTGCACCATAGAGACATCGGCAAGCCGCGGCGTCTTGCTCACTATGCGCAACGCCGGTTCACCCGTGTATTCCCGTTTTATTGGATCGTTTTCGCCTACTATCTGGCCGACCAGGCGCTGTTTCACCGGAACGAGTTACCGAGCGGCGCGGGAGTGATATTCAATTTCCTACTGCTCCCGCAAGCGCACGACCCCATTGTTGGGGGCGCGTGGACGCTTGTGTTTGAAGTTCTGTTTTATATGGTGATTGCGGTGGCAATCTGCAGCCGAAACCTCGGTGCCGTGCTGCTGGGCGCTTGGGCGCTGATCATCGCACTCGGATTTTCCGGGCATGAGTGGGGGGCGGGAATTTCTCTCATGCACGCGCTCAGTTCACCCTTTTGCCTGGAGTTTTTTTTGGGTATCGGGGCGGCCTATGTCTTGCTGACTCGAAGTATCCCGCATAGCGGCGTGGTTCTGCTCGCCGGCGTCGTTGCGTTCGCGCTCGCGGGAATTACTGAAGTCATGGGAATTCTGAACGGTTTCGGCTCGACCGCACGAGTTGTGTATGGCGGCTGTGCAGTGCTCATCGTACTGGGTCTCGTGGAGCGCGAGCGCCTAGGAATGATAAAGGTGCCGAGAGCGATGGCGCTCATCGGCCAAGCCTCATATTCAGTGTATCTCGTGCACCTCATCGCCATTGGCATCGCATTCAAGTATCTCGCCCGACTCATTGTATTCACCACCGCCTGGTCCTGGGCGCTGTGGTTGTCGCTTTCGGCATTCGCCGTGGTCGCAGGCATTCTGGCTTCAATGTGGCTGGAGCGGCCGAGCATCAACTTTTTCCGCGCGCGTTTGGCAAAATGACGCCGCGTAAAAATGCTTCGCAGCTGCCATTCGACCCTGCCGTAGTTCTGACATACTCGGGCATTCCGCGGCACGGACTTGCGTCTAATGTAAACTCCTGCGAGAACCTGCGGGGTTTGGATTTGTAAAAGCCGTTCGACGCTTCGTCATCTGATCCAGGAGGGTAGCGGTAAGCCCAGTGCTCGCTTCTCCAGGCAATGCCACGACAACACCGCCAGCGGGGCAACCGCACCGAGGGCCAGCGCAAATTGGGCGATCGGTGAGGCATCGGGAAGTCGCAAAGCCAGCAGTACCTGAATCGGACAGGCGAGTATGTACGTGCCATACGAGTAGTCGCCGAGTCGATTGAACCGTCTGATGAAGCCGCCTGGAATGAAGCTGATCCAAAGTACGAAATAGGGGAGAACAAGCGCGAGCGCGGCCTGCCGGATGAAGGTCGAAGACGTCAGCGCGATTGCCAACAATACGGTGGCGATTGCCATCAGAAAGAACGAGAATCGCAGCGGAATCCGATCCCGTGCCAGGTACGCAGCGGTTCCGGTGAAAAAGAAATAGAGGAAACGGGCACGCTGCGGGGGCAGCGGATGCGGCCCGAATATTGCGTACGCGATGTACAGACAGGCGGCGCCGATCGCGACGGCGACGGCAATCACGGGTGATCGAAGCCATCCGATAACTCCGATGAGGGCCAACAGCACGTACATCTGGAGTTCATACGGAAGTGTCCATAGTGACGTGTTGAATTCCGTGATGGAGCTGTCGAATGCGTACGGCAGATTAGCCTGGGCGCCCCAGATGGGAAGCATCGCCACATTTCTCGCAAGGTAGGTCAGCGTGTCGTGCCTGCCCCAGAACGCCGTGGCAGTAAGCGGCGAGAATAATAGTCCACAGACAAGTACGAGAAAGCCCGTGGACGCCCACAGCGCAGGGTAGATGCGCATTGCGCGGGCCCACGCGAACTGGAGAAAGCCTCTCTTGAGGAAACTTTTGGTGACCAGGAACCCGCTGATCAGAAAGAACACGTCGACGCTTATATCACCGACGCCGATGCCAAAGGTCCGGAAGAATGGCTCTTCCGACGTATGGTCGCCGACTCCAAAGGCGTGACCATACACGACCCCCACTGCCGCCAGCAGGCGCACCAGGTTCAGATTGTTATTGCGCCCTCGGCTGAGCTCATCGAGGCGTGGGGCTGCGGCTCGGAGTTTCGACATTTTCCAGTATACCCAACGTGTCGTCGGTGCGCCGCCGGTTGGCCCCGCCTTTAGCGCCGAACAGCCGGCCGCCTGCAGGCTGCAGGACCTTCACGATCCAGGGCAGTCCCGGAATTGCCAAAACCAACAGATAGGCGATCGTCTTCGGATCGAGCGGATTCTTTCCAAATGCGTGCCAAAACTCCCGTCGGGCGACGGGAAGATGACCCCGCCAGAAGTGATCGTAGGCGTGATAGAAATGCAGCTGCGCCACGCGTCGTCTCACCTTGCCGGGATCCGCTCTTACACCTGCGGCGTCGGTAAGACCCATAGCCCTTACCGCGCCCGAGGTCACACCCGCCCAATGGTTCCGGTCCTGGACACGCGCGGTAGCGCTATGAGAGTGCCGTCGGTACAAGACCCCCACCATCTTCAGCAGATCAACGTGATAGTTCCGCGACAATCTGAGATTAAAGTGCTGGTCTTCGGCGTACTGCATGGTTTCATCGAAGCCTCCGATGGCCTGCCATACCCGTCTTTTGATGACCATCGTCGAGGGCGCGACCGGAATGGTATAGAGGAAATCCGCATAATGCAGCCTTTTCACGTCGCCGTCGGTGTCGCTCGCGCCAGGTAAGCGGTCTGGCCTTATCCATGTGCTCCCTCCCGGCTCGGGTCGCCAGTTGATGCCCCGGCAAAAGACGGCATCGCTCGCAGGGTGGCGAGCCAGATGCGTCATTTGAGCCCGCAATTTTCCCGGTAGCCACACATCATCGGCGTCGAGAATCGCGATGTACTCGCTGGTCGCGAGCTCGCAGCCTCGGTTTCTTGCGGCTGAGACACCACGGTTGATTTGGTTGACCACCCGGATATTGCTTCCGAGCCCAGCGAGTTCATCATAATCTCGATCGGTAGAGCCGTCGTTGACAACTATAATTTCGTCGGCAGGCCAGTCCTGCGCGAGAATGCTCTGAACGGACTCATCGATGAATGCACCGGCGTTGTGCGCAGGGATTACGACCGAAACACTCATAGGGCAAGTTTACCCGCGCGCGACCGGCTATCGTTAGGCATGCGACCGAAAGATATGTGTTCGGGCTCAACCTGTAAATGCACCGTACGCCTTTCGGCCCAGCGAGACCTCGCACTATAACTTACCCCAATGTTACTGCGTGTCGCTCATAGCCGTACTCAATTAGTCGGCTCCTGTCGCAAAGTGGCCCGATGGCACGATGAGTGCGCTGGCCGAACGTGGGGGTTAGGGTCTTACCCGAAATAGCTCGGCTTGCCCCGATTGCGGCCCCGCGAAGCAATCGGCAGGCCATAGCCAGAGACGCCACCTATCGCTTGCGAATGCGGAACGTCAGCGGCACACGGCGCAGGCCGCGAAGATTTCGTTCCTGATCGAACGGACTTAAAGTCGATAGTGAGCCTGCTATTTCACTATACGTGCCGTATCTCGTGGCGAACCCATATTGCCGGTTTGATTTGGCGGACATTTTACATGCGATGACTGCGGCAGTCTTAGCGACTTGCCTCGATCAACTGTGGCACGCCTGCTTCGCGACGGCCAGCAAAGCTGCGCTGTCATTCTCCAATACGGTCGTAGTGGATACAGATATCTGGCGCGGATCGAAAGGTTTCATTGCCAGCAGGAAATCATAGCTACAAGCGACCGATGGCCAGTCAACGCGAAACGATGCCGGGCGCTCGTACCACCTAATGTAAGGAGAATACCTCCTATGGAGATAGCGGAAGTACTTCATGGGGCTGCCCCTGTCGCCACTAAACAAATAGGGGATTATGGCGCCGCGGTCCGCGACGACGAATGACGCCGCATGCAACGAAGGCCTAAGAGTACCTTCCTCAGCGCCTGTGTATATCGGAAGGACGTAGGCCCCTCGCGGGATCGCTGCGACCACAGTGCGGTACTCGTTGAGCCATGCATTGTATCTTGAAAGATGCAAAGTCAGGTACGCGAGATTGCCAGCGACCAGCAGCGCGGCGAGGGATAGCGCGAAGGAACTATCGAGGCTGCGATTTGCAGGAAACTTACCAGGCAGCTCAAGGCATGCCATGAGAAGAAAGAAGGTGACCAGCGGCAGCGCGCGGACGTCCACGTAGAAAGCGCCGGGGTACCCTTCAGGTAGCACGACGTAGATCGCGAGAAATGTAGCCGCTAGCGCGAGCTTCTCTAGGACGCGAGGCTGGGTCAGCGTTCCGCGGGAGAGGTTGCGACGGATCGCCAAAGCGACGCACGCTATGAATGCAAGCAGCAATGCCCCGTCCAGAATCGGGCTGTAGCGGATAAATGGCCAGCCAGCTCTTTGGATTTTTCGAAATACGGTGCCCCAGAAATAACCCTCCTCGGTTAGATCGCCGGATGATCGATATCTAACGACCACGCCAAAGTGCCAGGCCAACAAAGCCCCGATCGGAAGAAGGATGAGGGCCTCTGTTTTGATGCTCGTGGTTCGGAGCCAAAGTCTTGTCCCGGCTGAGACTACGATCGCCGCGGTCAGAAAGATGAGAGTTGTCAGATGCACCAGATACGCGAGCACTAGAACGACGACATAAGCGCAAAATACGGCGTTCGACCAGCGCTGACGAAGAATTTCAACCAACGCGAAACAGAACACAATCGCCGCTATCGCCAGTGCGAAGGCGAGGAATCCCATCATATAAAACCAATTGGTCGCGAGGTACATGCTCAACGTAAACACGAGGATTTGGGCGTCTCTTGCGATCCTAGTCACGCGCATATAGAAGATTAACGCGCTCGGCAGTGACAGGAGTATTAGCCCGTTCCATATGGCTCCGCCGTACCTGTCGCAGAACAGTTCGATACCCGCAACCAGCGGCAAGTCGCTCAATATGTACGGTATAGCGAGAAAATGATACTCAAAGACGTTTCCGAACTGACTTCCGCCGTGAAAGAGCAGATCGTCAATCACGACTGCGCGCGCGAGATGATTGGGGTAATCCTGCAGGAGAAGCGGGGAGTACCAAACGAAGACGCAGATGTAAGCGGCCGCGAAGATCGCGCCGACAGCCCATCCGATTCTGGACGAGATAGTTGGAGGTACTGTCATCTAAGGATTGTCATCGCGCTATAACTGCGTGGAACTGCCGTCAAACGATTTGCCCGTAGGCTGACGCTGCGGACACCCGCGCGCTTCCACAGCGTGCTTACCTGCCAATAACACCGGCTGAAACAGCTCGTCCACGGAAAAGGTTATTCAATAATGTCGGGCATGCTTTCGCGTAGGTCATCGCTATGAGCGCGCTTCAGTATAGATATTTCCGCGTTGTTCGAATACGCCACGCCGACGAAGTTTGGGCAAGCAAGTATTGCCTTTCCGATGATCGCGACATATTCAAAATCACGAGTGATCTCTGCGCAGTCTGGCCGTGGATATCCGGGCCGGGTTGCCCAGAAGATGGCCGGGGCCCTGGGGGGATGAACGTACCGAAAATAGCTCATCGCCTCGCCCGTCGATCCCGAGAAGAGATAAGGTGTAATAGCGCCACGATCAATTGTCGCCCATGACCCGGCGTGGAGGAAAGCTTGATGCCTGCCGACATTCGGGGCGGCACTTACAGGGAGAAGGGAGCTTCGCTCGGGGACTATCTTCAATAGTGCTCGATACTCGCCGATCGTTCGGTCCAACGGCAGCAATTCATGGTGCAAGAACCACAGGTTCGCAACCGCCAGACAGGCACCTAGGGCCCACGCTGTGATTTGCAGGCACTGCGAACCTAGGTCGATCGCTACTAGCATCAGCAGCACGATGCCCGCGTACATCGGCGACAGCGCCCGCACGTCGACGTCGTAGCCGCGCCCTTGGGAAATGGGCAGCACGAAGTACATCACAAGGAATGCGGTCACCATAACAGCGCAGAAGCGCGCACGGCCATCCCCAGGAAGCTGCCTCCAGTGCTGCAGACCGAGGCAGCCGAATAAGATTAGGGGGACTGCGCAGAGAGCCTCGGACCGGAAATCGAAACGTATGAACGGTGACCCGAGTCTAACGATCTTTCCTGTAAGGCCGCCCCAGTTGCTGGCTCCGTGAGTCGCGGCCGCCGGGTCCAACAAACCCCAGAATAGTAGAACGCTTGCAAAGAGCAGCGGCGCCGCACTTGCCAGCGCGCGCCGCCGCAGCGGCGCGGGATATGCAATCGCCACAGCTGCAGAAATGGAACAAACGAACAATACTGTGGCAATATGGACGAAGTACCCCAACGCGGTCACTAGGATGATAGTGATAAGACGGCTCCCGGATGGGCTCTCGCACTGCCGGAACAGATTGGCGGCGATAATGAATGACAATGAGATGGCGAGTTGAAAATTAAAAAAACCGGACAGGTAAAACCAGCTCGACCCAAGGTAGCAACCGATCAATAAAGCAGTTGCAGACGCTAATGGGCTCAAATGCAGACAACGCGCTAAGTAAGCAAAAGAGGCTGGCAGTGAGAGAAATACCAGCGCAGCCCACACGAGTCCCGCGCGGTTGGCTCCGATGAGTTGCACCAGTGACGCAAGTCCAAGGTCGCCGAGTACATAAGTAGACGGGGACAGCTTGACCGTGAAGGCATACCCGAAACGCGAGCCATGATTAAAGAGTGCATCGGCCATCACGACGGCGCGAGCAAGGTGATTGGGGAAGTCCAAGTAGGGCAGGTTGTGAATTCCAAGCCATAGCAAAAGGTATGCGCCCGTTACAACGAGCGCACTCGCCCACAGCACCCGTACGATTGGTAATGGCACAATGTCAGTCGGGGTGACCGAGTTCAAATCGCGCGCGTCCGGCATTTCATGGCGCCACATAGCCGTGCATTATCGTAACTCTCCATCGCGCCTGTAATCACTCACACGGCCAGGGCCCCGGTCCGAACGAGTCGTCCACGCCCGCTTGGCGCGGTTCGCGGGCGTCTTTTTTAAGTCGCCGATAAGCCAACGGTGGTGCCTCTTGCTCCCAGATTGTGACGGTCCGATAACGCGTTGATACGCGAAATCCGGGAATTCCGGCGTGCACTGCAGGCAGGAGTGCATGACTTACTAGGGAGCGCATATCACTGGGCGGCACGTCATTAAATTGCCGCCGAAAATAAAGTGGTACGTCGCGGTGCAAGTAGTAGAAGCCGCCGGAACTCGACCAGCAGCCGGTCAGATCCAGGACGGCTGCGACATTGCTGCGGCGCGAAAGATCAAGCGTTGCGAGGAGCCGATCGTCGCGGGCGAAAACACCCCGGAAGACACAGCCGGCTACAGATACCGCAGCAATGGTCGCGATCGCGGTGCGCAGCACAGTTGGTTCTCCAAAGATCGTACGCAGCCGCTGGGAGCCGTTCACGATCGCATCCGCTAGCAATACAAGCACCAGTGGAACAGCCAAGAAAACAAAGCGGTACTCCTTGTGGGGCATCAGTGAATGCGGCAACAGAACACAAGTCACCAGCACTAGAATTGGCCAACATCGCCTCCAATGCAGCGCACCATAGCCGATCGCAAATACATGCAGTCCCAGTGAAGCAAAGGTCAGCCAATATAGATATTGGAGGAATGGACTACGCCCAAAACCGCCGGCCTTACCTATCAGCAGATTGAAGTCTATGTTGTTGTAATACGATATGAACGGAGTGCCCCACGACCAAGCGTCTAGAAGGCCCGCGAATCCAAACACCACTGCGCTGGCAGCGGCAGCGAGCAGGGCGTAGCGCCTCTGCCAGTTAATCACAACAAGCACAAATAACGCGACGCCAGGCACCGCATACTGCAGACGAAGCGCAACGCTCACTCCGAGAAGCAAGCCGATCAACGTTGCACGTCGAGTGCTTGCGCGCCCCATCACGAGCGCAAGAGCACATACTATTGCATAGGCGCTCAGGACCTCGGGGGTGGCAACGGTCGATACATAGAGCAGCTCGTACCAAATCGCTGCGATCGCGGCAGCGACACGGCCCGTGCGCTCGCCAAACATGTTACGGCCGATCGAGTAGGTTGCGTATACGAGGCAGACCGACAAGAGTGCGAATACGCTCTTTATCACCGGTATGTAAACTGTCGGCTTGTCCAGACCGATAGCTCGCAACCCCTCAAGCAGCACCGCGAGTGTGCCCGGCAGCAGCCAATTTCGCGCTGCGAAGCGGAACTCCCAAGGAACGATGCCGTAACCGAAAACAAGGCGATGCGCTTGTTCGAGATACTGGAAAAGTTCGTCTGGATAAGTGATCCGCACGGAACACCACGCCACGACAAGTCGCAATGAGAAGGCCGCTATTGCGAGGAAATGAAGTCCGCTCCAAACCTGCGGGCATGCATGCTCATCGGCGTTACCCGCCGGGGTCATGTCTGGAACCACACCCTATCCAAACGCGACCTGCCAGCGCATCAAGACAACGTCGACCGGTTCCGTACCACGCCAGTGGAGGAACTTGCAGTGGCGACAAGCAGAGAATCTCGTGCGGTCGCCTTCGGTTTGAACGTCCAATATGAGTTAAGGAAATAGTTGATCGCGGTCGTAGGCACAATCGCTGCCAGCTGATCGACCAGAAGCGGAAATTGCGGAAACAGCTTCGACAAGATGACAAACGTGCCAAAGGTCACCGCGAGCGATGCGAGCGAGATCACATTGAATTTCAGCCCCCTGATGCCGATATGCTCTGCCTTCGGCCGGTAGCGAAACGTCCAGGCATTGTTGAGCAAGAAGTTCCACAAAATGGATACCTCCACCGCAAGAGGCGATGCGACGTATGGGTTGGTGCCCCACGCGAGCAGGCCCGAGAAAGCTGCTAGATTTACGACGACCCCAGTCGCTCCGACAATACAAAACTTGATGAACGTGCGGGCACTCCACAAGCGAATCCACCAGGCGTTGACAAGGAACTCGACTATATCCCTTAGCCCGAGCTTGCTCTCGCCCACCTTTCTGTCGACGAAATGAACCGGTATTTCCGCGACTCTGGCGCCGAGCCCCACCGCTCGGTGCAAAAGAGCGATCTGAAAAGCATAGCCCTTGACCCGTAAGGTACTGAAGTCAATTTGCCGGAGCACCGAGCTTCGAATGGCGCGAAAGCCGGCAGTGCAGTCGCGCACGCGATACAAACCGGCAACGTAGCGGGCGACCAAATTACCGAGACGGGAATTCGCCTTTCGTTGCCAGCTCCAGCTGCTGGGAATCGACCCTCCGGGAACGTATCGACTGCCGATCACGAAGTCGGCAGGTAACTCCAGCGTCTTGAGCAATCGGGGCAAGTCGGCAGGGTCATGAGAAAAGTCGGAGTCCATCTCCACCACGACGTCCGCTGCCAGCACGGTCAACGCATGTTGCATGCCGCGGATATATGCAGCTCCCAAGCCGCGCTTTTCCCCGGTGATTAAATGGAGGTTGGCGTACCCGCCCATGAGCGACTGCACGGCCGCTCCGGTGCCGTCGGGCGAGTTGTCGTCTACTACAAGAATGTGTGCCTGATAAGGCACAACGCGCAGCTGCTCCTGCAACGCCGGGATCAGCGCTTGGATGTTTTCGCGCTCATTGTAGGTAGGCAGGACAATGACGAGTTTCAATATTTCCACAGCTTTCTCTTCTACAGAGAGACGCAAGCGATCACTGCATCAGCAATGCTGGCGCGGTCGATTCCGCCGGACCGCAGCTCGGCCTGATTAAGCGTGGAGGATGGGTTCGAGTGAAGTGCATGTCAACAGACATGCACTGCCGATAACCCAAGGCTGCGCTGATCGGCCGCTGCGCCCGCATAGGACGGATGTCCCAAGCCAGGGCTGCTGATCTCGGTGCCTGTCCTGCAAACGCTGCGTGCATACTCATCACCCGCTTTACTGAGTCGGCATTTGTTTTCGCGCGGTAGTCAACGCGCGGCACACCGGGCAAGGTTACGAGGCTGCGGCGTGCGCCAAACATCACTGCCTGCAATCATTCGGGCCTGCTGAAATCGACGTAGAAGGCCGCCGAATGCCGTTCCCCTGAGCCAACTCAAAGGCTGAGCGGCTCGCACGAACGACAAGCAGTGCGTAGCTCACAGAACCTCCAAAATCAACTGCGACAAATGCCACTGACTTCCCAGAGCTTCGGTACCGAGCGTGCTCGAGGATCATCGCGGCTTTGAACCGTCCGCGACACTTCGGCTGTAGAGAGATTCGATGACGGTCACGGTCGGCATTAACATAGTGTGATCCGCCGCACGACCGGGCAGAAGCATTAAATCGCCGCCGTGTGTATGCTTACAAGACAGATGCCCAACGGGCACCGCGAGTTTTGATATGTCCCGCCACAGTAGGGCCGCGCGGGGCCGAGGGTAGGGACATCCGTCCTTTGCCAGCGTACGCCCGGTGGAGGTAGCGTGTTTGCTAGGCGCGCCTGGATCCTTGGAAGTACTTCAGAAGTAGAGCTGGGTCGACCCTTAGATCGGCGTTAGAGGTACTCAGGATCCGCATGCCTCAGTCGACTCATCCGAGTGGTAGCGATAAACGTAGATCATGGTTCCGGTCGTAGTTGTCAACAGTAGTCTCAACGCTTTGGGCGTCATCCGCAGCCTTGCGCCGGGTCGCATGCCCATTTACATGGTTACGACGACGCGCTGGTGTCCAGCGGCCTGGTCGCGCTTTTGCCGGGTGGTACGATTTTCGAGCTTGAGCGGCCGCCCGCTGATCGACGGACTAAAGCGTTTGGCGAGCCGAATTGGCCAAAGGCCGGTGTTGATATTGACCGGTGACGCGGAAGTTGATGCGGTGTCGACATTTCGCGAAGAGCTTGAGCCACTATTTCGCATGAGCTTGCCATCGAAGGAGATGGTGACGCTGCTCGCCGACAAAACGTTATTTCAGAAATACGCGGAACGCGAGGGATTTCCGGTCCCCCGGTCGATCGTGATCACCCGCGGCTCTGAGCTGCGATTAATTGAAAGCTTGACACCTCCGTTGGTTATCAAGCCGGGCGATAAGACGTTGGTGCTGAGCGGCCAGGTCGAGCGCGCCGTGCGCGTGAACACGCTCGAGTGTGCCCAGTTCGAGGCACTACGCATGCTTGCGCGCGCCAATCGTCTTGTGGTTCAGGAATGGATCGACGGAGCTGACACTGACATCTATTTCACGCTTTTTGCGTGTGACGCCAATTGCAAGGTGGTGGCGATGTTTTCCGGTCGGAAGCTAGTTTGCGATCCACCGGCGGTGGGAAACACCGCTGTTTGCGTGGCAGCTCCCAAGGTGGCCGCTGAGCTTGGGAGCTTGAGTAGGCAATTCATCGAACGAGTTGGATACAAGGGCATCGGCAGTCTCGAATTCAAGTTTAATCGTGGAGACGGCAAATTTATCATCATTGAGCCCACGGTCGGCCGAACAGATTGGCAGGAGGAGATCGCCACACTATGTGGAGCAAATATTCCGCTAATTACGTACTGGGCGGAAGTTGGGCACCCAGTGGAAGAAACGCCTGGTGAGCGCGGAGAAATTGCATGGCGCTCATCGATCAAGCATCGGGTACCGCCGGGTCTGCTGCCTCCGGGGGCAAGAACATTGGATGGGTACTTTCGCTTCGCCGATCCGTTACCCGGCATCTACTACTATGGGATAGAGAAATTCCCAGATTTTGCATGCCGTCGCGCGAAGCAGTTCTTGCAGATGCCGGTGCGCGCGATGGCGGCTGCAATGCAGTTTTTTTTGTGAGAATAAAGGGCGGGAAATGTCATTCAGCGAAACGGTGATTGTCGGAGCCGGGCCATATGGGCTGTCTATTGCGGCCCACTTGCGCGCTGCCGAAGTTCCTTATCAGCTATTCGGCAGCACGCTGGAGAGTTGGCGTGCCTTCATGCCTACAGGCATGATCCTCAAATCAGAGCCGTTTGCTTCAAACTTGTGGGACCCGCGGCGACAGTTCACCCTGAAACTCTTCGCCGCGGAGGCGAAGATCCCATATGAGCACAGCGGCCGGCCGCTGAGTCTCGCGAAGTTCTTGGATTATGCGGAGTGGTTCCGGCAACGCGCCGTGGGCGAGCCGAACCCAGCCAAAGTCCAACGCATTACCGGCAGCGCCGGCGACTTTACACTGGAGTTCGCAAATCAGCCGCCGGTAAAAGCGCGCCGCGTCATCCTAGCGACAGGGCATATGGCATTTCGGTACATACCGTCAGAGCTCGCGGGGCTTCCCGAGCCATTGTGCTTCCACAGCACTCGAATCGGCGATGTCCGTGCGTTTTCGGGTCGTGACGTGACGATTGTCGGCGCCGGCCAGTCAGCGCTTGAAACCGCGGCATTGCTGCACGAGGCTGGCGCGGTGGTTCGGTTGATTGCGCGCACAGAGCGGCTCATCTGGAACCCCGCGCCGAGTGCAAACCGACGGTCATTTCTCGACTCGCTTCGACAGCCGGAGTCAGGACTTGGCTATGGCTGGCGCAGCGTCGCGGTCTCCGAGCTTCCGCAGGTCTTTCGCAGGCTTTTTCCGGCGGAGAAGCGTCATAGGTTTGTTGCCGGGAGCTGGGGTCCGACGGGTGCGTGGTGGTTGCGTGAACGATTCGAAAATCGAGTCGATACTCTTCTGAGCTGTCGCATCCGCTCAGCCAGTCCTGTCGGGGATCGCATTCGTCTCGTTGTGGAACAGCCCAGTGGCTCTAGCGAAATTGAGACCGATCACGTCATCACCGGGACTGGATTCAAGGTCGATGTCGATCGAATGGATTTGCTGGACTCCGCACTAAGGGCGAACATTGCACGCGAGGGCGCTGCGCCGCTCCTTGACGCCCACTTTGAGACCTCCGTAGGCGGCCTTTTTGTCGTTGGTATTGCCAGCGCTCCGACATTTGGACCCGTTATGCGGTTTATGTTTGGCGCAAAGCACGTAGCACCGGTTCTCGCGCGTCACCTTCGGGCAACGGGGGCCGCGCGATCGACGCGAGCGGGTTCGCTAAGCCGCGCTGCGAGATAGGTTTCTAGGCGGCGCGGTGCAGCGGTCGCTCATCAAGCGTCTTGCAAAGAACCTGCGAGTCCGGAAAACACTACCCCTTGGGTGGCCACATATTTGATTAATGCTTCGATTCTTCGGAAAAATAGATCCAGGTCCTGTTGCGTGCGGACAAATGGAGTCTTTCCGGGGACCAATGTCGTCGAGTGAAACGACATGTTGAGATAGGCACACTTGCGCAGGAGAGAACGTCTGGCCAGCGCAATCATGTCACGTGCGCTGCTGAGCTCCGGAGAGAGCCAGCGCAAATTCACGATGCGGGCCTTATCCAGTAGTCCCCTGATGCGCAGCCGCCGCGCTATACCCTGCGCCGCGATTACGCGACGGCCAAATGCTTCATGGCGCTGAAGAAACCCGATGGTCGCCGGCACCTCCAAGAGGGAACCATTAGGTACTGCTGACAGGATGTCATCTGGACTGAAGCGATAGGCGTGTGTTGGAGCGGCACGGTAATCCGGGCCCGAAGAGACAATCCAGTCAACGTAGGGAGTGACCGAGGTGTCGATACGGAATCCCAGTTCGTTTATAGCCCCTGCGACTCCCGGACCGAACCCCCATCTTCCGGCGCGAAAGCAAACTGGCACCACGTCAAGAGACTTTGTGATTTCCTGCTTGAGGGTTGCGATCTTATCTCTCACTGTCGCATAGGGCAGGTTACACAGCATGGAATGCCGTTCATTGAGCTCTTCGACGAAGGGTGGCGTATTCCAGGGATGGCAGTGGGCGCCGATTTCACACCGATGTTGCGCAAGATGATCCAGAAAAAAGGCTCGCGTGGTCTCATCTTTCACAACAGGGTAGGTGATGAGGTATGTCGGAATCGCCCCATAGGCGTTGAAGATTTCCTGAAGGCGGGGCAACTGGCGCAGCGACTCCAGCGAGAATCCTGACGATCGGTACTCGCCCCAGTCATCCTCTTCGGTATCGATGGTTATGAAGAATCTGGCGGTCATGTGCGGGTCAATAGAGCGTGCGCGTGTATTAGACTGCCTTTTGGCAACCAGGGGATAGGGCGTGTCACTATCCCCTTAAAAAATAAGCACTTAGGACACTGGGCATTCGGCCCAAGGATCGTAGCGCAAATCGAATGGGCTACACGCGAGCAATATCACAGAATGCCCTTGTGCGGCGGCAATAGAGGGCGCAGCCAGCCTTCCCAATGGTTGAACCGTCGATTAAGAGAGCACTCATCTCCGGCTGCCTCGAGTGCTGATCGAGTATCACGCTCGAGTGTGCGCGTGTTTGCGAGTCTTTCATCAAGGCTGCTGCTACGATGCGGCCCCGATACTTCCAGCATTGCCGGCCGATTCGCCGTGGAAGTTAACGGAGACTCTTGGAGTTGCACGGACAACAACGAGTGACATGTCTTGCGCCCAATACTCATGACGCGGTGCGCGCTTGCTGCGGATCAAAACTCTAGTTCGATGTGGCCACCAAGGCCGGATCTATTCTTTGATGGCAAGATCGCCGCTTCGGACGGGTTGCGGCTAGGAACGTGATGATACTTTGGCAGGTGGTCTTTTGGCTCTGCGCCTGCGTTATCGCATACGTCTACGCCGGTTACCCCTTCGTGGTTCAGTGTCTAGCCAGATTCATGGGCAAGGATGTCGCGCGTGCGGCAATTCGGCCGACTGTCACGGTTGTCATCGCCGCCTACAACGAAGCACGTGGCATTCGCGCCAAGCTCGACAACATCTCGAGTCTTCAATATTCGGAGGGTTTGGTCGACGTCATCGTCACGTCCGACGCATCCTCAGACGGTACCGACGAGATCGTAAAGACGTACGACCCAAACCGTGTTCGGCTGATTCGTGTGGAGGGCCGAAGGGGTAAGACAGCCTGCCAGAATGTCGCTATGCAAAGCGCGACGGGCGAGATCGTCGTGTTTACCGATGCCACGACGCGGATCGAACCGCATGCGCTCACCGCACTCACGGCGAATTTCGCCGATCAGTCGGTGGGATGCGCCGCAGGATCTCTGGTGTACGAGGTAGCGGATCAGAACCCGACGGGCGCGGGGGGTGCGGCGTACTGGAGCTATGAGGTCAGGCTGCGTCGGGCGGAAAGCGCCCTCGGGTCGCTCGTCGGCGTGAGCGGCTGTCTGTATGCCGTGCGGCGCTCGGCCTATCGGGCCATCGCGCCCGAGCTCATCAGCGACTTTGTCATCGCGCTGCATCTGCGCGAGCAGGGAATGCGCACGGTGCTCGAGCCCGCTGCGGTTTGCTTCGAGGAGACGCTTGCGCAAGCTGGGCAGGAGCTCGCGATGCGCGTGCGCGTGGCTGTTCGAACCATCTACGCACTGCTTGCCGAGCGGCGGCTGTTGAACCCGGTCCGCTACGGACTCTTCGCGTGGCAATTGTGGTCGCACAAAGTATTGCGCTACGCCTCGCCGCTCTTTTGGATCGTCGCGCTGGCAACAAGTCTCGCGTTGGCGGCAAAACCCCTATACCTTGCCCTCTTCTCGCTGCAGATTCTGCTGATTGCGGCGGGCGTCGCGGGTTTTCTCCTGCAGGCAAAGCGTCCGGGGCTCCTGACGAAACCCTACTATTTTCTTCTGACCAACGTGGCTTCGTTGCTGGCGATACTTCGCTACGTTAGGGGCGAGCGTATTGTGACCTGGAAACCGATCCGCTGATGGTCGACCGGGGTTCGCGGCACTATCCCTGCCTCGATGGCCTGCGGGGCCTCGCGATCCTGCTCGTCGTTCCCCATAACGCCGCCATCACGGTGCCCGTCTTGCACGGCCCATTCCGACTCTTCACGGTGTTCATCGATAGAGGCTGGGTGGGCGTGGAGCTATTTTTCGTGCTGTCGGGCTTTCTCATCACCGAACAGCTCTGCAGATCCCGCCATGCTTCGAACTACTTTAGCGGATTCTATGCGCGGCGGGTGCTGCGCATCGTGCCATTGTTTTTCGCTGCCGAGGTGCTGGCTCTCGTGCTCGTGAGAGTGTTGGCGAGCCGCGGCCACGCGGTGGTGCAGACGCCTGTGTGGGTACTGTGGTTCGGGATCCTAGTCATAAACTGGACTCAACCGCTGGGTGAGGGAATCCTCGGGTTCCCGCAGTTCTGGTCGCTTGCTCTCGAGGAGCAGTTCTATCTCATCTGGCCCCTCGTCGTGCGCTCGTTTGCGTCACGTCTGCTCGCCGTGAGCGTTGGAATCGCGTGCGTGGCACTCGGCGTGCGGATCCTCATGCTCTTGCTCGGAGCCAACACCTACATGGTGTACATGTGGACCATCTCCCGTATGGACGCGCTCGCCTTCGGCGCTATGGCCGCGCTTATCGTGCAGCGCTGGCGTGTCCGAGGCGATGTGCCGGCGCCAAGGCCCTGGGTCGCGGGCGGCGTAGTCGTCGCGCTCATCGGCGCGTTGTTGAGTAAGCTGTACGCGACGGGCACATGGCCTACGCAGACCGTGGGATTCACCTGTCTCGGGCTCGCCTGCATGCTGATGCTCCTCGGGGCCGTGGCGAATGATCTGTCGCCGCGGCAGAGTCGCCTACTCGGCGTGTTGCGTTCACGCCCGCTTGCCTCTGTGGGCCGTTATAGCTACGGCATGTATGTCTTCCACATGTTCTTCGCGATCTTTGCCGCAGCCTGGGTCAAGCGCGTTACGGCACCATTTGGCGACGCGCGTATGGTCGCCTGCGCGCTCCTGATGGTGGCTTTGAGCTATGGAATAGGATTTTTGTCCTACCATCTGTACGAGAAGCATTTTCTTAGGCTCGGTCGGCGGTACTTCGCACCGCGGCAGCCCGCGGCCACCTAGAGACGGCGGCACAGTAGGAGCGCTCATGGGCCGGACGGGCGGTCAGTCAACTTCACGCGGTGTGCGAGCCGGCCTGTGCCTTGACGACGATCAGAAGGCGTAACCATGGCCCAAAGGCCGGTTGCCGCGCTCCAGACACCAGGAGGCCGAATGGAACACATCGCCGACGGCACCCTCGGCAGTGATCTCGCAGAAGATGCTGCGCGCATCGACGGGAAGGTTGGCCGTCACCCAGACGCGCTGCCAGCGGGCGTAAGATTTCGGATCCGCGGCCCACTGCATAATGCCGGGATACCCACGCAGGACCGCGGAGATCCGGCGACCGCGGAACCCCTCGGGGATGCGGATCCAGGCCGAGAACGCGAAGTGGCCCCCGCTGCCAATCGGCAGGTGTGTACCGTAGACCGTAGTGGGCTCGGTGTCCGCCAGCCGGTGCTCAAACACGGCACCGCCCGTCGGAGCCGGCTCATCGAGCACACGAATTGCCGCCGATCGATCGGCGAACCAGCTGCAGGTGTGCGTTACCATCGCCCGCGAGATCAGGTTGTCAAGGGGCGCCTTGGGCGGATCGGCGCCGCGCCACAGGCGATAGGCGTTGGCGCAAACGCTGATCCACTCTTCCACGGGCAGGCGCGGACCCCCGTCATAGTCCCCGTAGCGACTGAGGAATCCCAGGAACAGCCCATCGGAGACGCGCTCCACCGAGCCTGGCACCTGCGCGCCGTCGGCGACCTTTACCCAAAGGAGGTAGGTGGGCGCGTACGTCTGCAGCTGCGCGGCAATCTCCTGGATCGCTGCCATATCCGCCACGCCCCTCCAAACGCACAGCCGCCGGCCACGCGACAGGTCGCGAATCAGCCTCGTCTTGAGAAAACGTGTCTTTTCGATCAGCGCTGAGCGCACCACCTCCGAGTCGTCCCCGTCGGCGTACCGCTCGGTGTGCGCTTCAAATGAGCACTGACGCGACTTTACCCAATACTCCCGGCGTGGTCCCACGGCATCCAGCCACAGATCCTCAGGCTCGCCCAGGCATTGGAAGCGCGTGCGCAGCAGCGCACCCACGTCCGTGGCCTTGCAGGTCGCGAACCTGAAGAGACCAAAGGGTTCAATGCCTACCGCGCGCTGGATGACCCCAAAGTCGCAGTTGTCGCCCAGCCCTTCGAACAGCAGCAGCAGCCGGGGAATGTCGTAGCAGAATTCCGGCACGGCGGCATTTTGCCCGCTCATCGCCTCTCTCCCTTCATGGACGCTTTCAAGCTCGACGCCGGGGCACGTTGCGCATCGCACGCGTCGCCCGTGCCCCAATTCACGCGGCAGCCATCGACTCGCTCCTGCGCATTGCGGATTTTAACCGAGTAGCTGCCGCACGGCAGTGCGGAGCGTCTGCAAGCCGGCGGTCACGAGCCCTTCGGCACGAAGCTTATGACGTTTCGCCTGCAGCTCACCCCACCATAGCGGTGTCGTGATACCCGCGAGCGCGCGTTTGTATTGCGCATCCCCGGCCAGCATGTCGTAGATCGCCTGTCCGTGCTGCGCGTTGTGATCAATCACCAGAGCATGCACGAGTAGACCCAGCGAGTCGCCGCGTTCGGCCGCCGCATAGTTGATACCGCTTTGGTAAAACGATACGCGGCCCTGATAGACGAAATTGTATAACAACCCCAGTGTTCTTGGGCCGGCGCTGACTCGGGCGAGCTGTATGCAGCCGTCAGCAAAGCTCCGTTCAATGAGTTCATGGTGAAACTGCTCGAAGAACGGGGTATCGAACGCATCGCCATAAGGCTGGTCTCGCCAGCGCTTGATGTGCAGTTCCTTCAGTTCGCCGAAAAAGCTGCGCGCTTCCTGCAGGGTGGCTGGCTCTGCGACGATCACGGGTCCGAAGCGCCGCTCTACGGCGGCGAGTGTGTGCCGCAAGCGCGTGCGTACGCGCGGT
>Ga0182024_10007554_pt1 | contig 23394 bp, 19 predicted proteins | sample P32metaG_FD_120480 | JGI IMG/M metagenome (GOLD analysis project Ga0182024, IMG submission 120480) | Permafrost microbial communities from Stordalen Mire, Sweden - P3-2 metaG (Illumina Assembly) | ecosystem: Environmental > Terrestrial > Soil > Wetlands > Permafrost | place: Sweden: Stordalen... | reverse complement strand
TCCTGTCAGGCAGGCTGCGGCTGTTGATTCTGGAACTGAAGCACGAATGGGACGAAGTGGATAAGCGAATCGAAACCGCCAATACGGAGCTGCAGCGCATCGCAAAGCAGGATGATGCGTGTCGATGTCCTGAAAGCTGGTGCTCATGGTGGTTCGTGAATTCACCGTTAAGCATAGCTAATGTCCGGTCAATTGCAATGTGAGATTCTTACTTCATAAATACAAAGCTGCATGGCATGTGGAAAGTGGCCATCGAGCTTCGAGCAGCACCATCGGCACGTTTACACCAGTGGAACCATTCTCCGTAACGCGTATTCCGTCCGAAAAGCACATAGCCGCGCAAATAGTTCGCAATGATCTCGGCTGGTTCGGGTCGCTCGAAAAAGCCGAGCCATCGAAACAACGACTCCGGCCGAGTGCCCGCAATTTGTGGATGAAAGCGGCGTAGAAGGCCGCGAATAGCGAGGAAGGTCCATTCTCTCGCCAATTGCCGAAAAGGGCTTGTTCTCTGTAACATCGCCCAGTACCTGCTTTCTTGATAGACCTGTGCAGATTAGACCTGTTGGGTTAAATCCCGGGCTTGCCTTCGCGAGCACGAAGAGCGGAAGCAAAGGGGAAAGAGAAGTTCCGTCCTTAGCCAAAGAACAAAGAAGACGTGTCGCCGGGCCCATCCGTGATCTGGCTAGGCGGAGGTCTCGCCTCTCCGGGCACTGGAAACATCCAAGGGTTTCGAGCGGTCGGTCTGTTTTACTCGAGAGTCCAACACCATCGAGCGCGGGTGCGAGGATCTTTCCCTTTGCAGAGGGTTGTACCGGACTAGGATTGGGGTCGGCTGAATCGAGGAGCTTAGATTAATTCCCTATTGGGATCCATCGCCCAATAACTCCACGAAGCGTGGTGTATCTTGTGGAATCGAAATAATCAGGATATCCCGCAGCCCTGCTAACATCAGCGTACTTAGCGGATTTAGAACATCGGCTTGCCGTACACCGGAAGAAGTTGCTTGATAACAGCATTTGTAACCGGGTACAGCCGGGTTCCGAACCCTCCTGCAAGAATAATCCCCTTCACCGGGCGATCCTTTCATCGTAATTCTGCCGAGTCCAATCCTTATACGCTCCGGCGCGGACATTCTGAATCCAACCGGCGTTTTTCAGATACCAGACGACCGTCTTCCGCAGCCCGCGCTCAAAAGCCTCCGCCGGCTGCCAGCCAAGCTCGACGGCGATCTTTTTCGCGTTGATTGCGTAACGGCGATCGTGGCCCGGCCGGTCGGCAACATAGGTGATCAGCACCATGCGGCAAAACAGGCCCCATCTCGTCGACGAGGTCACAGATTGTTGTCACTACGTCGATATTCTTCCGTCCGCTGTTCCCGCCAATGTTGTAGGTTTCGCCGACGCGACCGCGCTCGAGCACGGTACGAATAGCCGCGCAGTGGTCTTCGACAAACAGCCAGTCGCGCACGTTCTGCCCATCGCCATAGGCCGGCAAAGGCTTGCCGTCGAGCGCATTCAGAATCATGAGGGGGTATCAGTTTTTCCGGAAACTGGTAAGGTCCGTAGTTGTTTGAACAATTGGTCGTGAGGACCGGCAGACCGTAGGTGTGAGATACGCGCGAACAAAGTGATCGGAGGCTGCTTTCGATGCCGCATAGGGGCTGTTTGGCGCGTACGCCGTAGTCTCCGATAAAGGGGGATCGTCCGGGCTCAGCGATCCATACCACCTCATCTGTGGAAACATGGAGAAAGCGAAACGACGCGCGGGCAGGCGGATCCAGTTCAAGCCAATAGCGCCGGGCTTGCTCAAGCAGGGTATGCGTGCCCTGCACATTTGTGCGAATGAATGCGCCGAGATCAGCATTCGATCGATCGACGTGGCTCGCCGCGGCAAAATGGACGATGGCTTTGGGCCGATGCGTACGCAGAATCGTGGCCACCTGATCCGCATCGCAAATATCCGCTTGCGCGAAAACGTGGCGCTCATCCCTTTTCAGTGAGTCCAGATTCTCCGCATTGCCGGCGTACGTAAGAGCATCGAGATTCACCAGCGATGTACCGCCATTCTTGAACCACCGCAGCAAGAAGTTCGGGCCAATAAAACCCGCACCGCCGGTCACCGCGATGGTGTCATTGATATCCATCACTCTTCGAATTTCCTTTCACCGGAGGATTAGTATTGTCGCCGATTCGCTCGATATCTTTAGATCAAGTATCTTTGCTTGGCGTGATCGGGGCTGCGAGGAATTTATCGCGAAGCCGGAAATCCACAGGATAAGCGCGAATCCAATGGCATAATATAGCCAATCGAACAGAAGACTTAAGGTTCCATGAAGTTTCACCGCGGTTTGCTTGCATGCGGTAGCGGGCTGCCGCGCTTGGTGGCCTCCTTACTGGGACTTTCGGCGAATCCCCAGGAGAATCACAAGAATTCAATTCCTCTTTTTCATGTGACGTAATTGTTTAAGACAAATTCCGACGAAAGTAACCAATACAGAGCGCGAAGGATTTCAAGCCACATCGCATGTCATAAAGACGAAAGTAACCAATACAGAGTGCGAAAGATTTCAAACCACATTCGCATGTCATTAAACTATTGCAGGGATGCTATCGAAACGACTTGAGAGACACTCAATGTGCGTAACTTTCACAACAGCTGCAGCGGGGAAACGGCATATGGACATCTTGTCTCCTCGTACCCATTGAATGGCTGTTCGCGATCGGAACAACCTCGCGCCTGGTCTTCCTTTCGAGACCGCCGCATCAAACGTTGGCGCAGGGCTTTACTTCTCACGTGGTCCTGCTGGCTCCTATTCGCGCTGTCCGCCTGTAGTGGAGTTGTCTTCGAGAAGGGCAAGGACGTCGGGTCGTTGGGTGGAGGCAGCCCGACAGTGAAGGCGTTAAACTGTAGCAGCGCTGCAATGGCTGGACCGGGCGCGGACGCGTGCATCGTAACACTCACTGCCCCTGCACCAATCGGCGGACTGAGTGTCGATCTATCAAGTAGCAGTTTGGCAGTGTCGGTACAGAAAACGGTAATCGTCCCGGCAAATGCGACCAGTGCCGGATTTACGGCCACTGTATTCGCTGTGGCGGCTGCGCAGGCGGTGACAATGACGGCGAGCACGGGCAGCGTGGTCACGAGCTTTACACTGCAGCTAAATGCCGCGATACTCGCATTGAGCATCAACGCGAACAGCGTGGCGTTTGGCGATGTAATGGTCAACACGCCGGCGACGCAGTCATTAACCATGACTTCCTCAGGCACTGCGCCAGTAATGATCGACGGGGCAACGCTGACGGGTGCGGGCTTCACATTGCCCGCTGCGGCGCTTCCCGCCACGTTAAGTCCGGGCCAGGAAGCGACGCTGAATATAGAATTCGATCCCACCGTCGTAGGTGCCGCGACGGGTCAACTAACTATCACCAGTAATTCATCGACCAGCGGCACGATGGTGATCGGCCTAGCCGGCACGGGCGCGGCAGCATCAGGGGTTGCCGTCGCAGTCACTCCGAGCAATGCATCGACCACGATTGGGGCCACGCAACAATTTGTTGCTTCTGTCACCGGAACATCAAACACGGCAGTGACTTGGACGGCATCGGGAACGAGTTGCAGCGGAGCAACGTGCGGGACAATCTCTTCGAGTGGACTGTACACTGCCCCGGCCGCCGTACCATCCTCTGCCGTTGTCACAATTACAGCCGCGAGTCAGTCGGATCCAACAAAATTGGCAACGGCTGAGGTCTCAATTGTGCCGCCCCAAGCAGCTGGCTATAGTCTCGCATGGGAAGATACGTTTGCTCCGTTTAGTTACTGTACGGTGGGCACCCCAGGATGTAATTGGTACGGTCCCGGATTGTATTGGCATTCGGTGAATAATGGAGTCGTGACTGACCCATCCAATACCTATGCGAACCTCAACTGGCTGAACACCCAAACGGCCTCGCAGTCAAGCACCAATATGTCCACAATTTCGCAGAATGGTGCGTATCACCATGCGTGGACATTCGGATATTTCGAGATCAGCATGGCTTTTAATCCCGCCCCTGGGCAATGGCCCGCCGTCTGGCTGATGCCAGTCTCGATGGCCCAACCCGGTGGCACGGTCACGGGCGGAGAGATAGATATCTTCGAGTGGTTCAGCGAGATCCCGACCTTAGGCGGTGGCACAGCGAATGTCTGGTCTAACGGCAAGATGATTGCAACCAACTCAAAAGGCGGCAAGAACCTGTGGTCACTGCCAGCTGGAACAAATCTTGCTAACTACAACACCTACGGGCTTTTGTGGACGCCGACATCTATCTCTTGGTATTTCAACAACGCCTTGGTGGAGACTTTTAACACGACCGCTTCCCCCTACAGCACGGTTTTTGCCGGGCAGGCGGCGAGCTTTCTGATCCTGAGCGAACAGGCGGGCTGCAACAGTGCTTACACCTCAACGAAGCCATGTCCCGGCCAGTCCAGCCCGCTCAACATGCAGGTGCGGTGGGTTCACGTTTTCAGCCCGCAAGCGCCCTAGTACGGCTGTGTTATACGGGTAACAGGCTCTGATCCACAGTAAATAAAAGTCCCGCCCAGGGAACTGGCTCGCTCCACAGCTATATCAACCGGCGGAGGCGGAGTAGCTAAACGGCTGAAGCCTCCGATATAGAGGGAAAGCTTTAGTTATGGATGGGTTTGTAGAGGTGGCAGTTGCGAGATTTCTAAATTGAGCCAAACGGCGCCAGCATCGGATCGAACTCAGCAGATCTCTGACCCTCAGTGTTACGAAAAACTTGCAGCCATCGGGAACGAAAGGAATGAAAACTATTCTGGGCGGTTAGGCGATCTTGCAGATTTTGCGCGGCCTGCACGAGCGATGGAATGCGATCCTGTAGATGGGTGAGAGTATAGATAAGCTCGTCCTCGGTCATTGCGAGGCCGTGGCTATCTCCTATGCCTTCAAATGAAATCTGGTTGCCCAAGGGAAGATTGCCGAACTCAAGAGCTTCCAGTATCTTCGTTTTCACGCCTCCCCCGATCCCAGCCGGCGCGATAAGAATGCTATTCCGTGTATACACGTCATCGAGGCTCTCCGCGAAACCGGGCCAGAAGACATTCGCAGAGTCCACTTTGCTTACGGTTTGATGGCCGTAAATATAGAGAGGAAACGATATCTGATGCAGCGTCCAGATGCTTAAAAGCATCCGAATTGAGAGACGGTTCTGAAGCAAACGATCGCTGCCGATGAAGACGAAACGAAGACCTTCATGTTTGACGGCCACCTGACGCTTCGCTGCAAAAGGGGGAAGAATAGAAGTTATCTCGCACTGAACCTGAGCCCCGATATCCTCGCGTAACGCATCGGCATCTACCGCCGACACCAGCACGATATTGTGAACCAACCGAGCAATCTCTGCCTCGACTCGGGATAATGCACTCGCCTCATGCTCCAGAACTAAGTTCGAGATAAACTTATTTTCGATTAAGCGCGCAATCCAACCCCAGACAAATTTTCTCAGATAGCCAATTAATAGCGCCTCATTCAGGTCCCGAACTAGCCGCATACGCCTGGACATCAGGTCGTCGAAGTCACAGATTAATGTAATCTCTGGAAATCTCTGTGCAATTCTCTGAATGAATGTAAAGCATCGCACCATATCGAAGTAAACGGCGGAGGGCCTCTCACGCTCAATCATCGCTTCAAGCGTATTGCATGTCTTCAAGTCATTGAACAGTATGCACTGCAGGGGCCACCTTTTGTTTGTCTTCGCAAATGCAAATTTGCTAATGAATGCTGCTCCCAACGTGACATAGGACTTTTGCTCCAACAACGATTTCACCCGAAAGAGAGTGTTTGATTTGCTGACGCCAGTTGCTTCGAGAATGCGCTTGAGTGTCTTGGTCCGACCATATGTTCCGCTGTCGTGAATATCTCTCGTGGTCACTACCAGAATCTTCTTCATATTCAAGTTCCCCGGGGTCTCTTTGAAGACCGCTATCTGTCTCAGACATAGTCGCTGCTCATTTGCGGTTTTATTTCCAGGCCATCTGCAGGTTGGTCAAGCAAACTTCAGCCGTGGAGAGGATATCTATACCCAATTGCCTTCCGGCCCGAGACCGAGCCAAGTTCTCACTTATCCGACTGCACATAAGCCAGCTTCCAAGTGGTTGCTCGCGCCATACTTTGAAGCCAGAATCTTCGCGTAAGTGCTCTCTAGTCGCTTTCGGTACACTTCGATGCCACATCCAGGAGACGCCCAGAACCTGCCGTACGCTGCCTTCCCCATCCGTGCTGCGACATCCGGGTCCTTCAACATGGCAATCTTTGCTCGGAGGTCACTCTCATCCCCGCTGCGAAAATACAGTCCAGTTACCCCGTCAACAACGGACTCCCGTGCTGCGCAAGTATCTGGAACGATGCTCGGCACTCCATTCCCTGCAGCCTCCAGCACAACCAACCCTAGCGTCTCATACCAGAGAGAGGGGAACACGAGTGCTCGCGCCGTACGGAGCGCTTTCAGTCCGTCGCTATGACTCATCCAACCGGAAAGAATCGCGTCTGGGTTTTCGCGTGCAACTACCTCCCGAGCAATCCCTTCTCCAATAAACTGACAAGGTACCTGCTCCGCAGCCGCAGCTCGCGCGAATATTTCGACTCCTTTTTCTGGAACAAGTCTGCCAATAAACATGAATGTTTGGTTTTTGGGGACGTCCGCGGGCAACCGTTGATCTACCTCAATCAAGTTGGGCAGCGAGTATAAGTTGGCCTGCGCGGGCAGATATGGCCGCATGAGATCCTCTGCTAACTGCGAGTAAACGATGAAGTCGCGCACTCCCGACGGCATGCGGCCAACGTTATCTTGTACAATCTGACGCCCCACTCGCCAAAGCTTATGCTGATAACTTTGCGCATCGCAATTCGTGCAAATGCATGCGGCGCTCATGGGCCGGAGCGTGCATTTTTGCTGCACATTGTGCAGAAATAGGGTCCCGGTGGGGCATGCGAGAGAAAAATCATGGATCGTCACGACCACCTGAAAATCCCGATCGAGAGCCGCCCTCACAACGCTCGATGAAAGGGTCCTCATCCAACTATGTACATGCACAATCGTGTCCCGAGGATCCAGAATATCCAGAATTTCGCCGACCAGCTTTCGTGTTCGAGGATTCCACCATCCGAGCGCCATGGCACGCAGTCGATTCCGATCTTCGCGAATACTAATTTGTCCTAGGCAGTGCACTTGCAGATTCGCAATGTTTTCTAGGTCATGGGAAATCGGCCCGGTGCCACACACAAGATGGACTCGGTGGCCAACCGCAGACATGGCGCGCGCTCCATCAAGGGCAATCTTCGCTGCTCCGCCGTTCACAATTGCCGTATCATTTAACAGAACAACGTTCATTTTATTTTTCTCCTATTGCGTCTTGAGCCTCGCTCATTAATCGTTCCGTGAGTTGCGGTTTCTTCTGAAAGATGCCGAAATAGAAGCGACAGAAGGATGGCCGAACTCCCTCATTTTCCGAAGCTGGGATCATCCCGAACCGTCTGAATGCGGTTGAAGCAGCGAAGGAAGTGAAAGGCAACATTGATCAACAAATCCCTTCCTGCGCGCTTTCGGCATCAAACCTCTTTCTAACGAATCCGTGTGTGCGAAGCAACAATAGCCCAGCCCCCACGAGCGACAGCAACATAGCCAGACTAAACAGTGGCAACCGGATCTCGATGCCACACAATGAGGCGGCACCAAGCCCCAACAGCGGTGAAGTACAAAGCAATGGAGCCAATACTCCGGAAGTCACAAAATCTTTCCTTGAGAACGTGATCGCCGACTTTGTATGCACCATCGAGTAAAACAAATGTGAGACAAGGCCGACTATGGATCCAAAGAGAGTTCCCAGTGCGACTCCGAGACCCCCTAAAACGGCACCAAGCGCTACACTGGCGATGACATTACTTATGCCCTCCGCGAGCGGGCTAACTTTGATATAGCGTTGCTGGCCACTGGCAATTAAAACAAGTCCATACGGCGCGCCGATAAGACGGATGATGTTTGCAACGATGAGAACCTCGAGCAAAGACGCGCCGCCGGCAACGTACCGTTGTCCTATCCAGAGTCCGACGATCTGTCTGGCACTAATCAAGATTGGTACCCCAGTCATGATCAACAGGACCACACTGAACCGCGTCGACGAGATGACCAGACTTCCCATCTCCTCGGCCTTTCGCCTCGCGTGCAGCACGGCAGCGTGCGGCATGATGACGCCAACTACTGCATAGAGTAGACCAGAGATGACGCTGATCATGCTCGCTGCGACAGAATACGGCGTGACCGCGGCGAATTGGAAATGGCCAACAAACAGGAGATCGAAGCCGGTGACCAGCAACATCGAGAAAGACAAGATAGTCAGACCGAAGCAATAACCGTACAGTTCCCGAGCGGTCGAGAGCAGAACTAGAGAAGCGTTGAAGTGGACATCTGGTGCAAAGCGCCTTAGAGAAAGATACTGGCCGAAATAAGATAAAATGTTTGCCGAAGCGATAATTACGGCCATAAAGACGAGAGAACGCCCCGCTAGGGCAGCGGCGACGACTCCGCATGCTGATACAAAACGAGCACCACCAACCGTCAATGCTGGGATTTCGTATCGCTCCATTCCTATAAAGACGCCGGTCCAAGCGGATGCCGGTAACTCGGCCGCCATCGCAATGCCCACGATCAACAGCGCCAGTCGCATCTGCGGCATTAAATACTCCGGAACGCTCGGAAACAAAGCAGGTGCCGCAATGATCGCCACAACTAAACAGACGAGGGACACGAGTGCAGCAGCACATAGCCCTGCGAACGCAGTGCTGAAGACGGAATCACGTTGCGCATGGTCCTTCTTCTCGACTGCGTAGGCCACGTATCTGCCAATGGCCGTCTGCAGCCCAAAATTAAGATAGCTAACATAAGCCGCTGTCTGTAACACCAGTACCCACACCGCATACGAAGCAGGGGTCATGTGTCGGACAAGTACAGGCGGGAGCAGGACTGCAAAAATAGCCGCCGCTCCTCCGCGTCCCACGTTTACAATCGCGTTCTTAGCAAGTCGCCAATGAAGCTGCATTAACTGTTCCCTATTCTGTGCCAGTTGGAATTGCTTTTAGAAAGTTCCCCGCAATTATGCGCACATTCACTACAGTCTAAGAGGCGTGACCTATTGGGGACGCCTCTGCTCCTGGATATTTAGCGCTATCGTACATTCGATGGCGACATTGGCTCATATTGGCGCCTGAGGCGTGCAGACAGAGTTCGGAATGGTTGACGACTCGTGGGGAACCTTTTCACGGCGGATCTGCATTACCCGATTACTTAATCGAAAGACGCCGAAAAACGCGCCACTGCGGAATCCAGAAACAGCGACTTTATTCGTTCTTTACAGAGTAACGTCTTATGAGAGAATGTGAGAGTGACTAACGCCATTCAGAAGTGATAGCGTTTATGTCCAAATAAGCACATTGAGATCGGAGGTAATTGCGGCCCTTGAATAGGTCTCTCTCGTTCCTCTATGAGAATGGTTTTTATACCTTCGGGACTCACTTGGTAGGTTCCGCTCTCGGTGGGGTTAGAAATGCGTTTCTTTCCCGTATGTTCGGGGTCAGGAAGATCAGGATTGGGTCCGGAGCCTATTTACGGGGCTTGGGTCACATTGAAATGGGGGAAGATTTTTCAGCCGAGGGCGGGTTATGGCTGGAAGCTGTCACCAGATACAACGAACAGGTCTTTTTACCGAGAATCGTCATCGGGCGGCAAGTACGCGTTAGTCGATTTGGCCACATCGCCGCTACGCACTTCGTTGAAATCGGAGATAACGTCCTAATGGGTAGCAATGTCCTAATTACCGATCACAACCATGGTTATTATTCGGGCCAGCATACACCTCCAGACGTCGCTCCGGCGCTACGTCCTCTTGATGATAGCCGACAGGTGAGAATCGGCGATAATGTATGGCTGGGAGACGGCGCGATAATCATGCCCGGAGCGTCGATCGGAGCGGGCTCAATCATAGGAGCGCATTCTATTGTGATCGGAAGTATTCCGTCCTTTTCTATAGCAGTTGGTACGCCCGCGACTGTGCGCAAGACTTTCGACTTCGATAGCCGGGAATGGATATCTGTGCTCCCTCCAGGATCTGTCCGACAAAGTCGCTTATAACTCGACGGTCTTTCCCATGCGACCAATCATTCCGTCTTTGATGCCGCATGCAACACTTCTCAACATTCTCCAGCGATTCTTTTCGCATATTAGAATCCAAATCAACTCTTTGACCTGCCTCGCACATTCTCTTTGAGCCAATCCTCGGAATCGACTGTGATACTTCCTCACGATCCATACCCGGTTTCTTGCGCAATAGTATCGTCTCGCAGGAATATGATTGCTAGTCGTCATAGGAAACATTCCCAAAAGCCTATGCGTCTTAGGGGAACCTGGTTCGTGAAGTAGAGATGCGCAATCGGCCAATGAGATTGAGTAGCCCGCGTCGCGCACTCGGAGGCTAAACTCCTGATCAAGCAGATCAATGAACAAACACGCTTCGAATCCACCTACCTTTGTCAGTACGTCGATCAGAATGAGGGATCCGGATGTCCAAGCAGCAGCAAGCCTCTTGTTTCCCACAAATGGTGGCGAGCACCAGGCTATCTCCTTAGTCACGCGGTTTATATACTTAGGTACAACAATCCCTATTTTATCTGCGTATGAGTCGATCCTGTATGCCTCCAGCATAGTCTCTACCATTCCGCCGGTAGCTGTGCTGTCCTGATCTAAAAGCATCACCCAGCGATAGCCCTTTGTCATTACCCACTCGATGCCAATATTGAGCGCCGATGGAAGTCCTAGATTGTCGCCGTTTTCTATTAAATGAATGGAAAAGCGCTCGCAAACGCCCCGAAGCCATGAGACAGATTGATTTGAAGAGCCATTGTCAACAACAACGAGGCTCTCGACCTGCGGTCGAATCGCAGCGAGATTCGCCTCGACGGCTTCATTAGGACGGAAGGTAACAAGCACGGCACATACACCATTCTGGACATAGTTAGCCTTCATATCTCGCTGCTCTCTCCACGGTTTGCTCTTCGTGATCCATCGGAGGCATTCTTTCAGTGACCCGAGATGGTCTAGTCCTCCAATTAGGGCCTGCAAGAATCATGACGCTTCGGGTAGCGTGCATCCCATTCGGCTCGGGCCTTATCATCATTGCGATAGTAAAAAGTGCGAACATAGGGATGGGAAGGTCGTTGATCGCTGCGACCAAGGGAGTTATGGAGAACACCGCTGCCGCTGCCAAACAAATAAAACTTCGTTCGCTATTGGCTTTACGATATAGGAGTCTCCAAGCTTGAATGTAGTAATATATCATCACTCCCAATAGGAGTAAGCCGCCCTGGAGTAACAGCTGAAGGAATGTATTGTCAATTGGAATTGGCGCGGCCGAGGGATACCGATTTGGTACATCGCTTTCTGCGTACTCCGACATCCCAGATCCGATTAGCATCTCTATTGGATTAGATGATATGTACCTTTCTCCATAGAAGCGCCACTCACGGAGGCGCTCGCCAAGAGACTCAGTGCTTGAGATGTCCGCGCTCCGAGAGGTTACGGAATCTCGTAGCGCAATCGGTAGGGCAAACAACGCGATCAATGTCCAGATTAGCGGCAGCATCTTTGCGATCCTCGCAAATCGCGGATTGGAAAATATTATTGCACTCATCACACTCGCACTTAGCCCAACCATTGTAAGTCGTGTTAGGGTGGCATATGAGCCGAAGCAACTGAGCAGCAGTAAGAGACCTCCGATAAGCCATTGGCGCCGCATCAGCAGAAGAGTCGTGCCAATCGCAGCGGGGATACAATAGAAAAGGCCTGCCTCTAAGCCGCTTGTGAAGAGGCTAAACGCTCTAGCGTGCACATAGAACATAAATGACTGTACCTGAAATGTTCCATCCTTACTTTGAGTCGGCAGCACGCTCGAATCGGTTGCATATTGCAAAGTCGTAATACAAATACACGCGGTAAATACTGCCGCGCCCAGCCAGAGTGCATCGCGCTGTTTAAGGGTGAGGGGGGCAAATAGAACTAGGCTGCATAAGATAATAGGAATATAACTTCCCCTGAAGGAATTGAACACGTCCGTCGCTTGATACCGTGAGGTTGCAAGTAGGATCGCGGAGTCGACGCATAGAGCACCAAGTAGCATGAGGGTCGCATGAGCAATCGAACTCATGCAAAAACTGCGCGTTATGATGACAGACATCAGCACGAGGAGGAACAAGGCCGGCTTAAAACCTGATGCGATGGGTGTTAATCCTCCGGTAAGAAGCATCTGGACTTGAGGTAGAAGTCCGTCTGTCAGGTAGAGCGTCAGGATGGCAAGATACGCTAGAAGGCCTAACAACCCGAGAATCGGGCCTTCGGCGTAGGCTTCGCAGAGCTTGTGGGGTGGTCCCGAACGCTCGACCGCTGACAGGTCGCAGTGCAACTCGTGTCTATATGATGGACATGGCTCCATTTGCATTGTGATTCCTCAACAACCGCCTTTTACGGAGTTTAAATGGACTCTTCCGATGGGATTGGAGTGTAGTGCCGTGATTTTGAAAAAGAAGGAGGACACTTGGCAATGGCGGATCCGAGCGATATCGCGGAGGCATGAGTGGACGCAGAGGCCTGTAGATTAGGTTTTCGCCTTTCAACCCCGGCAACTTGACGGACGCTCCATAGGAAACTAGATGCAATCCTCAGACCCTAATCAATTCAATGTCGGGTACGTTAGCAGATCACCACGGATTCAACCATCGCAATCGACATGTACTAGCCAAAACCAGTGACTCAGTCCACGCGGATGCATCGCGTCACAAGAACTAGAGCGCCCTGTAGAGTCTCTCCGGAATCGGGAAGGAGCGGTTATGCAGTACGGTTCCTAACAGGCGAACGCCAGCCGTATCAAGGGCTTCTTTTGCCTTCCGCGCAGCCAGCCGGCGCGTGCTATCGGCCTCGATGACAAGAACAGCGGCATCAACAATTTGACCTAATAATTGAGCATCTCCGCCTCCATTTACTCCTGGAGAATCGATTAAGACGTACCCGAACACATCAAGCAGCTGCCCGATACGTTCCTTTAAATGGTCCGCCGACAGAAGTACGCGGCCATTGTCGGCCAGAATGTTAGATCCTCCCAACCAGAGATTTTCGTCGACCTTAACACACTGTTCGAGCAAGGAATCTTCTGAACCGAGAAATGGCATCGTCGCATTGACTCCGAAGACTCCCGAGAGTCGGGGCGAAAGGATATTGGCATCCACAAGGCAAACGGAGAGAGGGCTGTTGGCTGCAAGGATCCGTCCCGCGCGTGCGCAGACAGAACTGCTGCCGCTCTCGCTATCGACACCACAGAAAACTACCGGCCTAGGGCCATTGCCGTTGGCCGACAGAAATATCCGCTGGACTAACTGAAATATCTCGTCGGTTCGCGCCTTGTTGCTATCGAGCAGAGCATCCTTCCGTCTGACAGCCTGATCAGAAGAGGGCCGCAAGGGAGAGGGCCGCAAGGGCGGACCGCCCGTGCCAGTTTCAATTTCTATTTGCGCTAATAAATCGAAGTTACGGCTCATGAGATGTCCTCGCGCTTGCTACAGTTGTCGGGTCCATTTGGGCTGGCTGTTCCGGGATCCGGGGAAGCCGGAGTTTTTGTCCGGCCTCGAGATGGTCTGGGTCGGTCAGTCTTGGATTGAGAGCCTCGACCTGGTGGAGCCGCTGCAGATCAAACTCTCCTAAGTGTTGTATACATATAGCTTGCAGCGTTTGGTCTGGGCCGACTGTGATCTCAAACGACGCAGTGTCCTTTTTGGAATGTTTTCCGTTGTCTGTCCCGGCGCTTTCCTCAACGCTCGGAGGTATAGTGTTGTGGACAATCGTCGAGCCTGCATGCGACGTCGTGCTTTCGACGCTACGTATGAGCGGCTGCCGCGGAAGCCAGAGTTTCTGTCCGCCCTTTATGTCGTCTGGATCGGTCAGCTTGGGATTGAGTAACTCGATTTGCCGCAGACTCTTTTGATCGGATTCCCCCAGATATTGCATCGCGATGTTACGAAGGGTTTGATGCGGCTCAACAGTGATCTGAAAAGACGTCGTATTCTGAGCGGCCTCCGCCAAGCCTCTCTCGGAGGTACTTGCCGCGCTCGCATCTAGGGGCCACGCAAGAATCCTGTCGTATAACGAGCTTGAACCAACGATGACTTGAGACCGAAGCGACTTGGCTATAGGGGACATTGCCACGCTAACTACACTCCCGATGATTAGCACCGCGGCAAAGCGCGCCCAGTTTTTTCGCAGTTTCGCTGAGTGTTGTCGTTGTTCGCGTTCACGCGGGCGCACCGCATTCGCCGCGACGGAAGCCGGCACGACCCCTGTTTGCGGAGCCAACTGTTGGTCAGCAATTGCTTCCGCCGCCATGCCACCATCCACCTGCTTTCGCTTCATCGCGCAGCAAATTGATAATGCATTGAAGCACATGTTGTTGATCGTCCGCGGAATTCCCCGGCTCGCCTGCGTGATAAGCTCGAGCGCATCTTGAGTGAACAGCGAAGGCCCTATGTAACCGGCGCGCTTCAACCGGTGATCGATGTAGGCGGCCGCCTGCTCCGCGGAAAGGGGTTCAAGCCGACAAAATGTCGAAATGCGCTGACGTAATTGCTCCAGCGATGGCTGCATTAATTTATCAGATAGCTTCGGCTGACCCGAAAGCACAATCTGCATCAACTTGGCCCTTGATGTCTCGAAGTTCGTAAGCAAGCGGACCATCTCCAACGCGTCCTCTGACATATTCTGGGCCTCGTCGATGACCACCACGAAGCGCCTCCCCGCTTGTGCCTCGCTAACGACAACGTCTTTTAGCTGTTCGCGCATTTCGACGCCATTTCGTCCCGGCGGGATCCCGAGATCGCGCAATATAGCGCTAACTAAATCGAGGGGATCGCACAAAGAATCAAACAGAAAGACCGTTCTAGCGGTCGATCGAATGTTGTCGAGGAAGCGAAACAGAAGCGTTGTCTTTCCTAGCCCTGGAGGTGCGATTAGTGCCGTGAAGCCACGATTGCTAAGAAATCCGCACATCAAAGATGCGAGCGCCTCTCGATGGGTCGGGCTGTTATAGAGGCAACGAGGATCGGGGGTAGCCTCAAATGGATCTTCTGTAAATCCGAAATATCGCATGAACATTGCTTTACTCTCCGCCTTTCGGTAGTGCGGCGAGTACTGGCATGCTCAAATAGCCAGCCAACTCATCCGGCGTTCTAAACGTCGGGTCCATGAAATCGAGTACAAAAGATGTGGAAAGGCTGAATGTCCCAGCCAGTAGCATCGTGAGGAGAGCGACGCCTAGCGGCGACCGCTTGGGAATCGGAGAAACAACGGGCTGCTCTGCCATGGCCACATTTAGGAAGCCACCCCGATCAAGCGCGTTACTAATGCGCGCTTCTTCGCGCTTATGCTCATATAACAGATAATTCTCTTCTTCCGTCTTGGCGTCCTGCAAGAGGTTCTGCTGCGTGACCATGCTCTGATCGAGGCGTTGAGCTTCCTTGTGGTAATTCGCAGCGACGGCAGCTGCGGCACCTGCTCGGGCCTTCAAATCGCTCAACTCGGCGTGGGCTTTGGTAAGTTCAGCCTGGACCCATTGAAAATCAGGATTCTGGTCGGAGGTCTCATCGCGAATCGGCTTCTTGTCTTCCGCACTAATGGCACTCTTTGTATCTGTGATTTGCTGATCGACCTCCTGCACCAATCGATGAGTGGGTTCGTACTTGGTAAGTAGTTCGGTTCTCTTCAGCTCCAGGTTTAGCAGTGTCGACTTCAACTGTTCGAGGAGCTGCGGGTTGTCGGAGTTACGCACCACGGTGGTCATCCTCGGCTTGATGGTTCGCAGTTGAGCTTCGAGAGCACTCACACGCCGTTCGGTTTCAAGCAAAGCCGTCTGGGCCTGGCGCGCATTGGAATCGAATGCCTCGGCCTGTTGTAATGCCGAGTCGCGTTCAAGCTCGGCGGAAACGACGCCGGTTCCAGTGGTGAAATCGGTCAGTCTCTTTTGTGCTTGATTCAGGCCCTGCTTATATTGCTCAGTTTGCTGGTCAAAAAACTTAAATTCTCCGGACGGGCGATGTACTTCAAGATGCTTTTCTGTATATGCCGCAGCCAGTGCCTTAAGCACTTCCTTCGCCAATATCGGGTCGCGAGCCTCATAAATTACGGATATTACGTTGGTCTTGCGAATAGGTTCTATCTTCAGCTCTTTGCTTAACTGACGAACTGCTGTTGCGATTTTCACTTCAGATGTGCGATCAGTTTGCGAACCGGAAACTCCACTTAGTCCAGTCGCTAGAACGACCTTACGAAGCAGCTCATCACTGTTAAGCAATTCAACTTCGGAGTTGAGATCTTCCTCACTGACTTGGTCGTTGCTGAATTGAGACGGGGCATTGGCCGATGGAGTTACCATTGTGTCCGAGCGTTCCCGCAGAGCGAGGATCTTCATCTCGGCCCCATATTTGGGAATCCATACCCCGGAGATGGCAACCGCGATAACTACAAGGGCAAATGCAGCCAGCATTCGCCAGCGCTGGCGAAAAAGCACTGCTGTCATGTCGCGCAGAGTTGGTAACGGCTGCCTAGTGTACCGCTCGATTGCCGGGCCATCAGTTCTCACGATTGCCAGTTCGTCATCTCTCATTTCCCGCCTCACATTCCGGAGTGCTTTCAGTTGCTTTGTAGCTCAATAGTCTATTTAACCCGAGGATGTTGATAACTCTATAAGTTAAGGACTTGGGTTGTAATCCTCTTCGCGAAAAGCGACAGGCCTGAGCCGTGATTCGCCCGCTCCCTCGATCGAAGGTTGATCCACTGCACCGGTGGATGAGTATGTACTTCGTTGAGCGGCTCCCAACAGAAACTCGGCGCTGGCCAGCTGAATTTGTTGTCTCATCGCACGACTTTTCCTGGCCCGCGATCTGTTGCGTCCCTTAATCGATGCTAGAGGTTTGGTTTTAATCGGAATAGGACTCGAATAGAACCCGGCTGCAGTTTTGATCATCCCTACATTGGTGAAGAAATCATCATAGCCTCTCTTTAAGCTAGCACTGTACTTCTTTTCGTAGCACCTTTGATTTGTGGCGCATACTGCCTGCAATTCGCCGATTCCAAAGGCGTCAGCGAAGCCCTGCACGACCGAGAGAAGCAGTTTTCTAGGGGAGAATTCATGAAAGGCTCTCCGTACGAGTTCAATCTGGGGACGGGACCCAAATGCTCCCTGAAGCCGTGTGATCAATAGAATTTCGTCAGCGTCCGATTTTAAGACCCACCCTGGCACAATGATGAAGGATAAATTAAAAACGCTTTTGCCATTCACTCGCAGATCAACGGATAGTTCACCTTCCAGACGGCCGATATGCTCTGGCGAGCCTATGGTGAGGGTAAAATGGTTGCTGCCATGAGATATGTTATGCAATACAACATTGTCTTTCAAAATCTGCCGCAGGGCATTTTCAGAGAGTGCGGCATGTATACGCCTGTAGTGATGCAGAAAGCACGCCGCGCGTTCACTTACTGAAAACCGTCGAGCAAGGTAGTCAGGGACGACATACTTGAAGGCTAATCCGGGTTTGTCTTGAGCGACTTGGTCCAGTGGCCGAAGTCGAAGGAGTCTGAATATCTCGCGTTGTGTGCCAATGTTGGTCAAAACCCGCCAAAATTCGCCTGCAATCACGGCGGGGGACCACGAGATCTTAAGACGTATGAGGAGGATCACCCACCGAAGGGGGCCAAGCAGCTTGTCAACCTCGCGCATAGGAATTTGACTATAGTCGGATGTAACACGTGGACATTGAAAGCTTGCCCCGGACGCGGCATCCCCAGAGAGCTCGAAGGAAGGGCTCCGAATCTCAACCGATGGGATTGACGTCTGCAACATCCTTACCGCCTTCTCTCCTCCATAAGCAATCACTTGTGCTGGTTCGAAATGGAAACGGCGTTCAAAAAATTGCTGGGCTAAGGTACGCGCCCATGCTCGAGGTAGGTAAGAAGGGACGAATCTTGGACATAGCGCTTTGCGGTACGTACAGCATATCCCCCGGTTGCAACTGAATGTCTTCGGACAGGTTGCGCGAGGCAAGCAGCTTTTTGACATTAAGAAGCTTTGCTTCATAACCACCACTCGGCACCGGACGAAACAGCACCACCTGCGAATGCTTCGCCTTATCGTTAAAGCCTCCAGCGATCGCTACCGCCTCTGTGACAGTGAGATCACTGCGGAGGTCGTACTTGCCCGGCTTGGCCACTTGGCCGGATGCAATAAAGTAGGGCTTCTCGAAGTCCTTTAGGGCGATTGCGATGACTGGGTCGTGCAGAGTCTTCGCGTAGGCAGCCTTTACGGTCTCCGTTAGTTCAGGCACGGTTTGACCTTCGACAAAAATTGAACCAATTCCCTTGAAGGTCACATAACCATCGGGCTGTACGGCCACAGTTTGATTGAATTCGGGAGAGAGCGCGAAATCAAGATCGAAGGTATCACCTTTTCGCAGCCGATAGCGCGGATGCCGCTCCTGGAGCCTTGGAGCCGCGCTCGCTGAGGCAACCGAATCCAGCGAAGAATTGTCGGTTTTGCAAGAGGAGACCGTCGGACCTTGGCCGACCGCTGCGACTGCGGTGGTCATAATGAACGACGCCAATATTACGAATGAATGCTTCATTTCGAACCTCACCTGCTCCCGGGACTTTGTGTAGCTCAACTTTCACAGAGACTAACGAGTGTTGGAATTCTATCTCGGCCGCAGAATTTCCGGTCGAACTACTGCGACGCTAGGCTGCGAAAGAGCTGCCAACTATGCAAACGAAAAAACTGAAGCCACTAGAACATAGTTGAAGCCTAATAGGCACCGTCACCAGTAAGAACGGTACTTACCGTCTTAGCCAACAAATAAATATCCATCCACACGGACCAGTTGCGGGCGTAATAAGTGTCGTAGACAACGCGTTCCGCGTAGGTCGTGCGGTTCCGTCCGGACACCTGCCACAGGCCCGTAAGCCCTGGAGTCGTCTTTACATATACGAAGTAGGCGGCTTTGTACTTGGCCACTTCCACGTCGATAATCGGCCGTGGACCGACCATGCTCATTTCGCCCTTAATAACGTTCCATAGCTGCGGAAGTTCGTCGAGGCTGGTTTTTCGTAGAATCCTTCCTACTCGAGTGATACGGGGATCGTTTCGGAGTTTTTGGCACTCTGCCCACTCTTTGCGCATTTCCGGGCTGCTCGCCAGATGCTTTTCGAGGGCTGCGGCGGAATCTTTTACCATGGTCCTGAACTTCCACATGTGGAAAGTCCGGCCCCCGTAACCTAGTCTCTTGTGGAAGTAGAAGACAGGAAAACCGGACTCCACGACGATCGAGAGCGAAATGATCGCCATTAGCGGAAGCAAGAAAAGCATGAGGAGCATTGAAACTGCCAAATCGATGCTCCGCTTGGCGATTTGCGATCCGCGATCAAGCAGATTGTTCCGGACCTGAATTCCCAGGATGCCCATTAGATCGCGCGTGTACGACCCGATCTTCCAGATGAAATCTGTATTCGGAATGAGGATCAAATGTGGAAATGCATCCCCCGCTCGTTCGATCATCTCGGCAAATTCCGATTGGGACAATTCCGGCGCAGCCACGATGGCGTGACGGACGCCCCTGGACGCGATCTGGCACAAGTCCTCGGATTTGAATACCGAGATTCCGTCGATTTCCCTTTCGGCAATTTGATCGGCGACCACCGCGACTGGCCGTAGACCAAGGTGCGGCCGGCTTATAAGTCTTCTCAACACTGAGAGAGCCACTGTCCCGCCCCCGAACAGTACAACTGGGTAACCCCACCAATCGAATTGTGACCCGATTTGTCGGATTAAAGCTCGCATCGCGAGTATGACAACCGAGGCACCTACACATGCTGAAACGCAAATCAGTTGAGGAACCGCTGCTCCTTGATGCAAGAAGAGCATTACAAAGATAAAAAGAAAAGCGAGGGCGTTAGCCAAGGAAATACGCCGGATCTCAGCGACGGGGTTGACGCTGATCCCAGGATATGAATCGAAAGACCAGTAAAGCACAAGAAAGAGTGGTAATAACAACCACAGCGGTAACCAGCCGCCTGGCGCAGCGTATCGTCCAACTATGGTATTTCCCAGGAACGCCCACAGGATAAAGCTTAGCCCCAGAATGTCTGCGGCGAGGACAAGCATAGCCGAAAGGCCAAGTCTCCTGGGATCCTGAATTGAAGGACCAGCCAAGGCGTACGCGGATGTTGTCTGGGCAGAGGAGAAGGTAGACATTGCCTAAATTCAAATCCTTTCGGGGTAGGTTTAGGCGCGCTGCAAGCTGACTGCGCATTTTACTCAGGTCAGGTCACACGGGAACCGTGTGATTTTTGGCGAAAGTGCAATCAGAGGGATGTGCTGCTATGCCGCCCGATGCTCAAGCAGCTCGACATCATGACGCGAGATGCTTACAAGCATCGATTTGTGAATCATCTCAATTGAGATTGATAGGCGGGTCGAAGAATTCGTTCGGACGAGCCGGCCTTCGACTCCGGCGAGCGGTCCTTGCACGACGCGTACACTGTCGCCCTCGTTGAGCAGCGGGAGCACGGTACACTCAACCCGCGTCTTAATAACTGTGCGAATGTCTTCGATCTGCTGGTCCGGTATAGGTAACGGTCCAGTTTGGTTTCCAACGAACCCAGCGATTCCGGGTGTCTTGAGCACCTCCAGGCGCCTATCTCTGGCGGAATTGATACGCACAAACATATAGCCGCTGAATAGGGGGACAGTGACTGTCTGCCTGCGGTCGCTCCATTGGCGGACTTCCGATTTCAACGGAAGAAAGTGCGGAATGCCCAGAGCTTCGAGTATTGCTGCAGAGATCTTTTCCTGACGCGATCGCGTCCATACCGCAAACCATTGCGCGTCATTTAGACCCGTCCCGATTTTGAAGTCCATTGCAAGCTCTCCGCTAAGGAAAAAAGTTCGGTCCTGCTTGATGGTGCTTGGGTTGGATTTGGGTATAGCTTCGCCCTCTCAGTCCCAGACTGCATTGCGAACTCAAAGCAAAACGAGCCTCAGTTCAAATCATTGCGTGACGGGTCAGGTGTTCGTCATTGAACATCCCGTGAACTCCGAAATAGGCTGTTCCCAGCTGCTCCCATACTCGCGTCACTTTTCCGATACACTCGATTCGAATTTCCTCGGCCGAATAATTCGGCACAGGAATCAAAACCTCAATTCGGACATCGGTCCCGATTGGCGGGCACCGGCTGCTGAAAATCAGCGCGCCGTCCAGCGCAATGTCGCTGGTGAAGCCGCCCTCCGTTTGTTCTCTACCGTCATCCCAATGGAAAATGACAGGCAAGCGAAGTCTGTATCTCACCGCACCTCTGCGTTCTGGGGGAGGACCCTGGGGCATTGAAATTCCAGAGTATGGTCATCCCGATCGCGGTACAAGTTGCCGATCGTTTGAAAATCGTGTGAGACGAATTAGGAATTCCGTAGGACCACTTTTCTCTATCGAGCACCAGTGGACCCAAAAAAGGGCTTCGCCTGAGAAGATCGTCCCCAGTCTGGAATAGAGAAGATCGTTTGATCTTCAATTGCACATTACTTTGCAATGTTACTTGCACGCTACTTGGACGTTACTTTGCCGCATGTTTGCACATTACTTGCACATTTTTAGGATTGCTGTACAGTAATTACACAAGGGCACCCCAAAAGACTTCGGGTAGTGCCTTCTCCTCCGCCTCTTCGAACGACATTAAGGGACCTGTCTCCCGATGTGAGGGATGAACTCCAGCCACAGTATGTTCGATGGGACTTCGATAGCCTTGGAACATTCGGGCCAATCTTCGCTAACAGAAGCTAGTGGTGTGTTCGATCAACATGTTGCAGCCAAGCATGGAGGTTCCGGCTTTGCATTCGCATTCTTCTCAAACGCACAAGATCTCTTTTCCGCCAGAACAAGATAACAGTTGGGTCGTCCCCGAGCCGCGAAAGCACGAAAATGGATTGCGGAAAGTCATCGATCACGAGTCGGCAATCAGAATCTTGATCGCTGATCGGGATTCGATGAGCAGCGATCTCTTGGCGACGGCGCTGACCCGGGCCAGAGATTTTCGGGCGTCCGCGGTTCGATCAACTGATCTCCTGGATTGCATGGCGGACGGAAAAGCGAGCCTGGTGGTCATTGGCGCTGATCTCACTCTCGACACAAGGAATGGTTTCGATCTCGCGCACACTGTGCACCGCGCGCACCCGTCCGTGCCGATTGTTATCCTTCTCAATCATTCGACGCACGATTCGGTCGTAAACGCGTTTCGCTCTGGTGCTCGAGGAGTTTTTTGTCGGCAGCAACCCGTGGCCGAGTTCTTAGATTGTGTGGAACACGTAGGCAAAGGTTTTATCTGGGCGGGCTCTCAAGAGACAACCCTCCTCCTGGACGCTTTCAGCTCCTTTCCCTCCCCGGATGTAGCGATCGGAGGTAAGACGGCGTCGTTGTCCCTACGTGAATTACAAGTGGTCAAGGGGGCGGCAAGAGGCAAGATAAACAAGGTAATTGCAAGCGACTTAGGACTCAGTGAGCATACCGTAAAGAACTACCTCTTCCGAGCATTCGAAAAGTTGGGCGTATCGAATCGCGTTGAATTGCTCTTTTACTTGAACCTCCGGGATCACACTTTCGGAGCGATCCAGTCCGAAGACTCGGAGACTGATCTCAAAACGGACTGAGCGAATATCCACTTAACCTTGCGGGTGTCAGCTCAATGCATCGCGCCTCGCACTTCTCTCTTCGTAAAAACAGCTGGAGAATGGATGCATCTTCTTCTCCTGTGACTGGCTTTTCTTCGTTGCCCAGATGAATAACTTTTGTAAGCGTCCCGATCTCCCCACTTGACATGGATGAGGAGTGATCCTTGAAGGTTTGCGTCTGAGCAACGCATCTGTTGTACCGTTTCGGTTTGTGATTGACTGGCGACATGAGCGAAGTAGCAGAAGGCAAAATGGTACGCAGACGGCGAAGCCGGATCGAGGCGGAGAAGATCGTTGCGGAGTTTGAAGCAAGCGAACTGACGCGGCAGGCTTTTTGCAGCCAGCGAGGCTTGTCAGTGACAGCCTTGGACAAATACCGGCGGCGTCGGCATGATGGGTCGCCTTCCCGTCAGGTGCCTATGATTCCGGTTCAACTATGTTCGCGTATTCCTGAAGCGTCGAGCCTGGATGCGGAGGTTGGCGGCGCGTTGTTGCTGGTTGAGTTACGAAGCGGCCGGCGTATCGAAGTGCGGCGTGGATTCGATG
>Ga0182024_10007553_pt1 | contig 23395 bp, 25 predicted proteins | sample P32metaG_FD_120480 | JGI IMG/M metagenome (GOLD analysis project Ga0182024, IMG submission 120480) | Permafrost microbial communities from Stordalen Mire, Sweden - P3-2 metaG (Illumina Assembly) | ecosystem: Environmental > Terrestrial > Soil > Wetlands > Permafrost | place: Sweden: Stordalen... | reverse complement strand
CTTTCCAAAACCTTGTCGGCCCAAAAGGTTATCGTGCCGTCCGTCAATAACGTGGCTGAATTCCGATTCAAGGCCGACCCCAAGCAAGAGGTCGATCGCCTGGCTCAGATAGACACTTTCAATGACATCTATAAAGATTACAAACTAAGTCGCAGATACGTTGAGCAGCTGCGTGAAGTGGGAATGGACACTACGTCTGCCTCTGACTACTTGAACGAAATCGTGAAATCTTACAAAAGCAAAGCCGAATATCCTAACGATGGCTTCGGCAAATCGCTCAAATTCATCGCTCAGCTGATCACAGGTGGTGTCAACTGCCGGGTCTACAATGTCTCTCTGGGTGGATTCGACACTCATACGAATGAGCCCAACGGGCAGGGGCAGCTGCTGCGCAAATTGTCGCAAGGGCTGAACGCTTTATTCGCTGATCTGGAAGCCCACGACATGGATAAAGAAGTCATCGCCATGACCTTCTCTGAGTTTGGACGCCGGGTGGCCGAGAATGGCTCGCGAGGCACCGACCACGGCACCGCAGCACCAATGCTCATTGTCGGCGGTGGTATTAAGGGCGGTATCTATGGCGATCACCCGAGCCTGACCGATCTTCAAGATGGAGATTTGAAATACAAGATTGATTTCAGAAATGTCTATGCCACCATCCTCGATCGCTGGATGGGTGCCGACAGCAAGACGATTCTTGGTGATAAATTCGATCAGATGGACTTCATCGCCCGCAGCTGACCCGAGCGCCTAACCATATTTTTCCTTCCCTACCTCCCTTTTCTTCCTTTCGCTCCCTTTCGCTCACAGGCAAAAAAGTTCTTGTCAGAATACCATACATATGTTACGCTACGGCATGCAAGGCAAAACAGTATTCTGTCCAAATGACAGTAATAATCGTGTTTATCTAAACACTATCGATATCTAATCACGTGGAGATCAGGCGCCGACTGGGCGTTTAGTCAATCTATATGCTGCCGATCGTCTCGACAGGGCGTTCTGCGCAAGCACATAATTGGCTGCGCCATGGGCAGCGATCGTGCATCCCTGAATCGGTGGTTACGAGGGCGGAGAAGGAGTGACTTTGGTAGTCGCAGCAACATCGAGTGTCCTGTTGCCAGATGGAGCTGGCGTTAGACCTCCATTGAAGTGGGCTGGCGGCAAGCGCTGGCTTGTTCCACATCTGCGTGATCTTTGGAAGAAGCAAGAAACGCGGCGGCTGGTAGAGCCATTTTGTGGCGGATTGGCTGTGACTTTGGGACTGCTTCCTGAGCAAGCGTCTTTGAATGACATTAACCCACACGCAATCAATTTCTACGGATGGCTAAAAAGTGGATTGAAAGCCCAAGTGGGCATGAAGAATTCTGAAGTTCATTATTACCAATGCCGGGAACGCTTCAACGATCTGATCAAAAATGGCCGAGGCGACACGAAAGAAGCAGCGGAACTCTTCTATTATCTGAATCGCACAGGATTTAACGGGCTGTGCCGGTTTAACAAGCAAGGTCAATTTAACGTACCGTTTGGACGTTACACCACAATCAATTACAAAGTTGATTTCGGCGGCTACAAAGAGATTTTCAAAAATTGGAATTTCACGGTTGGTGATTTCGAATTGGTAGAAACTGACGCTACCGACTTTATCTATGCCGATCCTCCTTACGATGTTGAGTTTACTCAATATGCCAAGGAAGGATTTTCTTGGCACGATCAAGTCCGACTAGCTGAATGGCTGTGTGCGCATCGCGGACCGGTCATTCTTTCAAATCAAGCTACAGAGCGTGTTTTGAAGCTATACAAGAAATTGGGATTTAAACTAAAGCTCCTTGATGCTCCACGCAGAATTAGCTGCACAGGAGACCGAAGTGATGCTCTCGAAGTGTTAGCTATTAAGGGAATTTGATCGTGGCACAAGCAACTAAGTTTGGCGAGAACCGATTGAGCCGGGACACTGGCACGGGCAGAATCCTCGAGCAGATGATCATTCCGACGTTGATGGGTGGCGGATACCAGGTCTATCAACAACAGCACATTGGAGACCGATTTGGTGGCACTCGCAGGCATTTCATCGATGTCATAGCTGAAGATCAAAGCGGCAAAAGATTCCTGGTGTCCCTAAAGTGGCAACAGGTAGCAGGAACGGCAGAGCAAAAAGTGCCGTTCGAAGTTATTTGTCTTTCTGAAGCAATACTCAGCCGCTCGCCGGAATTCTCCAGAGCCTATCTAGTGCTTGGCGGCGAAGGCTGGACCCTGCGCGACTTCTTCATTAAGGGCGGTTTGCAGAAGCATTTGAAACACAGTGACCTGGTCACCATCATCACGCTCGAAGGCTTTGTCGCCAAGGCCAACCGCGGCGAATTGTAATCAGCAGCGGTTGACCATTGTAATTAAGCTCGGGTGTTAAGCTCGGGTGTACCGACTTTGACTGCGACCAGCTTCGTATCATCGGGGCTTGGCATTGATTTAAGCAGCGAGCTCATTGTCAGATGAGTCTCATGCTGGGCCGGCAACAGAACGTCGGTCAAAACATCCAAGACGACAGAGACAACAATTTTCTGCTGCGCTTCGTATTGAACCAGGCGCTCAGCTTCAGACTGTTCCAATAAGGCGATTGCCTCAGTTTCGGTAGAAGCACCCAATTGGCAAAACTCCGCAAACGGGCCCCAGACACCACCATCGGTATCAGGTTTGCCGCCCAGGTCGACGACGCAGGTTGTAAGTTTGGCTACTCTCTTGGCATGGCAGCTCTGACATTTGATGAGCGCTTCTCTGATATCCGCTGTCTTCACACTTTTCAGTGCCAATTCATAGGTTTCCACTGCTGAGTTTTCTCCAGCTAGGAACACGTTAAACTCTTCGATAAATTCATGACTCATTGTTTTTCCCTCTGTGTGTTTTGTTTGGTCGATTAATTTCTCGCATCCGCCAATCAGGCGAAACGAGGACGCCATACAACAGGAGCAGCATTGGTGTGGTGTCCTAATTCTTGGCGGCTAGTCAAAAGTGGCGTTATGGAGATTTCTTGAACATATGTGTGGTTGAGTGCCAGCCCTTTTTGGTGCCATTTGCAGTTACATGCCAACCTTTTTTGACGCCATTAATGGGCATGTAGACGCCTTTCTTCAGTCCACTGTCGGCCTTTTGCAGCCCATGCTTTAATCCTGCTTGTGCGGGCGAGCCAACGCAGCATACAAGGATTGCCAGAGATGCCAGAATCGTTAGTGCGTTGCGCATATCATTCTCCTAATTGTCTGTGTATTAGCGGACCAAATTCGCGAAAACTCGGGAATATGTCGGGTCATGAACAGCAAACGCTCCGACCTGAGTAAAGTATCCGCTTAGGTGCCATGACTCTAAGCCCGTTCGGTTAGTTCCAAATTATTTCGAAAACAATGCTCTGAGAAGCAGTAAGTGTTCGCAGATAATCATGGCGCCGATCGATCGCCGGACTTATTGCCATTTCGTGCTGCCTCAAACTCTGCCAACTTCTGACGTATTGCCGGCAGCGCCTGATTTGCCGCTTCTTCACCTGACTTAATCGCTCTTATGGCATCTTTCGGATTGGTTGAGATTACATCGATTCCGTTTGTGTGGGGGTGAATGACAATATCCGCTCGCGCTATTTGAGGGGCGTCTGTGCGGGCAAGAAATATCTGTTCCAACCGTTTAGCGACACTGCCGACTCGTCTGAAAGTATCGCCCGGAACTGTCTCCAGCCGCTCATTGACAGGAACGGCAATCACCAGATCGGCGCCCATGGTGCGAGCCTCATCGACTGGCACATTGAAAAGGACACAGCCGTCGACGAGCACCTGATCTTGAAATGGCACTGGGCGGCGCAACACAGGTATGGCGGAGCTGGCCTGCACGGCAGTTGCCAGATCGCCATGATCGATTGAATATGAGTCACCGTCGCGCAAATTCGTTGTCATCGCCCGGAATGGAATGTTCAGATCCTCTATGTTGTGCTTATCTTCAGGCAGGCAGCGCTTGTAGTATTTGCGAAACTTATTGCCAAAATAAAAACCATCGTAGGGGCGCCAGCCGATCAGGCGAGGCAATAAGAAGAACGGTCTGGCGGCAATTGAGACGAACACGGGAACGGTCATGTAACTCCTCATCAGATTTTGCTTCTTGAAGTCGGCCTCGATCTCATCAACTGACACTCCGGCGCAATACAAGCCACCGACAATGGCACCAATGCTGGTGCCGGCAATCATGTCAATGTGAATCCCTTCTCGTTCCAGCACCCGCAAAACTCCTACATGGGCGGCGCCTCTGGTTCCTCCACCACCGAGTGCAAGCGCGATTCTCGGTCGACTTTTTGCTGCAGACGAGACAGCGGCAGATGAAGCAGCGTCGAGCGCCAGGGCGGCAAACGGAACCTGCCCGCAGACAAGAAAAGCACAGGCTGCCCAAGCGATCAGTCTGGCTAGATAAGGAAGTTGCACAGTCATGGCTTACTTCGATGCAGGCGGGACGCCTGCGCTGCCGGGATCGCGAGGCGGGACGCCCGCGCTTCCGGGATCGCGCATTTCGTATGTTCCTGGTTCGCCCAGATTGCCAAACATCTTCACGGCCTGGCGGCGTACATCTTCAGCTTTGGCTACTTCATCCGCAATTGCCCTGGCCTGATCAGCAATGATCAGATTGTCACTGTCGTTAGTATCAAGCACGTCGGCGCATGTGTTCAGATGCTTATTGATAGCAGCCAGTGAATCTCCAATCTTGGCCGTCATCCGATCCAACTCAGGCTTTTTAGCAACTGGCACTTTCAGTTCCACAGCGCCTGAATTGATGTCTTTTAAACCTTCATCAAGCAGGTGCACAAGCGGCTCCATGGTGCCGATAAAAAAGACGATCCACGCTTTGCGCAACGGCTTGTAAGCACTTTCTTCAAGCCGCGGTTGCTGCGGTATCGCATTTAGTGGCTGAATGGTTGCATCGGAAACTGTTTTGAGCCGCGCGGCTTCAGCATAGATATCCACAGCCTGCTGTTTGATCAAGAGCAAGATATAACCGACATCGTGGAGATCCTCCAATGGCAATTGAGAGGCTGAAACAGGCGGAAGCTTCCGTTTCGCTTCGTCTTGCGCCGATGATCGCGGCGATGACGCGAACGAAGCGATGAGCGCAGCCACGAGTAAGGAAGAGATAAACCTTCTGCGCATAAAATTACTCCCCATTCGTCCTGTCATAATTTAACTCCGCTAAAGACTGAACATGTCATCGCCGACAACTGGGTTTAACTGCTGGTTTTCAAATTTGACGGAGGCATTTAAACGCCCATCCTTGAAGCGAATCCAACTGATCGGAACATTGGTTTTGGCATCTATCAAGATCCGTTGACTGACTAGATTGACACTCTGTCCAGGTTCCTGGGTTTCAAGAACTATCGCTTTACCTGGATTGAGACTAATTGCGGACGGGCTTGCTTTTACCTTCAGCCCTGCGGCCATCTCTTTGGCAAGATTCTGAAATAACGATACGTAATCGCATTCAGTGATGAGATGTCCAGTGGGCAGCCGCAGAAGGCGAGAGTCCGGTTGCATATTCATTGTGATACCAAACAACATCGGTCCCCCCTTGAACCGCAGCGCTCCCTGGGCGTTGCGCACAAGCTTGGAACCGGCTTTTGGACCGCGTCCTTCCACCTCGACCCGCATCAGATTCGGTGATTTGAAATAGAAGGTGCCGATGTTATCTTTGAATTTTCCGTCTTTAATGGCTCGTATGTCTGCGTGAAATTTATATGATTTCAACTCCTTTAAGGACTTGAGCAAGGCGGTGACTACGGGCGCACCGTTGGTGGGTGCCAGAATCAATGATTGTGGTGCCGCCGCATCGAAGACACCACCTTCCTGCGCGCAAGCCATGGTGCCGGAGGTAATCAGGATCAAGGTCAACATACCTGACCACAAAGAACTACTAACAATCTGATTCAAACTGAGGAACTCCAACCAAGGTTCGTTTTCACGAAAGAACCATTTTCCAATTTTTGACCTGTGTTTGCAAGGCGACAAAACTAAGGCAAGAAATCGGTAGTCAAGCCATTTAACAGGCATTTTACGGGCAGGCACCTCTGCGTTAAAGCGGTAATGTCAAGCTTGAGAAAACAGGAGTGAAACATGCGGCGATCACTGTTACTAGTTTTGACGGCCCTGGCAATTCAGTTCTGTCCAGTCGCGCAATCTGCGCCGGCTGCCGTCTGCGAGGCGCTTATACTGTGAGGTACAAATTGACTTACGAAGGAGTAAGCGAGTTCAGCCTGATCAAAGATGGCAAACAGGTCTTGCGAAGAACTCCCGGCTCTCAAGTCGATGGACAGCCGCGCGACATCAATGGCGGCTTCCTTCATTTTATTAATCCTTATGACCAGTCTGATCACACATGGGAGGTCGCCAATGTTCCGGTTGCTAAAGACATCAACGGTGACGGCATTGCCGACCTGGTCTTCTTAGACATAAACTCGGATGCACACCACAGTGCTTCTTGCACCATGATCGCACTGGCCGACAAAGGACCGAGAATCGAGTTCAATCAAGAGGTCTGTGAGTCACGCCCAGAATTCAAAGATCTCAATCATGACGCACGATTGGAAATTGTCTATGAGGATGTTTATGAATGGCATTGCTGTGTGCCAGAAAGACCGCGCCCTAAAGTGGTGATTGCCTGGAATGGAACTGCATGGGCCCCTTCGGCAAAGTTAATGGCTGCCCAGAAGCCATCCGAGCCGGAGATGGACAAGATGGTGCGACAACTCAAGAAAGACCAGCAGGCGTATTTGAAATATGAGAACGCAGGTCCAGTATCAAAACATGTAGAGGCTTGTATAGATTCAGAGCTCTGGGGCAAGATGCTCGATTTGATCTACTCAGGCAATGGGCCGGCCGCCCACGAATTGCTCCAATTGCTTCATTCAACCGCCGTTGACATTGTAATCAATAATTGTTTTCGCCTATAGTGAGTCATCCATGCGAAAACTTCAATTAGACTTGCTGCGCGCGCTGGCGATCCTTCTGGTTATCGGGCACCACATGTCCACGGTGCCCCCCGAGTTTCCGGCAGTGCTCCAGGCTTTTCTCAACGGCTGGCGAAAGATCGGCTGGATGGGCGTCGACCTATTTTTCGTGCTCAGCGGTTTTCTGATTTCCGGACTTCTATATAAAGAGTACGCTGAAACGGGTGCGTTCCGCGTTGGTCGCTTTCTGGTTCGCCGGGGCCTGAAAATCTATCCTTCCTATTACGCCTTCCTGCTCCTTGCCCTGCCCGTTGTTGCCTGGATACCTGGTGTTGTAACCCCGTATTCTTTTGCCTGTGAAGCGTTCTTTGTGTCGAACTACTTTGCCAACATGTGGGGTCATACCTGGACACTTTGCGTTGAGGAACACTTTTACCTATTACTTTCACTGAGTTTCTTCATCGTCACCTCGCGCCAGGGTTGGTTCAAGTTCTTCATCCCGGGTTGCTTCTTGTTTCTCATCCTGCCCCTGTGTTTGCGTTTGCTGTTCATTCATCAGATACCTTTTCATGAGAAGCCGCATTATTGCGCCACCGCCTTCCGCTTGGACGCGCTTACCTTTGGAGTTTTGCTCTCCTATTTTTATCATCACCATGAACAAGTGCTAAGAGCATCGGTTAAACGATTCAGCATCATCCTTGTTCCCTTGGGCTTTGCCTTAGTGGCGCCTTGTGCCATCGGTGGACACGAGCAAATTGATTTGTATACATTCGGTCTCACTGCTTTGTACATGGGGTGGGGTCTGCTTCTTTTGGTGGCGATGAGCTACGATCTACAAACAAAAAACAAACTGATTCTACTGCTGGCGCAAATCGGCGTTTTCTCTTATTCCATCTACTTGTGGCACAAGCCATTTTCCGGTCTTTGTTCTTTACCGAGTCAGTACTGGCCAGGCCATTTGGATGCTGGATGGAGGTTGTTGGTCTATTTCGCCGGTAGTCTTCTGGTCGGAGTGCTAATGTCGAAGTGCATCGAATGGCCTGTGCTGCGACTGCGCGATCGGCTGTTTCCCAGCCGCTACTGCGCGGTTGCCAGCCTTACCGTGGAAACTGACTCAGTAACGCCCAAAAGTTGAGTTTCGTGTGCCGTCACTGCAGTTATTCCCCCTGAGTAAGAGGGCATGTTGGCCATACGACCCCGGAGTCTCAACTCAGCATGGCTGTAATCTTTTCCCGTGGTGACAAGCTAGAGCAAGGTCACTACACAATTATCAAAGAGCTTGGCGTTGGCGGTATGGGCGTCGTTTACCTGTGCCGGGATGAGCAGTTGATGCGCGATGTAGCCATCAAGATGCTTTTGCCAGAGCTAATGGCTGATAAATCCAATGTCGACGTTTTCATTCAAGAAGCCAGATTGGCTGCTCAGCTCGAGCATCCAAACATCGTCACTGTTTTCGACATCAAAGTGGAAGAGCGATTCAGGAAACAGCATCATTTTGTTTGTATGGAATACTTGCCTGGTGGCAATTTAGCCAATCGGGTCATGGGTGGTCCACTGGCCGTGGAGCACTGTCTTAATTGGATGAAGCAGTTGGCCAACGGACTTACATTCGCCCATAAACGGGGAGTCATCCATCAAGACATAAAGGCTGACAACATCTTTATTACAACAGAAGGAGATTTGAAGATTGGCGATTTTGGCCTGGCTCGCTTGCTTGTGGGCAGAGTGCATTACAAAGCCGCCAACAAAGGCATGGGCACGCCGGCTTACATGTCTCCGGAGCTCTGTCACGGCGATCCCCAGGATCATCGATCTGATATATATTCGCTCGGAGTGCTGTTTTTTGAGATGGCTACCGGGCAACTGCCGTTTCGTGCCCGGGGCATGATCGAGATGGCGACGAAACATTCTTCCGCTCCGATTCCATCTACTAAGCGGATAAATCCCCTGATTCCGGAAATCTTGGATAAAGTTATCCGCCGCATGATGGCCAAAACGCCACAAGAGCGGTATTCAAGCATGTCGGAAGTGCTCACCATCTTGGACGATCTCATTTTCGAGCTGCGTGTCGCTCGCCTGGGGTTGAGCAGCCGACCTATGCTGCGTTCAGGTCCCGTGAATCTCGATCCGAACCTGCAGAAATATTTGGGACAGCAAGCCGCCGCAGATGCGCCTGCCCAAGTGGAGGCGGTGTCGTCAGATAAAGGGACGGCGAAAGCAAATGCGGTCCAGACCACCACCGCTGAGAACATATCGTTCCACCCCGACACCTCAATCCGAATTAAGTCAGAGGACCTGATCAGGCAACTTGAGTCAGGGGAGACGGAAGCGATTATAAATCAGACAAGAAATATCTCAGCACCGCCGGATCAAGCAGCAGCTCAAACGTCACGGCCCGTCATACCGCCGCGTCCGATACCGGCGGATCAAGCGGCATCGCAAATGTCAAAGCCCGTAGCGCCGCGTCCAATACCGGCCGACCAGGAAGGATCACAAATGTCACGGCCAGTTCCGCCGCCTGATCAAGCCAGACCACAATTGTCACCGTCAATAGTGCCTGGTGTGCAATTGCCTGCCATGGAAAAGCCTGCGGCAGCCGCTGGCACCGCTGCTAGTGGCACTGATGCAAGTGCTAAGGCTCCTGGCACCGCAGCTGGCACTGCTGCTAGTGGCACCGCCCCTGCTAGCACCGCTGCCGGTGCTGCATCGACAAAGATAAACGCGCGCGAGCCTTCTCTCACCAGCACCGCGCGTGAGAATCAAACCTCTGCCGTCAGCACCGTTCGTGGTGTAGAGGCAAAATTGTCGCCCTTGTGGTCACTCAAAACTGGCGGGCCAATCGGATGGGGCTCAACCCCAGTGCTGGATCGCGACGAGCGCACGATGTATTGTTCGTCGTTCGATGGAAAGGTCTACGCTGTCGACGCTTCCACAGGTCGCGAAATCTGGCGGCGCAATTGCGGATCACCAATAGTGGGAGCCCCGCTTTTACATCAAACAAATCTCGTCGTTGTCTCCAGTGCCGGTAATGTTTTTTCTTTAGCGACCCATGATGGATCTGTAATCTGGCGAAAAAGCTGCGGCACCGAATTGTACGCGCCAGCAATAATGGGCAAGGATCTATTGTTTCTCTCTGCGGTCAAAGGAACCATTCTTTCAATGGAGATTCAAAGCGGCTCTTTGCATTGGCAAAAAGATGTCGTTGGCAGCATCGTATCTGCACCTGTGCGGCACGGCGACCTGATTCTTGTTGGCACCACGCACGGTGACCTTCATGCTTTCTCTGGCCATGATGGGAAAGCGGTTTGGAAATTTGCTGCTACAGGGGGTATTGTGGCCAGCCCCATCGCGTCGGTTGACAGCTTATACGTGGGCACACAAGCCAGTTTGTTCTATGCAATTGAAGCTGCCTCGGGTGGTTTGATCTGGGAGTATCAAGCAAACAAACCGATAATCTCTAGAGGTACGATCGCTTTTAGCTCGATTGTTTTCGCCAGTCAAGACAAATGGCTATACTGCTGTGAACGCTACGACGGCAGTCTCAAGTGGAAGGCCGCACTGCGCGGGCGCACCTTTGCCTCTCCCATTTTGCACAAAGATTCCATCATTACCGTCAGTCGAGAAGGGTGGTTACAAGCCTTTTCCACGCGCAACGGCGAATTGAAGTGGCAAAAGAACTGCCAGCGCCGCATCGAGGCAACTCCGCAACTGGTGCATGATCAGTTGTATGCCGGAACGCTTGAAGGTGAGTTGATGGCGTTTGCTCTTCCCAGCGGGTGACAGTGGGAGTAACGGCACGATATCTAATGGTCAGCGCGTCAGAGTTAGAGGATGTTCTGGCAGGTGACTGGGGTCTCGTAAAAGTAAACGCTCTTTTCGCTAGGGCAGAAAAGGAAACTCTGGGGGGTTACGGGTGGTCAGATAACGACTGGCCGGAAGCAAAGCAACACGGACTAAAACTTTGCATGCATTTAGAAAAGGAGTGGCAATACCTGTATAGCTTCATTACAGGAGAGGTTTTTTGGACGCCGAAAGCAGACAATCTGATCTCTCTTGGGCTGTACGCTCAGGATACTGTTTCCTCCACGGACGAAGCAGTTCGATACATCGAACCGGTTAGAGTGGCTGACATCGCTGCTGCGTTGACTCAAACCACATATGCGCATTTGTGCAAAAGAGACGATACGGATTGGGCCAAGAAGCGCGATTTGCATGCGACATACGACACATTCTATCTGCGAGCCGCTGATGTCGATAATGCTGTTTTGCAAGTCTTTGAATGAGAAGGCATCTGGTCGTTTAGAGTACGGCGACGAAAGTGAGGTGGGCGCAGATTTTTTCGCACAGCACAAGTATGAGAAAGTTTGAAAACGCTAGATTAGATGCAAATGATCGAAGAATATGGCTAGAAATGCCAGTATCGCGATAATGCCGTTGACGTTGAAAAACGCGGCATCCAGCCTTGACAGGTCATTTGGTTTGACCAGACTGTGTTCGTAGAACAGCATCGCTGCTACCACAGCCATTCCAAACCAGTAGATACTTCCCACATGGGCGGTAATGCCCACCAGGATCAAAGCTGCCATCGTCACCATATGTAGTATTGAAGAAGTCTTCAACGCGGCCACTATGCCAAAACGAGCTGGAATACTGTGCAGTTTTTCCGCTCGATCAACCTGGGTGTCCTGGCAGGCGTAGATAATATCGAATCCAGCGACCCAGGTGGCAACGGCGGCAAAGAGCATCCATGGCACGGCCGAGCCAAGCTCGCCGGCAACGGCTATCCAGCCGCCCAGGGCGGCGCCACCAATGGCGATACCTAAAGCAAAGTGGCACGACCAGGTGAATCTTTTCGTGAACGAATAGAAGCTAAGCCAGATCACAGCCACTGGAGAAAGGAAAAGACACAAGGAAGGAAGTTTGGTGGCAGCGAAAATCATAAGAGCAAAAGAAAGAACAGAGAAAGTCGCAGCTTGCGCTCGTGTGATTCGCCCGGCAGGGATGGAGCGATCTTTTGTGCGCGGATTGCGAGCGTCTATCTGAGCGTCAATCAATCGATTCAATGTCATAGCAGCAGCTCGCGCACCAGCGAAGGCCAGGACAGTCCAGAACCAGATCTGCCAGCCAGGCAAACCCGGCGCGGCCAGGATCAATGCAGAGAGTGCAAATGGCAAGGCAAAGAGTGTGTGGTTGAAGCGGATCATGTCAGCCCACTCCTTCAGCAGAAGAATGGGAGATTTTTTTGCCGCCTGCTCCGGAGTTTGAGTCATCGTAAAATCCGCTTACCGACCCAATTTTAGATGATTCCCCAGATAATCGACTGTAATAATTTTTTCCTCTTGATAACCCCGGCAATGCACTTTAATTTGCTTTATCAAGAGGTAGATGCCATCATGATTTTCGAGTCGTGTGCATCACACAACCCGCAGCCACAGGGGAAGGGAACCAATTTGTCGCCGAGGTATGGAACCAATTTGTCGCCGAGGTATTTATATGAACGACAGCCAACGCAAAGAATTTGGAAAAGGCTCTGCCAATTCATCGAGCCAAACAATCAGCCTGCTTGGCGTCGCCTCATTTGCCAACCTAGTAGAACTTCTCGCCCAGGCGCTGGGCAGCATACCTGGAAAGATTCATGCCAATATTCCCGTAGAACCATCTTCTTTCAACGAAATGTTTGCCGAGATCGACAAGAACGACGAGCAGTTTGTTCGCCGGGTTACTTTACTGGCCAAACCTGGCTCGCCGCTTACGCTGAGAGTGCATTCGGCCACTTATTATGCGCGAAAAATGGATTCACTCGTCGGTGGTGCCGTAGCAGATCTTTATCCGGGTGCTACGGTAACGCAATTGGTTCCTCAGGTAAACCAGTTGGCGCGTGAAATCGAGTCCATGTTTGCCGTCACCGATCGCATGGTGGCGTTGAGCGAGCAGGCCAAACCAACCCCGGTTGTGAAATCGATACCTGATCCTAAAAACGGACCAACTACGCTGCAGCTTATCAGACCCGCTCCATCGCCAAGTGCCATCACCTACGGTGCTTAGCTTGTTACAAGTTCCCATTTTGATTCATTAGAATTGAGGCATCGGGCGCAAACGCTCACTTGCAGGCTTTTCGTCTGGCGATGGTGTCGTTGTTGTCGCTGCTTTGTTACGCGTTACGTAACGCGTAACACCTAATTATTCTAAGCAAACTCCGGAAAGCAAAGTCTGCAGAGGCGATAGCGTCGCTGACAATGTTACGCGTTAAGTATTAGGTGACAAATAAAATAGCAAGGAAACCTCTAGAAAGCAATGCCTGCAAGGGTTATAGCGTTTGGTACTGTGTTACGCGTTACGTAACGTTACGTAACGCGTAACGGTTTATAGAAAGGACACGCTTGAGGGCGAGTGTGTCCACCACTTCCACCAGACATCGGAAACTTGTCAGGAACTTTTCTCTTCCGATTTCGCCATTAGTGCCGTAGCCCCATTGCTCGGCTAGAGGAGAACGAAATGTCCAGGATAATATACCTACCAGACCGGCACGGCAGAATAGCCGATGATCTTGATGTTCGCATGCAAGATCGTCGGGAGGTTCAGCGCAGTGATTTGCCGTTGTACCTTGCCGCGACTTTGATTTCGTTGGCGCTACTGGCGCTGTGCTGGTTTTTGTCGAACGACTCTGTGCAACGACACCAGGCAGCTATAATCAGCAACGCGACCAACCAAGCCACAATCTGGCCAGCGGGGTCGGACACAAGGCTAAATTTCTCGCACGGTGACATGCCCATGCTCCCCGTTTTCAGTCTCAAGGACGCTCGGCCCTTGCAGTAACCGGGCTTTTGCGAATTTCCGCCACGCTCTCAACGTCCCTTCTCACGTTTGGTCGCTTCACTTTCGCGCCTGATTGACTGAAGCAAGCCGATCGACGTCAGGTCGACCAGCAGCGCCGTGCCACCATAGCTGAGAAACGGCAGCGGCACGCCTGCCACTGGCATAATGCCGATGGTCATGCCGATATTCAAAAATACGTGAAACAAGAACATGCACATCAAACCGATGGCCAGCACACTTCCTTCAGGGTCATCGCGACTGTGATAAGCAATGAGCAGAGCTCTGATGCAAATAATTGAGTATGAAATCACAACCAGCAGTGCGATCTTGAAACCGAGTTCCTCGCCCAAGACAGCGAAAATAAAGTCTGTGTGGCGTTCAGGGATAAATGCCCCTTGCGACTGATTCCCTTTTCCCAACCCGGTTCCGTTGAACCCGCCACTGCCAATGGCGATCAGGCTTTGCAGAATGTGATAGCCCGAACCACGCGGATCGTCATAGGGATTGACGAAGCTCGTCAATCGTTTTTGTTGATACTCTTTGAGCAGATTCCAAAGATGTGGTCTCGCCCACCCAGCTCCGTAGTTTGCTGCCACCACAACTAAGATCATAAAGATCCTGAGCGCCCAGTGCCAACCTTTGTGCCGCCAGAAGGCAAGCAAGACCAGGCCCAGACCGATCATAAAATAGTGCCACCATTGTGGATTGACGGAATCAAGAACAAGACTGATCAGCGGACTTACCAATATGAAAATATCCGTCCAGGTGGCTCCGGCCCAGAAGACGGTGCCCAGGAAAACGGCGCCAAAGGTCAAAGATGTGCCCAGATCCGGTTGCTTGAAGACAAGCACAGCCGGCGGAAGGATAATCCCTAGTATTTTGAAAATATCCCAAAAGCTGCGGATAGGATGCCTGCCCATCCAGGCAGCGATCGTAAATAAAACGACCAGTTTGGCGATCTCAGAAGGTTGTAGGGTAATCGGACCCAGCGCCAGCCAGCGCTGCGCCCCCTGGGCAGAGTGACCTTTGATCATGACGGCCAGGAGCAGTCCCAGATTGACGACATAGATGGCCGGCACCACCCATTTATTCGTCCAGAATCGATAGGGAATACTGCTGAAGATGACAAGTAAAGCCAGTCCTGCCCAGACAAACTCCAGCTGCTTATCATAATAGCCGGCTGTAAGCTGTGAGTAGTGCAGAATATTCAGCCCGGTCATGACCAGGAACGTGGTGGCGGCAATCAACCACCAGTCGACCAGCGACAGCAAGCCAAATATTCTGCGCAAGTAATAGCCAGCCGGAGTGGCTTGCAGTAGTGAGGAAGTCAATTCACAATTCGCCGTCAGCCTGTCTGCAAGCTATGTTAGCACTAGTAGTTGTACCAAAACCTGGTTCTGGATGTGGTTCTGTCGAAAATCACGGATCACGTAATCCGTGATCGATTATGAGAGTGCTACGGACCATTCCGAGGTACCGACATCCTTCCGGAGCAGACGAAATTTCGTTTACTCAGGTACCGACCCAACCGGAGGAAAAAATCGGCGCATGGAGCAAGACCTGAAGAACCTGAAGCGCAGGCTGATAACCTGCGCTCCAAGTCGATGGACTCCAAGTCGATGGGCGCAAGGGCTGCTTGCGGTCCCCGACGATCAAGCTCCTAGCATTTGGAGCGGAGCAGGCGGAAATTAGCTATTAAAGCTGCTTTCCTTTCAAATTGCTGGAGGTCAAATTTGGTCGTGTCTTGATCCAGTTCGAAGTATCTGGAGACCACCGCGATCAATTCTTCTTCCATCGATTCAAGTCTGCCGGCGGGAAGCTCAAGACGATCATGCACGAGCATATTGCGCATACGATCTTTGGCTGTGTCGCGGGCCGTATCTGTTGCGGGGCGGAAAAGCCAGTTGAATACTTGTTGCACTGTCATTTACCCCCTTACACGCGCACTGCGGCTGGGTTGAAGAACTTGACCAGACGTGTGATCCAGGTGCCGTTTTGAGCATCCAGATCCATGTATGGGACGTCTTCACCACGAATGCGCCGAGCGATGTTGCGGAAGGCCAGTCCTGAACGCGTATTGTCAGTTCCTGAAACCGGCTCGCCCCGATTGGTCGAGGTTATGATCTCTTCATCTTCCGGCACCACGCCAAGCAACTTGATGGAAAGAATCTCAAGAACGTCATCCACACTCATCATGTCGCTGTTCTTCACCATGTTCGGGCGAATGCGATTGATGACCAGGCGATATTGGGCGATCTCGTCTTTGCGGGCTTCCAGTAATCCGATGATTCGATCTGCATCTCTGACGGCAGACATTTCAGGAGTGGTGATCACAACTGCTTCTTCTGCCCCGGCGATGGCATTTTGAAATCCGCTTTCAATGCCGGCTGGACTGTCTACTATGACAAACTCGAAAAGCCCTTTCAGGTCGTTGCACAGTACTTTCATCTGCTCAGCGTTGACCGCTGTTTTGTCGCGTGTTTGGGCTGCCGGTAAAAGGCTCAAGTTTGGCATGCGCTTGTCTTTCACAAGTGCCTGTCTCAACTTGCACCGTTCTTCGATGACGTCGACGAGGTTGTAGACGACACGATTTTCCAGTCCCATTAAAATGTCGAGATTGCGTAAGCCTATGTCCATATCAACAAGAGCCACGCTCGCTCCCGTGTTGGCTAGCGCTACACCGATGTTGGCGGAGGCTGTCGTCTTTCCGACACCGCCTTTGCCCGAGGTTATTACTATTACTCGACCACTCATTTGTTTACCCGTTTGGCTTGGTTTGTGTGACTACGATGCTTTCTTTCTAGTTGAGGGGATGCTATTCGATATTGCTTTTGGCAATTTTGATTTTGCCGTCGATAATGCGAGCCGTTTCCGGACCGCTTGAAGCGAGGCGTGAAAATTTGACCCGTGGTTTATCAGGTGACCTGGCGATCGCATGGCCAATGCGAATCTGGATTGGTTGCAATCTCAGCGCCCGAATCTCAGCGTCGAGGTTACCGCCGATGCCGGCATGGGCGATGCCTCGAAGCGCGCCCCAGACTGTGACGTCACCTTCAGCCATGACCTCGGCACCGGGATTGACATCGCCAATAATGACAAGATGTCCTTTGTGGCTCACCGTTTGCCCTGAACGTAAGGTTTGTCTTAGATAAAGGATCGCCGGCACTGGCGGCATTTGTGGCTTAGGAGGCTGCAAACGCTCATCATCTGTGCCGCTCACGCCCTCAACATTGGCTGCTCCCGCAGCATTGGCTGCACCATCGTCTTCAAGAGTTGCCTCCACTGCCGTCACTTCCGCCACTGAATGAGCGAAGTCTTCAGCGTCTTGCGTCTCATATAAAGTGATCGATTCATCTTCATGCACAGGTTTAACACCGCCTGTGTTTTCTGTCGTCCGCCCGCTTTCTACTTCCAGATCATCTTCGTCTATAAGTTCATGCTGTGTTAGTGCATCAAGAGATATAGAGGGTAGCGACATCGGCTTGCCTTTGCCGATTGGCACTTGACACATCCTTAGAGAAGCGCGCGTAGGCTCGTTTTCGGAATAGACATGGGTTGGCGAAGCGCCGACACCTTTAGCGATAGCCATCAGTTGTGCCACCTGAGGTGGTGTGAGCTCGAGGGTGCCCAGGTTGATGGCGACGCTCACTCCTTTCCAAAATTGACTGGATACCTGTAACGTGGAAGTCAGATGGGAAGCTGCTTCATGCATTGTGTGGCAGCCGCCAACATCAATGAGAACGCCCTGATCTGGTTGACTTATAATAGCGATTTTAGACATGCGAATACCAACTCCGGGCAGAATCCTGTATAGTCGGCGAATTGCTCATGCAACTTACCTATCAAATCGTATGAGCTGGAAACCCGCACGTCAAGCCAATCCAGATAGTGACTGCATATATAACGGCATACTAATTTGATGACATAAGCGTAAGAAACTGACAGCCATAGTGGCCATGCCGCATTGAGCAAAAATAAGAGTATTCAGAGAAAGTTTGTCATTTCAATTCAACGACAGAGGTGCATATGAGCAGCGGCCACTTCACCAGAGCGATGAGTCTTCTCGATTCAACAGCCATTGTCGTGGGCTCGATGATTGGATCAGGCATCTTTATTGTCTCGGCTGAAACTTCGCGACAACTCGGGGCGCCAGGCTGGTTGCTGATCAGCTGGATAGCCGCCTGCCTTCTCACTGTCATCGCCGCCGTCTGCTACAGCGAGTTGTCTTCCATGTATCCACAAGCGGGTGGACAGTATATATTCTTGCGCCAAGCGTACGGACCACTGGCCGGATTCCTTTATGGCTGGACATTGTTCGCCGTTATTCAATGCGGCACGATCGCCGCAGTGGCAGTGGCGTTTGCAAAGTTTCTCGGCGTCTTCGTGCCCTTTGTTTCCATGTCAAATATTCTTGTTCAATTTGGAGGCTGGAAATTCACCGCACTACAGATGGTGGCGCTCGTTGTCATTGGCGTTTTGACGGCGATAAACTGCCGCGGCATCAAAACCGCAAAGTTGATCCAGACCACATTTACGGTGACGAAAGTATCGGCGATTGCACTTTTGATTGTTCTGGGCGGGCTGGCTCTCAATAGCCACCACGGGCAAGCCGTAAACTTCGGCGCCGATTTCTGGAATGCTCGCGATCTCAAGGGAGAAGTTCTGTCGGGCTGGCAGCTGATTGCAGTTTTGGCCTTAGCCATGGTCGGACCGTTGTTTGCCTCAGATGCCTGGAACAACATTACCTTCGCCGGCGAAGAGGTGATCAACGCCGAGAAAACCTTGCCTCGCAGTCTTATCTATGGAACATTGCTGGTCGGTACACTTTACTTGTTGACCAATCTGGTTTATCTGTTGATATTGCCCATGCACGGGCAAGCAACAGACCCTACCGTAGTCGGGCGGGGCATTCAGTTTGCCGCGGAAGATCGAGTTGGCACAGCCGTTGCCGAAATAATATTTGGACCGGTTGGCGAACAGATCATGGCCATAGCGATCATGATCTCTACATTTGGCGCCCTCAACGGAGTGATACTTTCCGGACCCCGTGCCTATTACGCCATGGCTAAGGACGGTTTGTTTTTCAAGGCTGCCGCAGTCATCGACGCCAAAACATCGGTGCCGGTTTTTGGCTTGATCATTCAGGGCATCTGGGCGGGCATTTTGACCACTACTGGGACCTACAGCAATTTGCTTGAGTATGTCGTCTTTGCCGCTCTGCTTTTTTATGTGCTCACAGTGGCTGCCATTCTCGTTCTCAGACGCAAAGAGCCGAATCTTCATCGACCTTTCAAAGTACCTGGATATCCTTACCTGCCTTTGTTTTACATCATCGCTGCCTCCACGATTATGGTCGGGCAGATTTGTATGTCTTGGAAGTTCAGCGGCGCCAGTCTATTAATTATCCTCTCGGGGTATCCTGCATATCTGTTCTGGCACCGTAAAATGAAGGCGGAAGATCCAGCCTCACCATAATGATGAAGGCTGACGAACCAGCCTGACAATAGGGATGAGCATGCAAGATCTAGTGGCATTGGTGACGGGAGGCGGCTCCGGAATAGGCTTTGCAACCGCGCAGATGCTTTTGGAGGCCGGCGCCAAAGTGATGATCGTCGGTCGCAATGTGGAAAGACTGAAAGCAGCAGTCACGTCTCTTGGTGCTCCCGACAACCAGTTGAAATGGGCCTCAGCCGATGTCTCTAGCGAAGGCTATGCCAATAAAGTGATGCGCAACACCATGGAAGCCTTTGATCGGGTTGACATCCTCGTCAACAATGCGGGCGTTTTTCGCTCTGGCAGCATTCTTGATATGGTTGAGGAAGATTTTGATTATGCCGTCGACGGAAATTTGAAAGCTACCTGGTTCATGTGCAAGTTCGCATCGAGATTCATGATTCAAAATGGTGGCGGATCAATCGTGAACGTCTCTTCGCTTCTGGCCCGTCGGGGTCTTAGAACTTTGCCTTGCAGCGCCTATGCGGCTGCCAAAGGAGGGATCATCTCATTGACACAGGCACTGGCTGTTGAGTTGGCACCACATAAGGTGCGGGTAAATGTTGTGGTGCCGGCCTTGGTTGAGACGCCCATGCTGGAAATTGTCACCAACACAAAAACGACTGAGGAAGCCATGGCAAAGGCAACACGTCGTTACCCTTTAGGGCGGCTTGGTCAAGCTGAAGACGTTGCCAAAGCGATCTTGTTTCTGGCTGATCCTGCCAACTCCTGGATTACTGGAGTGGAGCTAGAGGTAGATGGTGGCGTCTCGCGCACCTAATCGCCGCTGCACCCCTGAGGTTCAGTAACTACTCATTCTTCTTCTCATCCGTTTTGTAGGCCAGATAGAAAATCCCACCGACAGCGGCGCCAAACGCCAGTCCGTAGATACCACCTTTTATAGCCAATCCGGCGCCAGTCTTTGCAAACTGTTCTCCAATTACTTTGTCCAGCAATGAAGCGGATTGATAATAGTCGTCGCCGAATCCAACGGCAGGTTCGCCGATTTTGTAGTTGATTCCACCAAAAGATGCGGCGCCCAAACCGCCTCCAATTCCTGTCCACGTACCAGCTCCCTTCCAAGACATGGAGGTGCCGGAACTGTCGAAGTCAGATGGCTTGGAGACCTGGGGCTCGGCGACGGCATCGGCAAACGTCAACCCACTTGTCACGGTTGCATCAGCGTGGGTTCGAGAGAATACATCTTTCTCTGTCATGGCAATTCCTCAAAAATCGTGGCGATCACTATGAGCACCACCGTTTATTGAGCCGATGATAAAGTGCAGAAGTGGCTGAGCGGTGACGAGGTCGACAAAAAGACGAAGGTGATTTGCGCTAATTTCGCTACCCCTGTGACTTAGGCGCGCTCGGGGTAGACCTCTCCAAAGTAACCTTGGAAGGGTTACCAAATTTGGTAACCCTAAAGATTAAATGCCGTCTGATGGAGGCGTCCGGAAACTACCAATCCATCTACCTTTACGGACATAGTGACCTTATCCTTGTCGGTTGCAAAGGTTACCAAATTTGGTAACCCTTACCCAGGATTTGCAAAAAGCTCCGACCACCCCTCCGGGTCCCGACATTGTACTGACTCTATATGCGGTTTTGATTTTCAATCGATGGTTCCTCTTAGCCAATTAGCCAGAGATATTAATGATTGATTTTTTCATCGGTATAGGTTTACCGGCCTGGAAATAACTATACCGATAAATGCAACTCTGTTCAGGTTTAGAAGGGTGGTAGACAATGGTTACAGCACTATTCTCCTGGCACTGCTGATACTGTTTCTTACTGAGCCCCATACTTGCTGTGTGCAGTACTGCCGAACTTCCTGATCCGACTGGATATTCGTACTCGGCATAATGCATTGATTGCTGTCTGTTTTTGCGTATGTATTTTCGGGTTATGCGTCCCGGTGTAGCTACTCCGTCGCGAATCAAGGCTTTTTGCCGCAAAGGCCAATACCATACATAAACTGGAACTAGAACCCAATAAATGACTATCGGCATCCCTTCGCGCAACGAAGCGGTTGTTCCCCAATGTGGTTCCCAATAACCAGTGTCGAACTTCGGAATTTGTGATTTGTCCGGTAACAGTGGAAAAACACGGATGTCTACTGGTTGACCGATTTGCGATTTGGCATAGACCTCAGGCTTCACTTGTACCTGGTGTGTATATTGCTTACCGTCTACTGCGTAGCTGAAAACGACCTCGTGCCAGTCTGAACGGTGTTCGATCTTTTGCACGATGGTGCCATGAACATCCGAACCGAACCATGCACTCAGATCAAATGGCAACACGAAACTCATTTGAAACATGCATATCAGGATTGACGGCACGCTCAGAAGCAATAAAAGCAAATGCTTTTTGATTGGTGACATTCTGCCAGAATGCTTATTCAGACTCACTATTAGTGGTCTCTTTTTCACGAGTTCTGATTCGATTTTGTGGATCGAAAGGTCACCATCACCCGAATTTGTCTGCATTGTTGCTTCTCGTTATGGGTGAAACACTACTGATTGGAAATGGTGTTGAACAAATCTTGCATCAACCCTTCGGCGGCGGAGTGCGGATCCATTTTGTGTTCGACAACATCGTTCAAAATCTTTTGCACTTCACTAGAATTTTCCATCGAGCTCTTCAAATTACTGCGTGCAATCGAAGCCACCAATTCGGCAAGCTCGGCTTGAATCTTGCTCTTGCGTCGTTGCGTCAAAAGTCCGGTCTGATCTAAGAACGCCTTGTGCTGCCGGGCTGACTTCCAGACATCATCGATGTTTTCGCCAGACTCAGATATGGCGACAATCACTGGCGGTCGCCAGGCCGTAGTGAAATTGTTTAACTCCAGGCTGCTCGTAATCTCGCTTGCCGACTTGTTCGCGCCCGGCAAATCCCCTTTGTTGACGACAAAAATATCGCCCACTTCCATGATCCCAGACTTAATCGCCTGGATGTCGTCGCCTGATCCGGGCATCAATACCAATATCGTTGTATCTGCCGTCTGTGTGATCGCCAGCTCAGACTGCCCGACTCCAACAGTCTCGATTAAGATAACCTCATATCCAGACGCCTCCATCATGCGAACGGCATCGTAAGTGGCCAGCGCAACCCCGCCTGGATGCCCTTGATTAGCCATAGAGCGAATGAAGACGTTGCTATCGAGCGTGTGCTCCTGCATGCGAATGCGGTCACCGAGAATGGCACCACCAGTGAACGGGCTTGAAGGATCGATGGCCAAAACGCCTACCTTCAAGCCATCCTTTCTAATTTCGGTAATCAAAGCATCAACCAGAGTCGATTTCCCCACCCCAGGCGACCCTGTAATACCGATTAGATGAGCCTTGCCGGAGTGCGCAAACAGCCGCTTGACCAGATTAGTGGCATCAGGACCACCATCTTCCACCACACTGATTGCCCGTGCCAGTGCCCGGCGATCGCCCGCCAATACGTTTTCTGAAAGCTTGTCCACATCAATTGCCAACGTTACCAGATATAAAAAATTGCTCTGATTTTAGCAAGCTCAGCTCCATTGGGAACAATTGAAAAATCTGGTTGTCGTCAGATCCAAGCGCAATCGAGAGGATAGTTCCGTGACGAAAGGCTTAAACATTGCACTGGCCATTGTGGCATCCCTTGGCATTCAAACCGCTGCTTCAGCACACAATGACCATTGCTTCCAGGATTACACGGTAACCGATGGATTCGGCGACGGCATCAAAGTGCACCATGGATTGCTCGGAACGAGCAAGCAGACAGTCGTTCAAGACAGGCTCGGTGATAAATATGTCAATGACAAAGGGCTCTTCACTAGCACGCAAGGGGCCAGAGTGCTTGGTAACGGCTACACCAAGCACAAAGGATTGATAGGCGGCACTCAGCTGCAAGCCTCAGATATGTTTGGAGATAGCATCCAGTCACGTAAAACTTTCCTTGGCTTAGGGCGACGGCAAACAAATGTGAACCTGAGCGGCGTCACCGGCATCGCTCAAGGTCTCTTGGGCAGCAGATTCGGACAAAAGTTGACTCCGACTCGACTTGTCGATACATCAGCCTTCCCAAATGTCACTGCCCCGGCTGCTCCGGCAGATCCGGTGAATGCGGCGGCAACGCCAGCGCCATCAGCGG
>Ga0182024_10007552_pt1 | contig 23396 bp, 22 predicted proteins | sample P32metaG_FD_120480 | JGI IMG/M metagenome (GOLD analysis project Ga0182024, IMG submission 120480) | Permafrost microbial communities from Stordalen Mire, Sweden - P3-2 metaG (Illumina Assembly) | ecosystem: Environmental > Terrestrial > Soil > Wetlands > Permafrost | place: Sweden: Stordalen... | reverse complement strand
GCCCGCGCCAATGCCGGCGCCCTTCCAGCTTCGATCCGTCAAGCCTCCGAGGCCCGCGCCGCTGCCGGCCAAAATCGCAATGCGCTCGGCATCTTTGGCGTGATCGCTGGATTGCTCGATCGCGCCTTCCTTGCCGACCACTTTTTGACCGGTGTCGCCGGAATCGACCGCAGCCAGGTGCGGAGCAAACTTGAAGCTCTTGCCGCTCGCCAGCGTCAAGGTCTCGAGCCGGATGGCCAGTTCCGCGCGGCCTTTCACTCTCCCGCTGCGCTTGGATTGCGTCACCACGCCTTGCACGTAGCTGCCAGCCGGCACCGCAATCTGACCCTCGACGGCAACGGGCGAGGCGGTGCGCAAATAGACGAAGTCGCCTTCCTGCGCGGTGCGCGTGCTGATAGAATTCTCCATCCGCAGCAGGAGGTGAGCGCCTTGCGGGATTTCGGCCGCGCCGGCCCACACAACGCCAACCAAGAGCGCGCACCAAAAACGACAAAACGAACCCAGCGGCGACATCCTATATAAGATCATAACCCCGCGCAATGCCTTAGAGTTGCCTTCTGGCATGGTCAGCGGAACCACCGTAGTTTGTTCAACTTAATTAGCGATCTCAGCCTTTCCCCTCAGACGTGATTCGGTATTCCCTTAGCCACTATAAGGTTTTAGTACCGTTCGGCCGATACGGAGCTATATAGGAAGACGTGCGGTGATCCCTCGGAGACTGGTGGAATTGAATGCCGGCAAAATTCACGATCCCGTGAAGCGCTTGCAGTATTTGCGGCAGAAAATGGGACCAGCCACGGATCCGCTTCCCAAGCGTTGGAGCAACCGCAAAACTTCCATCCTGTGCCTGGCGCTGCTACTGACTTGCTTTCTCGTCTCGGGCTACAAGCCGTCCGACTCGGATGATCCACTGCCTGCTTCCGTGCTGCACCGGGCGTCGCTGGCGGCCAATGCGGCGGCGGTCATCCAGCCCGACGTGTTCGCCAAGGTATGGCTGGTGGACAAGACCGATAATTTTGAGACCTACAGCAACGGCCTGAAGATCGACGACCATTATGCGGTTTCCAACCAGAACCGCCTGTTCTATCCGGTCTATCAGCGCGGGAAGATCGATTCGACCGAACCTGAGGAGTGGCGGTCTGAGCCGGTGGGCATCGTGTACCACACCACCGAGACCGATCAGGCCCGGTTTGAGCCGGATCAAACGCCGGTGCTGAAGCGAATCGGCAAGGAAGTGCTGACGTTCGTCCAGCAAAATCGCAGCTATCATTTCGTGATCGACCGTTTTGGGCAGGTGTACCGGATCGTGTACGAATCCGACCTGGCCAATCACGCGGGAAACTCGGTGTGGGCGGACGACTCAGGCATTTACATCAACCTGAACAGCAGTTTTCTGGGCGTAGCGTTTGAAACGCAAACCGCGCACGGCGAAGACGTGCCGTCGGCTAATGCGGCGCAGATCCACTCGGCGCGGATTTTGACCGAGATGCTGCGCGCCAAGTATCACATACGGGCCGTCGACTGCGTCACTCACGCGCAAGTGTCAGTGAATCCATCCAACATGCTGATCGGTTATCACACCGATTGGGCGGGCAATTTTCCGTTCGTCGAAATTGGGCTGCCGGACAACTACGCGCTGCCGCCGCCCAGTATCGATTTATTCGGGTTCAAATACGATACCGAGTTTGTGCGAGCCACCGGCGCTCGTTTATGGGAAGGCCTGGCTGTGGCCGAGAATCAGATTCGAGCTCAATCGGCCGCCCGCAAGCTCGGGGTGGCTGAATACAGATCCATGCTTCAGAGGAAATACAAGGATGTAATGGTGACGCTCAAAGAGGCGAGCGCCGCCTGGGAGAAAAATCATGCGACCTAGCGATAAAGGGAACAGTTCGGCCGTCGGATTGGATGTCGGCACCAGCCGCGTCTGTTTGGCGCAACGGATGGGCGAGGAGTTTCAGTTCCAGACACAACTGAACGCTTTCGTCACCATTCCGTACTCGAAAATTACCGAGACCACGCTGCAGAAAGAGAAGGTGCCGCATAGCGTGGCGGGCGCCGAGATCGTGGTGCACGGCAACGATTCGGATCGATTTGCGGATCTGCTCAACATGGAGACGCGGCGAACCATGGACAAAGGGCTGCTCAATCCGAACGAGCCGCAGAGCTTGAATATGATGCGCCAGATCGTGGAGTCGCTGCTCGATTCGGTGAAGGATCGCCCTAAGGTGTGTTTCACGGTTCCAGCGGCACCGCTCGGAGCCGAAGAGACGCTCACCTATCACGAAGCCACCCTGCGCCAGATCCTGGCGGACAAGGGCCTCGAAGTGAAGAGCATCAACGAAGGCTTGGCGGTGATTTACTCGGAACTCGAGAGTTCGAATTACACCGGCATCGGCATTAGCTGCGGCGGCGGACTGTGCAACGTTTGCGTGGCCTACCTCTCGGTACCGGTGCTGAGCTTCTCGATCCCGCGCGGCGGCGATTACATCGACACCAATGCGGCCGCCATGACCGGCGAGCGCGCTAATCGCGTGCGAATAGCCAAGGAGGACTCGTTCCACTTCAACGGGTTTTTCGCCGACAAACTGCAGCAGGCGCTGAGCGTTTATTACGACGAGATGATCCAGTCGCTAGTGCAGGGGATGAAGCAGGCCATGTCGAGCTCACGGACGTTAGCCAAGTCGCCGCGGCCGCTGCCGATTGTGCTCAGTGGCGGAACGGCGCTGCCGGAGGGATTCCGCGCGCGCTTTGAGAAGATACTGCTGGAAGCCGAGCTGCCGCTGGCGTTTTCCGAGATCCGCATGGCGGCGGACCCGCTGCATACATCGGCGAAGGGCGCACTGATCGCGGCGCTGGCGGACGCGTAAGCTTTACTGCAGCGATTTACTAGGCGATCTACTTCAGCGACCTACTTTAACTCGACCGCGACCCGTTCCACTGCCTGGTCAGACGCGTTCTCTTCGGTGTGCGTCGCCGCGCCGGCCATGCGCACGTCGCCTGACTTGTTATTGGGATGGTCCGTGATATAGGTGACCACGCGGTTGAGAATGTGCTCGTGCATGGCGCCGCCTTCGTGCGGTCCATAATGGATCCGCAGCACCCGCACCTGGGCGTTTTCAAACTCGACTTTGTAATGCTTAGGATCGACGATGGTAGGGTCGAGCTTGGTCTTGGGCAGAGGCGCAGGTGAAGTATTCTTCAGGCTGATCTCGACGATCCGGATCGGATGGTCGGTCACGTTCTCGTTCTTATACGGCTCGCCCGCCGGACTCCAGAGCACGTACCCGGCGGGGAACTCGATCTTCTCGACCTTGCCGTCCGCGCCGGTCCAGGTGACTGCCCCCGGATCGAGATAGATCATGACCCGATTCAGCTTATGTTCCACCAACGGGCTCGGGCGATGCGGCTGAGCGGTGACCGCGATCACATGCACCTGGTCATTTTCCAGTTTCACGTTCGGGCCTTGCGCCGATAGACCGATGGCGCTAATCACCAGCAACGATACGAAAGCTATGGTTATCTGCATAAAGCTACACCCATCCTAAAACGGCACGTCGTCGTCGGTGATGCCTTGATCCTCGGGCTCACCCACCGGCCGCGGCCCGCGCTGCGCGCCACGAGGCATGGAGACCGGCTGAGGCGCCGCTGCCGCATCCATCCCTTCGCCGCCCCGGCCGCCCAACAGGATCACGTCGTCGGCCACCACTTCGGTCCGGTACTGCTTCTTACCATCCTTGTCGTCGTAGCTGCGGGTCTGCAGACGGCCCTCGACGAAGACCTGCTTACCTTTCGTAAGGTAATTTGCCAGGTTTTCCTGCCGCCACAGGACCACGTTCGACCAGTCGGTCTCCTCTTTCCATTCCCCGGTTTGCTGGTCCTTCCAGCGGCGATTGGTGGCCACTGAAAACGATGTGACCGCGACCCCGGCCGGTGTGAATCGGGTTTCCGCGTCCCGTCCCAGATGCCCGACCAGGATCACCTTATTTACGCTGCGCGATGCCATATTGCTGCACTGTATCACACAATTAACGTCTCAGCTTTTTTGAAAACAGCGTCTATCCTAACGATGTTCTGATTGCAAGAGAATTTCGTGGAGCCTGCGGTACTGTAGAGTGGATCGCCGCGACTAAGTCGGACATTTTTTTGTTTGCGGCGGAAGGTTCTGGATGTACAATAGGGAACAATCCAAGCCAGACCGGGGAGAGTATGCAGAGTTCCTGCTACTTAGTAAATAAGCTCGAATGCTTGCTATTCCTGGCGAGCCTTCTGATCCCTGCGGTGTCAGCCCGCGCGCAGAGCCTTATGGCCGGGGCAGGCCCCAACCGTCACGTAAACGTATTTAATACGGATTTGGCGGTGCTCGAAGCCGGAGACGTGCGCAAGGATCTGCCCTGCACCGTCACGCCCAACAAGCCCGCGCTTGGTTTCGATCTTCGGTTCCATGCCGGTTATCAAGTGACCATCCCGCTCAGGGAGATGGCCGGCTCGGAAAACATGCTGAGCATCATTTTCCGCGTGGAAGAGGAGAATCATCGCGATCAGCCCATTTATTTCGTGCAACGCGTCCGCGTTCCGCCTATTGAAGACGACGCCAAGGGTGAGGCCTATTTGCAGGGCGCGTTCGATATGGGTGAGGGACAGTACCATGTCGACTGGCTGATGCGCGATCGTGCCGAACGCGTGTGCTCTTACTATTGGGACTCGGAAGCAGCGGTAGCCGCCAAGGATCGCCCCATGACCTTGTCGATCAACGCGGGATCCATCCAACCGGCCACTTTCGAGCAGTTTAAGAATGAGCCGCCGGTCCAGCGCGTGAACGACGAGCGGCCCTTGAACGTCAAGGTGCTGGTCAATTTTGCGCCCCAAAACTCGCTTTCGGCTGCCCTTCAACCGATTGACACCAGTGCCCTGGTTTCCATTTTGCGGACCATTGTCCGCGATCCGCACATCGGTAAGTTCAGTCTAGTCGCCTTTAATATGCAGGAACAGCGCGTGCTCTACCGGCAGGATCGCGCGGATGCGATCGATTTTCCAGCACTTGGGGCGGCCATCAACACCCTCAATCTGGGCACGGTTGATCTCAAACAACTCGGTGATAAGCATGGGGATACCGAGTTTTTGACCGATCTGGTGCGCAAGGAGGTCGTCAGCCCGCAAAATCATCCCGACGCGCTTATTTTCGCCGGTCCGAAGGTCCTGATGGACGAAAACCTGCCGCCTGAGACGCTCAAAGAGGCGAGTGATGTTGATTTTCCAGTCTTCTATATGAACTATAACTTGAACCCGCAGGCAGTCCCCTGGAAGGACGCCATCGGCCGGACCGTCAAGTTCCTTCGTGGTACTGAATACACTATTACCCGCCCGCGAGATCTATGGTTTGCTGTTTCAGAAATGGTGTCGCGCATAGTAAAATCAAGGAACGGGCGAGGGAGTTCGTCCATCTCAAGTCAGTAGGGGCATGACTAATCGGGGACTCGGGTTATTGGCGTTGTTGGCGATCGCCGCAGTTCCGTCCTTTTCTCAAACTCCGCTGTACGGCCAAAAGATCAAGCACTATTCCAATAGCTTGGCGCCCTATGTCGCTTCGCCGCAGCAAATCGTGGATCGCATGCTGGAGATGGCCGACCCAAAGCCGGGCGAAACGGTTTACGATCTGGGCAGTGGCGATGGCCGTATCTTGATTACCGCTGTGCAACGCTACCACGCCAAGGCGGTTGGCATCGAGATTTCCGACCAACTGGTGCAGAGCACTACCGATCGCATTCAGAAGCTGGGCCTGCAGAACGACGCGCGCGTCATTCACGCGGATTTCCTGCAAGTGGACTTGAGTCCAGCCGACGTCGTCACCCTGTATCTGGCCACGGATACAAACGAAATTCTCCGGCCCACCTTGGAAAAACAGCTCAAGAAGGGCGCGCGGGTGGTTTCGCACGACTATGCCGTGCCGGGCTGGAAAGCAACGCTGGTGGATAGAGATTTGCCCGACGCACACGGTCACGTGATCTATCTCTACCAGATGCCCCCCAAGAAGAAATAGCGCATTCGCTCGCGGCTCCCGAATGCGGGTGCTACGCTGAAATTAAGGATGTCTATTTCCAATTCCTTCTTCGGCCAGAAGTTTGGCCTCACTGAGCATGATTTGCAGTCTTATCTTTCCGAGGCGCTTTCGGCCGGCGGCGATTACGCCGACCTGTATTTCGAATACGTCGCCACTAGCAGCCTGAGCATCGACGAATCCATCGTGAAGAGCGCGGTGCAAGGCGTGTCGCTAGGGGTGGGAGTGCGCGTGATCTCGGGCGAGCGGACCGGCTACGCCTACAGCGACGATCTCAGTCCGGAAAAGATCAAGAAAGCCGCGCGTGTGGCGGCCTGCATCGCCCAGGGGCCGTCCAAAGTGGAAAAAACCGGATTCGAGTCAACGCGCATGCGCGATCTCTATCCGATACTCACGGCGCCGAGCGAGACCAGCCTGGCGGAGCGAGTGGAGCTGGTGAAGCGCGCCGACCGTGCCGCTCGGGCTGCGGACCCGCGGGTGTTCCAGGTCCAAGCCAGCTACGTCGATAATCTGCGGCAAGTCCTGGTGGCCAATAGCGACGGCGTTCTCAGCATGGACCGGCAGCCGCTGGCCCGCATGAGCGTCGTGGTGCTGGCCCGGCAGGGTGATGGCAATCCGCAGCGTGGTTTCTCGGGGGGCGGCGGCCGCGTGGCTTTGGACTTCTTCCTCAACGAAAAAACGCCGGAACACTTCGCCCAGGAAGCCGTGCGGCAGGCCATCGTGCAGCTCGACGCCGTTCCCGCGCCCGCCGGCGAAATGACGGTGGTGCTTGGACCGGGCTGGCCGGGCATCCTGCTGCATGAAGCGGTCGGGCACGGTCTCGAAGCGGATTTCAATCGCAAGAAAGTCTCGGCCTTTAGCGACCGGATCGGCCAGCAGGTGGCGAGTCCTCTGTGCACCGTAATCGATGACGGCACCATTCAAAATCGCCGGGGATCGCTGAACGTCGACGATGAGGGCGCGCCGACGCAGCAAAATGTCCTGATCGAAAAAGGCATCCTGCGCGGCTATCTGTTCGACAAGCTTTCCAGCCGTCTGCTTGGCACTGGCGTCACCGGCAACGGGCGCCGCGAAAGCTATCAGCACATCCCCATGCCGCGCATGACGAACACCTTCATGCTGGCGGGCGATAGCGACCCGGAGGAGATCATCCGCTCCACGCCGCGCGGTTTGTATTGCGCGAACTTCGGCGGCGGCCAAGTAGACATCACCAGCGGAAATTTCGTCTTCAGCGCGTCGGAAAGCTACCTGATCGAAGATGGCCACATCACCCGGCCGGTGCGCGGCGCAACTCTCATCGGAAATGGCCCGGAGGCGCTCAAATACGTCAGCATGGTCGGCAACGATCTCAAGCTCGATGAAGGCGTGGGAATCTGCGGCAAGGCCGGCCAGAGCGTGCCGGTGGGCGTGGGAATCCCGACCGTCAAGATCGACCGCATGACGGTAGGCGGCATGGCGCAATGATCGACCCGGAAATTGCCCGCGAGGCCATCCGGCTCGCTCAGGAAAAGGGCGCCACGGACAGCGAATGCACGCTCGCGGAAGGCGAAGAATTCTCGGCGATGGTTCGAATGCGGGCGCTCGAAAACCTGAAGGATGCTGGATCGCGCGGGGCTGGGTTGCGCGTGTTGGTGGGCCAACGGGTGGGCTCGGCTTACACCTCCGACCTTTCGAGCGAAGGTATTCGCAATCTGGTCGATTCGGCGCTCGCGATCGCCGATGTCTCTACTGAAGATCCGCACGCCGGACTGCCGGATCCGTCTGAGCTCGGCTCACTCTCTGGCGACCTGCGCCTGTACTCGGACGACATCAACCAGCTCGCCACGCCGGATCGGATTCGTCAGGCGCTCGAGGCCGAAGAAGCCGCGCTCGATGCCGATCCGCGCATCACCAATTCGGATGGCGCGACTTTCGGAGCGTATACAGGCGAGCGAGTGTTCGCCAACTCGCGTGGTTTTCTGGGATCCTATCGCAGCAGCAGTTGCTCGCTATCGGCGACGCCGGTGGCACGAGAAGGCCAGTCCATGGAGCGCTCCTACTGGTTCTCGTATGCGCGCAGCCACGCTGGTCTCGAAAGCCCCGCCGCAATTGGACGCCGGGCCGCCGAGCGAACCGTTCGACGCCTGGGAGCGCGCAAAGTCCCCACCGAAAATGTTCCCGTAGTCTTCGACCCGCTCACTGCCCGCACGTTGATCAGCGACGTGTTCGGCGCGGTGGAGGGCGACGCCGTGTATCGCAAAGCGTCTTTCCTGGCTGGAAAATTGGGCGAACGGATCGCGTCTGAGAACGTGACGATCATCGACGACGGGACCCTGCCCGGACGCCTCGGAACGTCGCCGTTCGATGACGAGGGCGTGCCCAGCCGCCGCACGGTCGTGATCGAGAAAGGCGTGCTGAAGAATTACCTGCTGAATACCTATACGGCTCGTAAACTGGGGTTGCGCACCACCGGCAACGCCGCGCGCGGGCTGGCGGGAAACGCCGGCGTCGGACATGGCAATCTGTTTCTAATGTCCGGCGAGCGGTCGCCGGGAGACATTATTCGCGGCATCCGCAAGGGACTTTACGTCACCGAATTGCTGGGGCAAGGCGTCAATACCGTGACCGGCGATTATTCGCGAGGCGCAGCCGGGATGTGGATCGAAAATGGCGAGTTGGCCTATCCTGTTTCCGAAGTCACCGTTGCGTCTAATCTCGAGCGCATGCTGATGGACATCGAGTGCATCGCCTCCGACCTGGAGTTTCGCGGCTCGGTGGCGTCGCCTACGCTCGTGATCCGGGAGATGACCGTCAGTGGGAAGTAAGACTGCGATCTATATGCTCGCGATCGTCCTGCTGGTGGGCGGCGCCGGTTTGTGGTACTTCACACATCCCCAAAATTCCGGTTCGCTGCCTGCCATGCGGCCTGAAGATAAAGCCTACGTTCACAGTCTCCAGCTTTCTGAAGTCACCATGAAGGCGACGGACAGCTACGTGAGCCAGACGGTCACCGAAATCGAAGGCAAGATCACCAACACCGGAAATCGGGTGGTCAAGCAAGCCGAGCTCTATTGCGTCTTTTATAACGTGTATGGCGAGGTAGTAATTCGCGAGCGAGTTTCCATCGTCAAGGGCGTGTTGAAGCCCGGTGAATCCCGCCCCTTTCGCCTGCCGTTCGACGATATTCCCGCGGGCTGGAACAATCAAATGCCGCAATTGGTAATTGCCCGTATTGAGTTCGCTTGATGGCGCGCATTTTAGTAGTCGAAGACGACCCGAGCCAACTCGAAATTCGCAAGCAGATTTTGGAACACGCCGGGTATGAGGTGGTCACGGCCGAGACCGCCGCTGAGGCGATCAATCAGTTGGAGTGTTGCGATGTGGTTGTGATGGACCTGCAAATTCCAACGCCCGAAGATGGCTTGCGGCTCATCGAAGCCGCTACCGGCAAGGCGCGCATCATCGTACTATCCGGCGCGGCGCCCAATTTCGATCTTCATGTGGATGAATTCTTGACCAAGCCGTGTTCGTCCAGGAAGCTGCTGGAAACCATCGCGAAATTCGCGTCGTGACGGAATTCCGCGTCAAAGTAACCTCGAAGAGTTCCAAGACTGAACTGGCCGGTTACTTGCCAGATGGCACCTGGAAGGTCAAGATCGCAGCGGCTCCCGAAAAAGGAAAAGCCAACCGGGCGCTGTGTGAATTCCTGGCCCAGCACTTGGGAGTGGCCAAGAGCAAAGTTCACATTGTCGCGGGCGAAACGTCGCACCTCAAACGGATTCGCGTGGACGACTGAAGAGCTACGTGCTGAACGCCAGCTTCGGTGAAGCGCGACGAGCGATAAGCAGCGCTATTCCGGCGCCCAGAGTCGCCAGCGAGATCCACTGCGTGTAGGAAAGCCCGAGGTGCAACCCCTGCTCGTGATAGCGGAAGAACTCAATCACGAAGCGCGCCGTCGAATAAAGCGCTAAATACCAGCCCAGGATCGCGCCGGCGTTGTGCGGTTTCGCGATCGCCCGATAAAGAAAGAAGAAAATCAGGGCGTCGGCGAAGGACTCATAGAGTTGCGCGGGATGCAAAGGAATGCCGAGCGGCACGCCAGTCAATCTGTAGGACTCGGGGTTGTGGAAAACGATGGCCCACGGCACGTGCGTCTCCGTACCCCAGCAGCAGCCCGCTGAAAAGCATCCGAGGCGGCCGATCGCCTGGCCCACGGCGATACCGGGCGCGAACACATCACAGGTCTCCAACACCGGGAGCCGGTTGCGCCGCATGTAGAGAATTGCGGTTATCAGCGCGAGCACAAAGCCGCCCTGGAAAACGCCGGCAGCCTGTACCGTACTCCATGAGAAAAGCGAAGCGGGATCGTTCCAGTAGGATTTGAAGTCGAACAGGATCATGAACACTTTCGCGCCCACCAGACCGGCCAGCGCGCAATAGATCGCGAGATTGAACACTGGCTCGGAGGGGAGCTTCGACTTCTTCGCCAACCGGACCGTCACCCACAAGGCCAACAGAAAACCGATCGCCACCAGAGTGCCGTAGGTGGGCAGAAAGAAACTACCGATAGATATTAGCTTTGGAAACATGTGATTTTTAGCGGCGCGCCTCCGCCGCGTGGCCCCTCCGATCTCTGGTGCGCCACATATCCAATAATAGAAGACAAGCTCCCACCGTAATGGCGCTATCGGCTACGTTGAAGGCAGGAAAATAGTAGGAAGATCCGCTGATTTGCGCATGCACCTCGATGAAGTCTGTCACGGTTTTGTTCACGATTCGATCATAGAGGTTACCGAACGCACCGCCCAGTATGAGCGCGAGTCCGGCCTTCAAGAACCAGCCGTGCCCCGCCGTTCGCTCGGGTTGCAGAAGAAGCGTCGAGATAAAAACCAGAACCGAGAGCGAGAATGCGATCAGGAAGAGGTCGCGCCAAAAACTGGGGGCGCTGGCGAGCATCCCGAATGCGATTCCCGGATTCTCGCTATGGACGATGTTGAAAAATCCCGGTATGACGGTCACTGTGTCCGACGGCGACAGATGGCCCTTGATAAACGCCTTCGTGATTCGATCGAGCACAAAGACGGTGGCGGCTAAAACGAACGGAAATAGCCGCGTGCCCATATCACTCGCCCGCCAGATCCCGTATGACTTCCTGACAAGCGTCACACAGCGTCGGAAATTCGGCATTCCTGCCGACCTCGGTCGTGTATTTCCAGCAGCGCTCGCACTTGTCGCCCTCGGCTCGTTCGATCTCTACTGAGATAGACGGCTCGCCCGAATTTTCCAGTACAACCTGAGAGACGATGAACAGCGCCGGGAGCTCGGCTCCATACTCTTCCAGCAACGGATACAGGTCCGCGCCGGCTCGCAGCCGCACTCTAGCCTCCAGCGACTTGCCGATCAGCTTGTCAGCCCGCGCGCTTTCGAGAGCCTTCAGCACCTGATCGCGCACGGCCATCAGGGGTTCCCAATTTGTAAGACGTTTGCGCTGCTCGTTGGTGAGGCCGCTGGTCAGCTCGCTCGGTTCGGGAAATAACGTCAAGTGGACGCTCTCGGGGCTGTTCGCCGGTTTGCACAAATAGCCCCATACTTCTTCTGCCGTGAATGAAAGAAGCGGAGCCAACAAACGTACCAGCGCGTAAATGATCCGGTGCATCGCCGTCTGCGCGCTACGCCGAAGGACCGATCGTGGCGCCGCGGTGTAGAGCCGGTCCTTCGAGACATCGAAATAAATCGCGCTCAAATCCGTGGTCGTGAAGTCGTAGACGGCGCGATATACCTTGTGAAACGCGAACTCGTCATACCAGCCGCGGCACTTGGCGACCAACTCTTCGGCGCGCAAGAGAATCCATTGATCGATCTCGGGCATTTCATGGGCCGGGACCGAGTCGGTCTCGGGGTTGAAATCGAAGAGATTCCCGAGCGCGTAGCGGAACACGCTGTTTCGCAATTTGACGTAAGCCTCGGTGAGCCGCTTCAGGATGGTATCGGAGAGCCGGACGTCTTCCATGAAGTCGACCGAAGACACCCATAGCCGCAGCACGTCGGCGCCGTACTTCTTGATCACCTCTTCCGGTTCGATGCCGATGCCGAGGGATTTGGACATCGCGCGGCCCTGTTCATCGAGCGTCCACCCATTGGTTGCGCATTCGCGATATGGCGCTTCGCCCTTAAGCGCCACGCCGACCAGCAGCGAGCTGTGGAACCAGCCGCGGTATTGATCGCCGCCTTCCAGGTACAGATTCGACGGCCACTCCATGCCATTTTCGGGTCGCAGCACGGCGAGGTGGCTGACGCCCGAGTCAAGCCACACGTCCAGGATGTCGCTTTCTTTTCTGAATTCCGTCTTGCCGCAGCGCGCGCACTTCACGCCCGGACCAATCAGCTCCGCGGCCGAGCGCTGGTACCAAACATCGGCGCTATATTCGGCGAAAAGCGTCACCACGTGATCAAGGATCTTGCGGTCTGTTAGCGGCTCCTGGCAATTTTCGCAATAGAAGACCACGATCGGAACGCCCCAGACGCGCTGGCGTGAGATGCACCAATCGGGACGCGTAGCGATCATGTTGGAGATGCGCTCCTCGCCCCACGCCGGCATCCACTTGACTGCCTGGAGGGCCTTGAGCGTACGCGCGCGCAGATCGTTGCGCTCCATCCCGACAAACCACTGCTCGGTGGCGCGGAAGATGGTCGCGTTGTGACAGCGCCAGCAGTGCGGATAGCTGTGCGTGATGTTCTCCTGGGCAAGCAGCGCGCCGCGCGATTGCAAGATTTCGTTGATGATGGGATTCGCATCCCAGACCTTCTTGCCGATGATCTCCTCGGGTAGACGCCCGGCCGCGCCTTCGGCATGGAAGAAACGCCCGGCTGGGTCGACCGGGCAGTAGACCGGCAACCCATATTTAACGCCGATCTCAAAGTCTTCCTGGCCGTGGCCGGGAGCGGTGTGCACCGCGCCAGTGCCCTGCTCGAGCGTGATGTGATCGCCGAGAATGCCGATGGAATCGCGCTCCAGGAAGGGATGCCGGAAGATTGCGCCTTCGAGCTTAGAGCCGGGGAAGGTCGCGATTACGCGAGGGTCGTTCCAGCCGAGCTTCTCCGACGTTACCTTCAACAACTCGAGCGCGACGATGTAAACTTCGCCCGACACGTCCGCAGCCACGTATTCGAACTTCGGATGAAACGCGATGGCGACGTTGGCCGGGATGGTCCAGGGCGTGGTGGTCCAGATCAGTCCATTGACCTTGCGCCCGGCGAGCGCAGGATCGATCAGCGCCGGATCGGAGGTGAGCGCAAACCGCACCCAGATGGACGGGCTGGTGTGATTCTCGTACTCGATCTCAGCCTCAGCCAGCGCGGTGCGATCGTGAATGCACCAGTTCACGGCCTTCAGGCCTTTGTAGACATAGCCGCGATCCAGAAACTCGACGAACGCGCCCGCGATCACCGACTCGTACTGCGCGCTCATGGTCAGGTAAGGATCTTCCCAGCGGCCCAACACGCCCAGGCGGATGAAATCCTTGCGCTGCAGGTCGACGTATTTCGCGGCGTATTTACGGCACTCGGCGCGAATTTCCGCGGTGGTCATTTTGGATTTGCGCGAGCCGAGCTGATTATCCACCTTGCTCTCGATCGGCAAACCGTGGCAATCCCAGCCAGGCACGTAGGGCGAATCGAACCCTTCCATGGTCTTCAACTTGACGATGAAATCCTTCAGAATTTTGTTCAACGCGTGGCCGAGATGGATGTTGCCGTTGGCGTAGGGGGGGCCGTCGTGCAGGACGTACTTGGGCTCGCCGGCGCGCGCGGCGCGAATCTTTGCATACAGCGCTTCCTCATCCCAACGAGCCAGAATTTGCGGCTCCCTCTGGGCGAGATTCGCCTTCATCGGGAAGTCGGTCCGGGGCAGATTGACAGTTTTCTTAAGGTCCACGCTGGTCGCGCCCATGGGGATACTTTCATCGTACTAAATGCGGCCCGTTGGCTTACCATGATGTGAGATGGAACAGCTTGCGCTCGCCTGGGGACCCACGCGCAAAACCTTCACGGTTGCGGAACTGAACGGACGGATTCGCGAGCTGCTTGGCTCCGAGTTCGATGATATTTGGGTGGCCGGCGAGATCTCGGGTTGCCGGATGGCGTCGAGCGGGCACTGCTATTTCACACTGAAAGATCATGAGGCTCAACTGCGCTGCGCCTGTTTCCGAGCGTCGCTTCGTTACTTGAAATTCAAGCCGCAGGACGGCATAGCGGTGTTGGCGCGCGGGCACATCGACGTTTATGAGCTGCGCGGGGAATACCAGCTCTTAGTCGAAGCGTTGGAGCCGCAAGGGCACGGCGCGTTGCAATTCGCATTTGAACAGCTCAAGAAAAAGCTGACGGCAGAAGGATTATTCGACGCGGCCCGCAAACGTCCTCTTCCACGGTTGCCGCGAAAGATCGGCGTGGTCACCTCGCCCACGGGCGCGGTTATCCGCGACATCACGCAAATTCTCTCCCGGCGATTCCCAGGGCTGCACATCCGTTTGTATCCGGCTCTGGTGCAGGGCGAAGGGTCGGTGGACGCGGTTTGCCGCGCGATCAACTACTTCAGCGATTCCGGTTGGGCCGACGTTGTGATCGTGGCGCGGGGCGGGGGCTCGCTCGAAGATCTGTGGACCTTCAACGAAGAAGCGGTGGCTCGCGCGATTGCGGACAGCCGAGTGCCGGTGATCTCGGCGGTTGGGCACGAAACCGATTTCACGATCGCGGACTTCGTGGCAGACTTGCGCGCCCCGACTCCGTCCGCCGCCGCGGAATTAGTTATCTGCACGCGCGAGCAGTTGCTCGAACAGATCGGCGTATCCGAGCATAAATTACTACAGTCCGTTCGCTATCGGCTGGCTATGTCGACTCGCCGGCTGCATGAGCTAGGGGTGGAACGGGCGTCGGCGGTTGTGCATCGCAATATAGGACGGCTGCAACAGCGCGTGGATGAGCTGGAATACCGGTTGCGCGATCGGGTGAACGTTACCGCGTCGGCACTCCGCAAAAGAACGGAGTCGCTCACGCGGCGGCTGCGCGACCTGGACCTGCGTCTGCGGATCTCGACGGCCCGGCGCCGAATGGAGGCCGCGAACGGAGCCGCTGTTCAACTCATCCGCCTCAGAATCACGCGTGCGCACGGCCGCCTGGATCCACTGGTGGCGCATTTGACGCAGTTGAGCCCGCTAAAAATCCTGGAGCGCGGCTACGCGATCGTCAGCAACGAACGAGGCCACATCGTGAAGGATCCGGATGAAGCGCCCGAGGGATCGAATATCGACGTCCGGCTGGCGCGCGGCCGAATTACCGCGCAAGTAACCAAGACATGACCCAGCGGTTCGGGCGAGCCATTGCGCCGCTGGTTGTTGGCGCCGCGATTCTGCTCGCGCCCGTTCCACACGGCCTGGCGGCGAATGCATGGCGCTACTTCGCGCTGTTCGCGGCTGTAATGGTCGGAATGATGACTGAGCCTATGCCGCCGTCGCTCATTGCTTTGTTAGGCGTCGTCGTGGCGGCACTCGCGGGACTGGTGCACAGCTCGATCGCCGAATCCACCAGTTGGGCACTCAGCGGCTTTGCGAACAGCACGGTGTGGCTGATCTTCGCCGCCTACATGTTCGCCCTGGGATATTCGAAGACCGGCCTGGGCAGACGCCTTGCGCTGCTGATGATCCGCACGATGGGGAAGCGAACTCTCGGTCTGGGATACGCTATCGCGGCCGCCGATTTGGCGCTCGCGCCGTTCATGCCGTCCAACACGGCCCGCAGCGGCGGAACGATTTTTCCAGTCATCCGCAATATCCCGGAGCTGTTCGGATCGCGGCCTAACGATGGCTCCGGCCGGAAGATCGGCGCTTACCTGATGTACACGGCGTTAGCGGTCACATGCGTCACCAGCAGCATGTTTGTGACGGCCATGGCTCCCAATATCCTGGCTTTGGGGCTGATCTCGAAGACCATTCACGTGAGTATTTCGTGGACCACCTGGTTCAAAGGGTTCGCTCCCATTGGCATCGTGCTCTTCGCGATAGTGCCCATCCTGCTGTACAAAATCTATCCGCCGCAGATCAAGGAAACGCCCGATGCGCCGCGCTGGGCCGGCGAAGAACTGCGGGCGATGGGCCTCATCACACGGCAAGAAATCACGCTACTCGCGCTGGTGATAGTGGCGCTGGTCCTTTGGATTGGCGGGACGAAGTACGTGGATGCGACCATGGCCGCCATTCTTGTTGTGGTCGCGATGGTCCTTCTGCGCGTGGTTTCCTGGAACGACATCCTGGGGCACACCGGCGCATGGAATGTCCTGATCTGGTTCGCGACGCTGGTTACGCTGGCTGGCGGACTTGCGGAGACCAAGTTCGTGGATTGGCTAGCCCAATCGCTTTCGCCGATCCTGGCGGGACGCGGGATCATCGCGGCCGTCCTATTGCTGATTGCCGCATTTTTCGTCCTGCACTACCTCTTTGCCAGCATTACCGCGCATGTCACCGCGTTGCTGCAGGTGTTCCTCCTGATGGCGGTAAAAATCCCGGCGATATCGCCTGTAACCTGGGCCTTGCTGCTCGCGTTTCCGCTTGGACTGATGGGCATTCTCACGCCTTATGGCACCGGGCCATCGCCCATTTACTATGGTTGCGGGTACATCAAAGGGAAAGATTTCTGGATCTTCGGCGTGATTCTGGGGCTGGTCTTCTTGCTGGTCTATTGCGCGATCGGAGTGCCCTGGCTCATCTTTCTGAACCGGTGACGCCTAAATCGCCTGCAGTTCTTCTTCGAGCAACTGCTTTTGATAAAGGTCGGCGTAGTATCCGCCATTTGCCACCAATTCCCGGTGGCTGCCCTCTTCGACGATCTCGCCATGCTCCAGAACAAAAATTCGATCGGCGTTGCGCACGGTGGAGACGCGATGCGAAATGAGGATGGTGGTACGTCCACGCCTGAGGTCGGCCAGGCCTTCGAGGATGCGCTCCTCGGTAAGCGTATCTACGCTGGACAAGGCGTCGTCGAGGATGAGGATGCGCGGGTCGCGCAGGATGGCGCGTGCGATGGCCACCCGCTGCTTCTGTCCGCCGGAAAGCGTCAGGCCGCGCTCCCCGATGAGAGTCTCGTATCCAGCCGGAAAGGAGGCGATGTCGGGACCTAAGCCGGCCAACTCGGCGGCGCGAGCAATGGCCGCGGGCGGCGCGTCTTCCACGCCCCAGGCGATGTTTTCGGCCAGGATGGCGCTGAACAGAAAGGTCTCCTGCGGCACCAGCCCGATTTGCCGGCGCAGCCATTCCGGATCAAGCTCCCGAAGGGGGACGCCATCGAGTGAAACCGTGCCGCGGGTTGGATCCAACAGGCGCGGTATGAGGCTCACCAACGTGCTCTTGCCGCTGCCGGTGTGCCCGACGATCGCCACCGTGTTGCCGGCGGGAATCGTTAAGTCCACGTTCGCCAGCGCCGCTCCGGTTGGATAGCGTACTTCGATGTTTTCGAATTTGAGCTCGCCAGAGACCGTCCATGTTCTGGCACCCTCGCCGCCGACGATGCTTGGCTTTTGCTCGATCAATTCCATGATCCGGTTCCACGAGGCGATGCCGCGTTGCATTAGATTCACCACCCAGCCGAGGGCGATCATCGGCCAGATCAGCATGCCCATGAAGGTGTTGAACATGACGAAGCTGCCGAGCGAAATGCGGTGCTCCAGCAATTGATAGCCGCCGGCCAGCAGGACGATCAGGAACCCAAAGCCGATCAAGGCCTGCAACAAAGGCATGAAAAGAGCCGATAGTCTGGCAAGCCCGATGTTCTGATCCACATAGTCCTGGTTGAGCACCTCGAACTTGCGCATCTCGCCGTTTTCCTGAGCATAGGCCCGAATCACGCGCACTCCGGAAAGATTCTCCTGAACGCGGCTGCTGATGTCGGAGAACTGCTTTTGAATACTTTCGAAGCGGTCGTGAATGCGGCGTCCGAAGAGCACTACGGCAATGCTCACCAGCGGCGCTGGAATCAAACAGAACAAGGTCAGTTGCCAATTGACGGTGACCATGATGCCGATCAAAAGGACGGCCGTGAACATGGTGTCGGTCCAGTACATGATCCCGGGGCCAAGCATCATGCGGACGGCATTCAGGTCGTTGGTGGCGCGCGCCATGATATCGCCGGTGCGGTACTTGCCGTAGAAATCCGAGGAGAGCGTCACCAGGTGGGAGAAAAGATCATTGCGTAGATCGTACTCGACGTCGCGGGAAATGCCGATCAGGATCACGCGCATCCAGTATTGAAAGATGCCCTTGATAATTGAAAGCAGTACCAGCAGCGCCGCGAACTGAAATACCAGCTCAATGCGAAATCCCTTGGTGAGCGCATCCACGCCGCTACGCATCACCAAAGGAAGCGCCGCCTGCATGATGTCTTTCACGGCCAGCGCACCCATCCCCAGCGCTAAGCCGCGGCGATAGCGCCACAGATACGGGCCGGCGGTCCGGAAAACCCTCTTCACAGGCCTATCCAGGTGGCGACGGTCTTGGCCCATTCCATCGCAAGAATCTTGCGGCCTTGCCGGTTCTTCCACCAACCGTCGGGGGTGAAGTCCGGGTCGGGAGCCGCGATGATGTGAAACTCCAGGTCATGCGCTTTGGATCGAAAAATGTTGCCGGCGCGGCGGGTGTGATAGTTACTGGTGACGATGTCAGCACGCTGGGCATGGCGGCGTCTCAACTCAGCGATACCGCGATCGGCTTCCTCGCCGGTGGAGAAGGTTTCGTTGGGTAAAGAAGAAAAATACGACGCGGGGTAGCCGTGGCGAGTTGCAAACGCAATGGCGAGGTCCGACTCGCGCATCTCATAGGCTACCGCGCCGCCCACCAGGGCCACGGGCGCGAAACCTTGGCGCACCAGTTCTCCGGCTTTGAGAATCCGGTTTCCCAGATAATCGCCGCCCAGGACCACCACCGCATCGGCGTGAGCCGGTGGATCGGAGCGCACCAGATACCCGCCCAAGGCGGGCAACAAATAGCGATAGGAGACGGCAGCGAGCAAGATGAGAACGACGAGAACGGTGGCAAAAACGGAAGAAGTTCGGGAGCGGCGCCCTCTCAGCTCGTAGCTACTTGTCTTCAGACGAGGTCTTCTCTTCCAAATGCCCCACGGATTTCAGCCGCTGGTACATCCGCTCCACATCCGCCTCATCATCGGGAAGCAACAACGGGTAACGCGGCGCGGGCAAGTGCTTTCTGGGCGACGCCAAGGCGGCTTCCCCCCAGAACTGCCGGTAGGGCACACCGTCGATCAAAGCCTCGCGCGCATACCGCCGCAGGTTACGCAGCAGGTCACTGGAGGTTTGAGGATCACCGGGAAAGACGACCAGGATTCGGCTCTTGTCCGACAGAGTCAACCGGACCACGAGAGGAACCTTCGCGCTGCGGTCCAACCTGCGGATGTGCCGCCATGGAAAGGTGGCCTCGCCGATCTTGACATGCGTTTCGTAAATCTCAATAGCCGGGCGGGAAGCGAGATAAAGGACCAGGATAGTGCTGAACACGAAGAGACCAGACGCAATCCAGCAAACTGGCCAGTTTAAGCCGAGCCAACCGGAAAATGCCGCTAGCGCCAAGGCTATCAGGCCCGCCCACAGGTAAACGCCAGGCACACGATAGCGCGCTACGGGTACGGGCACAATTACAGACTACTCCCCCGGCGAGCGCACGTCAATTCGTCTTTGCCCTTAGCAACGTAACGCCGCGCCATGCGTAATAGAACCCACTCCCTAGGGTACCCGCCAGCATGAGCCACAAGGCGGCTGAGACCGGTGCGGGGATGCCGCTGCGCGCGCCCATGACGACCAGCGCGGCGGAAATTTGCAGAAACGTGCTGATCTTTCCCCAGACCGAAGGCGGGAATCTTCGGAGCGATGTGAACAGCAAAGCGTAGGCGGCCATGGCCAGAATCAAGAGGTCGCGTCCGAACACCACGGCGACCATCCACCAGGGGATGCCTCGCGCCGCGCCCAGCGAAATATAAATTACCGACAGCAAGATCTTGTCGGCAATGGGATCGAAGTAAGCGCCCATGGGCGTCGAGGCGTTCAGCCGCCGGGCCAGAAACCCATCCACCGCATCCGAGATCCCGGCCAGAAAGAACAGCACGATCGATTCGCTCCAGCTTCCCCTCAGGATGGCGCGGGCGATGAACGGCGCCAAGCATAGCCGCACCAGGGTGAAGAGGTTCGGAAGATTGACCAAACCCCTAGTGTAGAAGGTAGTGTAGAAGGGCCGCGGGTAGGGCGCGCTGCAGTCTATTTTTGTTCGCTCGGCGGCGGGCTGGTATCAGGGAAGCGCCACAGCTCCGGGTTCGGCGGAGGGCGGAATTCGTCCGTGCTGAATACCCGCAGCTGCTCGCCGGGGCCCGCGATTTTCAATACCAGCGCGACCTGCCACTTGATCCCTTGAAAATACGCCACGCGAATGCGGTGAATCCCGCCGCGCAGTTCAAGCTTGCCGGTTTTCTCTTCGGGCGGATGCAGACCGCCGTTATCGATGACCAACTGGTCGTCGATGTATAGCCAAGAGCCGTCGTCCGACAACAGAGCAAAGTTGTACAGGCCTGGATTGTCGATCCAGAATCTGCCCTCATAATCGATCGCGAACCACTCGAATCGTTTGGTGACACCCGGGAACCCTTGCTTAAAATCCTGCGGAGGAACATTGAGTGAGGCCGTGTAGATGACGCCCACCGGCTTTAGCTTCTTGAAGTCGCCGATCTCGATGGCATTGTGCCGGATGTAATAAATCGAGCCGCGCAGTCCGGAGGGAACGACGACGGTGGTTCCGAAAACGGGAGTCTGGTCTTGCGCGCTCGCCGCCGTTGAGAAGCACAGCACCAGCGCGGCCACCAGGCCGAGAGCCGGCCGGCTAAGAAACCAGTGCATGCGCGACGCGCGTCGCCAACTGATCGAAGCTGAGTATCTCATAGAGCGACGGATCGGACATAATGCGGGCCACCAGCGCGGTATGCATCGCATGACCGGCACGCTCGGCGATTACGTGCCCCAGCAACGGCTTGCCAATCAGCGCCAGATCGCCGATCAGGTCCAGCGCCTTGTGGCGGCAGCACTCGTCCACGAAGCGCAACCCATCGCGATTACGGACGCCCTGGCGGTGGAAGCAGATGGCATTGTCGAGCGCGGCGCCGCGAATCAAACCCATGTTGCGCATCTGATCCAGCTCATGCTCAAAGCCGAAGGTACGGGCCGGCGCGATCTCCTGCGCATAGCGTTCCGGCGTGACTTCCATGTCAAGCGACTGCCGGCCGATGAGGGGATGGTCATAGAACACGTCGCAGGTGAGCAGAAACCGGTCCGACGGCAAAATCGAAATGCGTTTTCCGCCCGCTTCCACCGTGACTGGCTTTCGAACGCGCAGGAACCGCTTGCGGCGGCGATACGATTTCAGGCCGGCGGCTCGCAACAATTCCACGTAAGGCGCGCCGCTGCCATCGAGAATGGGAACCTCCAGATTGTTGATCTCGACAAACGCGTTGTCCACGCCCATGCTGTAAAAAACGCTCAGCAGGTGCTCGGTGGTGGAGATCAATACGCCTTGCCGCATCAGACTGGTGGCGTAGCTGACTCGCGCGACATGGCGCCAACTGGCTGGCACCGGGAAGTTATCGAGATCGGTGCGAAGAAAAACGATGCCGGTGGATGGCGGAGCAGGCCGGATGCGAATAGAAACCGAAACGCCGCTGTGCAGCCCTACTCCTTTGGCTTCTACCGGACGCTGGATCGTGGTTTCAAACCGCAAAGCCGCTTCCTTTAAAGGTGAGCAACCTGGTTCTCCTATCTGTTTGCCTGTTGAACGGAGTTTTCATTCTAGCAGTACGGGATCGCTATGGCTAGTCTTTTGATTCGAAAAGGCTTCTAAAATCTAATGTGTTGCTAAAACGCAACACTCGCCCTCTGCTACTGTGTCTGAATGGAATCAAAACCGGCCTGCTATTCTGATTGAGGATGCCCAAAACCCTGGGTGGGAATGGAAGCGGCGCTGGCCGTCCCCGCCTGTTCCTTATCGATACTTACGGCTTCATCTTTCGCGCTTATCATGCGCGGGCGCGGAGTGGCGCGCCACCGATGCGCACCACCACGGGAATTTCCACCGAGGCCGTCTACATCTTCCATAATATGGTGCGCAAGCTACGAGCCGCCTACCATCCCGAATACATCGCGGCGATTTTCGAATCTGGCAAGACGTTCCGCGAAGAGAAGTACGCGGGCTACAAAGCGAATCGCACTGAAATGCCGCCGGACCTGGGCGAGCAGATTCCCTACATCCGGCGGTTGCTGGAAGCGCAGTGCGTCCCCATTCTCGAATACGAAGGGTTTGAGGCCGATGACGTGATTGGCGCCATGGCTGAGCGCGCCAGCGCGGACTTCGACGTCGTCATCGTGTCCAGCGACAAAGACATGCTGCAGCTGGTGACCGATCGGGTGCACATGTACAACCCGGTGAAGGAAGACGTCTGGTACGACCCGGCAGCCACCGAGCAGTTCATGGGCGTGAAACCGGGGCAGGTGGCCGACCTGTTGGCGCTGAAGGGCGACTCGATTGACAATATCCCAGGGGCGCCGGGGATCGGCGACAAGGGCGCGCGCGATCTGATCCAGCGTTTCGGGTCCGTGGAGGGCGCGCTCGAGCATGCCGCCGAAGTGGAGCGGAAGATGTATCGCGAGAGCCTGCAGAACAATCGCGACCAGATCCTGCTCAGTAAACATCTGGCGACTATCGATACTACCGTGCCGATCGAATTTCATATGGAGGATCTGGCGGCCGCCGAGCCCAACGTCGCGGAACTCAAGAAGGTCTATAAGGAACTGGAGTTTTACAGTCTTCTCAAAGAGCTGGGCCCGACCGAGGATTCGCATAGGCGCGATTACTCGACGATTGCGTCGCCCGATGAAGGCGCTGCGTATGTGTCCGGCCTGAAGGCGCTGGCGCCCGGCCAGCCGATCGCGTTCGCGATTCGATCGGTCAGCGATGGAGATCTGCCGCTGACCATGGCCGGCGTTTGTTACCAAGCCGGCGTGGCGCGCGCGCTTTCGGTCGACTTTCTGGATCTGCTGAAGCCGCTGCTCGAAGATCCCGAGCGGCCGAAAATCGCCAATGATCTGAAGGCTCTGACGCTTGCGCTGGCGCGCTACGGCATCCAGCCCGCCGGGTTCCGGCACGACGTGATGCTCTACGCGTTCCTTTTGTGCGCCGATCCGGCCGGATGCTCGCCGGAAATCCTGGCGGAGCGATACCTGGACCGCAAGCTGGGCCCCGCCGCCGAACAGCACGCGGATTTGGCCTTCACG
>Ga0182024_10007551_pt1 | contig 23398 bp, 21 predicted proteins | sample P32metaG_FD_120480 | JGI IMG/M metagenome (GOLD analysis project Ga0182024, IMG submission 120480) | Permafrost microbial communities from Stordalen Mire, Sweden - P3-2 metaG (Illumina Assembly) | ecosystem: Environmental > Terrestrial > Soil > Wetlands > Permafrost | place: Sweden: Stordalen... | reverse complement strand
GCCGTTGCGCGACCGCCGCGCATCTGATAGAGATCTACCGACCCATGATTGTGAGGCATCTGCAAGAAAGTGCTACTAGCGCTTCCCTCGAAGCGCAGGGACGAGCTACAGCGCCTCGCAACGTCGGGACGCGCCTAGCTGTCCCGACGCCTCACGGAGCCGGTTGATGAAGCTCGGGATCAACCTGTATCTCTGGGCGGACCACATGCACGACGGGTTGATGCCCGTGCTCGAGTCGTTGAAGCGGATTGGATACGACGGGGTCGAGGTGCCGATCTTCGATCTCGACGAAGCGAACTGGGAGCGCTGGTCAAGACGTCTGGACGATCTTGGACTCGAGCGGACTGCCAACACCGTGATCGCGCCGGAGCACAATCCGCTCAGCCCAAAACGGTCGGTCCAGGAGGCCGCGTACCAGCACATGCAGGCCGTGGTCGACTGCTGCGCCGCCGTCGGATCATCCATCTTGTGCGGCCCACATCAGGTCGCGCTGGGTGTCTTCACTGGAAGTGGTCCCACCGAGGAAGAGTGGCAGCGCAGCGTCGAGCACCTCCGCCGCGTGGCGGAGTACGCCGCTGCAGCGGGCGTATTGCTGGCGGAAGAAGTCGTCAACCGCTTCGAGCTATACCACCTGAACACGGTCGATCAGGCGATCGGCTTCGTCGACGAGGTGGGACATCCCAACTGCCGTATCCACCTCGACACCTTCCACGCCCACATCGAGGAGAAGCATCCAGCCGATGCGATCCGGCGCGCCGGGAAGCGCATTGCCCACGTCCACATATCGGAGAACGATCGCGGGGTGCCGGGAACGGGCAGTGTCGCTTGGGACGCCACGTTCGCTGCGCTCCACGAAGTCGACTATGACGGCTGGCTCACGGTCGAGGCGTTCGGCAACTCCCTGCCGAATCTCGCCGCGTCGACCAAGATCTGGCGGCAGCTCTTCGACAGCGAGGAACAGCTGGCCGCCGACGCCTACGCGTTCCTTCGAACGAGCTGGACCAAGAACTCCCGTTGACACGGCCCCTTGTTTGGTATAAAAATCGCCCGAGCATGATCCTGCACGATCTGCAAGAACTTGCAATCCTCTCGGCTTGAGGGAGCGAGAGGAGGAGCATGGATACGAAGCCAGACGCGTCAGAGACTCTGGAAGCGCCAGACGGTGGCGGGTCCACCACGACAGCAGCTGAAGCTAACCATGACGAGAATCCACGGCGAGACGCTCACACGGCGCGAGCTCGCGCGCCGCGTCGGTCGTTTTGACCAGGTCGCTGGCGTGCGGCTCGTCACCTTCGGGGACGGAAACGAGCGCGGAGTTCGGGTGCTTGAGTTTCGAACCGGCAGCGGATACGAGTTCGACGTCCTTGTCGACCGCGCCCTAGACGTTGGCCGCTGCGAGTTCCGGGGACGCCCGCTGGCGTGGCTGTCGGCGACGGGAGTCGTTGGTCCGTGGTATGCCGAGCCGATGGGTCTCGGCTGGTTTCGCAGTTGGGGCGGCGGCATGCTCGTCACCTGCGGCCTGGACCACGCCCTGCTCGGCGGGGTCGACGATGTCCAGCAATACCATCAGGACATCCGTCTGACCGAGGAGTATGGGCTCCATGGACGCATCGGGTTCCTACCCGCGCGGCTGACGGGATATGGAGAATGCTGGGAGGGTGAGGAGTGCATCCTCTGGGCTGAGGGAGTTGTTCGCCAGGCATCGGTCTTCGGCGAGACGCTGGAGCTGCGGCGGCGGATAGAGGCGCGCGTCGGCGAGAGCCGCTTCGCCGTTCACGACGAGGTCGTCAACGTCGGCTTCGACCCGACGACGCACATGTACCTCTACCACGTCAACGTCGGCTGGCCGGTGGTAGATAGCGGCGCCGAATATCTCATCCCCGCCGCCGTCGGCGCGCCAATCGCTTCGTACTCGACTGTCGACTACAGGCAGATGACCGCGCCGACGGCCGGGTTTCGGGAGGAGTGCTACGAACACTCCGTGGTGGCCGAGCCGGACGAGAGCGTCCCAGTGGCGGTGGTCAACCGCGTCCTGGGCCTCGGCGCTTATCAGATCTACCGTCGGGATCAGTTTCCGTTTCACACGATGTGGCGGATGCTCGGCGAGGGCACATACGCCGTCGCGATGGAGCCCACCACCAATCGCGCCGCGGGACGCTTCGACGCCCGCCAACGAGGTGAGCTTGGGTTTCTGGAGCCGGGCGAGACGCGGCGGTACGACCTCGAGGTCGGCGCCCTGGACGGCGCCGCTGAGATCGAGGTCTTTGCGGCGCGGGTGGAGGCGCTCCACCGTTCATCCCATCCGGTCGGGAGCGGCGTCGATGGCTGAGGTCTCAAGTGTGGTTGACGTGCTGCAGACGGCGCACGACCACGTGCGACGCGTCTACGGCGCAGCGATCGGAAGACACCGCGACGACGTGGTGACACCCGCGTTGATCCTCGACCTCCCGGCCGCGCGGCGAAACATCACCAAGATGGCGGATCGGCTGGGCACGATGCCTGCCGAGCTCCGGCCGCACATTAAGGTCCACAAAAGTCCGCAGCTTGCGCGGCTGCAGATTGACGCCGGAGCCGTCGGCCTTTCGACCGCGACTGTCTGGGAGGCGATCGCGATGGTCCACTCCGGCTTCGACAGCGTGTTCGTGGTCAACACGATCGCCGGCCATGAGAAGATCGCGGCGCTGGCGACGTTGGCGCGCGACGCCGATGTGATGATTGCGGTGGACAACACCCATAACGCTTCCGAGCTTGCCGCCGCTGCCAGGACCGCCGCTAGCACGCTCGGCGTCTTGGTCGAGGTCGACACCGGGATGGACCGAGCCGGGGTCGACACCGTGGAGCAGGCGGTGGCACTCGCCCGGCGGATTTCGGAGCTCGACGGGCTGGTGCTTGTGGGTGTTACCGGTTATGAGGGGCACTGTTCGCTGACTCCGGAGCGTGGGCTTCGGCATACGCGTGAGCAGGCGGCGATGAAGTTCCTCGTCGAGGCCGCTGGCGCGATCCGCGCCACCGGTTTGCCCTGCCCGATCGTTTCGGCCGGGGGTACCGCGACCTGGGACTGGACCGCGTCATACCCGGGGGTCACCGAGATCCAGGCAGGGTCATACGCAGTGATGGACCACTTCCACGGAGCCATGGTCGACGACTTCGAGTATGCGCTGACGGTGCTCGCCACGGTGATCAGCCGCCGGCCGGACCGCGTGATCGTCGACGCCGGCAACAAGTCGATGGGAGCCCCCGCCCTGGCGACGATCAGGGGACACGACCTGTCGGTATTGAGGTTTGACGAGGAACAGGGGATCTTTATCGCCACATCTGATGCTGATCTTGCGGTCGGGGCCGTTGTGGAACTGGTCCCTGGCTACACGCCGGCCACCGTCAACTGGTACGACGCCTACCACGTCGTCGAGGACGAAAGGGTGGTTGATATCTGGCCTGTAATCGCGAGAGGTCCGGGCCACGGGGGGTTGCTGCGATGAGCGGATCGCCAGCCAGGTTTGTCGGCACGGGCGTGGTGGTCACCGGGGCGGCCCAAGGCGTCGGCTTGGCGGTCGCCGAGGCGTTTGCCGCTGAGGGCGCCGGCGTCGTCCTGTTGGACATCGACAGCGACGCCCTTCACGCCGCCACCAGCAAGATCCGGGCGATCACCGATCGAGTGGAAGCGGTGGTCGGGGATGTCAGCCGCCGCGACGACGTGAAACGCGCGGTCGACCTCACGGTCGAGTGTTTCGGCCACCTGGATATCGCCGCACAAGTCGCCGGGATCGCAGACTTCGTACCGTTGCTCGAGTTCACCGATGAGGCCTGGAATCGGATCCTGGACGTCAACCTCAAGGGCACCTGGTATCTCGTCCAGGAGGCCGCTCGGGCAATGGTAGGGCAGGGGACCGGGGGCGCCATCGCTATCACCGCGTCCACGAACGCGTTCCAGCCCGAAGCGGGGGGTCTCGCGTACAACGCCTCGAAATCTGGGCAGGTCGCGGTGATGCGCACTGCGGCGATCGAGCTCGCCCGCCATGGCATCCGCGTAAACGCGATTGCCCCCGGGATCATCAACACGCGTCTGTCGGCGTTCGTGATCAACGATCCGGCGCAGTCGAAGGTGTTTCTAGACCGGATCCCGATGCGTCGCTTCGCGGAACCCGACGAGATGGCAAGGCCGATCCTCTGGATGTGCTCGAACGACGCCTCGTATCTCTCGGGCGAGCTGATCGTCGTCGACGGGGCAATGAGTGTCGGGCTGCCGGACCCGAGCGAAACAGACGCGACACCGCCAGGCGCGATCCGCTGAGCAAACGGAAGGAAACCACGATGACCGCCACCGTCCCGCGCAGCCCAAACCTCTCGCTAGCCGACTTCGAAGCATTGTTCGAGTCGGTCAAGAACTGGGACCGGTGGGGCGCTGACGACGTGCGCGGCACCCTGAACTACATCACGCCGGAGCACGTGAGGCGTGCAGTCTCGCTTGTGCGCTCAGGCCGATCGGTGTCGATGGCGATCCCGATCAACACCGTCGCCGGTCCGGACAACCCGAGCCCTGCAATCCACCACATGACACAGCTCCACGATTGGGACATTCGCTCGGGCAAGGTTCGCTTCGCGACGGACTTCCTGGGCATCAACTTCCACGGGGACTGCCACACCCACATCGACGCTCTCTGCCACCTTGCCTACGCCGATCAGCTGTACGGCGGTCGACCCGCGTCCTCCGTCACGAGCCACGGTGCCGAGACCATGGCCATCGATGACTACGCCGACGGCATCACGGGTCGTGGCGTCCTGTTGGATATCCCCCGCCTGCGCGGGGTGCCGTATCTCGAGCCGGGTGAGGCAGTCACGCGGGACGAAATCGAGGAGGCCGAGCGGGTACAGGGCGTGCGCCTTGAGGAGGGCGACATCTTTGTCTTTCGGACAGGCCACCACCGGCGCCGGCTCGAGTGTGGTGCTTGGGACAACGGTTACGGCGGCGAGGGCAAGGCTGGGCTGCACGTGGACACGATCCCCTGGATGCATGAACGGAAGGTCGCGATGTTCATGCCGGACGGGGATGGCGAGACGGTGCCCAGCACCGTGGATGAGATCCTCTATCCGATCCACCCGCTTCAAATCGTGGCGATGGGGATGGCCGTATCGGACAGCCTCAACCTTGAGGAGATCGCCGCCGCTTGCGAGGAAGAACGGCGGTGGGAGTTCATGGTTGTCGCGGCGCCGCTACGGCTGCCGCGCGGCACTGGTTCGCCGTTCAACCCGATCGCGATCCTCTGACGGATTTTGCCGTTCAACATCGACAGGAGGTGAGAAATGCAGGTACCGAGTGAGCATCACAAGCCAGCTGCGAGCACGCCGCCGCCGGCGCCGTTGCCGATCAGCCAAATCGCGATCGTCGTTAGGGACATCGACGAGGCGCTCGAGCGCTATCACCGCGCTTTAGGGTGGGGCCCCTGGAACGTCTACGAGCATAAGCCTCCGGCGCTCCACGACACCTACCTGCACGGCCGGCCAACACAATTCACGATGATCGGCGCGGAAACCCACGTCGGCCCCATCGTCGTCGAGCTGCTGGCACCCGCGGACGGACCGAGCATCTACAAGGAGTGGCTTGAGTCCCACGGGGAAGGCCTGCATCACATCGCGGTGATGCGACCGGATGCGGTCGCATCCGAGGCGACCATGCGTCGGTTCGAGGAGATCGGTGCGGGAGTTCTGATGGAGGGCAGGATCGGCGAAACGATCCACTTCTATTACCTCGATACGGAGCCCCTGCTAAAGGTCATCTTCGAATCGGGCACTGGGCACGCCGTGGATCTCGTCCCAAGTCGCATATATCCCCCAATCGACGCGGACGCGACACGTTGAAAATCCTCGCGGTAGGCGACAGCTACATGCGTCCGCGGTACTTCGCTGAGGCGTTTGCCGAGCTCGAGGCCACGCACGAGATCGAGACCATGCAGATCGATGTCGCACGCCCGTTCACGCCCTCGACGCCATCCGAGCGGAAGCTGCGGGAATATCAAGGCGCTCCGGCGGAGCTCGTGGAGCGAATGCCGGGCGTGGAAGTGCTCGTCGTCCAGGGCGCGCCGATCACCGACGAGGTGCTCGACGCGTCGAAGCAGCTGCGGCTCGTCTGCTGCGCGCGCGGCGGACCCGTCAACGTAGATGTCGGTGCGGTGACCGCGCGTGGGCTGCCGCTCGTCAACACGCCGGGCAAGAACGCCGAGGCCGTCGCTGACTTGACACTCGCGTTCATCGTGATGCTCGCGCGCGGCCTGCCGAAGGCGCAACGCTTCCTCGAGCATGGCAACCAGTTACGCGACAACTGGGAGGGCGCCAGGTTCATTGGCAACGACCTACGCCGGCACGTGCTCGGAATCGTGGGCTATGGGCAGGTTGGCCGGCGCGTGGCACAGCGTGCAGTCGCGTTTGGCATGAGCGTGCTCGCATACGACCCATTCGTCGACATCGCCGATGTCGAGCGGGTCGAGACGCTCGACGATCTTCTCGTCTGCAGCGACTTCGTCTCACTGCACGCACGCGCCACGCCACAGAATGAGAACCTGATCGACACAGCCGCGCTCGCAAAGATGAAGCCGGGCGCGTTCCTCGTCAACACCGCGCGCGAGACGCTCGTCGACGAGGACGCGCTTGACGCGGCACTCGCCCGCGGACGACTCGGCGGTGCGGCGCTCGACACCGTGCGCACGACCGTGGAACACACACGTCACAATCTGCTTCGCCACGAGAACGTGGTCATCACCCCGCACATCGGCGGCGCCACGCATGAGACCCTGCTTCAGGGTGCGGAGATGATCGCGGCCGAGATCGTCCGTTTCGCCGCGGGCGAGCCACTCGTCAATGTCCTCAACCGGACGGTCGCGGCTGCGTGAGCGACGAGCTGCTGCTTGCAATCGACGCCGGGACTGGTAGCTGCCGCGCGATCCTGTTCGCCGCTAACGGCGTGCAGGTGGCGATCGGACAGCGTGCGTACTCGCATCCTGAGCTCCCCGGCGTGCCGGGGTCGCAGGTGTTCGACACCGACGCCAACTGGCGGGCGATCTGCGATTGCGTCCGCGAAGCGCTCGCCGTGGCGGACGCCTCGCCGCACGCGATCAAGGCTGTCAGCGCGACGAGCATGCGGGAGGGCATGGTGCTCTACGACGTGCGCGGGCGCGAAATCTGGGCATGCCCTAACGTCGACTCACGCGCTGGCGAAGAGGCGAGTGAGCTCGTCCGCTCGGGTGCCGCGCAGGAGATATACGACCGTGCGGGCGACTGGGTCTCGATCACGGCGCCGGCGCGGTTGCTGTGGATCGCCCGGCACGAGCCCGATGTGTTCGCGGGGATCGCGCACCTGGGGATGCTCGGCGACTGGATCCTGACCAAGCTGTCGGGTGAGTTCGCGACCGACCCTTCTCTGGGCTCAAGCTCGGGGATGTTCGAGCTCGCTGAGCGCGACTGGTCTGACCGCGTGCTCGAGATCTGCTGCTTAGATCGCTCCGTGGTCCCGCCCGTCGTGGACCCCGGCACGGTCGTCGGCGCTGTCACCGCCCGGGCCGCCGCCGAGACCGGTCTGCAGGCGGGGACGCCGGTCGTCGCCGGGGGTGCCGATACGCAGCTAGCGCTGCTCGGCATCGGCGTCAGCGAGCCGGGACGGTTCACGGTCGTTGGCGGTAGCTTCTGGCAGCACACGGTGGTGCTCGACGAGCCCCTGATCGACCCGAACACGCGCCTGCGAACGCTTTGTCACACGGTCGCTGGCCGCTGGATGATGGAGGGGCTCGGGTTCTACTCCGGCCTCGTGATGCGTTGGTTCCGCGACGCGTTCTGCGAGATCGAGCGCGCCCAGGCCCAGAGCGAGGGTGTCGATGCATACGCGGTACTCGAGCGCAAAGCCGCTGAGCTGCCGCCCGGATCCAACGGTGTGTTCGGGATCTTCTCCAACCTGATGCAGGCCAACCGCTGGGTGCACGCGTCGCCTGGTTTCGTCGGCTTCGACGTCGGCAATCCCGCGTCCGCGGGTCGCATGGAGTGCTTTCGTTCGATCGAGGAGAGCGCAGCGTACGTCTCGCGCGGCCACGTGCGGATCATCGAGGAGGTTGCGGGAATCGACGTCCGCGACGCTGTGCTGACCGGCGGAGCCGCGAAGGGCACGCTGTGGCCGCAGATCCTCGCCGACACGCTTGCGCTGCCCGTGCGGATCCCGGTGGTGAAGGAGTCGACGGCGTTCGGCGCGGCGTGTTACGCCGGCGTCGGCGCAGGTCTCTACGCCGACGCCGCCGCGACCGCCGCGGAAATGGTGCGCTTCGAGCGGGCGTTCGAGCCCGATCCAGCCGCGGTAGCAGCCTACGACGAGCTCTATCAGCGCTGGGGCGAGCTGTACCGGCGCTCACTCGAGCTATCCGAAGCCGGCCTCGTACGCCCGTTGTGGCGCGCAGCCGGAACATGACCGAACAAGGAGCGACATGCCAGAGTCCGACACGAGAGACGACAAGAATTTCTATGAGGGGACCCCGGCCCTCGACCAGGGCTTCTTCCTGAAAGGCTCGGGGGCCTACGACTGGGGGATGAAGAACCGCCTGGCGCGGATCTTCCGCCCGGACTCCGGGCGGACGGTCATGCTCGCTATCGACCACGGCTACTTTCAGGGACCGACCACCGGGCTCGAGCGCGTCGATCTGAGCATCGTCCCAATCGCGCACCATGCGGATGCGCTGATGCTCACGCGAGGGATTCTGCGCTCGACGATCCCGGCAACCCACCGTGGCGGCATCGTCATGCGCGCGAGCGGCGGTCCGAGCATCCTCAAAGATCTCTCCAACGAGCGGATCGCGGTAGACATCGAGGATGCTGTGCGGATGGGCGTGCACGCGCTCGCCGTGCAGGTGTTCGTCGGCGGCGAGCACGAGACGCAATCGGTCCGCAACATGACCGAGCTGATCGATGCCGGCTATCGGTACGGCATCCCGGTGCTGGGCGTCACTGCCGTCGGCACGGAGCTCACGCGCGACGCGCGCTACCTCGGGCTGGCGACGCGCATGTGCGCGGAGCTCGGCGCGCAGTTCACGAAGACCTACTACTGCGATCAGGGGTTCGAGAAGGTCACCGCGGGTTGCCCCATCCCGATCGTGATGGCAGGCGGCAAGAAGCTGCCCGAGTTCGACGCCCTCGAGATGGCGTACCGCGCAATCCAGGAGGGCGCCGCCGGTGTCGACATGGGTCGCAACATCTTCCAGAGCGATGCACCTGCAGCGATGATCCAAGCGGTCGCGAAGGTCGTGCACGACGACGCGCGCCCGCGGGAGGCTTACGAGGTCTTCCAGGAGTTGGCCCACTCGCGGGAGCCGGCACACGCGTGATGCAGACGAGCGCGCGAGAGCTGATCACCCTAGGCCCGAGCATTTCCGTCGGAGTGCACACGGCGGATCCGCTTCGCCTCGGAGAGGAGCTCGAGGCCCTAGATGCCGCCGGGATCAGACTCGTGCATGTCGACGTGATGGACGGCGTGTTTTGCCCGCAAACCACCGGCGGCCCGTCACTCGTCCGGGCGATTCCCGAGAGATTCGTCACGGACGTCCACCTGATGGTCGACGAGCCACTCGACAAGGTCCACGCCTACGTCGAGGCCGGAGCCGGGATCATCACCATCCACCAGGAGTCGACGCGCCACGTCCACCGCGTGCTTCAGAGCCTGACTGGGGCTGGCGCGCTCCGTGGCATCGCGGTAACTCCTGGGACCCCGATCTCCGCGGTCGAGCCACTGCTGGACGAACTCGAGCTCGTGCTAGTCCTCGCTATCAACCCAGGCTGGAGCGGACAGTCGTTCATCCCGTCCACCGAGCGCCGCCTCGCACAGGCACGCGCGCTCATCGCGAAGCGAGAGATCGTGCTCGCCGTCGACGGCGCGATCACCAAGGCCAACGTCGCCCACGTCGCAGCGCTCGGCGTAGACTTGATCGTCACCGGGACGGCGGTCTACGACGGCGTTGCCCCGGCCGAGAACGCACGATTCATGCTCGAAGCGGTCAAGCGCGAGCGAGAGACGGTGGATTCCGCTTCGATGGTTTTCGCCAAGGAGCCAGGTCCGGATAGACCGACGTGAGCCACTGTATCGAGGAGCGCTGCGACCGTTTCGGGGTCGAGCCGATCTTGCCGAACCGGCGCCTACTACCAGCGCGCGAGTGGGAGCGCTCCGGGCGGGTCCGGCGCCGAAGGTCGGGACCCGGCCGCCCGCAATCTCGACACCTTCTTGTCACGCCAGAGCCTTTTCCTGTTGCGCCGACCTTCTAGCCCCACCGCGCGGCACGCGTGTCTGTGAGTTTGGCGGCCCGCTGTCCACGGCGCCGTCCGTCGACCCGACAGCCTCAACGGCGCCCCCCGTCAGGGCTGCTTGCCGGCCACGTACGGCCACGGAGATCCTCTGCTCGGCCCTGTCGATGTACTTCTCGCTGATGTCGTAGCCCAGGCACCGACGTCCGAGTTCGACCGCGGCGACCGCGGTCGTTCCCGAACCCACGAAGGGATCAAGCACGAGATCGCCTGTGCTGCTAGTCAACGCGATGCATCGCCCGGCAAGCGCAAGGGGAAACTCTGCGCCGTGCCCGTTTTTGCCGGTCGAGGTCGGCAAGCACCAGACGTCGGTGATCTTCTCAGCCGACTCGTAGAGCATATTCGGACCGCCGAGCTCTGGAGACAAGGTCTGCCAGGCGGCCTTATCGAAGAACGGCGTGCGCTCGATCGATAGGTGCAACAGGTACTCGGCTTGGCGCGAGACGCGGCTCTTGGCAGGCTCGGGCGTCGAGGTGTGCTTACGCCACGTGATGAAGCTCTTGAGCTTGTACCCCACGCGCGATGCGCGCTCAGCGATGCGGGGAGGGATCGAGCTGAGCTCGGTGTCGTCGAGGTACATATGCCCAGCGCTATGCCGGCAGGCGCCGTGCTCGGTCCAGCCTTTGCGGCTGCCCGGAATTTCGCTCATGGCGTCCAGTCGCTCGCGGGCGTTGCCACGAATCGGCGTCCGGGTGTTGTAGGTGTCCATGATGTTCCACCACACGGAGCCCTTCGCCGCTATCGCTGGCTTCATCAGCACCAGCAACTCGATCGTGTGCCGGATGAACCCCTCCGGGGTCTGCTCGAAGCCGTACGGACAGCTCTCGCCGTCAGCCCACCGGACATTGCGTTCGTTGTCGTATACCCGCATGCCCCAGTAGGGCGACGACGTCACGACGCACTGCACCGACCCGGCATCGAGTCGCGGCAGTAGGTCACGCGCATTGCCGACCACGAGCCCGACGTCGTCGATCTGCCTCGACGAGCGGCGCAGCCCCGGAATCTCGCTGGACGGTCTCGCCGCGTCCTCAAGCAGGTACTTTGGGATGCGGCTCCGTGGGATGAAGGTCTCTTGGAAGCCGTCGACGTCGAGCAGCGTCAGGACATCGGCAAGGCTACAGGTCTTGCGCCGCGTGCCCGGTCGGTCAAGGGCGCGCGCCATAAACGCCCGGCTCATCCCGACCACGGCTGAGACGAGCTCGGCATCGAACTCGCTATGCATCTCCTTCTTCGTGTAGTCCCGCCTGAGCCTCTCGACCGGGGACCTGGGTGTGATGTCGTCGATCACGACGACGACGACGCGGGGCGATTCATCGGCGCAACGATACAAGCGCAATCGGCGACGCCGGCGCGACGGGTCGAGGGCGAGGCAAGCGCCAGTCAGCGCCTCCCCTAGGGCTCGTCGTCAGCCCATTGGGGATCCGAACGTGCCCACGAGCCACTCGCGGATCTGCCCCCACTCGGGGTCGACCTTGAGCTTCGACGCGAGGCGGTCCTGCTGCATTGCGGCGATCCCGGAGATCAGATCCTCGGCGCGTGCGAACACCGCCTTGCGTCCAGCGCTGTGCGCGCTACGCGCCCGCTCGAAGGGCACATAGTCGCGAAGGACGTCAATCTTGTAGTTGGATAGCCCGCCAGCCTCGACCAGCGAGCGAAGCATCACCTTGTTGTCGGCGGTCACCTGGATCTTCGCCTCTCCGCCCTCGCGGAAACGGAGCTTGTTGACATCGAACACCGGCGAGTACTCGGCAGGGATCGATCGCCTCCACGCCTCGGTCAGGGCCAGGTCTGAAGCGGTCTCATCCCATGTGCGGCGCGTCACGCCGGCGACCCGCTCGTGGACTTCTTGCACGGCGTCCGGACTTAGGCGACCTAGATTGCTATGCACGGCGACCAGAACGCGGTTCAGCGGATTGTCGCGACGGCGTGCCGCCGTGCGCTCGCGCTCCGACCCGTACTTGACATACTCGACGTCCAGCTCGAGGACGGCGGCTGCCCGAAGTCGCGCCCGACCGTCCACGACGACGTCGTCGTCATACCTGACGATTGGGAACTGCTTCAGGAATCCATGCTCCCGCATCGAGGCGAGCAGCCCCTGAAACGTCGATCCATGCGGATCATCCGCGGCGCTGGGGAGGAACCTGCGGACGTCGAATCCGGCTGCGCGGAGCCGCGCGTTGTCGACATCGAGTCTCTCGCGCGCGATCTCGAGGCCGGCTGAGTATTCGCGGATCTCTCCGTCGGGGTACCGGACGAGCGGCCGCTTGCCAGTCAACGCCAAGAGCTTCCGCCCGTTGTCGGCATTGACGGAGATCAGCCCTGCCGCGGCGCAAGCCCTCACCTTCTCCTCGACGTAGGACCTCTCGCCGACTAGGTGCAGCTCCCGCGGCACCAGGACTCGCAAGCGACCGATGACGCGCTCGAAGAGCTCGTCATCGGTGATCGCTCGCGAACCGTTCGCGCCCGAGTCTTCGTGCAACACGTCGAAGATCGCCACTCGCGACACGTTGTCCGGCGGGAGATCCGCCGGCCTCTCGAATTCGAACGTGTCCATTGTCACCGCACCTCCGCGAGTTCGAGCGATCGCGCCGGCTCATTGGCGTCCTCGCCATCCTTGGGGAGCGCCCACTCAACGCTCGCCCTCGCAAGTGCCCCATCCAACCGCTCTCGCAGGAGACTCATCCGGACGAACGTGTCGCCCTGCTTGTCCGGCGCGACATCCAACAGGTCTGAGACCTCGAACCGCAGCAGTCCGCCGATGTAGAGTGCCGATCTCGCACTCTTCCGTCGCGCGCTCTTGAATCCCGCTGTGATCGCCTTCACCTCGTCGGACCAGAGCTCGCGTGCTCGAGCGACGACTGCGAGGGCGTCTGCCTCGGACGAGGCGGCGTTGGCCTCAGCGATGATTGCCTTGAGCTGCGCCGACGGCACTCTCGCGTCAATGGCTAGCGCCGTGACCTCGAGGAATACAGCCCTGAGCTTGGCCACATGCAGGGCCGCCCGGACGCTATCCGACAGGCTCCCGAACCGGCCCGGCATGACGCCGTCCCGGGCCGCGCGCATCTCGAAGTGCTTCGCGGCCACCCATCGTGCGAGTGTCGAGGCCTTGACGCCCGTCATGCGCGAGTAGGCCCTGGTGTCGAGCACCTGCCCCTCCTCGACCGCGCTCGTGACGAACGCGTGGATCTCGTCATCCGTCATCGAGAGCCCGTGCGACTGGTTGAGCTCGACAGAGAGCGATCGCGCCTGGAGCGCCGACAGATCGGAACACACATACGCCGCGACGGTCTCCCTGTTGTTGCGCTGAGCCGCCATCCAGCGCGTGTTGCCGTCGACCAGCTCCCGCCGATCGTTGACTACGATCGCCGGGAATACCGCGCCGCCCTTCATTTGCTCCGCGTAACGGTCAACCATCGCCTTCGGCGCGCGGTGCTCAATCAAGCGAACCTGGTTGCCCTCCACGTCCCGGATCTCGTCAATGCGAAGGTTCGGCTCGAACACGAAGCTCACGTGACGAGCCGCCAGCTTGCTCTCGATCTGCGAAGACGCCGACGGGTGCATCGAGCGCCCGATGTCGTTGTGTGACATGAGTGCCACCTAGCCCGCGACGCCCACAGGGGCGCCCGTCGCGTTGTCAACGCTCCACGCATCGCCGGCCTCCTCCGCCGGAGCCGTCAGGTCCCATTCACGCTCAGCCCGGGCAACGACCTGATCAAGGCGGTCGCGAACCAGCCTCATGCGCTGGAACGTGTCGAACTGCTTCTCCGGCGCGACATCAAGCAGATCCTCCACCTCAAACCGGGCCAGCCCGCCAATGTGCTGCGCCGAACCCTTCGAGCGCCGGTTGTCGCGCGGGCTGAACCCCGATGCGACGGCACGGATCTCGTCAGCGTGGACATCCCGCTCGGCCTCAACAACGGCCAGCGCCTCGGCCTCCGAGGACGCCGCGTTGGCCTGAGCCACGAGCTTCTTCACCTGCGCGGCCGGCAGACGCGCCTCAGCCGCCAGCTGCGTCAGGGAACAGAAGACCGCCGCCAGTCGCGTCGCGTGGAGCGCCGCACGCGTGCTCGGAGGGAGAGCGTTGACATGACGCTCGTCGACCCCCTCCCGCTCGGCGCGCGCCTTGAACTGCGTCTCGGCGACCCAACGCGCGATCTTCGTGTCGCGGACGCCCGTCATCCGCGAAAGTGTCCGAAGGTCCGCGTGCTGGCCCTCCAGAACCGCGCCATCGACGAACCTGCGGATCTCCTCCTCGGTCATAGCCAGACCGTTTGACTGGTTGAGCTCAACCGAGAGCGAACGCGCCTCAAGCGGCGTGAGCCCGTGGCAAATGTAAGCCGGGACGGTCTCCTCTCCGTTCTTGATGCACGCCTCGAGCCGGGTATTGCCGTCGATGCGCTCCAGCCGATCGTTCAGGACGATCGCCGGAAACGTCGCGCCGTGCTTCATCGCCACGGCGTACTTGGCTACCTGGTCCTTCGGGGCGCGATGCTCCGTGAGACGGACCTGGTTGCCCTCGGCGTCCCGGATCTCGGAGATCTGGACATTGGGCTCGAAGTCGAAGTCAATGCTACGCGCCTTGAGCATCTGCTCGACCTGCTGGGAGACGGCTGGATGCGCCGTTCGGGAGTTACGAGGAGCCATCTGGGCGCCTCCTTTCTGTAGAAGTCGCAAAACCCTAGCAGATTGCGAACCCAGCATGCAACCGCCTATCTCAACCGATGCCCGCGAAATGCGAGACTAGGTGCGGAATCGCGGCCAGTCGATTCTGGATGATGCTCCATCCTGCGCGACAATACATGTACCCAACTGTGCAAGCGTCAGACATATAGCTGCGCCCTAGCGCAAGCGGCAAAATCGTCTGCTGACGTATTTTGCTAGGAATCTCCAGTATCTGTGCATTTTCCGGTCCGAGCCGAGGCTGAGAGCAATGCGTCGCTCATCTCCGCCGCCGCGGTCGGCCTCGCAGGCTCAGGATCACGACCCTCGGTGGCAGCCCCGCTCGACGCCACACCTTCTACGCGGACGCATTCGCGGCAGTGATTGATTACCGCGAGTTGGCCTACGCGGTCCGTCACCGTCGCCACGACGACCCGGCCAACGAGCGCATCCACATCAGCGAGGCGAGCGCGCCGTGCGGGGCTGATGTCGCCCGCTTCGATGCTCTAATGCGCTTTGTCCAACGGCGCCACGGGCCTGGCACGCGCCGCGCGGACCCATCTCAGAGGGTGGCGCACACCCGAGACGACCGCCCGAAAGGCCCATCGACGCTGGACGCTCGTGCGCGGTTCCAAGTAACCGGCTAGTAACCGGCGGCCCTCAGAACGAGCGGCTTGGTGCGGATCCATGCGGATCGTACGTCCACGCGCTCGGGCGGCAAAACCACCCAGTGCTGAGCAGGAAAACTAGGCTGTTTGCTCGCTGTTCGTGGGACGGGGGACCCAGGAGTCGAACCTGACGCTGCGGTTTTGGAGACCGCCTTTGCTGAATGGAAGCGCGAGTGGTGCGACGAACACACGAGCTACGCCGGCGGCGACAAGCTCTCGTCGGGAACTCGGTCCGTTCAGCTTTCTGGAGGGTGATAGCCCTTGTCGCGTTTGTGAAGCTTCCCGTCCTTCTCGAGTTGCGGGAGGACACGATAGAGGTAGTTCGGCTTGATGTTCATGCGCTTCGCCAGCTCCGCGATCGTGACGCCGGGCTGCTTGTGCACATGCGCCAGCACTTCTTGCGCCCGACCGCCAGTCCCGCGAGGACGCCCCCGAGCCCTGCCCGTACCACTGGCCTTGACGGCTCGCGAACGCTTTGCTGCGCTCCCCGCCGTCGCCGAAGCTCGCTTTCCCACCCCCTCGAGCGCATCGAGCGCCTTACGGACCTGTGCGTGCTCGGTGATCAACGGTTCGAGCTCGCGCAGTCTCTTCTCCAAGCTGCTGCGGATCTCGTTCAACACATCAGCCATGGAGGCCTCCCAGTCGCGGTCGTGCCACACGATATTCGGCTCCCCGGATCGTTCCCCGGCACGTCAGGGGCGTGCACGCGGGCCGGTTAGGCGGTGGGTCCCTCCGCGTTGCTGATGCCGTTCTCGCGGGTGACCTTTATGTGGAGGGAGCAGTGCTCGATGACGTCGTCGGTGTGGGATATCACGAAGATTTGCTGGAACTCGGTTTGAGCGAGCTCACCGAGCTGCTCCATGAGCAAACGTCGACGGTCGATGTCTTGGCTTCCGAAGACCTCATCGAGGATCACGAAGCCGTGCTCGACACCGCGCTGGCGTGCGAGCGTCCGCGAAAGGGCGAGCCGCAGGCACAGCGCGGCGAGATCCTGCTCGCCGCCGGAGAAGCGCTTGATCGAGTGGAATTCGCCGCCGTCCGCGATTTCCAACAGGTAGCTCTCGGTGAGACGGATGATTGGGTACGTCGCGCCGGTGACCTGCTTGAGCATGTTTGACGCCTCCTTCTCAAGCGAGGGACGAGCCCTCTTTGACGCGTGCTCGCGGTAGTCCGACAGCGCTTTAGCGACCGCGCTGCGCAGCTCCAGCTCGCGACGCTCGCGGTCGATGCGCTTAAGGATCTTGCGCCCGTCCGCTAAGCGCGTCCGCGCAGCGTTAACTGCCTGGGACTCAATGGAAACCTGCTGTTTGGCGCTGTCGAGTGCGCGGCGTGCATGATCGAGTTCGTCGGTGAGGCGGTCGCGTTCCGCGGTGGCGCTTTCGCGTGCGTTCTCCTCGGGAGCGAGCTCGGCGGCGCGTTCTCGGAGCTGTCGGACCTTTTCGATCATCTCCTCGACGAGCGGCGCTTGTGTTGTGATGCGCCCTTCGATCAACTGGAGCGCACTGGCGTTCTCGCGGAGTGCGGCGCATCGCCGCACGGCCTCCTGTGTCCGGTTGAGGTCGGCTTGGAGCTCTTTGTGCGCCGCTGGGTCGTAGCCGTTGCTGGCGGTCTGGCGCAGCTGCTCAGCGTAGGTCGCGGTTTGTTGCTGGGCTTTGGTCTTCTGTTCGTGCGCCGCGGCGCGCTTGAGCGCGACCGCAGCGGCCTGCTCGGCTGCGGCCCGTAACAGTGGGATCTGCTTGCCGAGTTTGCGGTAGATCACGTCGAGCTCGTGCTCGCGATGCGCGGTGTCTCGGGCCTCGGACGCGGCCTCCGCGGCGCTGGCTTCCAGTGTGTTTCGGTCGCCCGTCTCGCCGAATGCTTCTCGCTGCGCTCGTAGTTGGCTGGCTCGCTCGGCGGCCGCCTGGTGTTGTTCGGCGGTGGCGATGAGCCCGTCCGCCTCGATGGCGAGCGACGCTAGGCGAGTTCTGTGCTCGCTGATGCTGGCATCGAACTCGGCGATCAGATCGGCGAGCGAGCCGTCCAGTGGCCGGTGGCAGGTCGGGCAGGTGCCGGTGTCGCCCTCGTCGACCCCCGTCAGGGCATCGCGGTGCTTGATGTCGTGAGCGAGTTGAGCTTCGACTTCGGCCTTCGCCCCGCGCAGTTCTTGCTGTCGCTGGCGCGCGCGCCCAATCTCGACGTCGGCGTGCACGAGTGCGGAGAGCTCGCGATCGGTCGTCTCCGCCTTCTTGGCACGGTCGAGCAGCTGGTTGGCCTTGCGTGACTGTTCATCGGCACGCTGGCGTGCTTCGCTGGCGTGGCGCAACTGTTCGCCGAGCTCGTTGAGTTTCTGCTGCGCGGCGCTGAGCGTGGCCCCGGGGTCTGGTCCCTCGGGAAGGTCGCCGAGGTCGTTGAGCGCGTCGGTCGCCATCGCGAGCTGCTCGAGTGCCAGTCGCTCCTGGGCGCGAAGCCGCTCGACCTGCTCGTGGTTGCGCCGACGCAGGTCCATCTCGCGCTCGAGTGCGCTGATTTCGTCGGCGCGGGCGGCGACCGGCTCAAGGTCGACCAGCTCGACATGGGCGTCCTGGGCGGCGTCCAGACGCTGGCGCAGTCCGTCAAGCATGGTCTGTTCTCGCACGAGTTCGCCGGCTGCGTGCTCGGCTGAGAGCCGGCGTGAGCCGTGCTCGGAGATCTGCACGGTTAGGGCGTCGATTCGGCTCGTGGCCTCCTTGAGCGCTCCATCGAGTCGGGAGACTTCGGTCTCGAGGTGCGTGATCGCTGGGGCCGCTTCCTGGGCCTCTCGCTCACAGCGCCCGACCTCGGCGCGCAAGACGTCGACGTCTGGCGCGTCCTCGCGGAGCCCCGCGACGAGTGCTTTCTGCTCGCGCGCGTCGCTTGCGGCGAGGTCGGCAGCGACGCGTAAGTGCTCGATGCCCAGGAGCCGCTCCAGCTGATCGCGTCGCTCGCCGAGCTTCTTCGAGGATGAGAGCGCCTGGACCTCCTTTTGGCGGGCGTAGAACGTCCCACCGAACATGTCCTGCGTCAACCCGAGCTGCACGGCGACCTCGTGGCTGGTGCCCGTCAACCCTCGGGCGAGCTCCTCCCCCGACGCGACATCTACGAGCCAAGCGTCGTCGTGGTCGACCCGAACGACTCGGAGTGTGCGGCCAGCGACCTCGAACTCGAGCTCGACGCGGCACTCCTCGCCGTCGGCGCTCTGGCGCAGCACCCGCTGAGCGCCCGGGCCGGGTTTGCCGCCGAACAGTGCCCATTCCACAGCGCTGAAGATCGAGCTCTTACCTGCTCCGTTTGGTCCTGTGACCGAAAACAGCCCGGCAGCATTCAGGTCAAGCTCGAACTCGGCGAAGGAGCGAAAGTTCTTGCCCTTGAGGTGAAGCAGCTTCACGCGCCGATCTCCTCCGCTGCCTTGGTCATGTAGCCCTCCGCGCGGGCGATGAAACCCGCAGGGTCGACGCCGACGGGGCAGCGCTGCGCGAGGAAGTCCCGTAGGTCCTGCGGGGCGGCTGGGTTAGCACCGGCTGAGGCTGCGTCCAGGAAGTGCGGGTCAAGTTCGAGGTGCAGGCAGTCCTTGAACGCGGCGTTGATGGTCCTTCGGTCGATTGCACCGAATACCTCGACGGTCACGTCTTGGATAGGCAGCCTGACGATCGCGCCTTCAAGGTCGTCCCGCTCAGCGGCGGCGACGATTGCGTCGGTCAGATTGGCGGTCTGAGAGGCGTCGATTTCTGGCAGACGGAGGTGCTTGCGACCCGCGAGCGCGTGCATCGTGATGAATGCCTCGTCGAGCGGATCGGCCGCTAGGTCTACCTCGACAATGCCTTTCCGGCGCGCGTCGTCGGCCCAACTGAGGCGTTCCAGCGATCCGGCGTAGATGGCGTTGATGCGCGGGCGGTCGAACTTGTGTAGGTGGCCGAGCGCGATGTAGTCGAAGCTGGCAACGGCTTCGAGCGTCTCGCCGGACAGCTCGACTGACGCTGCCTCCGCGGATCCGACGTGTCCCAGCCCGTCGAGGCCGACGTGCGTGACCAGGACGTTGAAGCTTGCGCTCGCGACCGGCTCTGCTTCGGTGATCCATTGCCGGAGCTGCTCGCGGTCGTTGCAGTGCGGGATTGCAGTGACTGTCAACGCACCGATCTCCACGAGTCGCGGGCTGGCGTGGACCGCGTGTACCCCGCCAAACCGCTCTAGCAGCGCAAAGACGTGCTCGGTGGCCGCTCCGCGCGGCGTGGAGTGGTTGCCGGCAACGATCACGATCGGGATCTGCGCGTCGCGCAGGCGAGCGACCTGATCGAGTGCGACGCCGAGCGCAGCTGCGGACGGGTGGTAGCCGTCGAACAGGTCGCCCGCGTGGATGACCGCGTCCGGCTGGAGCTCCAGGACTTTGTCGATCGCTGCGGCGAACGCGTTGTAGATGTCCTGCTCGCGCGCGTTGCGCCCGCGCGCGTCGGTGTAATGCATTTGGCGGGCGCCGAGGTGGGTGTCGGAGAGATGAACGATCTTCATGTCATGTATTTGGGGAGCAGCCCAAGCAGGCGTAGGCGAAGCCGGATCGCAGGCACCGAAACCTCGAAGCGCTCAGCGAGCGCCGGCAAGTTGAAGCCGATGCGGTGAGCTTGCTCGGTCACGAGGAATTCGGGCATGAGTAGTTCGCGGGCGAACGCGTCAGCCTCACGCTCACGCTGCTCGAGCTCGGGGAGATCCCCGTGGCCGCCGTCGCCGGGGAGCTCGGCAATGTCCTGCGGCCGGTCGACGAAAACACCGGCGGCATTGACGACGTGCATCCGGAAGTGCCCGATCTCGTGCGCGATCGTGAAGCGCTTGCGGCGTGGGCTGCGGCGAGCCTCTGCGCGGTCGACCCAGATGATCATCTCGTCGGTGTCCAGCATCCCGGATAGGTGGCCTTGATCGGTCGGAGCATTTGGCAGGGTGCGGATGTCGTCGTGCTCGTCGATGTAGAGGCCAAGTAGCGATTTGGCGATGCGTTCCACCGGCACTGGCGGGGAGTCCGAGGCGTCGTAGCGCTCTTCGAACTCGCGAAGCAGCGCCTGGGCGGCTGTCGCTGGCTCAGGCGTCCGGGCCTCCGTGGAAGAGGCGTTCGATGCGTTCGACTTCGGGATCGGGCAGTAGGTCCGGCACTCGTTCGGGTCGGCCTGACGGCCCGGTCGAGCCGCTGCCGCGACCCATCGCCGGTGCAGCGGTCAGCGTCGGAGCTTTACCCGTCGGTTGCGCGCCGGCCACGAGGTCACGGACGTCTATGTCGAAGATTTGCGCGAGGGACTCCAGCAGCCGCGTCGCGATCTTGGTGCCGAGCAGCCTGCCGGTCTCGAGCCGGTGGTAGTTGCGTTCGAGTGCCTTGCGGCCGGCGGTGCCGGTGATGTCGAAGTCGGCGGCGAGCTTCTCGACGATCTGGTCGGGCTCGATTCCGCGCGCGTCGCGCATCGTCTTGAGCGCCTTGGGAAGCATCCCGGCGGGGCCGGCGGTGCCGAGAACATCGTCGATGACGGCGAGCGCACGGGTGTACGCCTCGTTCTCCTCGGTGCTCGGCATCGGTGCGGCGCCGCGGGCGAGGAGCACGTCGGCGAGCATTCGGGCGAGTTCGTCTCGCTCGTGGCGAGGGACTAGGCGCAAGTAGGACTCGATGGGCTTCGCGGCACCCGCGTGCATGTCGTCGACGGCCTGCCAGAAGGCCTGGTCGAAGGCCTCGTTATGAGCGGTCATGAATTGCTCCAGTCGTTGGGGCGAACGCGGCCGTCGTTGACTGCGTCGCCGAGCGCGTTGGTGAGACGTAGGTCGGGGCGACGCGTGGCCAGCCGCGGCAGGGTCGGCGACCTCGGTTCCTGCGCGTCAATGCACGCGACGGCGATCTCAGCGGCCAGCGCGGTGACCGGCGGCTGGCGGTCGGGACGATTGAGCCGCAACAGCATGCGGACCGACGCGTCTTCGATCGCCTTGGAGATCTGCGCGCGGCTCAGCGCGCGGTCGGTCCCCCGCTTGCGGCACACCCGCTCGATGACCGGAACCGCGCGCAGGACGAGCGCGCGAATCACGAGCTCCAAACGCTCGTCGCGGTCGCGGATCATCTCCGAGCGGACGGCCTCTAGCTGCACGTCGTCGAAACGCCGAAGGGCATGTTCGTCGTGGCGGTCGTGCTCCATGGTGATTAAGCCGTGTCCTCGTATCGTTTTCTGACATCGTCGAGCTTGCCGCTCCGCCGGATCTTCGCGAGCGCGCGGTGCAGCGCGGTATCCACCGCAGGCCGCGACATGCCGTGCCGCGCCGCAATCTGCGCCGGAGTCATGTCGAGGAAGATCCGCTCGGTCACCAGCTCGCGCTCGCGCTCGGAGAGCCCTTCGAGGTAGGCGCCGAATGCGCGGGCCTGCTCCGTGGTGGAGGCGGTCTCCTCGACCTCCTCATGGGTGTCGGGGTCTTCTGGCATCTCGGCTGGACCCAGCGGATGCGCCTCCTCACGGCCGCGGCGCCTCCAGTAGTCGGCGATCGTCCAGGTGAGGTTCTTGGCCGTGACGATGTGGAACGGCGCGTCGAACTCGAGCTTCGTGTTGAGCGCCTTCACGAGGCGGCCGATCAGCTCCTGCGCGATCTCGTCGGCGTCGGCTTGGCGGTTGGGCACGCCGTGGATCTTCGCGTAGGCGATCGAGCGCGCCCACCCCCAGTACGGCTCGAGAAGTCGAGCCAGCGCCTCCCGCTCGGCAGCGCTTCCGCCGCTGGCGCGCGCGGCGCGGAGCGCCCGGAGGTTGCGCTCGTCGCGGGCTGCATCTGGCGATGGGTCTTCGGTCATCGTCGCCCTTCAGTCGCACGCCGCCGATCAAGCCGTCGATGACCAAGCCGGGCGTGCATCCGTCGTTCTTACACCTCCGGCGCGACGTTGTCGGCGGGACGCACCGCGGTCGCATGCAGACGCCAGCCTTCGCGGTCGGGTCGTATCTGCGCCTCGCTGGCGATCGCCCGTCGCGGCGGGCTGGCCTGCGGCGTCCTTAGGATCGTCTGCGTTCGGTGGGGGGCGCTCGTGATGTGCGTGTTGGTCGCTAGCAATTATCGCGACGGCCGCGAGCGGCGGCACCGCGCCGCCGCTCGCGCCATAGCGATCTCGGGCGAGCTAGCGTTGCCGGCCCGCGGAGCGCGCTGCGACAAGGCCGACGCAGCCACGCGCTTGGCCGGGTTCGAATAGGTACCGCGCATCACCTTCGAGGCGGTCCGCGCGACACGGGCAGAGGTCTTTCGAGAGCGGGGCACGGGAAGGAGCTCCCTTCGTCGGCCGAACCGGACGTCGGCCTTCACCGTGTAGGCCGGCAACGGGACCTCCGGTCTTACAGGGGCCCCAGGTTTCGTCCACGTCGAAGAACACCCACATGCCGTCGAGGAGCAGTCCTGAGGGCTCCTATTGTCGCCTCTGAGCACGCCGCTTGTACCGGGGACGCAGCAATGAACCTCCCGCGACTGCCCGCCGCGCATCTCGCGTTGACACGTGTGAAGGCCCGCAGAGCCGGCCCCGCCTCGGCCTCGCGCTGTCCCGTCAAGTCCAGGATGGCGCACCGCACAGCCCCACCGACGCCTCCGACTCCAAGGGCATCAGGCCATCACGCAGCCGAAGTCCCGAAGACAATTGTTCCCCGTTTGTTCCCCGTCCGCCTCACTGGAGGCATTACTCAAAGAGCAAAGATTGTTGATTTGCAGGATCTTCCTGAGGGTGAGCGACGGGATTCGAACCCGCGACCGCCGGGACCACAACCCGG
>Ga0182024_10007550_pt1 | contig 23399 bp, 16 predicted proteins | sample P32metaG_FD_120480 | JGI IMG/M metagenome (GOLD analysis project Ga0182024, IMG submission 120480) | Permafrost microbial communities from Stordalen Mire, Sweden - P3-2 metaG (Illumina Assembly) | ecosystem: Environmental > Terrestrial > Soil > Wetlands > Permafrost | place: Sweden: Stordalen... | reverse complement strand
ACACCCGTTCCCATTCCGAACACGGCCGTTAAGCACCTGGGGCCGATGGTAGTGCGAACAGCGCGAGAGTAGGTTATCGCCGGATTTTTCTTTGAACCCCCGTCCTGGGCAACCAGCACGGGGGTTTTTCATTTCCACGCCGCGCGGGTGAGGTACTCCGAACCCCGCGGGTCAAGGGTGCAGGGTCATGATCCCGTCTCGCTGACCCGCGGGGTTCGGAGTACCTCACCCCGCGGCGTGGGGATTCCTGTCACTTGCGCGTCAGCTTGTCGGCGGCGCCGGCCAGGCGATAGATCTCGGCGGTGCGGTCGAAGGCGGGATCTTTGCCGCCGATGATCGTGAGCGGCCTGGGCGCGAGCAGGCCGAGCGCTTCCGGGATGTCCAGCACGCGCAGCACATTCAGGAAATGCGGGCCTTCCATGTGCGACTTCGGCGGATTGATGACGACGATTTCCTTGATGGACGGCTCCAGCAAGGCCGCGTAAGCGGCGAATACTCCCGACTGCCCATTGCCGACGATTCGCCAGTTCTCCTTCCGCTTCGGATCCATGTCTGCGTATGCCGCCAAAGTATCCCAAACAGGTCCTTGATCCACGGTTCGGCCCAGGAGTGCATGCGACCTCTGGACGTAATTTGGCGGCGACAGCGCGGTCCAACTCGTGTCCGACTCTGAACCACGAGGGTAGACGTTATATCTGATGCCAGGCAAGAACTTGCCATAGGACTTGACGACGCCTCCAAGTTCCTTCCAATTGTTGACGATTAACAATGACCGCCGCGTCTGATCGTCCGAAAAAGGGTTGACCGTGAGTATGATTGGTTTGACATGGTCCTCAGTTTCGTAGATTAATGTGGCCCGTCCCAAGTTGACGCCACCTCCAGGCCGCTGAGTCGCCGCAGGAATTTTTTCAGGAAACGGCCGAAATGATTGCTCGCGCAGTTTCGCGATCATGCCCTTCTTCCACTCCTCAAACCTCCCCTTCTCCGGCAACTTCACTATCGCTCGCGGCACAAACGTCTCATCGATCTTGCCATTGAGCACATCTTTCGGCAATTCGGCATCCGTCGGAAACACGCGCAGGTCCTTGCCCGGCAACGGCGTGTACTTCGCAGAATCCTCCACCGGCGTGGTCGTGTCGCCCTTCAGATGCTTGTTGATGAACTTGAAGATTGCGACGCGCAGGTCGGGGCGATAGGCGTGGCCGCCCTTGCTGACAAATTCATCGACCAGATCGGGTTGGCCGTGCATCGTGTAGCAGTCGCGCAGCCGGGCGATGATGCGGCGGTTGGCGTCCATTGGGAAGATCGGGTCCATGTCGGAGTTGGCGAACAGGAGTGGCCGCGGGGCGATCATGGCGGCGATGGTGGTCCATTCCCACTGGTAGGTGTTGTGCAGGAACATGCAATCGCAATGGCCGTTGATGACCTTGTTTTTGACGTAGCTTTCTAGATCGCTCATGCCGGAGACGGGCACAGCGACCTTGACACGATCGTCGGCGGCGGCGATCCAGAAGGTCGCGGCGCCGCCGCCGGAGATGCCGGTGACGCCGATCTTTTCCGCATCCACCTCGGGGCGCGTTGTTAAGTAATCGATAGCGCGGACGCCGTTCCAGCATTCGACGCCGGCGGGGGTGTAGCCACGCGAATGCCACCAGAAGCGCGTTTCGAGCGGGCCATCCGGTCGCTTACGGTCCCAGCTGGGCGGCTCGTAGACGCCGTAGGTGCCGTGATGGACGCCGGGGATTTCGCCGAGCTGGAGCGTGTCGAGGATGATGCAGACGTAACCGTTGTTCGCGAACCAGAAGCCGTGATCCTGATGCTTGGACTTGCAGCCGTCGCGGCCGGCGTTGGAATGGCCGCAGACGTAGAGGATGGCCGGCAGTTTCTTGTCCACCTTCTTGGGGCGATAGAGGTTGGCAGTCACGTAGAGGCCGGGCTTCGACTGGAAGTGCAGTTTTTCGACGATGACGCCGTGAGCTTCGAGGGAGCCGGTGATGGTGGCCATGAGGGGAGTCTTCTCGGGCAGGGGCCAGAGACCGAGCATGTCCATGTATTCCTGGTAGAGGCGGGGGCGTTTTTGCTGCCACTGGGCCAGGGTTTTGGCGCCGTCCATGAATTTGCCGCTGAGCTTGTCGGTTTCGGCGGCGAGATATTTAAAGATCATCTCGTCGCCGGGGGTGGGTTTCGGCTTTTCCTGGGCGTGAAGGCGGGTGGATAGCAGGGTGAGACAGCATGCCAGGATCAAGCGCGGGTTGTACATGGAATACCTCGGGAAAGAAGCGGACCGGTGTAGCCGCGAGCTTTGGTTTGCGGAGTTTCATGGTGCCGTGGATGGCCGACCATACTTCGCAGGCTAAGGGCTGCGGCTACGGTTGTCAATCATCTTGCAAAAAAAAGGAGGATATTGCGGGTGTGACCCGCGGGGTTCGGAGTACCTCACCCCGCGGCGTGGGGCATTTTTGCATCGTGCCAAAACGCGAGCTATTCTTGGAATGGAACGTGAACAGAGAACCCTATTGGAGGCCAAAACATGTCGCTGATCCTGTTCATCTTCATGCCGATTTGCTGTGCCTTGACGGGCAAACTGCTGGGGCTGTCGGTGGCCGCCTCATGCTTGTGGAGCGATCATGGGACGCGTATTGGCAAGATCGTCAGCGGCTGGTGCACGCCGCTGTTGCCGATCGTCTACCTGGTGCTGCTGTTCGCGGGCGGCAGCGGTAGCGCGGGCACCGGCATGAGGCTCTTCGACAGCGAAGTGCTGTTCGGCCTGGCCTGCGGGATTCCGCTCTATGCGATTCCGGTGCTCGGCTTCTTTGTCGGGGCCATGTACGTGGTGCGCGACCTGGCGCTCAACCGTGAGCGAGTGTAGTCATCACCACAGCGGCTTGAACGCTTCTTCCTTGTCGCGATAAGCGGCCAGGACATCCATCAGCAGGAGCATGGCCCGGGCGTGTTCGCGGTAGGCGGCGCTGAATTGGGACTTTTCCATGGCGTCGCTGCCGCGGTCGAGGTGCTTGCGATAGGCGTCCCATTCCAGGGCCCAATTATTCTCGCGCACCCGATGTTCCAGCGTCGCCAGCGTGCGGCACTGCTGCTGAACCATGTCCATGTCGATGCGGCAGTTCGCCTCGCGGTAAACACGCAGCGGCCTGGTGATCTCCGGCTCCGGCTCGATGGGCTTGGGCTCCCTGGGTGAATGCAGAAACAGGCCCAGCAACCCGGCACACAACAACACCGCCGCCAGGATGAAGTAAACAATCTCGTGGCCCAATCCCCATCCCTTGGCGTAGATGGCCACGTAGCCCATGAAGATGCCGCCGAACAGCAGCAAGATCGGCCAATGAAACCAGCTCCAGATCGCCAGAGCCCGACGGCGCAGGGACATGGCGAACTCCCCGGCCCGCGCCTTCATGGTCGGCGGCGGCGGCTCTGCCGGTTCGTCCTTTACCGCTTCCTTGACGCGCACGACGATGGCCGTGATGTTGTCCGGCCCACCATGGACATTGGCCAGGTGGATGAGCAATTGGCTGGCCTCCGCCGCGGGCAAGCTGGATACGATGGCGCCGATGAGCGGATCGTCCACGGGGCCGCTGAGCCCGTCGCTGCACAGGACGAAGACGTCGCCGAGTTCGAGCGGATGCGGCCCTTCGACATCGACCTGGACGAGAGCCTCAGGGCCGAGCGAGCGAATGATGACGTTGCTGGGCACGCCGGCGAGCTCATCGGGGTTCTTCTTCTGCCGGCGGGCCAGCTCCCAGACGAGACTGTGATCGAAGCTGAGCTGCTGAATCTTGCCGCGGCGCACCCGATAGGCCCGGCTGTCGCCGACGTGGCCGACCCAGGCCCCCTCCGGACGCAGGACGAGCGCGGTGGCGGTGGTGCCCATGCCGGCGAACTCCTTGTTGGCCTGGCCGCGATTGTGGATGTTTAAGTTCGATTCAACAAAGGCTCGGCGTAAAGCGCTGACGGGACCGTCCTGCGAGTGCTTGGAGTAGATGTGCGGAATGCTATCGACGGCGAGCTTGCTGGCGAGTTCGCCCACGGCGTGAGCACCCATGCCGTCGGCCACCAGGAAAACATGTCCTCGCTGACGCCATTGTTCCGCATCGGCGGCTGGCAGGGCGACATGTGCATCTTGATTATGGCTGCGGCGCAGGCCAACATCGGTACAACTGGCAAAATCTATATCCAAAGGGCCGTTCACCCGTCTGATCCCCACGGAACGTGCTAATCCTCGGACTTCATGCTACACCGCTGGGAGACCGCTGCATAGAGCAGAGATGGAAGGTGTCGTAGGACGGGCTTCCTGGCCGCCGTGAGACGGGCTTCCTGGCCCGTCCATCCGAAAGCCCAGGGAGAAGACTTGTCTATATCGAAAGGCGATGGCTGGACGGGCTGGGAAGCCCGTCCTACGGACACGAAAATGGTCGCGGACAAGATCACTTCTTCGCCGCAGTCTTCCCCGCAGCCTTTTCCGCCGGAGCTGCAGCGGCCGCGGCGCCTTCAGCGCCTTCAGCCGGAGTTTCCTCTTCCTTGGCCTTCTTCGCCTTCTTGACGACGATCTTGATGACCTTCACCTTCGGCAACCCATAGGGGCTGCGGCCATCCGGCCAGCGCTCCTCGTTCATGAGCTGCTTGATCCGCTCGCCGCGATTGAGCACGTTTCTGGCGCGCTGCAGTTGATTCTTGCGACGCAGGCTTTTATCAATGGACATGGCAAACCGCTTTCTTGCTGTTTTTCCGTTTCTTTCGGCCTCAGAAAAAATATCTTAAAGACATTGGACGCAAGAGACAAGATATCATGGCCAAACCCAAAGTTCTGATTCTGCGAGCCCCCGGCGCCAATTGCGACCACGAAACGCAATTCGCCTTCGAACAGGCCGGCGCTTCGCCCGAGCGCGTCCACATCCAGCGGCTGCGCGAAAACCCGAAATTGCTCCACGATTATCAGATCCTGGTCGTGCCGGGCGGCTTCACCTACGGCGACGACGTGGCCGCGGGCAAGATCCTCGCCAGCCAGCTCAGCCATTTCCTGAGCGATGTGCTGCGTGTCTTTCGCGACAAGGAAAAGCTGATCCTCGGCATCTGCAACGGTTTCCAGGCCCTGCTCAAGGCCGGGCTGATCCTGCCGCCCGACGAGGACGGCCCCCTGGCGACGCTGGCCGCCAACGCGTTGGGGCGATTCGAGGATCGCTGGATCACGCTCAAGGCCCGGCCCGGCAAATGTCCGTTTCTCAAAGGGTACGATCTCTTCCAGCTGCCGGTCGCGCACGGCGAAGGCAACTTCATTTGCCGGCAAAAGTGGATCCTGAAAGGGCTCGATCAGGCGGGGCAGATCGTGCTGACCTACGTGGACGAAAACGGCCAACCGGGCGGCTTCCCGATCAACCCGAACGGCTCGCAAAAACACCTGGCCGGGTTGTGCGATGTTTCGGGCCGCGTGCTAGGGCTGATGCCGCATCCGGAACGGCATGTGCTCGGCACGCAGCATCCGCAATGGACCCGGCGCGGGTTGGCGGCGGAGGGCGATGGATTGCGGTTGTTTCGCAATGCGGTGGAGTATTTTCGGTGACCTGGCGAGCGGGGGGCGTTAGCCCCCTGAGTTAGCAATAATCCCAAACAGGGGAGTACTCCCCCGCCAGGCATTTCTTGGCCCCAACGGGGCCACCTGGGATAACCCAGGCCGTTGGCCTGGGCTATCCCAGGTGGCCCCGTTGGGGCCAAAAACACGACGACGGCGGGAATTGTCCCCAGAATGTCTGGAAATCACGGAGGATTCGCATGTCCCCACGATTGCCTTTATCTACCAGGCCGTGGTTGCTCGCGGCCCTGCTCAGTCCCCTCATGGTGATCGAAGCGAGCGGTCAGCCTGCGCCGAACCCGGCGATTCGAAAAATTGACCAGTACGGCGATCCACTTCCTCCCGGAGCCATCGGCCGCTTCGGCTGTTCTCGATTACGCCATGGCGAACTCGAATATTCGCTGGCCTATTCGCCTGACGGAAAGATGCTGGCGTCCTTCGGGTGCGATTTTACCGTTCGGGTTTGGGACACCGGTTCGGGCAAGGAAATCCGCCGTTTCCCCCTGGACAAACCGCCGATCGGGCCGTGCCCGCACCATGGTCTCGGCTTTTCCGCCGATGGAAAAACACTGGCGGCGGTGGCCGACAACACCACGACGTATCTTTGGGACCTGGCCACCGGCAAGGAACTGCCGCGGCCCAAAGTCGCCGTGGAACGAAATCCCAGCGGCGTCATCCTTTCGGCGGATTTCGAAACCATCGTCGGCGCCAGTTACGGCGGGGATGTCTACGTCCGGGAAACGAGGACCGGTCGTGAGACGCACCGTTTTCGTGCTCCTGAGGGCGTTCGTCCCGCGAGCGTCACGGGACCGGGGCGCGTGCAACCTTATGTGCGCCCGCTCGCCCTATCGCCCGACGGGAAAATGCTGATCGGCAGCGATACCACGGCCGGGGTCTGGCTTTGGGACCCAGCCTCGGGCAAGAAGATTCGACAATTGCAAGGTGCCAAGGATGGGTGGTTTCATGCCGCCTGTTCTTGCGACGGAAAAATGGCGGCAGTGTGTAACGGCCCTGGGCTGGGCGGCGGTGGGCTGGGAATCTGGGACACCGCTACCGGCCGAGAAATCCATCTGCTCCAAGAGGATTCCGACGGTTGCTCGGCGCTGGCATTTTCACCTGACGGGAAGATATTGGCAGTCGGCTACCGCGAGGTCGTCCGACTTTGGGACACGAAGACCGGAAAGAGCATTCGCAGCCTGGCGCCCTTCCCTTCGGTGACTTTCGCGCTTGCTTTTTCTCCCGATGGCAAGACACTCGCTGCCGGGTCGGGAAATGGCACGATTCACCTTTGGGACACGGCCACGGGAAAAGAGCGAATTCCCCAGCGCGGACATCAATCCCCGATTTCCTTTGCCGGCTTCGCGTCTCAAGACAAAACCCTGATTTCCGCGGATGAGGACAACAACCTGCGAATTTGGGACGTGGCTTCCGGCAAAGACCTTCACCAGCTCCGCGATGAAACCGTTCGCTCCGTCGCCGTTTCGCCCGACGGGGTCATGATCGTCACGGGCGGGGAGAGCACCATGAAGTTCTGGGATGCTTCGACCCTCAAGAAATTGCGGCAAGTGGGCATGGATAAGGGACACCGATTTCCGCGCATCGCCTTTACATCCAACGGCGGCACTCTCGCCACGCTGACCCTTGCAAAGAAAGAATCGAAAACTGGCTTTTTCCATTCGTATTGTCTTTGGCAGGTGGACTCGGGCAAAAAGCTGCTGCAAAAGGACATCGACCGATCTTTCTGGGAATGGCTTGAACTGTCTCGGGAGGGGAAATTTGTGGTCATGAAGAAGACTCTTGCGGCATACTCTCCGCCGACTTACTTCGTTTGGCATCCGCGGAGCGACCGGAAACTCACTCTGGGCGGGTCGCCGTCGCTGGACATTGAAGGACCGTCGTGCACAGCTTTCTCCGCGGATGGCAAGACGTTCGCCACGGGGGATTGCGTTGGTCGTTATTACGTCGCCGATGGAGACAAAGCTGTCCTGCGGAAAACCGGCGGCGCCGTGCAATTGTGGGACCCAGCCACCGGCAAGAAGCTGCGCACTCTCGGCTCACCCGACGGCTGCTCCGCCCTGGCTTTTTCCGCGGATGGCAAGTTCCTGGCGGGGGCCGTGGAAGAGGACCGGACGATTCGCATCTGGAACGTGGCTGACGGCAAGGAGCGATACCGGTTCGAAAGCGGTCCGGGAAAAGTCGGCTCGCTGGCATTTTCGGCCTCTGGAAAAATGTTGGTTTCCGCGCAGCCCGATCACACGCTGCTGCTCTGGGACACTGGCGATTTGAAAAAAGCGAATGATTCTTGAATCAGCTCCCGACGGAATAGAATGCGTTCAATCGCCCGCTCCTCATGAAGGACTCCATGACGCGGACGCTAAGCCGCAAGCGAATGGCTATTTCCCCGCATAAGCCCGTTCCGCCGCCGCGACCCCCGCCCCCGCGGGAATCTTCACGCTCTGGCTCAGCAAGCACTTCTCGAGCGCCGCCAGCACCAGCAGCACGCTGCTCGGCCTGGAATTGTGCCCGATCAGGCCGATGCGCCAGACCTTGCCCTTGAAATCGCCGAGGCCGCCGCCGATCTCGATGCCGAACTCGGTCAGCAGCATCTTGCGAAAGGGCACGTCGTCCGCGCCGGCCGGCACCTTGACGGCGTTGAGTTGCGGCAACTGATGGCCCTCGGCGGCGGAATATTCGATACCGAGCGCCGTCAGGCCCGCCTTCAGAGCGCGATGGTTGACCATGTGCCGATCCCAGCGGGCTTGCAACCCTTCCTCGAGGACGATGCGCAGTCCTTCGCGGATGGCGTAGGTCATGGTGATCGGGGCCGTGTGATGGTAGAAGCGGTCTTCGGTCCAGTAACGCTGCACCAGCGTCCGATCGAGATACCAGCTCGGCACCTTCGTTTTGCGGCGATTGATCGCGTCCACCGCCCGTTGACTGAACGACACCGGAGCCAGGCCGGGCGGGCAACTCAGGCCCTTTTGCGTGCAGCTATAGATGGCGTCGATCTCCCAGGCGTCCATGTGCACGGGGACGCAACCGAGCGAGGTCACGGCGTCCACCACCAGCAGCGTGTCGTTTTCGTGACACAGCTTGCCGAGCCCCTCGAGCGGCTGCCAGGCCCCGGTCGAGGTTTCCGCCTGGACAATGGCCAGCACTTTCGGCTTTACCTTGGTCAGGACCTCGCGCAGCCGATCCAGCTCGAATATCTGGCCCCAGGGGCTTTCGATGGTCGTCAACTGCGCGCCGTTGCGCCCGGCGATGTCGGCCATGCGCAGGCTGAAGAAGCCGTTGAGGCACACGACCACCTTGTCGCCCGGCTCGATCAGGTTCATCAAGCACGTTTCCATGCCGGACATGCCAGTGCCGCTAACGGGGAAGGTGAGCGAATTCTTGGTGAAGAGGGCCTGGCGCAGCATCTCCTGCGTTTCGCCCATGAGCACCAAGAATTGCGGATCGAAGTGGCCGATGAGGGGCGTGGCCATCACCGTCAGCACGCGTGGATGCACGTCCGACGGGCCAGGACCGAGCAGCAAACGAGGCGACACGTTGAGTTGACCAGGAATTGTCACGATGGTTCTCCAAAGTTGTTTCACATTACAAACTCGTTTAGCCGCTCGCCGGTGGGACCGGTTTGTAACCGGTCCGAGTCGGACCGGTTACAAACCGGTCCCCACCGGCGGCTAAACGGGCGTCACGATCTTCATCCGTTCCTGCACCAAAGCGCTAATTTGTTTGAACTTGGGATGGCTCGCCCCGCCGACCCATTCGAACAGGGCTGTTTCGCACGTCGTCAGAATCGCCCCGGCTTTCTCCAACCGGCGCAAAGCGATGTCATGATCCAGGGTGTAACGGCCCGCGAGGGCATCCACCGGCAGGAACACCTGGAAGCCTTCCGCCAGCAGATCGAAGGTCGTGTGCAGCACGCACACATGCGTCTCCATGCCGCTGACCAGGATCTGCGAACGATTCTGCCGGCGAAAGCCGGCGACGACCGACGGCACCGCGCAACTGCTGAAAGCCGTCTTTTCCGGCCGTTCGGGCAGCTTCTCGGCCAGGATCGCGTTGGTCGGCCCCAACCCCTTGGGATATTGCTCCGTGGCGAACACCGGCACATCGACGATGCGAGCGCCGTCGATGAGAAATGAGATGTTGCGCACCAGGCTCTGGGCGGCGGGAATCTTGACCAGCAGCTTGTCTTGCACGTCGATGACGAGAAGGGCCGTCTTCTCGGCGAACATCTGGGTTGGGTGTGGCATGAGGTCGCTCGCAAACGATCGATCACTGGCGAGCGGGGGGCGTAAGCCCCCTGATTGGGATGAATACTAACTCAGGGGGCTTACGCCCCCCGCTCGCCTATCGCTGTCTTTTTAGTGACGTCCATGGAAAATGTAAGAGAGCGACGGGGAGCTGACCGGTTTGCCGTCACGGGCCCGGCACCAGTTCTTCCGAATACCGACTCTGGAAGCGATAGCTGCTGCCCTCGCCCTGGTGCTTTTCCAGGGTCTTGTCGATGCTGAGCCGAGCGCTGACCAGCCGGCCCGATTGCAAGTCGAAGACTACCTGGCCCGCGGGCTGCTTCTGCAAAAGCGGCACTTGATCGGCTGTGCTTTGCGGCAGGTTGCTGAACTGCGTCGTCATGGTAATGGTCGCCTTGCCGTCGGCCAGGCCGGCAATCTGGCAGGTTTGCGTGACTGGATACTTTTCACCGGCTCCGAACGGCGGATCGAGCGTGACGTTGTAGGCCCGCTGCCAGGCCAATCCCTGACGGGGCGGCGCCGCGGGCAAGGCCACGACAAACGGCAACTCGCTTTCGTAGCGGTTGGCGACCCCTTGCAGCACTTCGATGACCCGGCCCATGCCGTCCATGCGCACCATGGCCACGGTCTTGCCGATGTGCTGCGCCAACTGTTCCCGCAGCTCCGGAGTGCTGGCCGCGAGGTTGCTCGAGTCGAACAGCAGCGTTTCGCCGTTGGTCCGCTTCTGCTCTTGCCTGAGCGACATCAAGGACAATTGCAGCGTGGCCACGTTCCTGGCATCGACATCGGTGACCTGCCAGCGCTTGATAAGGTTGAGCTTCGAGCTGGCCTCCGAGCGAGTGCCGTTGGCCGTGTCGATCACGGTCGTTTGATGTTCCACGCGATAGGTGAGTACCTGTCCTTTGCTCCAGCGAAATTGCAACGCTCCCGTCCCCTGGGCAAAGACGGGCAAGCTGGAAAGGATGCAGAGAAAGAGGGCGATGGATCCGTTGCGAAGAGCACGTTTCATGGTCCGCTCCAATGAAATGGGGTGCGAGAGACGTTTCCGGCGCGAGCTATACCAAAGGAGAAAGAGCGGAGCCAGCCCAAGATGGTTGACGGATGGCGGTGCGGACGTAGAATTCTGGCTATGGCGAGCCGGGAGCGTCAGCGACCGGAGAGAGAGAAAAGGGGCCGTAGCTCAACTGGGAGAGCGCAGCGTTCGCAATGCTGAGGTTAGGGGTTCGATCCCCCTCGGCTCCACTTTTCGCCCACCTTCGCCAGACCCCGGAAATGCCGCGTTCGGTGATGGCAGGTGTGCAGCACCCGCCGCCAGAAGACCCAAATTCGTTCCCGCTTCAAGCCGCCGAAGAAGGGCCGGACTTCGAGCCACCAGAAGGTGGTGCCCTTCGCCAACTGCGGAAGCCGCCTCTTCGCCAGCCAGACGTACTTCTCGATGTATGCCGCCACAGTCGGCTTGTCGCCGGTGGGCAGCAATTCTTCGACAGGCGGCTCCTCGGTGCCGACGAACTGAGCGAAGAATCGCCGCTCGGACAGAAGCTGGTGGACCATGATGGTGCGAATTGGGTTGGTCTTCTCATGCGGCTTGAAGTCGAGCAAGCCATCGGGCACCGCCCGCCAGACGCTCACCGTCTTGTTCGTTTCGCTGGCGTAGGTGGTGACGACATGCTGGAAGACCGGCTCGATGGCCTGGGGCACCTCGGAGTCGGGAATGGCGATGAAGTGGTATTTCACGGCTTGGCCTCCTTCAACAGCAGCAACAGCATAACCACCGGCGTCTTCGCTTGGATGCTGTGCCGCAATCCCTTGGGCATGTGAACCCAGGTGCCGGTCTTCGCCGCAACCTTGTCGTCGCCCAGCGTCAAGCTGGCCTTGCCCTGGAGGAAGTGCAGCACGGCGGGCATTGAGGCGGTGTGTTCGGAAAGCTCCTCACCCTGGGCGAAGCCGAAGGCAACTACCTTGAGCCGGTCGTCGTTGAACAGGGACCGGCTCAGGATACCGTGGGCTGAGCGTGAACAATTTCCTGTCTTATCTGGAGGAGTATCGGGTGCCGCCCGATACTAACCCGGGCCCTTACGGGCCTCGGCTCGCCAGCCCCTTACCCCGGAACCAGCGGGTACCCCTTCTCCCGCCAGACGCGAATGCCGCCATCCATCGAGACGACTTGCGTGTATCCCATTTTCTGCAGGTTATCCGCGGCCAGAGCGCTGCGAAAACCGCCGCCGCAGTAGAGGATCAGCGGCGTCGCCGGATCGGGGACGCGCGCTTCGATGTCCCGTTCGATGATGCCTTTGCCCAGGTGCACGGCTCCCGGCAAATGGTCCTTGGCGAACTCGCTCTCCTCGCGCACGTCGATGAGCAGGAACTTGTCGCCACGCTGCATGAGGCCCTTGACGTCGTCCACGGTGGTTTCGCGAATGCGTTTGCGTGCTTCGTTCACAATCTCCAAGAATCGCGGTGTGTGTTTTGCCATGGCGGCTCCTTTCGTGAATTCGCGCCAAATCGAGATTTCCGTCATCTCTCGCTTTCCCTCGTCATTTATATTGTTATAATCATCTCTTGAGTATCGTCTTACTTCTAGCGGAACGTGCGCAGTGTTGGAACATCCAAACGCGAGGAAAATGCGATGCGGGTATATCAAACTGGCCGTCGTACCATGGTGGCGATTCTGGGCCTGGGTCTCATGGCGGGGTTGCTCGGCTGGGGCGTGCCGGTTCACGGTCAGAAAATGAAGCGGCCTCCGTTCGTCGTGCAGCCGGGCGATTTTCTGCCCATGGGAGCCCAGCCGGACGGTTCCACCACCCCCGGCACCACCGCCGCCCAGTTCAGCGCCATCAAGCTCGAAGACAAGTCCGAATATCGCGTGAAGATCAACGCCGCCCGTGATTGCATCAGCGACAAGGATTGGCCCGCGACGGCCACCGTTCTTCAGGGCATTCTCGACACTCCGGAGAATTTCTACGTGCAGATCCGCGAGAAGGACTCGCACAACAAGGAGACGCTCCGCTGGACCAGCATCAAGTTCGAGGCCAATAACCTGCTCGGCACTCTGCCCGATGAGGCCCTCGACATCTACGAACTCCATTCCGGCGCCAAGGCCAAGGACCGCCTGGATGAAGCCAAGCGCACCGGCGACCGCAGCATCTTGAAAGAAGTGGCCCTGACCTACATGTTCACCAAGGCCGGTATCGAGGCTAACGACCTCCTGGCCACCTATTTCCTCGATCGCGGCGATTTCTTCATGGCGGCACTCCGGCTCGAAAAGCTCCTGGCCATGAATCCGGAGCGGGCCAAGCTGAGCGACCTGACGCTGTTCAAGGCGGTGCTCGCCTACAACCGGGCCGGCGACAAGAAGAATTCCGACAAGGCCTGGGCTCGCCTCGAACCCCGGCTGCGCGAGCAGGGCGGACTCAAGATCAACGGCGACGTCGTGACCATCGCCAGGCTGAACGAATTCCTGGGCGAAAAGACATCGTCGCTGTTCATCGGCGCCAATGATTGGCCCATGATCCATGGCAACCTCACGAACTCCGCCCAGGCGACCGGCAGCCAGCCGCTGCTGGATGCCGCCGATATCATCGTGACCAGGCCCACCGTTCTCGACAAGGAAGAGGGCGGCGGTCCCGCAGGCCAGTTCGCGGCCGATCGATTGCGCGAAGCCATCAACCACCAGCGGAGCCTGCCCAATGCGGCCGTGATGTCCGGCACCTTCCCCATCGCCGCCAACAAGCTGGCCATTTACCGGACCTATCGCGATCTGCGGGCCGTGTACCTTTACAACGGCAAGGACCCGCTCGGCCAGGATGCGGCCGTGGGCAAGATCTTCTGGCAAACGCGCGACTTCGACGGGGCCCTGACTCCCGTCATGGAAAATTCGCGCTATCGTTCGGTGCTGGACGGCTGGATTCAGCAGTTCGCCAGCGTGCCGGGCTTCCGTTCGCTGCTCTACGAAAACTCGCTGCTGGGCACCATCAGCACCGATCACCGCCTGGTCTATGCGGTGGACGACCTGGCCGTGCCCGCGCCGGGCAACTTGCTGCAGTTCATTTGGAACCAGCCCAACATGACGCCCGAGCTGCGGACGCTGCTCATGCAGAACAGCCTCTATGCCGTGAACATCAACACCGGCAAGTACGAATGGCGGCTCGGCGTCGGCAAGGCGGACGAGATGTTTGCCGATAGCCATTTCCTGGGCGCCCCGATCTCCGTCGGCGGCAACCTGTGGGTGCTTAACGAAAAAAACAGCGGCTTCAACGGCGACGCCGAGCTGCGGCTCGTGTGCATCGATCCGTACAAGCAGTCGAGTCCGGGCCGGCCGACCATCGTCGGCAAGCTCGAAAAGCTCGGCCTGGTGCAGCAGCAGCATCGCTTCACGCACGACATCAGCCGCCGCACCAATGCCGTGCACCTGGCTTATGCCGACGGCGTGCTGGTTTGCCCGACCAACGCCGGCGAAGTGCTGGGCGTCGATCTGCTGTCGCGCAGCCTGGCCTGGTCGTATCCCTACCGCGAACAGGCGACCAATGTGCACGTCGGCGTCAACCCGTTCCAGCCGCCGTTCAGGCCGTTCCCGCAGCCGAACATGCCCATGTCGGCAAGTCCGGCCAACTGGAAATCGGCGCCGCCGGTCATCCAGGACGGCAAGGTCGTCTTCACCGCTCCGGACGCCAACTCGGTCCACTGCATCAGCTTGCGTGATGGCCGGCCCGTCTGGAAGAAGAAGCAAATGGACGGCGACCTGTTCCTGGCGGGCGTCTTCCAGGGCAAGGTGCTGATCGCCGGCCGCAATTCGCTCCGGGCCCTCAGTTTGAACGACGGCTCCCAGCTGTGGTCCGTGTCCACGGGCAATCTGCCGTCGGGCCAGGGCGTGGCCAGCAAGAACGTCTACTATCTGCCGCTGCAAAAGGGCGAAATCATCGCTGTGGACATCGAACGCGGCATTGTCAAGGCACACAACCGGGCCAAGGGGGCGAATAATCCCGACCAGGATCCGGGCAACCTCCTCTACTACGAAGGCACCGTCCTGTCGCAAACGCCGACGCAGCTGGTGATCTATCCCCAGCTCACGGCCAAGCTCGAAATGGTGACCAAGCAGCTGGAAGCCGACCCGACCAGCCTGGAAAAACTGGTGACCCGCGGCGAGTTGCTCTTCGCCGATGGCCAGGTGCAGCCGGCCGTCGATAGCCTGCAGCTGGCGCTCAAGAAAGACTTGACCCCCGAACTGAGGACGCGGGCTCGCAACAAGCTGTATGAGGCGCTCACCGATCTCTTGCAGACCGACTTCAAAACGGCCGGGGCCAAGTACATGGACGAGTATCGCGAATTTTGCAATGTGCCCGGCAACGAAGACGAACAGCAGCAACGGCTGGCGAAGTTCTACCGCATCGTTGGCCAGGGATATGAGGAGACGGGCAACCTCGTCAACGCCTTCCATATGTATCGCAAGTTCGGTGAGTTGCCCATCAACAGCAAGGAAGTCGTCGCTTCCATCGACGATCCGATGCACAAGGTGCCGACCAGCGTCTGGCTGCGTGGCCGGGTCGCCGGGATGATGGCGCGTGCTCCCGAAGCGCAGAAGTTGCCGCTGGAAAACAAGATCGCCGAGGAATGGAAACAGGTCAAGGCGAAGAAGGACATCAACGCCATTCGCACGTTCGTGGACATGTTCGATGTGCCGTTCGCCGTCGGCCGGGAATCGCGGCTGCATCTGGCCCAGACGATCATCGAACTCAATGACCGCCCCTCTTTTCTCGAGGCGGAGTTGAACCTGCAGCAGTTGCGGGGCAGCGATTATTTTTCGGACGTCAACCTCAGCGCTCGTGCCCTGGCGACTCTGGCCAAGCTCGAGGAGAAGAAGGGCTCGGCCGATGCGATGAAGCTGGCGGCGGCGTATTATCGCGAGTTGCGGCGGGATTATCCGCAGGCGATTCTCGACGACAAGAAGACCACGGCGGCCGACCTGGTGGACGAGCTCACTACCAATCCGCTCTTCCTGCCCTATCTGGAAGAACCCGGCCCGCTCTGGAACAAGGAGAAGATTGCCGCGCGGGAGCTGAAGGACTTTGCGGGCGGCTTGCAAGGGTTCGTGTTCCAGCCGGAAGGGGATCTGAATCAGCTGATGAAGCAGCATCGGCTCGTGCTCGATTTGACGACGGCGCCCAATCCGCAGCTGAGGCTGTACAACTTCGGGACCGGGGCCGTGCGCTGGACGCAGAACCTGGGCGCCGGGCCGGGGCAGAATAACTTCCAGTACTTCCAGTACCTCTATCAGCAGGGCCAAAACAACGGCAAGTACTTCCCGAACGCCCGCTTCCGCTTCTACCAGGTTCGCGGCAACCTGGCCGTGTTCCAGGTCGGGGCCGTGGCCTATTGCCTGGACATGGACAGCTCGCGCATCCTTTGGCAGCAAAACCTGGTCGAGAACTTGCCGACGCAGCAGCCGGGCATGATCATCCAGCAAGTGCAGCCCGATGCCGATGGCAACCTGGAAATCATGGTCTGGAACCAGATGAACGGCCAGCGCTCCCGCATCGCCATTGGCCATGTCGGCGCGGTGCAAGCGTCTTATGTCGCCCTGGTCACGCAGAAGGGGCTGACGGTGGTTGATCCGCTGCGGGGCACGGTGCTCTGGCGCAAGCTGGACGTGCCGGTGCGCACGCGCGTCTTCGGGGACGATCAGTATCTGTTCCTGGTGGATGAGGCCGACGGCGGCGCGGTCGGAGCGGGCCGGGCGATGCGGGCCATCGACGGGGCCACCGTGGCAGCCGCGGATTTCAGCGGCATCTATCAGAACAAGGTCCGCATCATGGGCCGTAAGATCCTGGCCGCGGTGCCGGGGCCCAACAAACTGACCATGAAACTGTACGACATCCTCTCGGGCAAGGACCTGTGGAGCAAGGATTTCCACGCCAAGGCCGTGGTCCTGAGCACGGAGGACGCGAACCTGACCGGGGTCATCGAGCCCAATGGCCAGGTGACGGCCCTCGACGTCGATTCGGGCAAGGTGGTGCTGAGCACGCAGGCCATCGTGGGCCGGGTGACGGCGGAGGACATCGCCAACCTGAGCGAGCCGCTCTTGCTGCAGGATCGCGACCGCTTTTACCTGGCCGTCAATCAACCGCTCGACGGCGCCAAGGTCTCGGGCAACATGATCTTCAACAACTTCGGCAACGGGCTGCGTTGCCGGATCGTCAACGGCTGGCTGATGTCCTTCTTCCGCGACGATGGCCGGCACATGGAAAACGGCCTGGCCGTGGAGCACAAGCGCGGCGACTTCCACTGGCACAGCTCGCGCAAGCTCGACAACCAGCTGATCGTGCTGGAGCAGTTCGAGCAACTGCCGGTGATCCTGCTGTCCGCGCGGCACAATGAACCGATCAACGGCGGCGGCGGCGGCAGTCGCTGGCTGTCCACGACCACCTGCCTGCTCAGGAGCAACGGCAAGGCGGTCTACGATCCGGGCCCGCGGGCGACGGCGGGGGTCGGCAGCTCGTTCTCGACGTTCAGTGTCGATCCCAAGGAGCGAACGATCAACCTGATCAGTGCGGGGCAGGGCAATCCTACCGTTCAGCTTTATGTGGACGACGATCGCAAGCCGGTGCAGGGCGACGGCGTGGCACCGGCGCCGGGGGTAGGCGGCAATGGCGGCGTGACTCCGCCGAAACTTGTGGAGGTGCCTGGGCCGCTTCCGAGATTCGTCAATCCGGCACTGCGCGAAGTCATCGCTCCGCCAGCCCCACCGGGCGAGCCCATCGCGCCGCCAATGAAGAAATAACGGGATAATTCTTCGTTTAGCGTTCGCGCCGCCGAAACGGGATGTTCATCCCGTTTCGGCGGCGCGAACGCTAAACGAAGAAATCGGGTCAGAAAACCTGGCATCATTCGTCATCACTTGGGGCCCTCTCCCGGTCCGAAGGGGCAACGATTTCCCTCATGGAGAATTGAACATGACGGTCCGCAAGAAAATCCTGGGTTGTGGCGTCCTGGCGAGCACACTGCTTTTGGGCTTGCTGCTCTGCTGGAGCGGCCCGGCCCAGGCGGATGAGCTGCCCGAGAAGTATCAGGATTCCGTGAAAAAAGGGCTGGATTACCTCGTCAAGACCCAGTTCAAGGACGGCCACTGGGGCGCCAACGGCGACAACTATCCCGTGTCCATGACCGGCCTGGCCGGCATCGCCATGCTCATGGAAGGCAGCACGGTTCGTGAAGGCAAGTATGCCAAGGAAATCCGCAAGGCAGCCGATTGGCTCATGGACCGCAGCATGCGCGCCCAGAACAAGGACGGGCTCATCGGCAATCCCGATCATCCGACCGAGGCGGGCCGCTACATGTACGGCCATGGCTTCGCGACGCTATTCCTCGCCTGCGTCTACGGCGATGAGGAAGATCGCGAACGCCGGGAGAAGCTCAAGGACATCCTGACCCGGGCGTGCAAGTACATCGGCGACGCCCAGTCCACGCAGGGCGGCTGGTTCTACACCTCGGCGAAGGATGGACACGATCAGGATGAAGGCTCCGTGACGATCACCCAGATGCAGGCGCTCAGGGCGGCCCGCAATGCGGGCATCGCCGTCGAAAAGCGGATCGTGAAAAAGGGCAACGATTATCTGAAGAACTCGACGACGCCGCGCGGCGGCGTGGTCTATAGCCTGGGCCGGGGCGGCGTCGGGGCGCCGGCGGGGGGAGAGAGGCCCGCCTTGACGGCCGCGGCCATCGCCTGCCTCTTCAGCGCCGGCGAGTACAAGAACGAGCTGTGCAAGAAATGGTTCAAGTATTGCCAGACTGCCATTCCCCTGGCGGGCGGCGGCATTCGGTTGGGGCATGATGAGTATACGCACTACTATTACGCCCAGGCCGTCTACAGTCTCGGCGACGACGGCTGGGAGAAGCTGTTCGGCTCGACTCCGCCGGAGCAGCGCGTGACCTGGAAGAAGTATCGCGAGGCCATGTTCGACAACCTGGTGCGCACGCAGAACGGCGACGGCAGTTGGCCGAGCGCCGGCGGCTTCAGCGTCGGCCCGGTTTACTCCACGGCCGTGTATTGCACCATCATGCAGCTGGATCGGGGCACCTTGCCCTTTTACCAGCGAGCCATTGGCAAATCGGAGTGATTGAAATAGGTGCCGATATCCTGCCCCAGCATGACAGAATGCGATTTCCCTGGTGACATGGACAACCTTCGGTGGTTCGGACGCATTTCATTTTGGCCGCGTCGTGGTCAAGCATGAAAATGGGTCCCCTTTTTTGAAAGATTGACCTACGATGAGTGAATCGAACGTGCACACGCATCCCCCGGCACATACGGCCGAGCTCACCGGCGACGACATGGGCTCGGTCAAGAAGCTCAAGGACGCCTTCAATGAGATCAAACGGCAACTGGCGCGCGTGATCGTCGGCCAGGACCAGGTCATCGAAGAGCTCTTAATCGCTCTCTTCAGCCGGGGCCACGTCATCCTCGAAGGCGTGCCGGGGCTCGCCAAGACCTTGATGATCAGCACGCTGGCCCGCACGCTGTCGCTGGCCTTTAGCCGTATTCAGTTCACGCCTGACCTGATGCCGTCGGACATCACAGGCACGGAAGTGATCGAGGAGAATCGCAGCACGGGCCATCGCGAGTTCAAGTTCCTGGAAGGGGCCCTGTTTGCCAACATCATCCTCGCGGACGAAATCAACCGGACGCCGCCCAAGACGCAGGCCGCGCTTCTGGAAGCCATGCAGGAACGCCAGGTGACCGTGGGCCGGGTAAGGCATCGGCTGGGCGATCCGTTCTTCGTGCTGGCCACGCAGAACCCGATCGAGCAGGAAGGCACCTATCCTCTGCCCGAGGCGCAGCAGGATCGCTTCATGTTTAAGGTGTTTGTCAAGTATCCCTCCTTCAAGGAAGAGTTCGAGATTGCCCGGCGCACGACGAGCATCCAGGTTGACGAGGTTGCCTCGGTGCTGTCGGGCGATCAGATTCTGGAGCTGCAGCGGCTGGTGCGGCGCGTACCGGTAACGGACCACGTCATCCAGTACACGCTGGCCCTGGTCCGCCAGACGCGCATCAGCGAGCCGGGCTCGCCCAAGTTCGTCCGCGATTGGCTGTCGTGGGGAGCCGGGCCTCGGGCGGTGCAGTTCCTCATCCTGGGCGGCAAGGCGCGGGCGCTGCTCTATGGCCGGACCCATGTGCAGTGCGACGATATCCAGGCCCTGGCCTATCCGGTGCTGCGGCATCGCATCCTCACCAATTTCACCGCGGCGTCGGAAGGCGTCACCACCGACGACGTGATCAAGAAGCTGATCCAGCAGACCCCGAGCAAGGAAGGCGAACTGTCACAGGACGAGCGCTTCCGCAAGATCTTCGCGTCGTAATCGCGCAATCGAATTGTTTAGCCGCGACGCGCCAGCGGAGCGCTCCGCTGCGAGTACGTCGCGTCGCGGCTAAACGACATTGGAGTATCACCGTGGCCGTCCAAGATGACGATCCCCGCCGCTTTCTGCATCCGGAAACCATCGCCCGCATCTCCCGGCTCGACCTCCGGGCCCGTTACGTGGTCGAGGGCTTCATCTCGGGCATGCACCGCAGTCCGTTTTTCGGCCATTCGATCGAGTTCGTGCAGCACCGCGAATACACCGCTGGCGACGACATTCGCCATCTCGACTGGAAGGTCTGGTCCAAAACGGACAAGTACTACATCAAGCAGTACGAGGAAGAGACCAACCTGCGCAGCCATATCGTGGTGGACGTGTCCAACTCGATGCACTATGGCCGCGGCGCCCTCAACAAGTACGACTACGCCTGCACCATCGCCGCCTGCCTGGCCTACATGCTTTTAAGGCAGCAGGACGCGGTGGGCGTGATGACGTTCGACGAAAGCATTCGCCAGGTGATCCCGGCCCGCAGCCAGCAGACGCACATTGACGCCATCGTCAAGGCGCTCGACGTGAGCCGGCCACGCGACAAGACCGATCCGGAGAAGATCCTGCGGCGCGTCTCGGAAAACGCTCCAGGGCGGGGCATGATCATTCTCATCTCGGATTTGCTGGTGGATCGCGAGCCGCTCTTCCGCGGGCTGGAAATGCTGCGGCACGGCCGGCATGACGTGCTGGTATTTCACGTGCTGGACGAGGAAGAACTGAGCTTCCCGTTTGCAGGCACGACGCGTTTCGAGGGCATGGAGGAGATCGAGCACGTGCTGTGCGATCCGCGGGCCCTGCGCGACGGCTACATGGAGGCGCTGGACGAGTACCTGGTCGAAGTGCGTCGCGGCTGTGCCAAAAAGGGCATCGATTACATGCAGGTGCACACCAAGGAGTATCTGGACGCGGTGCTGTCGAAGTTCTTGCACCATCGCATGGCGATGTTCAAGACGGCCAAGGCGCACGCGTGATTTCCGCTTGCGGCGCAGCGTGGGATCAGACGCTACGCCGCAAGCGGCGCATAAGGGTTGACTCATGGAAAGCTTGTTTCTGAATCCTGCCTTCGTGTGGGTGGCCGCGGCGCTCATCAGCGCGCCGATCATCATCCACCTCATCAATCGGCTGCGCTTCAAGCGGATTCGCTGGGCGGCCATGGAGTTTCTGCTCAAAGCTCAGAAGCGCAATCGCCGCCGGCTCATCATCGAGCAGCTTCTGCTCCTGGCCCTGCGCTGCCTTCTCGTGGCCATGGTCGGTTTGCTCGTCATGCGCTTCACCGGTTTTTCCCTGGCGGACGGCTGGGGCAACAAGCAGCCCATGCACATTGTGCTGATCGACGACTCGCTGAGCATGAACGACGAGTTCAAGGGGGCGACCAAGACTCGCAACTCGTTCGACGTGGCCAAGGAAGACATCTTGCTGGACAAGATCGTCAAGAGCATCCAGGGCTCGACCGCCGGCGACAAGCTCATGATCCTGCCGCTGTCGAAAGCCGGCAGCGAGGACGTCATCAAGGTCTACGAACGCCTGGCCGACGGCACCCGCTACGAGGAGCTCAAGACCCACGTCGGTGACCTGAAAGCGACCAAGCTGCACCTCAAGCTGGCGGACGGCATCGATCGCATCCACAAGCTCACGGAAGGCGAGATCAAGCACGATATCACGCTGCACATTCTCAGCGACTTCCGCAGCCGGGATTGGGGCCGGGACGAGGGCGCCCTCCTGCAGCAGAAGGTGGTCGATTTCTCCAAGCAGCGCAATGCCAAGGTGCACATGGTGGACACGGCCATGCCCGATCGGGTCGGCAACCAGGGGGCGGCGCCGATGTGCCATGACAACATTGGTATTTTGGATTTCCGGCCCAGCACGCGCATCGTTGGCAAGGGCATGTTTGTGGCGTTTAACATCACCCTGGCCAACTACAGCGATCGCGATGTCAAGGTGCGCGTGATCATCTGCCGGGACGAAGACGGCTCCGATCAGCAGCAGGTCGATTTCAACCCGCAGCTGCCGCTCATGCTCAAGGCGCGCGGCACGACCGCGGCGTCCTTCGTCATGCAGTTCGAATCCAAGGAGAGCGGCAATTACTTCGCCTCGCTCACGGCCCATCTGGAAAGCGAGTCGAGCGGCAAGCTGGATAACGACAGCCTGTCCCCGGACAACGTCGCCCATGCGTTCGTGGAGGTGCGCGATCAGGTGCCGGTGCTGGTGATTGACGGCGAGGGCAAGGCAGGCCGGGAAGAGGACAAGCTCGGCAAGGATTCGTTCTTCCTGAAGGAGGCGCTGCTGGCTGTGCCCGATTCGCGCTTCAAGATCGAGTTCGGCGACATGCTCGGCGGCTCTGGCGGCATCGCTCCCAAGGCGCTCGATCGCGGCGACCTGCACAGCTTTGCCAGCATCATTCTCGCCAACGTCCGCGACCTGACGCCCAAGCAGCTCGCCAACCTCGAAAATTATGTGAACGACGGCGGCGGGCTGGCGATTTTCCTGGGGCCCCAGGTGTCGGTGCCTTGGTATAACAAGAACCTGTACAAGGGCGGCAGTGGGCTCTTTCCGCTGCAGCTGCGCGAGCCTTACTACCCGGCTCCGCTGGACAAGGAACTTGACTTCGAGCCGACCGGCGCTCCGTTGTTGCTCTTGCGCGACGATCTGTTTCCGGAGTTCGCGCAGTATCCGATCTTTGGCTCGTTCTTTGAGAAAACGGGGCAGCGCGAGGCCTTGAACTTCCTGTCGATCAAGCGCTACTTCCGGGCTGCGGGGAGGTCGGAGTCAGCCAACGTGCAGGAGCTGGCGACGCTGCCCAATGACAAAGCCATCACGGAGTTCGCCGGGCGGGTGCTCGACATTGTCCGCAAGAAGATCCCGGAAGTCTTAAAGTCGGGGGAAGACAATGATTCCGCCAAATACAAGAAGGCGTTCGCTCGCCATCAAGCGATTCTGGAAAGCCTGGTGGCGCCGACTTCCGAGATGAAGCCGCATTTCCTGGCCGAGGCACTGACCAACATGCTCAAGGAGAAGAGCAAGGAGAAGCAGGAAGCGGACTATCCCGAAATGGAGAAGTTCTGGAACAACTCCGATCCCAAAATTTCTTCGCTACGAAGAGAAATCGTCAGCCTGCGCGACGAGGTCCGCTACGGCGATCCGTTCGTGATGACGCGCACCTT
>Ga0182024_10007549_pt1 | contig 23400 bp, 24 predicted proteins | sample P32metaG_FD_120480 | JGI IMG/M metagenome (GOLD analysis project Ga0182024, IMG submission 120480) | Permafrost microbial communities from Stordalen Mire, Sweden - P3-2 metaG (Illumina Assembly) | ecosystem: Environmental > Terrestrial > Soil > Wetlands > Permafrost | place: Sweden: Stordalen... | reverse complement strand
GTTCGAGGCGATCAACATCACGTCGGTGACCTCAGGCAACGAGCCATCGGGGAATGGCGCGGTGGCCAGCCTCGTCATGACGTCGTCGCGCGGCTCGCGCCGCCGCTCCTCGATGTACGCCGTGAAGCGGTCGTAGAGGAACGCCAGCGGCTTGTGGACCATCGGACCACTCGTCGGCCGGGTGTCGCCTTGCAGCTCCTCGCGGAAGGCCGGCTGATCGGCCTCCGGAACTCCGAGCAGGTCGGCGATGACGAGCAGCGTGAACGGGCTGGCGTAGTCGTGCACGAACTCGCACTCACCGCGGGAGAGAAACTCGTCGATCTGGAGATCGGCGAGCCGCCACATGAACTCCATGTTCTCCTTGAGGCGCTTCGGGGTGATCAGCCGCATCAGCAGCGCTCGGTGAGCGGTGTGCTTCGGCGGATCGAACGTCGGGAGCTGGTCGCTGAACGGCAACACGTCGCGGTGCTGCTCGATGATCTCGCTGATGTCGTCGCCCTCGAACGGGACCGGCCACTCGGTAAACGGCCCGGCGACCGAGTTGCAGTTCGAGAACCGCTCGGTGTCGTGGTACACCGCGACCGCTTCCTCGTAGCCGGTGACCATGACCGCGCCGTGATGCGGCTCGCGCCACACCGGCCCATGCGAGCGGAGCCACTCATGGTACGGGTACGGGTCCTGGTAAAGGGCCTTGGCGCGGAACCAGTCGATCTCGTCGAAGTCCGTCGTCTCGAAATCGGTCGTGGTCACAGATCCTCCAATCGGAAGCGTCAGCGGCCCAGGAGCCCGCGCTCGATGGTTTGCGCGGCTGCCTCGACCTCCCCGGGGGGTCGTTGCCGTGCGCCGAACACGCCCAGCAGCGCCACCATGACGACCGCATCCACGTCGGCGTCACCAAACCCCCGCGGCGTCAGGAAGCGAGACATCCGCCGTCGACCCCAGTCGAGCGGCGGCGCGGACTCGGTCCTGATCACGGGATCCTGGAGCGCGGCATCCACCCAGACGCGCAGCATCACGGCCTCGTCGGCGTGCACCGCGTAGTAGCGGCGAAGCCACCGACGCAAAACCGTTGTGCCCGTCGGGCCCTCGAGCACCGCGACATCGGGCAGCTCCAGCACTTCGGCTCCCACAGTCTGCACGGCGCGAGCTGTGAGGATCCGAGCGAGATGCTCCTTGTTCCGGAAGTATCGGTAGAAGGCACCGTGCGACACACCCGCGGCTTCGACGAGGTCGTCAACGCGGGTGGCGTGGTACCCGCGTTCGACGAACACGGCCCGGGCCGAGGCGAGCAAGGAGTCGAGCGCCGGGTTGGCAGCAGCGTCAGGAGCCATCGCGCCGTCCTGGCGGAGGACGTCGAGCATTGCAGGGCCGAACTCGAGCACCGGTGAACGAGAACCGTCGGACGGATGCACGTTCACATCGGCGCGCATCCCGAACAACGTGCGATGCAAGACGTCGGTGATTGCCACCTCGATGCGCTCGCCCGGGTAGGCGTCGGGCACGACGGAGCGAAGGATGCCTCTGACCTCGAGCGTGTGGTTCAGGCAATCGAGCAGCAGCCGGATCACCGGGTCCAACTGCCGGGGCGGAAGCGTGGTCGTCGCCAACCGCGCATGGATCCGCCCGATGGTCTCTTTACCCGTGTGCCGCGCCATGCCGGCGAGGACCTCGTCGACCTCCAACGAGTGGAAGATGGGCTCGTAGCGCGAGTAGATCTCCGCGTAGCGGGCGACCCAGGTCCGCATCGCCGCCCATCCCTCGATGTCGGGGGTGAGCGGGTCCAGCGCCTCGGTCGAAGCGCTGACTTGGCGGGCGACCTGCCCTGCGAGGTGGCGGTACACCTCCTCCTTGCTGGCGAAGTACTGGTAGAAGGAGATCCGCGAGCATCGGGCGAGCGTCGTGATCCGGTCGATGCTGCACGCGTGGTAGCCCTGGTCACCGAAGGCACGCAGGGCCGCATCGAGAATTCGCTGCTGCGTCCGCTGCCCCCGGGCGCCGACGCGGGGGTTGTCGGAGAATGGCGCACGGCGCATGATGGCCACGGCTCCGTCGAGGGGCCCGTTTCGCTGATCGTCCGGCATCTGGGCCTCCTCGGTGCCGGCTGCCGTGGCTCGTGACGATGACACTAGCGTTAGTAGATCGCTCGCGTCACTTTCCTCCCCATGGGCGGTATGGCAAGGTCGTGCTACGGTTCGCTGACGCCGGTGTTAGTTCACAACCTGGCGAGGGGGGTCCGCAACATGGAACACCGACCGTTCGGACGAACCGGGCTCGAGGTCTCGGCGATCGGCATCGGCTGCTGGCAGGTCGGCGGCGGATACGGCCACGTCGAGGAGGACGAGTTCGCCCGAGCTGTCCGGCGGGCACTCGACCTCGGGATCAACTGCTTCGACACCGCCGAGGGCTACGGGATGGGCTCGTCGGAGCGCTCCCTCGGGGAGGCGCTCGGCAGCCGCCGCGACGAGGCAATCATCGTCACCAAGTTCGGCATGAACTACAAGGACAAGCCGAAGTTCCGCGACAGCAGCCGCGAGCGCGTCTTCGCGTCGATCGACAAGAGCCTCAAGAACCTGGGCACCGACCGGGTCGACGTCTTCCTCGTGCACTGGCCCGACCGGGAGACCCCGTTCGAGGAGACGATGGGTGCGCTCGAGGAGGTGGTCCGCGACGGCAAGGTCCGCGCCGTTGGGCTCTCGAACTTCAAGGTCGATGAGATCGAAGCATGCAGGCGCGCGTTCCGGGTCGACGTCGTCCAGTACGGCTGGAACATGTTCGACCGGCGGATGCAACGAGAGATTCTCCCCTACTGCGAGGAGCACGGGATCGGGTTCATGGCCTACGGCTCGCTCGCGTTCGGGCTGCTGACCGGGACCTTCACCGAGGACCAGGACTTCGGCTCGCAGGACTGGCGCGCGCGGCAAGGCAAAATGGGCAACATCAAGATGTTCGAGTCCCTGTTCGGCGCCGAGTCGTTCCCGCGGAACGTCCGGGCGGTCGACGAGCTCAAGAGCATCGCCACGCGATACGACAAGAGCCTCCCGCAGCTCGCGCTCCGGTGGGCGATCTCGCACCCGGTCGTCAGCACGGCACTCGTGGGCACTCGCACCGTCGCCGAGGTCGAGGACAACATCGGCGCGATCGGCTGGTCGATCTCCGAGGCCGACCTGGCCGAGACCGACGCGATCTTCGCTCGCCACGAGATCGAGACGGTCCCGGAGTACTGGATCGAGGACTGACGCACGATGGGTGAGGAGCTCTCGGGCAAGGTCGCGATCGTCACCGGCGGCACAGGCGGCATCGGTCGCGGGATCGTGGAGCTCTTCGCGGAGGAAGGTGCAGACGTCGTCATCGCCGACATTGACGAGGCGCGCGGCCAAGACCTCGAAGCGAAGCTTGGCGCGGCGGCGGCGTTCAAGCGGACCGACGTGGGCGATGCTGACGACGTACAGCAGGCCGTCGACTTCGCCGTCGAGCGCTTCGGCGGGCTGCACGTCATGTGCAACAACGCCGGGATCGGTGGTCCGCGCCGTCGATTTCTCGATGACGAACTGCTCGACTTCGACGCCCAGATGCGCGTGAACCTCTTCGGCGTCATGGTCGGCTGCCAGCGGGCCGGCCGTCACATGGCGGAGCACGGTGGCGGCTCGATCATCAACACGACTTCCATCGGCGGGATCAACGCCGGGGCCGGACTGATGACCTATCGCGCGTCGAAAGCTGCGGTCATCCACTTGACCAGGTGCATCGCCGTCGACCTCGCCGAGCACGGGATCCGCGTGAACTGTGTGGCGCCAGCCCACATCCCGACGGCCATCAACGCCACGTACGATCAGTCGCGGATCATCCAGAAGATGCAGCCGCTGCAGCGTGTCGGGTCGCCGAGGGATGTGGCGAATGCCGCCGTCTACCTGGCGAGCGACCGCTCCGCGCAGGTCACCGGGATCGTCCTGCCGGTCGACGGCGGAACGACTGCGGGCCCACCCCCGACCGACGTGAGGGAGCTGCTCGCCACGCGCCCGACGGAGACGCCGACGTGAGCGGCATCAACCCGGCGACGGGCGTCTACTCCTGCGACGACCACCTGGATCTGTCCGCCGTGCCGCCGGACGTGTGGCAGTCGCGGTTGGCGCGCGCCGATGCCGAGCGTGGACCGCGTGTCGAGACGCGAGACGGCGCGTCCGTCTGGATATGCGAGGACCGCGTGATCGGTCGCAGCGGGATCTCTGCGAAGACAGGCGACGCCGTCAAGAAGCTCAGCGCGATTGGGCGCGCCGGCATCGAGGACGACGGCTTTCGCGCCGGCACTCCCAAGCTCCGGCTCGACGACATGGACCGCGACGGCCTGTGGGTCTCGGTGATCTACGGACCTGCCGCGCTGGGTCTCCCTATCCACGACCCCGCGCTGCAGAGCGTCTGCTTCGCGGCGTGGAACGACTGGGCGGTCGAGGAGTTCAATGCGGGCGCCCCCGATCGGCTGTGCGCGCTGGCGTTCCTGCCCAGCCATTCGCCCGATGCTGCCGCGACCGAGCTCGAGCGCGCCGCCGCGATCGGCCACCGCGGGGCGATCGTCCAAATCTTCGACATCGACCTCGGCGACCCGGCGTGGGACCGCCTGTGGGCAACCGCGGAGGAGACAGGTCTGCCCATCAGCTTCCACCTCAAGGACGGCACCTGGTCCAACCTCAGCTACAAGATGGGCAAGTGGCAGTCGGCCGCGTTCGCGACAGTCCTGCCACTGCAGCTCGACGAGCCGCTAGCAACCATGGTGTTCTGCGGTGCGCTCGAGCGGTACCCCGGCCTCAAGCTGGTGCTCGCCGAGTCGGGCCTCGGCTGGCTGCCGTACTTCTTGACACGGATGGACCTGGAGTGGCGCAACCTCGGGGACAAGCTCGACTACTCGCCCCAAGTCGCGCCGAGCGAGCTGTTCCGTCGGCAGGTGATGGCCACCTTCGAGGAGGAGGAGATGGGTGCGCAGTTCATCCCGCTCCTCGGCGCCGACTCCTGCATGTGGGCATCCGACTATCCGCACACCGACAGCACCTTCCCCGACTCGCGGCACGCGATCGAGGAGGCGCTGGGCGCGCTTTCCGAAGCGGACCGCCGCAAGATCACGGCGACCAACTGCGCCATGCTGTATGGCTTCGCGCATGCCTCCTGAACCCGCGGGCACGATCCGCGGCTTCGACCATGTGTCGCTACCCATGCAACACACCGAAGCGATGGTGGCGTTCTACCGCTCGCTCGGATTGCAGGTCGCCGAGCATCCCTACGCGGTGTCCGTCTATGCGGGCGACCAGATGGTCAACCTTCACCGACCCGAAACCTGGCAGAAGAAGGGGTTCACCCTGCGCGCCCCCGCCGCGATGCCGCCCTGCGGCGATCTCTGCTTCGTGTGGGAAGGATCGCCCGAATCGCTGTACTCGCTGCTGCGCGACGCGGGCGCCGAGATCATCGAAGGTCCGGTGGCGCGAGAAGGCGGTCGTCGCGCGGACGCGTCGAGCGTGTATGTGCGCGATCCCGACGGGAACCTCGTCGAGTTCATGATCTACGGCAAAGAGGAGCACTGAGATGTCCACTGAGCTCGTCATTCGCGGGGGGACCGTCTACGACGGGAGCGGCGCGCCGGGACGCCCGGCCGACGTTGCCATCTCGGACCGGGTGATCACCGAGATCGGCGCGAACCTCGAGGGCGCCCGAGTGCTCGACGCGTCGGGTTGCGCGGTCACGCCTGGCTTCATCGACATTCACACCCACTACGACGCGCAGGTGTTCTGGGATCCGGCGCTCCGGCCTTCGTCGTACCAAGGGGTCACCACGGTGGTCGCCGGCAACTGCGGATTCACGATCGCCCCGACCCGCTCCGAGCACCGCGACGCGATCGTCGGCACGCTCGAGAACGTCGAGGACATGGACGCAGCGACGCTGAACGCCGGCGTCTCCTGGGACTTCGAGACGTTCCCCGAGTACCTGACATCCGTCGGCCGTCGTGGGACCGTGCTCAACTTCACCGCGTACATCGGCCACTCCGCGCTGCGGCTCTACGTGATGGGTGACGCGGCCTACGAGCGCCCCGCCACTGCCGCGGAGATCGAACAGATGAGTCGGCTCGTACGCGAGGCGATCAATGCGGGCGCGGCGGGGTTCTCGACCAGCTTCTCCTTCGCGCATCGTGGCGTCGACGGCAAGCCGGTCCCCAGCCGCTTCGCGGAGCACGACGAGGTCGACGCGCTCTTCGTCGCAGCCGGGCAGGCGGGCAAGGGCGTGGTGCTCATCACACCGGGCAAGCAGTGCAGCTACACCGACGTGTACGAATGGCAGCCACGGATCGGCCGACCGTTCACCTACCCGCTGTTCGCGGCACCGGGCGGGAAGCATCTGGAGCCGGTCAAGCTGCAGGAGCAGGGGCTGGCTGTCGGCGCCGACGTCTGGCCCCAGGTCACGCCGCGGCCACTCACCATGCAGTTCACGCTGGCGGACCCGTACAGCCTCAACGTCGGGACGGTCTTCGGAGAGCTGCTGAAGGGCGACCGCGAGGCGCGCATCGCCGCGTACCGCGATCCTGCCTGGAGGGCGCGAGCGCTCGCGGACCTGAACGAGGCACCGATGTCGCCGCGCTGGGACACCTTCGAGGTCTCCGAGTCGCAGCACTACCCGGAGCTCGAGGGCCGGCGCGTGAGCGAGCTTGCACGCGAGCGCGAATGCAGCCCGCTCGACGTCATGTGCGAGCTGGCCATCGCCGAGGAGCTGAAGACGCGCTTTCGCGCATACATCGCCAACGACGACGTCGACGCGGTGGCCCACCTGCTCACGCACGACCACATGGCGCTCGGTCTCTCAGACGCCGGAGCCCACGTCGACCAGCTGTGCGACGCGCCGTTGCCGACCGACCTGCTTGGCACATGGGTGCGGGAGCGCAAGGTCCTGGCGCTCGAGCACGCGGTCCGCAAGCTGACCGGCGAACCGGCCGACATGTTCGGGTTCGCTCGCCGTGGCTACCTCCGCGAGGGCTACTGGGCGGATGTGTGCGTGTTCGATCCGAGGACCGTGAGCCCGGGCCCCACCCGGCGCGTTCACGACTTCCCTGCGGACGGCGAGCGCCTGACCGCCGAAGAGCCCGAGGGAGTACGGCACGTACTCGTGAACGGCACACCGATCCGCATCGACGGCGCGCAGCTGGACCAGCCGGACGTGCGACCGGGCATGCATCCCGAGATCGCGTGACGCCGTCCCGCGACCGATCGCGGATCCGGTAGAACGGCACGACGAGCTGATCGCCGCCGCTCGGGCCGAGACCGGTCTCGACGACTTCGGCGACGACTCCTTCTGCGAGGGCCTCGAGGTCCTGGTGAGTGTGCTCCGGGAGGAGGCCGCGCTCAACGCAATTGGCGAGATAGCGATCCGTCAGGCCATCGTCGGGTACCTCGGCCAGCGACTGCAGATCGAGGATTGGTACCACCGCCACCCGGAGATCAACGTCCCGCTGATTGGGCTCGGCCTCCCGCGGACCGGGTCGACCGCGCTGTCGTGCCTGCTGGACGAGGATCCGAACGCCCGGTCGCTGCGTCGCGGGCAGTCGGCCCAGCCGTGGCAGTCGGCGTTGTTCCCGAGCGGTCGCGGCTTCGGGGACCTCGCGTACCCGCCCCGGCCCGATGGCAGCCCGTCCTACAACGAGGGCTACCTCTTTCACGCGAGGGCGAGCTGATCCGCGCGAAGGTCCTCAAGGCGCCCTGGCTCACCCGGCTGATCCCCGACGGAGACGTCTCGTTCGTGCTCGAGTCCGAACTCGGCATCACCCGCATCGAGGGTGGGACTGTCTTCTCGACCTTCGCGCTGGGACTGCCTGAGTACCCGCGGTTCCCGATCCCGTTTCAGGGCGGCGTCCGATACCGGTGGGACGGCGAAGAGACCGACGGGATGCTCGAGCGGTCGTCGATGCGGGACAAGATCATCTGGAAGTGACTCAGCGCACTGTGCGGAAGAAGGTTCTGACGTCGTCGACGAACAGCTCGGGCTGCTCCATCGCGGCGAAGTGCCCGCCCCTGGGCAGCTCGGACCAGTACGTCACGTTGTAGCGACGCTCCACCCACGCGCGCGGGAAGCGAAATACCTCTTTGGGATAGCGCGCGACACCGGTGGGAACCTCGACGAATTCCGGCCCCGCTTCTTCGCTATGCATGAGCTCCCAGTACAGGCGCGCGGACGAGGTGATCGTCTGGTTCAGCCAGTACGTCATCACGTTCGTGATCAGCTGGTCGCGCGTGAAGGCGTTCTCGGGATGGCCGTCGCAGTCGCTCCAGGCACGGAACTTCTCCACGATCCAGGCGAGGAGTCCGGCGGGTGAGTCGTTGAGGGCGACCCCCACGGTCTGTGGCTTGGTGCCCTGTTCCAACGCGTAGCCGGCTTCGTCGCGCTGGAAATGTGCCATGCCCGCGAGATCGGCCTTCTCGTCGTCGGTGAGCGGGACGGGATCCTGCGGGGGATCCACGATCGCCATGTTGAGGTGGATCGCAGTGCAGTGCTCCGCGTCGAGCGCGCCAGTGCGCGTCGCGACTTGGGCGCCCCAGTCGCCGCCCTGCGCGCCGTAACGCGGGTAGTTCAAGCGGCTCATCAGCTCGCTGAACGCACGCGCGATGCGCCAGACATCCCAGCCGGGCGTGCGCGTCGGCTCCGAGAAGCCGTAGCCCGGGAGTGAGGGTGCGATCACGTGGAACGCGTCGGCGGCGTCGCCCCCGTGAGCCTCGGGGTCGGTGAGCCGGGGAATCACGTCCAGGAACTCGAGTATCGAACCAGGCCATCCGTGGGTGAGCAGCAGCGGGAGGGCACCGGCGTGAGGTGAGCGCGCGTGGATGAAGTGGATGGACTGGCCGTCGATCCCCGTGCGGAAGTGGTCGAGCTCGTTGAGCCGCGTCTCGTGCGCACGCCAGTCGTAGGTGTCGCGCCAATGCGCGATGAGGTCGGCGAGGTAGTCGGTCGGGATGCCGTACTCCCAGCCCGTGCCCTCAATCTGGTCCGGCAACCTGACTCGCACCAGGCGGTCGTGCAGATCTTCGAGGACCATGTCGTCGACGCGGATCTCGAAGGGCTCGATCATGGGGTGACGATGGGGAGCGTCTCCCACCCACGGACAGTGGAGGTGGGCGACAACCTCGCGTTGTCGAGGTCGACGTCCCACTCCGGAAATCGATTGAGGACCTCGTCGAGCGCGATGCGCCCTTCCAGGCGGGCCAATGCGGCACCGAGGCAGAAGTGGATGCCGTAGCCGAACGTGAGGTGCTGGCCGATGTCGCGCCGGATATCGAAGCGGTCACCGTCGGGGAAGCGACGATCGTCGCGATTGGCCGCGCCGACCAGGAACATCATGACGCTGCCTTCCGGCACGGTCTCGCCGTAGTGCTCGACGTCGCGGCTCACGTAGCGGGCGACGTGGGGCGCGGGTGGCTCGTAGCGAAGGAGCTCCTCGATGGCGTTCGGGATCAGTGACCGGTCCTCGACAAGCTCCCTGCGCTGGCCGGGATGCTCGGCGAGCACCTTGCCGGCCCAGCCGATCAACCGGGTGGTCGTCTCGTTGCCGGCACCTGCCACAACGTTGACATACGTGAGCACCTCCTCGCGCGTCAAGCGTCGGGTCGCGCCGGTCTCGTCCTCGAACTCTGCCTGCAGCAGCTGCGTCATCAGATCGTCGGACGGGTGCTCAGCCCGCCAGTCGACGTACTCCGCGAACGCTTCGCCGGTCACGAGCTGGTCCTGCGAGACCTCCATGGGCTTGCCCGGCTCGGTCCGCAGATCGGCGTCGACACGATCGCGGATCGCCTCCTGGTCTTGGTCGGGGATCCCAAGCAGCATCCCGATCACCCGCATCGGCATCTGGGCACCGAGGTCACGCACGAAGTCGAAGCCGCCCGCGCCCACAAGCGGATCCAGGCTCCGCGCGCAGAAGTCCCGGATCTCCGGCTCCAGCGCGTTCATCTTCTTCGGGGTGAACACCCGCGACAGGAGGCCCCGGTGCATGGTGTGGATCGGCGGGTCCTCGAAGATGATCACGCCCGGCGGCATCTCCATGTCGGCCTTGATCAGCTCGAGGACGGCGCCGCGTCCCGAGATGTAGGTCTCGCGATCCGTGAGGCCGCGCTCGACGTCCGCGAACCGGCTGAGCGCGTAGAAGTCGTAGGTCTCGTTGCGGTACAGCGGCACCTCCTCCCTGAGACGCCGGAAGACTGGATAGGGATCTGCGTTGATCTCGATGTCGTACGGGTCGTACGCGGCGTCGGTGCCGGTGGTCGTGGTCATGTCGGTGTCTCCGATCCAGCTTTAGGCGACTTGGGCGATCCACCCGCCGTCGACGGGGATGATCGCCCCCGTGACGAAGGACGAGCGGTCGGACGCGAGGAACGCGGCGACCTCGGCCACCTCGTGCGGCTCACCGGCGCGCCGGAGCGCGGCCTTCTTCGTGATCCCGGAAAAGGTCTCGAGGCCGGCGGCTCCCATGATCTCGGTCAGGATGAAACCCGGACAGATCGCGTTTGCCCGGATGCCTTTGGAGCCGTATTCGACCGCCGCCGCTTTGGTGGCAGCGATGACACCGGCTTTGGCTGCTGAGTAGACGCTCGTCCCCGGCGACGCGTTGAGCCCACCGATCGACGACCAGTTGACGATCGAACCACCGCCGGACTCGAGCATGGCTCGGATGCCGTACTTCATGCCAAGAAGGACGCCGCGCAAGTCGACGTCCATCGTGCGGTCGTAGTCGTCCATCGTGACGTCGGCGAGCAGCGCGCCAGTACCGATGCCCGCGACGTTGCACAAGACATCGAGGCGGCCGAACTCTTCCACGGCCCGCCCGATCATCGCCTCGACGTCGGACTCCTTGGTAACGTCAGCGTGGAATGGCACGACTGCGTCGCCGGCCTCCGCGGCGGTGTCCTGCTCAGCACCGCTGATGTCGGCCGCGAGCACTTTCGCACCCTCACGGACGAACGTCATCGTCGATGCTTTCGCCATCCCCGATCCCGCGCCGGTGATCACCGCGACCTTGCCCTCGAGAAGACCCATCGTTCACACACTCCCGCTCAGTAGTGGCATCGCCACTCGACCACTCTTCGGTCCCCGTCGACACACATGAGGTCGGCTCCCAGCTTCTCGGGCCCATTCGGGAGGCCGCACGCGTAGAGGAGGACGATGGGTACCGACGTGCGTGGCGCGCACGTGTATCGCACGTCGCCCGCTTGGCGCAGCGCACCCTCTATGTATGTGCGCAACTCGTCGTATCCCTCGATCGTGGTCCTCGACGGATCGCCTGTGAGCATCGAGATGCCCGGCGAGCTGAACACCACCTCTGGCGCGAACGGCGCCATGCTCGTGTCGAGGTCGCCGCGGTTCCATCCGTCTTCCCAATGACGACGGAGCGTCTGGACCGTCGCGTCGTCGAGCATCGAGCTCATCGGGGATCCCCACGGCGCGCCTCGTCAAGGAGTGCCACGATCCTCGAGGGGCTGAGCGGTTGGTCGGTGATCGTCACGCCGAACGGCGCGAGCGCGTCGGCGACGGCGTTGATGACCGCCGGAGGCGCACCGATCGCCCCGCCTTCGCCGACGCCCTTGTGTCCCCCTGGGCCCGGGCCAGGCGTCTCGACGTGCCCGTACTCGATCACCGGAACCTCCGCCGCGGTCGGCAGCAGGTAGTCGACCAACGTCGTCGTCACCGGGTTCCCGTCCTCGTCGTACACGAGGTGCTCGTACAACGCGCCGCCGATGCCTTGGACGGTCCCACCGGCGATCTGCCCCTCGACGACGGCGGGGTTGATCATGGGACCGCAGTCCTCGCTGACGATGTAACGCAGCAGCCGCACGAGCCCCGTCGTGGCGTCGACCTCGCACGTGCACACGTGCGTCGCGTTCGTCCAGACCTGCGGCGTGGCCGCGGTGTACCGGCCGCTCGCCTCGAGGCCAGCGGGCGTCCCGGGCGGGAGCTCGTACGGCGAGAGGTACGCGACGCGCGCGAGCTCGCCGTAGGTGATCCCTTTCGACGGAGTGCCCCGCACGCTCGCGCGGCCTCCCCCGAGCTCGAGATCCTCGACCGCCGCCTCCAGGCGGTGCGCCGCGATCTCGACGATCCGGTCCCGCAGAACGGACGCTGTCTCCGCGACGGCTCCGGCCGTCATCGACGCGCTCCTGCTCCCGCACGCGCCCGCGCCGAACGGCGTGACGGCCGTGTCGCCCTGGATCGTCGCGACGTCGTCGATGTCGACGCCGAGAGCGTCTGCGACCAGCTGCACGACCGTTGTCTCGATGCTGTTCCCGCTCGAGCCGCCGGCGACGTACACGTTGACCATGCCAGAGGGCTCAATGCGGATGGTCGCACCCTCCGTGCCGTACACACCGTAGCCGGGGGTCGTCGGCTCGATGAAGGTGCAGGTCCCGACCCCGAGGTATCGATCCTCGGCGCGCGCCTCGGCTTGCTCGCGCCGGAACGTTTCGTAGTCGAGCATCTCGATCGCGTGATCGAACGTCTCCAGCGGCGTCACGTGGTCGTAGACGAAGCCGGTCGCACTCCTGTACGGCAGGTTGTCCCGCCGTAACAGGTTGCGTCGACGCAGCTCGACGGGGTCGATGCCGAGCTGCCGTGCCGCGATGTCGAGCAGCACCTCCCGGGCGACCGACTCGAACTGCCACGGACCTCGGTAGGCCGTTCGCCCAACGGTGTTGGAGGCCACGGCCTTCGACCTGAACGTGGCGCGCGGTATGCGGTACGGCCCGGGGAACAGCATGCCGACCGCCGCTGCAGTGCCGACGGGCCAAGGCGTTGGGTACGCCCCGACATCCTGCGCGTGGTCCAGCGCTGCGGCGAGGACGGTCCCTTCATCGTCGAACGCCAGACGCGCCACCGCGTGCTCGTGACGCGACTGGCCCGCGGCCATCAGGTTCTCGCTCCGGTCCTCGATCCACTTGATCGCTCCCGGAAGCTTCCGTGCCGCCAGCATGAGGCACATCTCCTCGCGCTGGACAAGTACCTTCTGTCCGAAGCCACCGCCGGTGTCGCGCATCACCACCCGGATGCGGTGCTCGGGCAGGCCGAGGAGTCGCGAGCAGAAGAGGCGTACCTCGTGCGGCACCTGCGTCGAGGCCCAGATCGTCATCTCGCCACTCGCGGCGGACCACTCGACCACGAGCCCGCGCGTCTCCATCGGCACCGGGGCGTAGGCATGCTGACGAAACGTCTCGCGCACGACGTGCGCAGCGGTCGCGAACACCGCGTCGACCTCGGCGATCGGAGGACCGGCCATCTGGCCGACGACGTTTCCTGGGATGGTCGCGTGCACCGAGACGTCGTCGGTCTCGGCCGCGGCGTAGTCCACGACGGCGTGCAGCGCCTCGTAGTCGACGACGACCAGCTCGGCCGCGTCCTCAGCGATGTAGCGGCTCTGCGCGACGATGAGGGCAACCGGGTCGCCCACGAAGCGGACCTCGTCGTCTGCGAGCGGCGGCCGCGGGACTTCGGGAACGTCCGGGCCGATCGACGTGTGCCATTGCTCCCGGACGTCGGGGTTCAGGTCGGCAGCGAGGAGCACCGCGTGCACCCCCGGCACGGCGAGTGCCTCGTTCGTCTCGATCGCCTCGATGCGAGCTCGGGCGAAGGGGCTGCGCACGAAGCACGCGTGCAGCATCCCGGGACGCGACACGTCATCGACGAACGTCCCGCTGCCCGTCAGCAGCCGCGCATCCTCCACACGGTTGACGCGGGCACCCGCGTAGCGACCCGCGGCGGAAGGTGACGAAGCGTCGAGGCGTTGCACGTCGGTCGGCATGCCGGAGGTCAATCGTGCAGAGCGGCCGCGCCCTGGCTCATCAGCTCGACGGCGAGCGCGTCGGCGGCGCCTGCGTTGTTGAGGTCGAGGACCACCGCCCGCGTTTCGGTGACGACGGTGACCGCCGTCTCGTCGAGCGTGTCCTTGCGGCGGGCGACGAGGATGACGTTCACGCCCCGATCGCCGAGGAGCCGGGCGACCGACGCGCTCACTCCCTCGGATCCCCCCGCGATCACGGCCCAGGGCCCGTATCGTTCGGTGAGGTCCACGATCAATGCTCCGTCGTCACGCCGGGGCTGCTCCTGGTCCGAACCGCATTCGACCATAACTGATACTTGCCTCCTGACGATCTCGTCACGGGGTGAAGCCTTGGTCGATCGGAGCCAGCGCTTTTGGCCTTCTCGGAGTCGGCTCGCACGACTCTGTTCTAACATCTGCGTCACTACTCGGGGGGAGGTCGCCGGGATGCGAACCGTTGTCGTTGGGGCGTCGGGTGGGCTCGGGCGCTCCATCGCGATTGGGCTCGCCCAGCGAGGTGCCGACGTGGCGCTGCTCGCCCGGCGTCGCGAGCGCCTCGAGGCCGCAGCCCGCGAAGCCGGGCCCGGAGCCCTGGCCATCGAGTGCGACGTCACCGGCGAGACGTCATGCCGTTCGGCCATCGACGAAGCCGCGAGCCGGCTCGGCGGCATCGACGCCCTGGTGTACGCGCCGGCGATCGGGCCACTGGCTCGACTCATCGACACCGACGCTGACACCTGGCGGCGGGTGTTCGACACGAACGTCACCGGCGCGGCGCGCATCACCGCCGCGGCTGTCCCTCACCTGGCGGCGACTTCGGGAACCGTGGCCTTCCTCTCTTCTGTGAGCGCGTCCCTCACGCCGCCTTGGCCGGGGCTCGGGGCGTACATCGTCAGCAAGGCCGCGCTTGACAAGCTTGTGGAGGCGTGGCGGGCGGAGCACCCCGACATCGGGTTCACGCGCTTCGTGGTTGGCGACTGTGCCGGCGGCGAGGGCGACTCGCGCACGGAGTTCAACGCGGGGTGGGATCTCGAGCTGGCCGCAGAGCTCGCGCCCGCATGGGTGTCGCGCGGCTACATCAGCGGCTCGCTGATCGCCGTCGACGAGCTGGTGTCGGCTCTCGACGCGGTGCTCCGAGGTGGTGCCAGCATGTCGGTGCCGTCGGTCACCGTCACTCCACGACCTTCCGCGAAGGAGCACCCATGAGCGTGACCACGAGCCCCGTGGAGTTCGATCCGCTCTCGGAGGAGTTCTTCAACGATCCCACCGAGATGTACCGCCGTCTGCGCGACGAGGCGCCCGTCTACTGCAGCGAGAAGTACGGGTTCTACGCGCTGTCGCGCTTCGCTGACGTCCTGGCCGCGCATCGAGACTGGCAAGGGTTCTCGAGTGCGCACGGCATCGAGCTCTTCACGCTCGCGAAGGACCCAGAAGAGATCGCGAGCTACCGGAGCATCATCATGATGGATCCTCCGGAACACGACCGCTTCCGAGCGCTGGTCAGTCGAGTCTTCACGCCCCGTGCTGTCACGGCACTCGAACCGATGATCCGCGAAGTCATCTGCGGTTACCTCGATCCGTTGCGCGATTCGCGCGAGTTTGACGTGGTTGCCGACTTCTCCGCGCCCTTCCCCGTCGAGGTGATCTCGCGAATGCTCGGCGTCCCCGAGGGAGAGCGCCAGCAGATCCGTCACTGGCTCGACGCCAGCCTCCACCGGGAACCGGGCCAGATCGCGCCGAGCCCTGAGAACGAGCAAGCGGTGCTCGAGTCGGCGGTGTACTTCCACGAGCTGACAGTGGAGAAGCGCAAGAACCCGGGTGACGACATGCTGTCGCGCCTGACCCAGGTCACCGTCGACCGCGGTGACGGCACGGAGACCGGGCTCGACGACGCCGAGATCACCGGTTTCGTGACGCTCCTCGGCGGCGCGGGTGCCGAGACCGTCACCAAGCTCGTCGGCAGCGCGGTCATGCTCTTCTGGCAGCACCCCGATCAGTGGCAGACGATTCTCGATGACCACGACAAGATCCCACGAGCCGTCGAAGAGATCCTCCGCTACTTGCCGCCGTCGCAGTACCAGGGCCGGTTCTGCGCGGAGGAGCGAAAGCTCGAGAGCGGGACGGTCCCCGCAGGCTTCCCAGTGCTCCTCATCACAGGCGCGGCAACACGCGACCCGCGCGCCTTTGAGCGCGCTGACGAGTTCGACATCGAACGCCAGCCCGGCATCACCATCGGGCTCGGACACGGCGTGCACAGCTGTCTCGGCGCAGCACTCGCGCGCATGGAGAGCCGCATCGCGATCGAGGAGCTCACGGGACGGTGGCGGCAGCTCGAGGTCGACGAAGCCGGCCTGCGCAGGGTGCAGATGGCCAACGTCGCCGGGTACTCAAACGTGCCGGTCCGCGCGGTTCCCCAAGGCTGACGGCCGGGTGCTCGACCACCCGTGAGGCCCACGGCCGACGAGCTGTTCGGTCCTGCTGGGACCCCGAGGGTCGTCGTGGTCGGCGCGGGGTTCGGCGGGATCGCCGCGGGCGTGAAGATGAAGCGCGCGGGCATCCACACGTTCACGATCTACGAGTCGTCGCTCGGGATCGGGGGCACGTGGTGGGACAACACATACCCCGGCGCCGAGGTCGACGTGGGGTCGCATCTGTACTGCTTCTCGTTCAAGCCTCACGACTGGACCCGCACGCATGCCCGGCAGCCCGAGCTGCAGAAGTACCTCGAGGAGACGGTCGACGAGTTCGGCCTCCGGCCGCACCTCAAGCTCGGTGTCACCGTGGAATCTGCCATGTGGGACGACGACCGCCACGTCTGGACGGTCCGCCTCGACGGCGGAACTGTCGGCGAGTGCCACGTGCTCATGAGTGGGGTCGGTTTTCTCAACGTGCCCCGCTCTCCCAGCTGGCCCGGGCTCGACGACTTCGAGGGCGCGAAGTTCCACACCGCCCGCTGGGAGCACGAGCACGATCTGACGGGCAAGGTCGTGGCCGTCGTCGGCACTGGGTCGTCGGCCACCCAAGTGGTGCCGGCCATCCAGCCGATCGTGCAAGAGCTCTACGTGTTCCAGCGCGAGCCCGGGTGGGTCATGCCCAAGGGTGAGCGCGACCTCTCCGGCGAGGAGCGGGTGGCGCTGGCCAAGCCGTGGCGGCGCGCGTGGGAGCGATGGCGGCTGAAGTACCTGCTGGAGAAGAGTCTGTGGCGCGGCAATCTCTACCGGCCGGGCACCAAGGTCAACGATGCCCGCCAGCAGTTCTGCCTCAGCTACATCGACCGACAGTTCGCCGATCGCCCCGACCTGCGCGAGGCGGTGACGCCGGCGTATCCCTATCCCGGCAAGCGGCCGGTCTTCGCCAGCACCTTTTATCCCGCGCTCAAGAAGCACAACGTGGAGCTCGTCCCCCGAGCTGTGGCGTCGGTGACCCGCACCGGCATCGTCGACACCGAAGGCGAGGAGCGAGCCGTCGACGTCATCGTCATGGCGACCGGGTTCCGGCCGGCGAACTACCTCGCCCGCCTCCGCGTCGTCGGTCGTGGCGGCCGGACGCTGCAGGAGCACTGGGCGGACGAACCGCGTGCGTATCTCGGCATCACGGTGCCGGGGTTCCCGAACTTCTTCATGCTCTACGGGCCGGGCACCAACGGTGGCGAGATCGTCATCATGCTCGAGAGCCAGGCGGAGTTCGCCGTGCGGGCCATGAAGCGCATGATCCGCGAGCGCGTCACCGCCGTCGAGGTCAAGCCGAGGTTCGAGGCGAGGTGGTACCGCTGGCTCCAGCGCCGGATGGAGGGAACGTCCTGGCTCATGAGCAACAACTACTTCAAGTCACCGACCGGCAAGATCGTGACCCAGTGGCCCTCGACCAACCTGCACTACCGCGTGCTGACCAAGGTTCTCGGCCGGGTGTCAGAGACCACCCGCCGACGCGTCGCTGAACCGACGTGAGCAGCATCGACCCGCGTCATGGCCCCGTCGGGAGGACAACCTCGGGGAGGGGGTGCCGGTACAGCGCAGCGGCGTTCTCGCTGCACATGGCGCGCAGCTCGTCGGTCGACACGTGGCCCCACGCCTTCTCGATCACCAGCTGGGTATCGGGCCAGGTGCTGTCGCCGTGGGGGTAGTCGACCTCGACCATGATGTTCTCGACGCCGATGCGGTGGCGCGTGTCGATCGTCGACGGGTCATCGAGGGTGCAGAACCAGAAGTTGCGCTTCAGCAGGTCGGCGGGCCGCTCCTCCCAGCCGAGCCCGTAGCTCGAACGGTCGACGATCGAATCGAGCCGGTCGAGCAGCATCGCGACCCAGCCGATGCCGCCCTCGCTCATCGCGACCTTGAGGTTCGGGTGCGTCACTGCGTAGCCCGACCACAGCCACTCGGCGCACGCGCTCAACGCCAGCTGGCTGAACAGCGTGGCGCCGAGCTGCTGGCTCGGCGCACCCGGTGGGGACTCGTAGATCCCTGAGCTGCCGACGTGCAGGGAGATCACGGTGTCAGTCTCTACGCACGCCGCGATGATCGCGTCCCAGTGATCGCGCTCCCACAGCGACGGCAGGCCGATCGCATGCGGCCGTTCGGGGAGCGTGACGGACGTGAAGCCACGCTCGGCGTTGCGGCGGATCTCGTCCGCGGCGAGCGCCGGATCGGCGAGGTAGGTGATGCCGAGCGGGACGATACGGTGAGGATGACGCTGGTACCACTCCTCGAACAGCCAGTCGTTCCACGCGCGGATGCACGCGACCCCGAGCTCGCGGTCGGGGATGCTGAAGAACACGCGCCCGCAGAACCCGGTGATCTGTGAGGGAAAGTTCACCGATGCCCATACGCCATTGATGTCCATATCACGCACCCGGGCGTCGACGTCGTAGCAGCCGGGACGCATCTGGTCGAAACGGAACGGCTCGAGCTTCACCGTCTCCGGACGCCGGCCGGCGACTGCGTTCATCCCGACCTGGGTGTAGCGCTCGCCCTCGAACTCCCAGACCTGATGGCCCTTGCGCGTCTCGACAATCCTCGGCGCGCGGTCCTGGAGCGCAGTGGGAAGCCGCCCCTCGAATGTGTGCGCAGGCTCGACGACGTGGTCGTCGACCGAGATCACGGTGTACTTCACTTCGCGTGGCGCCGGTTCCGGCAGGAACAACTCGTCGGCGACCGCCACTGGTTCCCCTCTCGGTCCTGTTGTGCCTTCCCTTCAGGTCGCAGACCCGTCCTCGCGCAGACGCAGCTGCCGACCCAACCACTCCTCCAGGTTGCGCATGCACTGCCTCGTGACGGGAGCGTCCGGCGCCATAAGATTGAACCCGTGGCACGCGCCTGGGTAGACGTGCAGCTCGGTCGGCACGCCCGCCTGGTTAAGCCGAAGGGCATAGTCGATGTCCTCGTCGCGGAACCCGTCGACGGCGCCGACCGAGACGAACGCGGGTGGCAGGCCAGCCAGCGTGCTGGCGCGCGCCGGCGCTGCGGTGGGTGGCACGTCGTCGCGTCCGTAGAGCGCGCCGAGGTACGCCTTCCACCCGAAGGTGTTGGAGCCGCGGGTCCACACCGGGAGGCCATCCTGCTGGCTCGACGGCGTGCGCTGCCTGTCGTCGAGCATCGGTGAGTCGAGCAGCTGGAACACCAGCGGGACCTCGCCACGGTCGCGGGCCAGCAGTGCGAGCGCGGCGGCCAGGCCGCCGCCGGCGCTGACGCCCATCACCCCGACGCAGGCGCGGTCGATGCCCAGCTCGGCCGCGTGCTCGTAGGTCCATCGCAACCCCTGGTAGCAGTCCTCCAACGGCCCGGGGTACGGCGTCTCGGGAGCCAACCGATAGTCGGCGGAGACAGCGACGAAGCCGAGCTTCGGACACAGCTCGTCGAACATCGGATCGTCCATGGAGTTCGTCCCGATGACGTAGCCGCCACCGTGCATCGAATACACGCACCCGAGCACGCCGTCGACCCCCTTGGGGCGGTGGACCCGCACCCGCACCTCGGGATCGCCCGGCACGACATGGTCGATCCGCTCGACAGCGTCGGACAGCGGCAACTCCACGCCGACGGCGCCGCGCAGCGAGGGGAGGATCTCGGCGGTGATCTCGTCGAAGGGAATCCGGTCGGTCACCTCGGCGACCGCCGGGTCGAGCAGGTCGCGTAGCGTCACGGCCGAGACGATACGCGTCGGGCTCCCCGCGCGCACCTTCCTTGTAACGGAGGCGTCGACTCTCTCGGCGGAGGGGCTGCCCACCAGCCTGATCGAGGGCCGCCTCACCCGGCCGAACTCTGGCTTTATCTAACAGTTGCGTCATAGTGTGTGGACGGCTGTTCGCTGCCGCTCCGGAGGAGCTGACCTGTGACCATCCCGAAGATCGTGAGCGTCGACGACCACGTGGTCGAGCCGCCCCATGTGTGGCAGACGTGGCTGCCCGAGAAGCACCGTGCGCAGGGGCCACGGGTCGAGCGCAAGCGCTGGGCGCCGTTCGAGCACCACCCGGGTGCGAAGTACACCAACACCGAGGATCCCAACGGTGAGTGGGGCGACGCTTGGATCTACGAAGACCGGCTCATCTACGTGAACAAGAAGTTCGTCGCGATCCCGTTGAGCGCGACGCCCGACGGCACGGTCGACAGCTTCGACCGCACGGTCATGACGATGACTGCAGTGACCTACGACGGTATGCGCCCCGGCTGCTACGAACGCGATGCACGCGTGAAGGACTTCGACCTCAATTGGGTCGACGGGTCGCTTCCGTTCCCCACGTTCCCGCGCTTCTGCGGGCAGACGTTCTACGAGGCGAACGACAAGGACCTCGCGCTCGCATGCGTGAAGGCGTACAACGACTGGATGGTCGAAGAGTGGTGTGAGCCGTCGGGCGGGATGAACCTCCCGCTCTGCCTCATGCCGCTCTGGGACGTCGAGCTCGCCGTCGCGGAGGTCCAGCGCAACGCGGCGCGCGGCGTGCGCGCGTTCTGCTTCAGTGAGCTCCCCACCCGCCTCGGCCTGTCGAGCATCCACACTGGCCACTGGGACCCCGTCCTCGCTGCTTGCAATGGCACCGGCGTGGCACTGTGCATGCACATCGGATCGTCGTCGAGCAACCCCGCCGCGTCACCGGACGCTCCCGAAGGCGTCGGTGGCACGCTCGCCTTCAACAACTCGATGGCATCGCTCGCCGACTGGCTGTTCTCCGGCAAGCTGATCCAGTTTCCCGAGCTCAAGCTCGCGTACAGCGAGGGACAGATCGGCTGGATTCCCTACGCCCTCGAACGGGCCGACACCGTGTGGGACCAGCACGACGCGTGGCAGCACTCGAAGGAGATCATCCCCGAACCGCCATCCACCTATTACTACGGCCGCATCTTCGGCTGCTTCACCGCGGATCGTGTCGGGCTCAACAACCTGGAGACCGTCGGCGTCGACAACATCTGCTTCGAGACCGACTACCCGCATACCGACACGACGTGGCCGCACTCCAAGGAGTATGCGGAGAAGATGATCGCGGACGTCGGCCTCGACGACGACACGGCCTACAAGGTCCTGCGCGGCAATGCCATCCGCATGCTCGACCTTGACCGCGTCTGACCCAAGATGGTTGTTACAACCCGGAGAGGATGACCGCGTTGCTGTCCACCGCGGCGTGACGTAGCTTGGCCGCGACCTGGTAGGCGTCCGATGCGTACCAGGCACGCGCCGCCTCGACCGTCTCGAACTCGAGCACGATGGTCTGGGTGGCCGGCAACTCGCCCTCGAGGACCTCGGGCTGCCGGTCGACGACGAGGACCCGAGGGGGCCGGCTACATCACCGGTCACCAGCTCAACCTCAACGGCGCCAGGTACCTATGAGCGCGTCCCGCGCTCGGATTCAGCCGCTCCTGAGGGACGAATGGGGTGCAGGCCTGCGCAGCGCGTTCGACGAGTCGACCGCCGATCGGCTGCTGGCGACAGGCCCGGATGCGCCGCGCATGCCGAATGCCTTCACCATGCTCATGCGCCACCCCGCTCTGGCCGGCCCGTTCCTGGCCTACAACAAGCTCCTGCTCCGGACTCCCGCGATCGAGCCGCGCCTGCGAGAGCTCATGGTCCTGCGGGTCGCGTTCCGAACCCGGTCCCCGTACGAGTGGCTCCAGCACGTGCGCCTGGCGCCGCGATGGGGGATCACCGCGGCGGAGATCGATGCCATCGCCGACGGCACCGTCGCCCACCCGTGGTCCCAGTCGAGGCCGATCTGCTCATGGCGACCGACGAGCTCTTCGACGACCACCGCATTGACGACGAGACATGGCGCCGCCTCGCGCAACACGTCGACGAGCGGCACCTGATCGGGGTGCCATTCATCGTCGGCCCGAACACGTGCCTGGCGATCGCGTTCAACAGCTTCGGGCTCGAGCTCGACCCCGAGCTCGACACCGTGGCCGCGCCCCCGCTCCCCGGCGCTTGACGGCTGGTCGCGACCGGCGGACCGCTACAGTTCGCGGACGTCCGCCAGTGCAGAGGAGCTGAGCGATGGCGATCGACCGTGAGGAATCCCCGTACCGACGCGGCAACCGCTACGACCGGCTGCCCATCCCGATGGTCACGGAGCACTGCATCCCCGTCGACGCGGGTGCAGTCAAGCTCGTCGTGGAGTCCCGCAAGCTGACGAACGAGATCATCGAAGGTGCCTTCCACGACGTCGTCGACGCTGAGATCCTCTTCGACGATTTCGGTGCCACGCTCCACGTGTGTGGAACGGCTGACGGTGTCGAGCACCTGCGCTTCGACTGTTTCGAGAACGAGCCGCACTACCACTACATCGAGCAGGCGAACGGTGCGAACACCGTGGTGCGGATCGACGAACTAGCGGTCGGCGACCCCATCGACTTCTCGCTCGCCTGCATCGGGCACCACCTCCCCGACATGCTCCGTCACTGCGGCGTCGGCGCCCTGGCCGACGAGGTCGCCGACCAGCCCGACAAGGTGAACACCGCGGTCGCCGAGGTCCGCGAGCTCATGAGGAAGGCCCGCCTCCCGATGGCGTGACGGCCCCGGAGGTCAGCGCCGGCTGTGCTAGGTCACGAACGTGGCCACCCGATGGTGGATACGCCACGTGCCGTCGTCGTGGTGGAGGGTGTCTTCGTATCGGCCCACGAGCTGGATCGCCCAGCCGGAGTCGCCCCGCAGGACGAATACCACGTCGCTGATCGCGTGGGCCTCGTGGTCGTTCCAGTCCGTGACGAGGGTGTTGAGGACGAGATGACGTTGGGGTCCCCGCGGCTTCCATCCGGAGTAGGCCTTGCGGAGGGCGTCGTGGCCTTCGTGGGTGCCCATGCCCGTGATCTCGGAGACGCCGTCGGGGCAGAAGGTGGCGACAATGTCGTCGGTCCGGCCGTCGTCCAGGGCCTGGGCGTACGCGGCGATGGTGGCACGGATGCCCTCGGCGACCTCCGCGTATGTCGTCGTCGTGCTCATTCGGCCAGCCTCCCGAGCTCCGTCATCGCTTCGTTCGCCTCGATCACCGCGCTCAGAACCCGACGTCGAGAATCGGCTTGTCGAAGGGATACACGTTGATCTTCTGCAGCGCCGGGAGCAACTGCTCGTAGGGAAGACCGGCGAGGAAGCCGTCCACG
>Ga0182024_10007548_pt1 | contig 23403 bp, 18 predicted proteins | sample P32metaG_FD_120480 | JGI IMG/M metagenome (GOLD analysis project Ga0182024, IMG submission 120480) | Permafrost microbial communities from Stordalen Mire, Sweden - P3-2 metaG (Illumina Assembly) | ecosystem: Environmental > Terrestrial > Soil > Wetlands > Permafrost | place: Sweden: Stordalen... | reverse complement strand
CCGTAGCCGACCTTCTTGTCCGCCTTCTCGATCCCGACGGCGGCAGCATTTCGCTCGATGGGCATGACGTGCGCGACCTCCGCATCAAGGATCTCCGCGATCACATCGGCCTGGTCGATCAGGCGCCCTATCTGTTCAACGCGAACATCGCCGAAAACATTTCCTACGCTCATCCCGTCGCAACCCGCGCCGAAATTGAAGCCGCCGGAACCGCTGCGGGCCTCGATGAATTGATCCGCCGCCTTCCCGAAGGCTACGAAACAAAAACCGGCGAGCGTGGACTCGCCCTCTCCGCAGGGGAGCGTCAACGAATCGCCATCGCCCGCGCCCTGCTGCGCCGTCCGCGCGTCCTGGTGCTCGATGAGCCAACCTCCGCGCTAGACGCCGACACCGAAAAACTCGTGGCGCGCAATCTGCGCGAGAATCTGCGCAACTCCACCGTCATCGTGATCACGCATCGTCCCGCGCTGGCCGAAATCGCCGATCAGGTCATCAATCTGAGAGAAGGAAAAGTGTGGCTCGAAAGCCTCTCCGCATTGCCGTAATCGACAGCGGCGTGAATCCCTCACACCCGCACATCGCCCGCATCGACAGAGGCTGGCCCGAAAACGATTTCCTCGACCGCCTCGGTCACGGCACCGCCGTAATGGCCGCGATACGGGAAAAAGTCCCCGATGCAGAATATTTCGCGGTTCGCATATTCGATCGCGAATTACGAACCAACATCGAAACGTTACTGGCCGCGATCCAGTGGTCTATCGATCAAGAGGTCGACATAATCAACCTGAGCCTGGGCACATCGAACCCCGCACATGCCGAAAAATTCGCACCCTTTCTCTCACGCGCAATCATCGTGTCGCCCGCCGGAGCGTACCCAGGCGACCTCCAAGGCGTAATCCGCGTAGCACCAGACTCGGATCTCCCTCGCGACCAATATCGCTGCGAAGGCGAAATCTTCTATGCGTCCCCTTACCCGCGCCCCATGCCCGGCGTCCCCGCCGGACGAAATCTAAACGGCGTCAGCTTCGCAGTAGCCAACATGACGGGCCTGGTAGCCCTCGCCTGCGAATTCTTGGCAGACCGATCGTACGAATCCATCCGGGCAAGGCTCCTAGTAAGTCAACAATATCGCTGACAACTCGATCCTTTTTGCGAAGTAACCAAAGGTACGCGATAGCCCCACATAAGGCGCCCACAGGCAAGCCATCGATGAAGACAGTCATGTCGGCCATTGAATTATTGTTTGGATAGCGCCACACAGCCCAGAAATCGGGCTCCTAATGAGCGAACAATGCGATTTTTTCTTCCTAATAAGCTATCTCGATCACTTAGCTAGAGGTCGAATCCCCTGGCTGACGCCAGGGGTTATAACCCCGTCCCGTTAGGGCGGGGATTTGGCGAGGCGGGTGATGCCGGAGAATTACAAAAGCCGCCATCAATAGCGGTGGCCTTCGCGGACCAGACCTTCAACTGTTTCGCCGGGAGCCAGCTTCACGGAATGCTGGCTCGAAAACTCGATCATTCGCGCAATCGCTGCACGATTGGACCCGCGATTGTGGGGCAGCCTCGACAGTGCGGAGGCAAGGACTTCATCCACCGAGTTAAACTGACCGCTGGCAATTTGTTCCCGGATCATCCGCTCCAGCTCGGGCTTGAGTTCCACCGTCATACTCCAAACCTAGGCGAAAAGTCGATGTAGCGCAAATAGTAAACTCAAGCGATGCGAATCAAGGACCGTTGGCGTGCCGTTCGCGATTGGTCGAGCCGGGCGTGGGCCAATATCCGCCCCGGCCCCGAAGCCCGCAAGGGAGCCATATGGGGCGCAATCCTCGTCGCCCTCTGGATCGCCATCGTCGGCGGCATCTATCTTCAATCGGGATTCGGACTCGCCATCGATCTCGCCTTCGCCCTCACCGTCGCAGCCCTGGGCGTTCCCCTCGTCGCCCTTGCCGTCTGGCTGCTGCTAACGATCCTCCGCAAGGTACCGCGCTTCTTCTCCGGCATCCTGATCGGCGTTTGCGTTCTCGTCGGGCTCGCGTTCTTTCCGCAGTTAGGAATCCCCTTCGGCGGAATCCTCCTGCTCATCGAATGCACTCTCGGCGCGACCGTCGCGACGGTCCTCTTTGGCCATTTCCGCGAAGCGCACCTCAGCAAAAAAGTCATCACCGTCACATTATGTGTCGCCGCGATCGCCGCCAATATCGCTCTCTACATATTTCTATCCGGCCCGGGAACCGACAAGGATGTTTTAAAGATCGGGCAAGTTTCCTCACCCGATCCTCGGCCCCTCGCCGTGCCGAACCCGGCCAACGTTGGTCCGAATCCGGTTCTGACCGTATTTTATGGAAACGGTTCCGATATCCGGCGCCCTGAATACGGCAAATCCGTGGCAATAAAGACCAAAACAATTGACGGGTCTTTGTTTTTTAAGGATTTCAAGGGCTGGAAAGAAAAACTCAGGCGGCGCTATTGGGGCTTCGGACTCGACAAAATGCCGCTCAACGCCCGCGTCTGGTACCCCAAAGGCGACGGACCTTTTCCCCTGGCTCTGATCGTCCATGGAAATCACAACATGACCGAGTTTTCCGACCCCGGCTACGAATATCTGGGTCAATTGCTCGCCAGCCGAGGCTTTATCCTCGCTTCGGTCGACGAAAATTTCCTCAACGGATGGATCGTCGCGCCGGAAAAGGAGCAGGCCGTCCGCGGCTGGATGCTGCTCGAGCATCTGAAACTCTGGCGCGAATGGAACGAAACTCCCGGCAATATTTTCTATCGCAAAGTCGATGTGTCGAACGTCGCTCTATTGGGTCATTCGCGCGGCGGAGAAGCCGTCTCGACCGCGGCCCTGTTCAACACTCTTTCCTATTATCCCGAAGACGCGAATATCCAATTCAATTATCACTACCCCATCAAATCGCTGGTCGCCATCGCCCCGGTCGACGGCCAGTACAAGCCCGCGGGTGAATATCGCACCATCAAAGACGTCAGCTATTTCACCATCCAAGGCGCGAACGATTCCGACATCTCCTCCTTCCACGGCAGCCGGCAGTGGGATCACGTGCACTACTCCGATGACGGCAATTTTTTCAAAGCGGAGTTGTATATCTACGGCGCAAATCACGGCCAGTTCAACACCCGATGGGGCCGCTCCGATGCAGGCCACCTGATGGGCTGGTTCCTGAATCTCAAACCGCTTCTCGACCCAACCGATCAGCGCCAAATCGCGAAAACCTACATCTCCGCATTCCTCGAAACGACGTTACATGGCAATCGCGATTACCTTCCGATGTTCCGCGACTACCGCACCGCCCGCGACTGGCTGCCCAAGACATATTACATGTCGCGCTACCAGGACCCCTCCTACCGCGCGATTGCGAACTTCAACGAAGACCCCGACCTCGCAACGACAACGATTCCCGGCGGCCATATCAGCTCCTCGAATCTCTCCATCTGGAAAGAAGGCCGCATTCCCTACCGGCAGGGCGATCGCGGATATAATGGCGTTTTTCTTGGTTGGAATCGAGCCGAAAATGCTCCGGTTCCTGCATATTCATTAATGCTGCCCGACGGATTCAAGCCTCCGCCGGTGCTGATACTATCGCTCGCAGTGACCGATCAGAAGGCTCCTTTGCCCGGCAAACACGACGACGACAAAAAGAAAGATAAGGATAAGGAGGAAAAGACCGCCGAGATGACCGATTTTGACATCGAACTCGAAGCAGGAGGCGCGACCGCAGTTCTTCCCTTGAGCCGCTTCGGCGCGCTCCTTCCGCCCTTCAAAGTGCGCTTTACCAAGCTTCAGTTCATGGACGATTTCGCGTACGAAAAATCCTCGGAGCCGGTCTTTCAAACCTTCGAGCTGCCTCTCGCCGCTTTCCCGAATCTCGATCCTTCGAAGCTCCACGCGATACGCCTGAAATTCGATCGCACCCCAATGAGAGTCATAATCTTAAGTCAGGTAGGATTTGAGAATCCATGAATCCGACACGCATCGGCGGATACGAAATCCTGGGCGAGCTTGGCCGGGGCGCCATGGGCGTCGTCTATCACGCCCGCGATGCGGCCATAGGCCGTCCTGTCGCGATTAAAGTGATTCGCATCGATGCCGGCACCTCCGCCGAGGAAAGCGCGCAACTCCGTCAACGCCTGATTCGCGAAGCGAGCGTCGCCGGAAAAATCTATCATCCCGGCATCGTCACCGTCCATCAGCTAGGCGAGGAAGGCAACAACGTCTTCATCGTGATGGAGTTCGTCGAAGGCTCCTCGCTCGAGCGTCTTCTCACCCATAACCCCATGCTCGACCGCGCCTGGGCGCTCGATATTCTGGCGCAAGTCGCCGTCGCGCTCGATTACGCGCACAAGGCCGGCGTCGTGCATCGCGATATCAAACCCGCCAATATCCTAGTGCGCTCCGACGGACGCGTGAAGATCGCCGATTTCGGTATCGCTAAATTGACCGCCAGCGCGACCAGCGGCATGACCGCCGCCGGCGTCAGCATCGGCTCGCCCGCCTACATGTCGCCGGAGCAGATCCAGGCCTCGGAAGTCGATGGCCGCTCCGATCAGTTCGCCCTCGCCACCGTCGCTTTTCAAATGTTAGCCGGCCGAATGCCCTTCAGAGGCACCACCGCGCATACGCTGATGTTTCAAATCGTGACCGCGGATCCTTTCGACCCGCAGCCTGGCGACGCTCCCCTGTCACCGGCCGTGCGTGGGGTGCTAACCCGCGGCCTCGCGAAGAAGGCGCCCAATCGTTTCCCCGACTGCGCAACGTTCATTCAGGCCTTGACCGACGCTGCGGGCGGTACCGTTCCCCTGCCGCAAAGCTCCGCCGCAGCGACCGAACCCCCGACCCAAACCACGACGCCAAAACCGAAGGAAAGCAAAAGCTGGATGTTCGCCCCGATCGTCGGCGGACTCCTGACCGCCGGCCTGCTAGGCGCGGGGATTTATTACTTCACCCACCGGCCAGGGCCGATCGTGGCGTCAATTGAAACACCGACCCCAACAACGACGCCAACCCCCGTCCCAACACCCGAGCCCACCGCGACCCCGACCCCTGTGCCGACCCCGACACCGGCGCCTCCTCCCGCCACGCCATTACCAGTGAAGGCGGCCAACGAAGTAAAACCCCCGAAAAAGCCGACTCCGACCCCGACCCCGGCCGCAGCCGAGCCAACTCCCGTTCCCGCCCTGGCACTGCTCGCCGCCGTCACCAACGGCAAAATCGATGTTGTGAAATCCCTGCTGGCCAACGGCGCCAACGTCAATGAGAAGGACCCCAACGGCAGCACGCCTCTGATGCTGGCAGCCGAAGGCAACGCCAACCTGCCCAACAATCTGCCGATGGTCGCAGTGCTGATTGACGCCCGTGCGAGCCTCGAAGCGCGCGATTCCAAAGGCCGCACCGCGCTGCATCGCGCCACCGCGGAAGGTAAAATCGACGTGGTCCGCCTCCTCGCCGACAGTGGCGCGCTCGTCAACAAAAAAACCAATGACGGCGCGACGCCTCTCTTCTACGCCGTGCAATTCGGCAAACTGCCGATCCTCGAACTGTTAATCGCGCACCACGCGCAAGTCGATCTCGCCGACGCCTCCGGCAGCACCCCTCTGATGATCGCGAGCATTGGCAATGCCTATCTGCCCAACAACACCCCCATGGTGGAAGCCCTGCTCAACGCCGGCGCGAAGGTGGATATCTTGGACCCGCACGGCCGCAGCGCACTTCATCGCGCCTCGGCTGAAGCCAAACCCGACGCCGTGCGTGTGCTGCTCGAACACCACGCGAAACCAAACCTGCGCGCCAAGGACGGCTCGACCCCCCTTATCCAAGCCGTTACTTTTGGCAGGCAAATCGTAGCGCAGGTCCTGCTAAACCACGGCGCCGAAGTAGATCTGGCCGATTCCAACGAGAACACCCCGCTCATGATCGCCGCCGAAACCTCGCCCAACATTAAGGATCCAGCCCATCTCATCACCCTTCTGCTGGAGCACGGCGCCAAGCCCGGATTAAAGGATTCCAAAGGCCGCACCGCCTTCCAGCGCGCATCGGAAAGCAAGAACGCCGCAGCGATGGCGTTGCTGAAATAGCCGGGCGCCGTGTCCCCCACCGAGCCGCCATGCGTAAGCATGCGGACAGACGCTCAAGCCTAATTCTCCGTCGGAGCCTTCTCGATATGATCGATCACCAGCACCTCCAGAGGCGCCTTCCGACTCTCCAACTTCAACCCCAGCCTCTCGAGCGCATTCAGCAGTGAATCCCCCGACGATCCCGACAACGCCCTCAGCGCCTCCGGAGGCAGCGTCACCCCCGCCGCAATCGCCGAACGAATCAGCATCGCCATATAATCCTCGGGCGTAAATTCGAGATCGAAATCGTAGCTTCCCGTCAACCCGGTCATATCCACCACCGGCTTGTCCTCGAACCTTCCCAGCAGTTCCGCGAAACTCGCCATCGGCAGCTTCCTGGCAACAAATTTATTGTCGGCCATCGTGAAAAAGGAGCCGTGGCCATACTCGATATGCACCCCTCCGCGCCCTCCGCTGCCGCTGACGTTGGTGGCCGGCGCTTTCGGCTTTTCCCCTGGATCGCCCACATCGGCGTTCGGATCCACCGGCGATTCCTTCATCTTCAGGCCGCCCTTGGCAACCACAAGCGCATACACCGGAAAATCCTTCGTTTCGCGATGCGACTTCATTTTGAACCGGTCCGCCAACAGAGCCTTCAGCATCTCCGCAACATCGGATTCCTTCGCGCCCGCCGGCAGCTTGGCGTTGATGTCGAATCTTTCTGCTCCAAGAAAATCCGGCCCTTGAATCTGGTAAATCTTCAGCTTGTAAGCCGCGCTGATATAGTCCTTCAGGTTCAGAGCAGTGATACTAACCTGCGCCCCATCGATGTGCACGCCGACGTCCATGCGCTCCGGACCGGGAGGCGCCGACGGCCGTATGGACGCCACTTCAAACTGCTGCGCGAAAACTACAAATGGCAGAAAAGCACAAATCAGCTTCATAACCGGATCATACCGCGCACCGAAACCATTCCCACCTCAAATCGGCGAGTTCAATCTATAAACCGGCGAGTGACGTGCCCGCGAAAAACGGGACTGCTTCGGTGTTGTAGTATGGCTCTCAAAAGGTTTACTCCGCGGTTCTGGAGGTTCAAGGATATGCCGATTGATCGTCGTTCTTTCGTGGCCGCCGCCGCCGTCGCCGCAGCCCGTATCGCAGGCGCGCAGTCCAAGTCGCGCCAGGGCGGCGATCCGCTCGGCGTGAGGGCCGACTTTCCTATCGCTTCCGACCACATCTTTCTCAACTCCGCCTATATCGCGCCCACGCCCCGGGCAGTGGTCGCCGCGAGCCACGCATATATTGAATCGAAAAGCGCCCGGCCCATGCAGCTTAGTACTCTGATGGCTACCAACGACGCGGTTCGGGCGCAGTTCGCGCGCATCGTGAACGCTACGCCCGATGAAATCGGCCTTCTCAATTCGACGGGGGAGGGTGAAAGTGTCATCGCCAACGGCATCGGCCTGAGGGCGGGGGACAACGTAGTGATTGACGACTTGCACTACAACACGGAGTTCGTTCTTTATCGGGCTCTGGAGGCCTCGCGGGGCATCGAGCTTCGAATCGTCAAAAACAAGGACGGTGCGGTGACCGCCAAGGATTTCGAACCGCACATCGACCGGCGGACTCGCATCGTATCGGTTGCCTGGGTATCGCACTTGAACGGATTCCGGCACGATATGCGGCCTATCGCCGATCTGGCGCACGCGCACGGGGCATTATTCTACGCGGACGCGGTGCAGGCGGTTGGCATGATTGACCTCGATGTCCGCGCCGCGGGCGTGGATGCGCTGTGCTGTGGTTCGTACAAATGGCTGATGGCGGAGTTTGGCGTCGCGCCGTTTTTCGTGAGCCGGGAGATCATCGACCGTATTCAATCCGACCGCATTGGAGAATTTTCGGTCGCGCGCGCAGAGCCCGATTATCGTTATCAGCTTTTGAGAACCGCGAGAAAGTTCGAGGGCACGAGCCGGGCTTTCGGCGCTGTCTCGCAATTGCAGGCCAGCCTTTCTTATCTTGAAAAGGTCGGCATTGCGCGTATCGAGGAACACACGGTCGGGCTGGCACAAAGGCTTTATGAAGGACTGGTGAAACAGGGCCATCGAGTGTTCACTCCGTCCGGAAACCGGTCTTCCATCGTAACGTTGAATTGCGGCAGGCCAATCGCCGATACCCGCGCGGCGTTCCAGACCGCCCATATCGAGGTAACCGTGCGGAACGGACAGGTACGCGTCGCGCCCGCGCTGTTCAATAACGCGGACGAAATCGAGAAGTGCCTCGACGTTACCCAGCATCTGGTCTAAAAAGTCTGTCACAGTGGGGCGGCAGCCATGCGCTGCCAAAAAAAAGGCAAGCGAATAGCGGATTCCCCGGATTATTGTTAAAATTAGGAATTGGCGGCAAATGATGGAATCCCTGGAGGGGATCGCTCTGCGTCACACGCAGGAGGTCCGGGGTTCGAGTCCCTGCGCGCCCACCACGAAGGAATTTTGCATTGCTCACCCTGAATAACATCTCGATGCGCTACGGCGCTCGCATCCTCTTCGATGAGGTGACCACCACCTTTCTCTCCGGTCGCCGCTACGCGATCACGGGTCCGAACGGCGCCGGCAAGTCGACCTTGATGAAGATCCTCACAGGCGAGCTGGAGCCGTCCAAGGGAGATGTCACGCGGCCCAAAAAGATGGGTGTGCTGCGTCAGGATCAGTTCGCCTTCGACGCGTTTCGCGTGATCGACACCGTGATCATGGGAAACACTTCACTGTGGCAAGCGCTCCAGGAGCGCGAGAAGCTGTACGAAAAAGATCACAACACCTACACCGATGCAGACGGTATGCGGCTCGGCGAACTGGAGGGAATCGTCGGCGATGAGGGCGGGTATACCGCCGAAACCGATGCCGCGGTGCTACTCGACGGCCTGGATATTCCCGAATCTCTTCACGAACGCAAGATGGGTGAGCTGCAGGGCGGACAAAAAGTGCGGGTGCTGCTGGCGCAGGCTCTCTTCGGAACGCCGACGGTGCTGCTGCTCGACGAGCCGACCAACAACCTCGATCTCGATTCGGTTCACTGGCTGCAGGATTACCTGATTCGCTTCGAAGGCTGCCTCATCGTGATCTCGCACGATCGCCACTTCCTGAACGAGGTCTGCACGCATATCGCCGATATCGATTATCAAACCGTGATCACCTACACCGGCGGCTACGATGACATGGTGCTTGCCAAGACCCAGATTCGTTCGCGCATCGAGTCTGAAAACGCGCAGCGCGAGAAGAAGATCGAGCAGTTGAACGAATTCATCCGACGGTTCGGAGCCGGAACCCGCTCCTCCCAGGTCACTTCGCGAAAAAAGGAAGTAGAGCGATTACAAACTGCGGACCTGGCTCGGTCCAACATCGCGCGTCCCTATATTCGATTCGAGGTTCTGAAACCGTCGGGGCGGCATCCGCTCGAAATCAAGGGTCTGTCGAAAGCCTACGAAGACGTGAAAGTGATTCAGAACTTCAGCGCGGGCATCAGCCGGGGCGAGAAAATCGCACTGATCGGCCGCAACGGCGCCGGAAAAACGACGATGTTGAAATCGCTTATTCGCAATGGCACCGGCTTCGTCGAGGATGCGGATCGAAAATTTTCGATCGATGCGGGAGATGTCACTTGGGGGCACGAAGTGTCGGTCGGATACTTTGCTCAGGATCACACCGAATCGATTCCGCATGGCGTGAGAGTGCTCGAGTGGCTGCATGAGTTCGATCCGAAGGCGTCGCAGGAGGAGCTACGCGGCGTGCTGGGGCAGATGCTGTTCAGCGGCGACGACGCGTTGAAGCGAACCGAGGCTCTATCCGGCGGAGAGGCGGCGCGCATCATCTTCTGCCGCCTGATGCTTCAGAAACCAAACTTTCTGATCCTCGACGAACCCACCAACCACTTGGACCTGGAATCGATCAACGCGCTGAATATCGCCCTGCAAAAATACGATGGAACCGTGCTTCTGGTTACTCACGATCATGACGTCGTCGATGAAGTGGCAACGCGCATCTGGCACATCGAACACGGCAGGATCGACGACTTCAAGGGTCCCTATTCGGAATACCTGACCCACACCGGCCAGACCGTAACACGCTAGCGATCGCTCAAACTGTCGCGTGCTCCCGAGCCCTCCGCGACGCGAGCAACTCCGCGATCGCCTTAGCGTCCCCAACGATCTCCGCGAACTGGTGCGGATAAACCGTCTGCGCGCCATCGGACCACGCCCGATCCGGCTGCGGATGCACTTCGATCAGCAAGCCGGAAGCGCCCGCCGCGATTCCTGCGAGCGCCATCGGATGAACACTGTCTCGCTTGCCCGTCCCGTGGCTCGGATCGACCACGATCGGCAAATGGCTGAGCTTCTGTACTGCGGGAACGATGCTGAGATCGAGCGTGTTCCGCGTGTGATCGGCGAACGTGCGCACGCCGCGCTCGCAAAGGATCACCTGGTAGTTGCCTTCGGAAAGAATATATTCCGCGGCCATCAGAAACTCTTCCAGCGTCGCCGACATGCCGCGCTTCAACAACACCGGCTTCCGAGCCTTCCCCGCGCGCTTCAGCAGCGAATAATTCTGCATGTTGCGCGCGCCGATCTGGATGCAGTCCGTGTACTTCTCCACCAGATCGAACGTCTCGACATCGATCGCCTCGGTGACGATTCCGAGGCCTGTCTCCTCCCGCGCCTCCGCCAGCAGTTGCAATCCCTCTTCACCCAACCCCTGGAACGAGTACGGCGATGTTCGCGGCTTGTACGCGCCTCCGCGCAACAATTGTCCCCCGGCCTTTTTTACGGCGTGCGCCGCCTCCAGAATCTGCTCGCGCCCTTCCACCGAGCAAGGCCCGCCGCAAAACATCGGCTGCCCCCCGCCGACTGGAACACCGTGCACGCGAATGATCGAGTTTTCATGCCTCACCTCGCGGCTCACCAGTTTATATGGCTTCGAAACACGAATGGCTTCGGCGACGCCTGGCAGGGCCTCGAATTCCACCGGATCGACCGGCTTCGGATTTCCCGTAATACCGATGGCGGTCTTCTGCGCGCCTGGCATGATATGCGCGCGAAAACCCAGGCTTTCGATCCGTTCCCGCACGCGATCGATATCGGCCTCGGTCGCCTGCGCCTTCATGACGATCAACATGTCTCCTATGATAACGAGATGGGTAACAATATCGCCGATCGCATCGTAGTCGTCGGCGGAGGCATCATCGGACTCGGAACCGCCTGGCGTCTCGGCCAGCGTTTTCCCGACGCGCGCGTCACGGTGCTTGAAAAGGAGTCGGGCGTCTGCCGTCATCAGAGCGGGCACAATAGCGGCGTCCTTCACTCCGGCCTCTATTACAAGCCCGGATCGCGAAAGGCCCGGCTCGCCGTCACCGGCATTCGCCAGATGGTCGACTTCTGTGTCGAGCATTCCATCCCTCACGAAATCTGCGGAAAGATCGTCGTCGCCACCGCCGAGGAGGAACTGCCGCGCCTTCACACGCTCTTCGAACGCGGCGGGCAAAATGGCTTGGAAGGTCTGCAAATGCTCACTGGCGACGAACTCCGTGAGATCGAGCCGCACGCCGCCGGCATCGCCGCCATCCGCGTACCGCAGGAAGGCATCGTCGACTATCCGCGGGTCTGCGAAACTTTGGTCGGATTGATCCGCGCTCAGGGCGGGGAAGTGATCACCTCGGCGCGCGTCACCGCCATCGCCCGTAAAGCTAACGGTTGGCGCGTCCAGAGCACCGCGGGCGATTACGAATGTTCGCGCATCGTCACGTGCGCTGGTCTGCAATCTGACCGTATTGCCGCGCTTACCGGCGAGAAAAGAACCGTCCGCATCGTGCCATTTCGCGGCGAATATTATAAGATCCGGCCGGAGCGGCAGCACCTGGTGCGTCACCTGATCTATCCCGTCCCCGATCCAAAGTTCCCGTTTCTTGGCGTGCACTTCACGCGAATGATCCATGGCGGCGTGGAAGCCGGACCGAACGCTGTGCTCGCTTTCGCGCGCGAAGGCTATACCAAGAGCGATATCAACCCGAGCGATATTTTCGATGCGATCACCTTTAATGGCCTCTGGCGATTTCTCAGAAAATATCCAAAGATGTGCTGGGACGAAACGCGCCGTTCCTTCAGCCGGGCGCTATTCTGCGCGTCCTTGCAGCGCCTCGTGCCGGAAATCCGCACCGAGGATCTGGTTGAAGGAGGCGCCGGGGTTCGCGCGCAAGCCATGTCGCCCGACGGATCGTTTGTCGAGGATTTTCATTTCGTCCAAGGCCCGGGCGAACTGCACGTCGTGAACGCACCAAGCCCCGGCGCAACCGCATCGCTCGCGTTGGGCGAAGAAATCGCAGTATCCCTAAAGTAGCGAAGCGTCCATGTCCGCTTCATTCTGACTTCTGACTCCTGACTCCTGACTTCTTAAGAAGCGCGTCAGCGCTTCTGTAGATCCCTCGAAGAACCGGTCGACCACTTCCTTCACCGCGAACTGCCGCAATTCTTCGCGGCTTAGTTTAGGCACGTAGACGAACGATCGCCCCTGTTTCCGGCGCGACACGCCCCCTCGCTTTTCCAGGCGATCGAGCACCGTCATCACCGTCGTGTACGCCAGGTTTCGATTGCCCACCATCACGTGGCGCACATCGCGGACCGTGCCCTCGCCAATTCCCCACAATGCTTTTAGACACTCCAGCTCCAGTGGCGGAGGCATGTCGCGCTGCGGAGCCGGACGTCGCATAACTCAGTCTTTGAGCGCGTCTTTCAGCTTGGATGCGAACGGAGAAGACGATGGTTCCGCGGATCGCTCCTTGTGCTCGCGGCTCAGTTGCACGACGGAGCCGCGACCGTCAGGGAGCGGATAGACGATAGAAGGCTCTTCAAGAAACTTACTCTTCTTCAACACACTGCGATCCAGCGCCGAACTGTACCCGGTCCAAACCCCTTCCACCTGCCGATCGCGTTCGATCAATCCCCGCATGCACTCCATCTTCGAATCCAGATTGTCCAGATGATGCAGCAGCATCGCCTCGGGAAACAGCGGAACCTTCGGCGATCCGTACGCGAGTTCTCCGTGATGGCTGACAACCATATGCAGCAGGAGATCGCGCAGCTTTTCGGGAAAGCCGGGAATCAGCCGCAGCTTGTCTTCCACCATCCGCAGGCCGATCACGATATGTCCCAGCAGTTGGCCTTCAGTCGAGTAGCTGAAGCTCCGCGCATATTTGAGCTCGCTGATTTTGCCGATGTCATGCAACATCACGCCGGCCAGCACCAGGTCGAGATCGATATTCGAATAATGAGCCGCCGTGAATTTTGCCAGCGTGCAGAGCGAGAGAACATGTTCAATCAGCCCCCCGATCCAGGCATGATGAATCGCCTTCGCCGCGGGTGCAATCCGATACGCTTTGGCAATTGACTCATCGGCAAACATGGCTTGGAGCAAAGCCTTCAAATGAGGATTCCCGATCGATGCGATCCAGCCCTCGAGCTCCCGGAACATCTCGTCCCGATCGCGCTTGGACGCTGGAAAGTAATCCGCGACATCGATATCCGTGTCGACTACGGCCTGGATTTTATGAAGGGTAAGCTGCGGCCGGTTCTGGAAGACCTGCATCAGCCCTTTGACGCGCACAAAGTCGTCTTGCGCGAAGGTTTCAACAGCCTCGGCGGCATTGTCCCACATCTTGGCGTCGAGCTCGCCCGTCCGGTCCGCCAGTGTGAGCGACAAATATAGGTCGCCCGATTTTTTTTGCCGGACGTCTTTATGCTGAACCAGGAACGTGCCGGTGATAATCTGATCCGGCTGCAGATCGGTTACGAAAGGAGATTTCATTCACTATTTCGAAGACGAAACGCCGGTCGACGTGGTGTTCGTGCCGGGAATCGGAATCAAACCGAGCAGCTTCTTTTTGTGCCCTCGTGCGAGGACTTCCTGCTTCGATACCGTCTCAGGCTTCAGTTGTGCCGGATCGCTCCAGGCGGTGTCTTTTCCAGGAGCCGCACCGGTATCGTCGTAGCCGGTTTTGATTTCCAAAAACGCAACCGCGCGAAGCTTGGTCATGTACTCGCGCAAGGCAGGCTGCATCTTCGGGCGGAATAGTTTGTCCTGCACCTCGTACTGCACCTCTTCGAATTCCGCCAGGCCGGCCTTCTGATGTTCCTCGACTCTGAAAATCGCGAATCCGTCGGGTTTCTCCACTTTGATCGGATCGGTAACAAATCCGCGCGACTGGTTCCAGATCGCCGTCACCAATTCCGCGCGCAAATCTTCTTTTTGAAACGCCGGCATCTCACCGCCCTGCGCGGCGTTCGGCGCATCGGAGTTGGTCTGGGCCATTTCCGCGAAACGCTCCCCTTTGCGGGCGCGCGCCACCAGATCCTTGGCTTTCTTGTCCGCCGCGGCAATCCCAGCCGCATCTTTTCCCTCGGTCGAAACAAAAATCTCGCGCAGGAACACGCGCTCCTGGCGCATGAACTCATCCTTGTGTTCGTCGTAATATTTCTGGAGCTCGTCCGTCTTGAACATGATCTTGCGCGAAATCTCCTCGCGCACCACTTTATCGCGAAGCAGCTGGTTCTTTATCTCGGCTTTATAATCCTCGTACGGCGCTCCGGTAATCTGATGCACGTATTCCTGAAACTTCTCCGGATCGACGATCTTCGAACTGCGTTGAATATCGAGCATCTGCTTGTTGAGCTCGGAGTCGACCTTGATATCCAGCTCCTTGGCCTTTTGAACCAGGAGAAGCGAATCGATTTTCTCGCGCAGAATGTTCTTCGACGCATCGTTCAATGCCTCGTTAAGCCGAGCGCCGGAGAGTCCCTGCTGCCGCAGCTCGCTCTCCAGCAGCTTCTTGTCGCGAGCCATTTCGCCGCGCGTAATGATATCGCCATTAACCTTGCAGATGATCTCTTCCATCAAAGTGACATCGGCGCCATAAAGCGCGATCGCCAGAAAAAAGATACCCAAACGCATAGTCTTAGTATAACCGTCCTTTCTACGGACAGAGCACGCAACGCTCCACGTTTTTTCTGTCGCGTTTTATGTCACGATGGCTCCACGGGGTGAAACCGGCTGTGCTGATTAAGCGACACTGTGCTCTATTTTCCCTCGCGCTTCCCGTCAGTGTGTTAGCCCAGTCCAACGGCTATGCCGGGTCGGCATCGTGCAAGGCTTGCCACGCCTCCATCTACGATCGATGGTCGAAAACCCGCATGGCGAACGTCGTCCAAGACCCGGCCCGGCATCCTGAAGCGATACTTCCAGACCTCTCCAAGCGTGATCCTCTTCTGACCTTCACCAAAGAAGACATCACGTTCACCTACGGCAGCAAGTGGAAGCAGCGCTACTTCAAGCGCGTCGGCGACGACTATTTTCCTTTGCCGGCGCAATGGGACATCACCCATAAAATCTGGCGACCGTATCAGGTCAAGGACGGCACCGATTGGTGGACTCCTTTCTATCCGCCCGAAAATGCCAAGCGCCCCACCGGCCCTCTCTGCGACGGCTGCCATTCCGTAAACTACAACATCGCTAACAAAAGCGTGACCGAGTGGAACGTCGGCTGCGAGCGATGTCACGGTCCCGGCGCGGCGCATGCCGCGAAACCAACCACCGCGAACATCGTTAATCCCGCGCGCCTCGATTTCGTCCACGCAAACGATACTTGCATTCAATGCCATTCGCAGGGGCGTCCGCTGAAGAACCCGATCGAGGGACGCTACTACGATTGGCCCGTCGGCTTTCAGATGGGCCTGAACCTGAAAAACTATTGGCAGCTCGAAGAGCACAAGCTGGGTGAGACCACGTTCACTCACTTCGCGGACGGGACCGCCCATAAAAACCGGATGCAGGGCAATGACTTCGTCCAAAGCGAAATGTACCTTCATGGCATCACCTGCTTCAGTTGCCACGATACTCATGGCACCTCGAACAGCGCCGACTTGCGCAAACCCGGCAACTCGATGTGCCTTCAATGTCACGGCCCAGGCTCTCCGAATGGACCCCGCGCCGCTACCCTCGAAGCGCACACGCATCATCGCGCCGGTAGCGCCGGAAGCGAATGCGTCAATTGCCACATGCCTAAAATCGAGCAGACCATCGCTGACGTGGACGTCCGCAGTCACACCTTCAAGTTCATCTCTCCAACATTGACGGAGCAATCCAAAGTGCCGAACCCATGCGGCGTCTGCCACGCCGACAAATCCACCAAGTGGGCGATCGAATCCATGCGAGGCTGGCCCGCGCAATCACCCTGGCGATAGCGTCTCAATCGACTCCTTCACCGAATCGAGTACCGCTGAGGCATCCGCGTTCCCATTACTGAGCGGCAGCCGCAGCACGCCCGCCGGAGTAAATTGCGCGCCCTCTTTCGACGAGACGAGTGCCATCAGCTTTGCCGGATCGATCTTCGCGCCCGGATGAAACTTGATATGCAGTGCACTGCCCCGCCGGTCGATCGCTTCGATGCCCGCCCGCTGCGCTGCCGTCTTCAGCAAGGCGAACCGGACCATCGTTTCCACCGCATCGGGAGCCGGACCGTAGCGGTCGGCTAACTCGGCCCGCACAATCTCCGCCTGTTCGTCATCCTTGGCATTCGCAATCCGTTTATACGCCCTCAGCCGTTGGTGCTCGTCCGCGATATATTCTGCCGGAATGCGAATATCGAGCCCCAGGTTCAGAGCCGAGTGGACCTCCACAGGCACCTCGATACCCTTCAATTCCTGCACCGTCTCTTCCAGCATCTTCAGATACATATCGAATCCGACCGCCTCGATATGCCCGTGCTGCTCCCCGCCTAGAAGATTCCCCGCGCCTCGCAATTCCAAATCGAGCGCCGCAATTTTAAATCCCGCGCCCAGATCCGAAAATTCGCGCAGTGCCGCGAGCCTTTTGCGCGCGATCTCGCTTAATTCCGTATCCTGCGGGACCAATAAATAAGCGTACGCGCGCCGATTCGATCGTCCGACGCGTCCTCGCAACTGATACAACTCGGAAAGCCCGTGCCGCTCGGCATTCTCGATGATCATCGTATTCGCGAGCGGAATATCGAGGCCGTTTTCGACAATCGTCGTGCAAACAAAAACGTCGTATTCATGCCGCATGAACCCGAGTAGCACCTTCTCTAAATCCGCCTCGCCCATCTGCCCATGACCTACGCCGATCCGGCAGCTCGGAACCAGTTCCTGAATCGCCGACGCGCGCGAGAAAATCGATTCCACTCGATTGTGAACGAAGTAAACCTGGCCTCCGCGTCCCATCTCCTGTTCGATGGCCTGCTTGACAATCTCGGTATCGAACTTCGCCACCACGGTGTGAATCGCCAACCGATCCTTCGGCGGAGTTTCAATCACGCTCATATCGCGGATCCCGAGCAGGGACATGTGCAGCGTCCTAGGAATCGGCGTCGCGCTCATCGTCAGCACGTCCACGTTTTTGCGGATCTGTTTCAGCCTCTCCTTATGCCTCACGCCGAACCGCTGCTCTTCGTCGACGATCAACAATCCGATGTCGCGAAATTCCACATCTTTCGACAACAGACGATGCGTGCCAATCGCGACATCCACTCGTCCCAATGCCAACTCATCGAGCGTCACTTTAATTTCTTTCGCGCTCTTGAATCGCGATAACATTTCGATCCTCACCGGAAACGCCGCGAATCGACGTTTGAAAGTCTCAAAATGTTGGAACGCGAGCACGGTTGTCGGCGCCAAAACAGCCACCTGCTTGCCGTCGCCCAACGCTTTGAACGCCGCCCGCATCGCGACCTCGGTCTTCCCGAATCCCACGTCGCCGCACAATAATCGATCCATCGGATGCGGCGATTCCATGTCGCGTTTAATCTCTTTAACGGCGCTTATTTGGTCCTTTGTGGGGCCGTATTCGAACGCATCCTCAAACTCCCGCTGCCAGTTCGAGTCGCTCGAAAACGAAAATCCCTCCGCCATGCGCCGCTCGGCGTAAAGCTTCAAAAGCTCGTCCGCCATGTCGCGCATCTTCGTCTTGACGCGTGTCTTCCGCGCCGTCCACGTCGCCCCGCCCAACCGATCCAGCGGAGGCCCCTGCTCGCCCGCGCCGCGATATTTCTCCACCAAGTCCATCCGCGTCAATGGAACGTAAAGCTTCGATTCGCCGGCGTATTCGAGCAACATAAAGTCGCCCTTCTGCTCGCCCTGCACGATTTCCCGCAGCCCCAAAAACCGCCCGACGCCGTGCGTCACATGCACCACGTAATCGCCGGGTTTCAAATCCGCCAGATCCGCCGCGAACGCCGACAACTGCCCTTTCGTAAGACTCGGCCGCGCCACCAGATCGGACGGATCGAACAAATCTTCTGACCCGATGAACGCGATCTTCGCCTCGGGAAAAGTAACGCCGCGCCGCACCAGCCCTTTGATCAAATAGGTGCTCGCCACTGGACCCGCGAGATACGCGCGCTCCGCGAGATAGGGCGACGCCGCTTCATTCGGCGCCAACCCCAGACTGAGCGGCACCGAATATTCGCGCAAAATACCGGCAAGCCGCTCCAGTTCTCCGTGCGATGGCGCGAAGAACGCGAGACGATAACCCTGCTACACCATGTTCTTCGCTTCGGCGACAGCCACCTGCATGCTGCCGTGGAACGCCATCGACGGCCGCGTGGCCAGGTGCGGAGCACTGGCATCCAGATCAAGTTCGCGTAGCGACACAGTCCTTGCCGCCTTCAGTTCCTCCCAATGCCAAAAATATCGCGCCGAATCCGGATGCTGATCGAGCCTCTTCCACAAACGCTCCGCCGCCAGAGTGACCTGCTCCGGCTCATCGATCACCACCAGCGCTCCCGGTGCGAGATCCAGCAACGAGTGATCCGGCTCGGCCTGCATCGGCTCCGATAACGGCAGCACCTGCGCCTCGCTGATCTTCATCACGCTCCGCTGCGTCTCGACTTCAAACCGCCGGATCGATTCAATCTCATCGCCGAAAAACTCGATGCGCAGCGGCCGCGTACTCTCCGCGGGAAACACATCCAGAATGCCGCCGCGAATCGAATACTCGCCCACCATCTCCACCGGCTCACGCCGTTCATATCCGATGGACCGCAGGTGGTCCTCAAGAGCGTCGAGCGAAATCTCTTCGCCCACCGCAAGCGTCAACGTCAGCCGCCGATAATAATCCGCGGGCTGCGTGCGCAGCAGCAGCGAAGGAACCGGAACCATCGTGAACGGCACCGTGGTCGAAGTCATCCGCCACAGCCCGATGGCCCTCTGCTCGACGATCTCTTTATGCGGCGCGACATTCTGCCCCGGCAGTACGTCGAGCGCCGGGACCATCTGCGGATGTCCCACCTCCGGCCGCGAAATCAGAAGATCGAAAAACGTCCCGACCAACTCGGTCAGCGCCTCGGTGTGCTGATTGTTGTCGGAAACCACCAACATCGGCCGTTCCGTAACCTGCCACAGCAGCACCAGGTAAAGCGCCTTCGCCGTGGGCGTCAACCCGGCCAGCGACAAAGGACCTTCCTCCCTCCGCACGAGCTTCGCAGCCAGATCCTGAAACACGGGATCCCGGCTGAGCGTATGAAAAAGATCGCGAACCGCCGGGTGCGTCAAGGTAGCCACATCGTTAGCATGGCGTCTCCCTTATAGCCCCGTCCCGTAAGGGCGGGGCTCCTGTGAACGGAGCGGCCCCCCCGAGTCCCTTTTTTAGCCGATGTCCTGTTAAGCAACGAATCACCGTTTTAGAAGTTCTTCAACAATATTCGTCGTCGAAAATCCAGGCTCCAGCGCCAACGCCATCACCTTGCCGCCCGCCGCTTCCACCTCTTCGCGCCCCGCGATGAAATGCGCCCAGTCCGCGCCTTTAATAAGGATGTCCGGCAGTACCTCCGCGATCAGTTCCCGCGGCGTGTCTTCATCGAACAGCGTGACCGCATCCACGGCTTCGAGCATCAGAGCCATGCGCGCGCGTTCCTCTTCACATAGAAGAGGCCGAGTCGGTCCCTTCAGCCGCGCAACGCTAGAATCGGTGTTCAGCGCCAGAATCAATAAATCCCCCAGCGAGCGCGCCCTTTCGAGCAGCCGTATGTGTCCGGGATGCAAAATGTCGTAGCATCCGTTCGTGAAGACAACCGTTTTTCCAGCGCGACGCCACTCGGCGCGAGCCTGCACCAGGGCATGGCGGTCATAGAAAATTCCCATGTGTCGATATCATTATTGTAGAGGTAGAATAAAGCAGGAATGTTTTCGCCGCACCAAAACCTGAGCGATTATGTGAATCGCAATATCGTGCGCAGCGAGATTGAGGGCGGCGTATACCTCAAGGACCTGCCCGACGAAAGCACTCTCGAAGTCGTCACCCAGAATCGCGGCTACACCCTGACCCTGCGGCAGGACGGCTTGGCGTTAATCTCCGGTCATCCCGAATTCTGTCCCGAGCCGGTGCTGGTCAGAATCAGCGGCTGCAACTGGGGCGGCTCGATGCTGAAGTCGGCATACCTCGGGCGCGGCATGCACCTCGAATACCGTCACCCCAACTACCGCGGTCCCATCGTAACCTCACCGATCGTAGACATAAAAGTCCGCGCCGTGGCAGCCTGAACGGATAGCGCAATTTTTCAGCAACTGAATATTCCCGTTACCGCCGCCCGCCTCTCGCAGCCCCGTAGCTTACGAGCCGTGACCGCAGGGAGCGGTACCCCCGACCCAATTTTCGCCGTCCGACCGAACCGCCATGCGTAAGCATGCGGACAGACGTGACCATTACCGCCGCACACGAAACACCGTCGCGACAGAATTCTCATAGTACAATTCCAGCCGGCTCAAATCGATTCGCTCCGCCATCCACGGCTTCGTGATCGCCACATAATCGTACCCCCGCGCAATCTCGTCCCAGTCGGCTGACCCTTCGCCCATATACCAATCTTGCCCCGGCCGATAAATTGAAGAAAGATCGGTGAAGTAACCGGAAGGCCCGCCCCCCGTCGTGCCACTAAAAAGATAGGGACTGTAACCGTTACGCTCGGCCGTATAAAAGGCCCCGGCGTGCCTCAGCGGCCAGGTGTTTCCATCCTTCCGCCGTGTGTGAATCGGAAGTACCATCTGACGCGCGGGGATCGTGAGAAGCGCTTCTCTAAATTGCGCAACTTCGCGATTCTGCCTGGGCAAAAATGAAGCGAGCGACCCCAGATTCGCCGCCGCCAGCAACGAGCACGCGACCATCAGAATCGTAATTTGATTGCGACCCGGAGCCGATCCTTCGAAAATACGCAGCGCTAGCATCAACAATGGAATAAAGAAAAACGGCAGTGCGCGCTCGTCAACGTAGAATATCCCGCCCAAGCCAAAAGGCAGAACAAAATAAATAATCGCCGCCAACCCACACACCGCCGCAAGTTCCCAATCCCTGCCCAGACCGGTCCGCCGCCGCACCCCGAACCAGATCGCGGCCACTACAATTCCCCAAAACAGAGCCAGGATCGATCGGTCAACCACATAATTCTGGCGGACAAACATGGCTTCTATGAAATGGCCGAATTTGTCGGCAACCGTATTGTGCGTCAGCTTTCCTCCAAAAGCTTCAGGATGAGCAGGCACCAGCAGCAAATGATATCCGGTTAGCACCGCGAATGGCGCTAATTCCCAACCCAACCGCATCCAGCTCTGCTTCTTCAAACCAGCGCGAATCAGGCCCACGACTCCCACCATCGCCGCGAGAATCGCAAAGGAAGCCATGTGCGCTCCATAACAAAAAACGCAAGCGCCAATATATAGTGAGACATACAACGCGACCCATCCAAAAGATTTTTCTCGCCTCCACGCTTCCAGTGCGCCGAGCGCGACAAAGGACGCCGCAATTCCCCATTGAAACGAGAAAAAGCCCAGGATGAATAAATAGTTCGTTGCAAAATACCAGGAGCACAATACCGCTGCCGCAAACGCCCAGGACGTGGCCAACACCTGCCGCGCATAGACGCAAACTCCCCCGACCAGAACCAGCATGGTGAGCGTGCTCCAAACCGGAGCGGCGAACTCAAACCCCAACATGCGGATCAGCAGCACCAGCCCAAGATCCGGCAGCTCGTAGGGCATAAAAAAGTGGCGCGCCGAAAACATTCCCTGAAATGGAGACTGAGGATCGAACCACAGCGATTTCATGATCGCGGCGCGCGCCAGATGGTTGGGAGCGTCCGTGAGCGGATCGGAGGACAGGAACAAAAACAATCCTGTGTAGGCCAATGCCGTCAAGACCAGAAATGCCTTCATCAACCGCGCCTCAAAACGTCATAAACCATGAATCATGCGCCGCTTTCTCACGCCCCTCCATCATCTTACGCACTTCATTCACGCCGTCGTTTCTTGAGTGCCGTGTAACCTTTAATCAAGATTCCAGGGGTATCCCAGTGGACGCCTGGAGCGTGATTCCGCAAGTTCTCGAGACCCTGGCGGAGTCGCTTAGTGAATTGGGGAGAACCTACGTCTCTTTCAGTGGGGTTTGCCGTGAGACTCATAACACGGATTTCGGGTACCCACCCTGTTGGTTGTTGTTGACTGGCGGGGAAAACCGGAACAATCCTGGCCTTAACCGGCATGAGGAGTCCGGCTAATTAGCGTCCGGGATCGGCTTTTGCCAGGGTGAAGGCCTGGTAGAAGCCACCCGGTCTGAGAATTGTTCGATTCGGAATAAGGAGAGAAAGCCTAAACCGCCACCGCCTCATCAACCGGAGCCGGATACCATTCCGAAAACCAAAACGAGTGCGGCGTAGCTCCGCGTGTTTGATAGTGTTCCAGTCGTTCGCGCCCCTCCGCGACCGTTGGCACGTGTCCCACCGGAACCCATCACAGACAGTAGTGTGGGAGATCCATCTTTTGAAACCACTTCTGACGATCCCGAAATACGCCCACATGCCGCGACCCGTACACATAACCTTTCAGTGCTTCGAGCGATTCCCACACCGACATGTTCACCATGATGGAAGGATCGTCGTTGTAACCAATGTCGGTCGCATTGCCGGATTGCGATTGTAGCCTCCACACGAACCCAGGACTCTCGTCCGCAAGCTTGTTCACCGGATCGAGTTGCGCGACGAATCCGGCGATGCGTGGATCGTCGATCGGCGCGATCAAGCGCCCGATGTTGATTTGAGCGAGATGCATTACGTTAACCTCGGAATCACGGATTGCAACAATTTTACCAGCGTATCCCGCACCCGTGCGCCTGTTTCCAGCACCTCTTCGTGCACCAGCTTCTGTGGCAAAATACCGGCAGCCGCGTTCGTCACGCACGAAATCGCGAGCACTTTCATTCCCATGTGATTTGCCACGATCGTCTCCGGCACCGT
>Ga0182024_10007547_pt1 | contig 23404 bp, 13 predicted proteins | sample P32metaG_FD_120480 | JGI IMG/M metagenome (GOLD analysis project Ga0182024, IMG submission 120480) | Permafrost microbial communities from Stordalen Mire, Sweden - P3-2 metaG (Illumina Assembly) | ecosystem: Environmental > Terrestrial > Soil > Wetlands > Permafrost | place: Sweden: Stordalen... | reverse complement strand
ATCTGGAGGGGCTCGGGCTTGTCCTGGCGCGTACCCCGGTCGGCGATCGCTACGTGCTCGAATATATGCGCGAGCACGGGCACAATGTCGGCGGCGAGCCCTCGGGTCACATCATTCTCCGCGACTACACCACGACCGGTGACGGCTTTGTTGCCGCGCTGCAGGTTTTGGCCGTGCTCAAGAAACAGGACCAGCCGGTATCCAAGGTCTGCCACCGCTTCGATCCGCTGCCGCAGATCCTCAAGAACGTGCGCTACCGCGGCGGCAAGCCGTTGGAGGCCGCCAAGGTTCGTTCCGCCATCCGCGACGCGGAACGTCGCCTCAATGGCCATGGTCGCCTCATCGTTCGTTCCTCGGGCACCGAGCCGGTGATCCGGGTCATGGGCGAAGGCGATGACCGGATCCTGGTCGAGGAAGTCGTCGACGGCATCGTCGATGCCCTGAGCCACGTCACCGCCTGATCCCGGCGCGCAAACCGAAATCCCGTTCCCCGGCTCGCGCCCTGTTGGCGCGTTGGGCTCCGTCGCAGCACAAAACAAAGGTTAAGCATCGCGGTTAAGAGTTAAGGTTAAGCTCCATTTAACGGTTTGCTGCCATCCTGGCTTCGTTGGTTCATCCCTGTGGGGCCTTAAGCCCCAATAGGACGAAAGGACGAAGTCATGAGTAGTGTGATTACCTTGGCGCTCGTGGGAGCCGCCGCAGCAATGAGCACGGCGGCGTTCGCCGCCGACTTTCCTCCCGCCCTTCCGGCGGTGCAGCCGGTGATTCAGGCGCCGGCCTCCGAGTCCGGCTGGTATCTGCGCGGCGACGTTGGCGTCGGCTCGCAGAATTTCCAGTCGTTTGATCATTTTCAGACCAATCCGACCTTCGTTTGGCCTGCAAGCTGGCAGATCGTGCAGAAGGAGACTGATGATGCCGCCTTCATCGACGTCGGCGCGGGTTATCAGGTCAACAATTGGCTGCGCTTCGATTTCACCGCCGAGCAGCGCGCGGCGGCGCAGTTCAAGGCGGTCGGCAGCTATCACGAATTCTGCCCGGGCGGAGCAACATGTTTCGACCAATACAACGGATCCCACTCCGCCGAGGTGTTCATGCTCAACGCCTATCTGGATCTCGGCACCTGGTGGTGCCTGACGCCGTTCGTCGGCGTCGGCGTGGGCGGGGCATGGAACACGGTCACGGCCGTGACCGATCTCGGCATCGTCAATATCTTCGCTCCGGGCTACGGCTTCTCGCAGGCTGATACGTCGAACTGGAACCTTGCCTGGTCGGCGCAGGCCGGCTTGACCTATAATGTGTCCAGCAACCTCAAGCTCGAGCTGGCCGTCCGCTACTTGAATCTGGGCTCGATCAAGACCCCCGTCGTCAACTGCTCGTCGACCGGGTGTCAGGGCACCAGCGGGCCGAACGCCTACTACACGCTCACCGACTTCAATTCCTTGGACTTGAAGATCGGCATGCGCTGGATGTTCCAGCCGGAAGCGCCGGTCTATACGCCGCCGCTCGTTCGCAAGGGCTGAATGCTCGCTTTGTCCCGGCCGCTGGCGCGATGACGTGTGTCCTCGCGGCTGGATGAGCCGGGAGACCGTTCCGGGTTCGGAATTTGGAACGGGTCCGGGCTTCAAGCCCGGGACAGGTTGGGGAACTTCAACGGCGCGGGAATTCCCGCGCCGTTATCATTTGGCGCGCCGAGCTAACCGCTCATTAAGGTTAATCAATCATGATGGGCGACGCACCTGCTTTTGGTCCGCGCAATATATGAGGCCGTCATGCGTTGGCTGCTCCCTGCTCTGGGCCTGATCGGCCTCTCGTCGACGGCGCTCGCCGCCGACTACGATCTTCCGACCTTGCGCGGATCGGATATGTTCGTGCCCGCCTCTCCCACCTATTTCAGCTGGGATGGATTTTATGTCGGCGGGCAGCTGGCCTACGGCAACGCCAACGCCGATTTCACCAACTCGACTCAATCGTTGCTCTCGTTCGCGATGCGCGACTTGGTGTTCGAGCAGGAAGCCCAGCCCTCCACCATACAGCTGCTCGGACCGAGCGATGTCGGAGGCACGGGCATCGGCGGCTTTGTCGGCTACAACGCGCAGTTCGACAACGCAATCCTCGGCTTGGAGTTCAACTATACCCACACCGGCTTTGATGCGGTCGCGCCGGACAGCCCGATTGGCCGCCTTACCGGGGTTCTCTCGAACGGATCGCAATACAACTTTTATCTTACCGCAAACGGCTCGATGCACACGACCGATGTCGGCGTCTTGCGTGCGCGTGCCGGCTATGTGGTTGGAAATTTCATGCCCTACATCACGGTCGGGGCAGCGGCCGGACGCGCCGACCTGGCCTTGTCGGTGAGTTGCTCGTGCCAGCAGGTGACCCCCAATCCCAATAACCCCAACCTGCCGCCGAGCGTGATCGACTTCTCCTTCACGCAAGGGCAATCCAAGAACGCGGCCTACTTGTTCGGCTATACGGGCGGGTTCGGGGTCGATTTTGCCTTGACGCAAAACATCTTCGCGCGCGCCGAATACGAATATATCGCGTGGTCGCCGGTGTGGGCGATCAGCTCGCATGTTCAATTCGGCCGCGTCGGGCTGGGGGCGAAATTCTAAGTCTGATCCCGGTCCGAGCCCGCGGCTGCAGCCTCTCCCGGGATGCCGGGCCGCACGCCGCGTCACGCGCCAGGCGGAACCGTCGCAGCAGGAAGCTTGACGGCGCGCCTGCTCTTGGCCTATCTCCGCCCCGGGACACCCCTCCCCACCGAGGGGCGCCTATCTGGAAGGATAGACCATGACCATCGCGATGCCGTCAGTGCGGCCCCTCGTTCCGCACTTCTCTTCCGGCCCTTGCGCCAAGCGCCCCGGCTGGAGCCTGCAAGCCCTCACCGATGCAGTTCTGGCCCGCTCGCACCGCTCGAAGATCGGCAAGGCGAAGCTCAAGCGCGCCATCGATCTGACCCGCGAGATTCTCCAGGTCCCTGCCGACTACCGCATCGGCATTGTGCCGGCTTCCGACACCGGCGCGGTCGAGATGGCGCTATGGTCCCTGCTCGGACCGCGGCCCGTTACCGTGCTGGCCTGGGAATCCTTCGGCGAAGGTTGGGTCACCGACATCACCAAGCAGCTCAAGCTCAAGGATGTGACGGTGCTCAAGGCCGGCTATGGCGAGTTGCCGGATCTTTCCAAGGTGGATTCATCGAACGATATCGTCTTCACCTGGAACGGCACCACCTCCGGGGTGCGGATCCCGGATGCTGGCTGGATTGCCACCGAGCGGCAGGGCTTGAGCATCTGCGACGCCACCTCGGCCGCCTTCGCCCAGCCGCTCGATTACGCCAAGCTCGATGTCGTTACCTTGTCCTGGCAGAAGGTGCTCGGCGGCGAGGCGGCGCATGGCATGTTGATGCTGTCGCCGCGCGCAGTCGAGCGACTGAAGACCTACACGCCGCCGTGGCCGCTGCCCAAGATCTTCCGCCTGACCAACGCCGGCAAGCTGATCGAGGGCATATTCGAGGGTGAGACCATCAACACGCCCTCGATGCTGTGCGTGGAGGATTATCTCGATACGCTCGACTGGGCGAAGTCGATCGGTGGCCTCAACGCGCTCATCGCCAGGGCCGATGCCAACACCAAAGCCATCGCCGACTGGGTCGCCGCCACGCCCTGGGTCGACTTCCTGGCGAAACAGCCGGCGATCCGCTCCAACACGTCGGTCTGCCTGAGGATCGTCGATCCGGCCGTGAGCGCGCTGACGCCGGACGCCCAAGCGGCCTTCATCAAGGGTCTGGTCGCTGCGCTCGAGAAGGAAAACGTCGCCTACGATATCGATGCCTACCGCGACGCGCCGCCGGGCCTGCGCATCTGGTGCGGAGCGACCGTCGAGCACAACGATGTCGAGGCCCTGACCCACTGGCTCGACTGGGCATTCGCAAAATCCAAGGCCGCGCTGCCCAAGGTGGCGTGAGCCTATCAAGAATCGCCGAAGGTCGGCGGTTCCACTGTCGACTCGCGCCTCGACCGCAATCATCAGCCAAAGCAGGATGCCGCCATGCCTCCCAAAGTGCTCATCTCGGATTCGCTCTCTCCCGCCGCCGTGCAGATCTTCAAGGATCACGGCGTCGAGGTCGATTTTCAGCCCAAGCTCGGCGGCGACAAGGAAAAGCTCGCCGAATTGATCGGCAATTTCGACGGCCTCGCCATCCGTTCGGCCACCAAGGTCACGCCGAAAATTCTCGAGCGCGCCAAGAACCTGAAGGTGATCGGGCGCGCCGGCATCGGGGTCGACAATGTCGATATACCGGCGGCCACCGCCAAAGGCATCATCGTGATGAACACGCCGTTCGGCAATTCGATCACGACCGCCGAGCACGCCATCACCCTGATGCTGGCGCTTGCGCGCCAGATTCCCCAGGCCGATTTCTCCACGCAGGCCGGCAAATGGGAAAAGAACCGCTTCATGGGCGTCGAGATCACCGGCAAGACGCTGGGCATCATCGGCTGCGGCAATATCGGCTCGATCGTCGCCGATCGCGGCCACGGCCTGCGCATGAAGGTGATCGCCTACGATCCGTTCCTGTCGCCCGAGCGGGCGATCGATCTCGGCGTTGAGAAGGTCGAGCTGGGCGAGCTGTTCCGGCGCGCCGATTTCATCACGCTGCATACGCCGCTTACCGACAAGACCAAGGACATCATCGACGGCAAGGCGCTGGCGGTCATGAAGAAGGGCGTGCGCATCATCAATTGCGCGCGCGGCGGCTTGGTGGACGAAAAGGCGTTGCGGCAGGCGCTCGATTCCGGCCAGGTCGCGGGCGCCGCCTTCGATGTGTTCGTGGAGGAGCCGGCAACGCAGAACCCGCTGTTCGGGCACCCCAATGTGGTTTGCACGCCGCATCTAGGCGCCGCGACCACCGAGGCGCAGGAGAACGTGGCGCTGCAGATCGCCGAGCAGATGTCCGAGTATCTGTTGCGCGGCGCCATCTCCAACGCGGTCAATTTTCCGTCCATCACGGCCGAGGAGGCGCCGAAATTGAAGCCCTTCGTCGCGCTTGCGGAACGGCTCGGCTCGTTCGCCGGCCAGCTCACCGAAAGCGGCATCAACAAGGTCCAACTGGCCTACGAGGGCGCGGTCGCGCAGATGAACACCAGGGCGCTGACCTCCGCCGCCATTGCCGGGCTGCTGCGGCCGATGCTGCAGGACGTCAACGTGGTCTCGGCGCCGAGCATCGCCAAGGACCGCGGCATCGTGATCGAGGAGATGACGCGCGCGGCTGCCGGCGACTTCGACAGCCTGATCACGTTGACGGTCGTGACCGAGAATCAATCGCGCTCGGTCTCCGGCACGGTCTTTGCGGACGGACGGCCGCGGATCGTCAACATCAAGGGCATCCGCATGGATGCCGAGTTCGGCCCCTCGATGATCTACATCACCAATCTGGACAAGCCCGGCTTCATCGGGCGCTTCTCGTCGACGCTCGGCGAAGCCGGCATCAACATCGCGACCTTCCATGTCGGCCGCGAGGCGCCGGGCGGCAACGCCGTCGCGCTGATCGAGATCGACGGCGAGCTGCCGCCGCGGGTCCTCGCCGCGGTGCGCGCGCTGCCGCAGGTCCAGCAGGCCAAGCCGCTGCGGTTCTGATCGGGGGGGCCGTCTCCGCTGCCCCGGGGCGCCAATCCTCTACGCCAAGCGTGCAACAAGATGCGCCTATTCCCCCCTCCCGGATCCAGGGCACTGCCGTCGCTCCGGAAGCGACCCCGGCGGATCGGGTCTTTCAATTGCCGATCTCTTACTGCGGTGCCTGGCTGCACATGAACGAGCTGATTTGCTTGTCCCAGTTGTTGTCGAGAACCGCGTATTGTCCTTGCGCCAGCCGCATGGTGTCGCCGGAATAGTCGTTGTTTGTAAAGAAGTCCCAGGTGCCGCCAGTGATCTGGATCGATGAAATCGCCTTGTCCCAACCGGACGCGGCGAGATCCGACTGATCCTGGCTCGTTGGCGCGGACATGCCGCTGAAGTTTTGATTCGCGTAGATCGTGAGAGAGCAGCCCGCCGGAGCCTGGGCGTAAGCGGTAACGGGCTGCCCCTGTTGCGCCACTGGAACGATCCGACCGCGGCGACAATATTGCACGCATTGAGCTTGCGTCCCCCCCTCGTCGGTCGGCACGTACTGCCAATTGAGGACGCAGCCTTCCGCGGTCTTGCCGCGGCATACCGGCTCGGCAACCGGAACATATCCATCGGGATCATAGTACGTGGAATCAATGCTCAGAGCGCTCAGCGCGCCGATGGCGACGAGCGTGGACCAGACCCCGCCCACAAACATGCGCCGTTTTCCACGCACCACGGTCACGTTCTGGTTGTTGATGCGGATCGTGTTCGTGTTCACGTTGGTGTTGTTATTCACAGTGACGTTGGTGTTCCCATTCGGGCCGCCAGGGCCTTTGCCGCCATTTGGCCCGGCAGCCAGCGTGCCGTTACCCTTGGCGCCATTGGGACCGTTGTTGGTGCCCTTGCCGTTGTTGTTGTTGCCGCCATTTGGCCCGGTAGCCAGCGTGCCGGTACCCTTGGCGCCATTGGAGCCGTTGCCGGTGCCCTTACCGTTGTTGTTGTTATTGCCGCCATTTGGCCCGGTCGCCAGCGTGCCGGTACCTTTGGTGCCATTGGAGCCGTTGCCGGTGCCCTTACCATTGTTGTTATTGCCGCCATTTGTACCGGTCGCCAGCGTGCCGGTGCCCTTGCCGCCATTGGAACCCTTGTTGGTGCCTTTACCGTTGTTGCCGGTACCGGTGGCCAGCGTGCCGGTTCCCTTGCCGCTCGTGGTCTTGGCCTTGGTGCCGTTTCCGCCTTTGGCCGTGTTGCTTCCCTGATTGCTGCCGCCAGTCGAGTGCGTCACCTTCGTCGTTCCACCGCTCGTTCCGCCTCGACTGGTGAATGTTTTTGCCGGCCCGCCGCCCCCTCCATGCGGGACACCAGCTCCGCTCCCGCCTGATCCGACCCCGCCGACGCGGCGGGCTGCGAGCACCATCGGAGCCGGCTGTTCGACCGCGTCACCGAGCCCGATCGGGCCGCCGGATGTGAATGGCTGATCAAACGATGTCGGGGCCATGGACGACGCCGTCGGTGATGCCGTCGCCCCCGTGATTGCAAAAGTAGTGACCGCCACTGCAGCAATCGCAACCGATGACATCCCAAACATGGACTTGCTCCGGTTTCAGTGTGTCAGCGACCAACAATGGTAGGATGGTCGCTTGCCATATTTTTGACATCATTTTCAAAAGCGCGACAGAGTCAACAAAATGTTTATGAATGAACGTTCAGGATGCAGCTTTGAAGGCCCGCCCGTAACGCCGTCTCTTCCAGCGGAAGCGCAGGACGCATGCGGCAGGGCAGCACGCTTCGCACCGACGTCCCGCTCCGCCCGATCAAAACTTGGCGCGCACGCCCCCATTGAACGGCAAGCGGCATTCCGGCCACGAAGGTGCGCGGGTCGTTGAGGACCAGGAAGTTGAGCCCGCCGAAGGTGTTGTTGTTGAACCCGGCCGTGCTGAAGAGGGTGCCGGCGTCATCGTACCGTTACGGCGATCGAATGGCTTTGTTATTCGATTCGTCTGGTACTTGTGCCTCAAGCACGGCTCCCGCGGATTCGCTCAGCGGAACGAAATCGACACGACGAGCCGCACAGTTTGCGTGACTGACTGGTCGGGCCCGGTCTTTTTAAAGGTGATCTGGCTTTCGTAGGTCCCGGGGTTCAGCGTCTGGGCGCCGGGGCGCGGCCGCGCGGCAATCTCGATCGAACCGTTGTCGCGAAGCTCGCCCTGCGCGGGCATGAGCTCCAGCCATGTCGGCGCGCCTTCCACCGTCCATCTGAAGCCGGTTCCCATCGCTTTCAGATTGAAGGCGACGCGTTGCGGCGCGAATGGGCCGCCTTGCGGGCCCGAGAACACGAGCGGGGTCGCGGCTTCCAGGCTCAAGCGTCCGGTGGGTTTCGACACCTCCAGGCGCACCGTCTCGGTCACGCTGTCGCCAACTCCGACCTTTCTGAAGATCAGCTGGCTTTGATACATCCCGGCTGCAAGCGCCTGCGCGCCCGCTCGGGGTTGCACCGTCAGCTCCACCTCGCCGTTGTCACGAAGCTCCCCCTGCGCGGGCACGAGTTCCAGCCACGGCGGCGCGCCTTCGACGGTCCATTTGAAGCCGGTGCCTGCGGCCTTCAACCTGACAACCATTTTCGACGGTGCGAACGGCCCGCCTTGCGGGCCGGCGAAATCCAGCGGATTCGGGAGCTCGACAACCAGACGCCCGGGCGGCGGCTCCGGGCGAGGCTCGACCACGATCCGCACGACACGCTCGACCACTTCCCCGGAACGGACATTCTTGAAAAAGAGCTCGCTTTCAAAGGTACCGGGTCCCAACGATGCCGCGGCCGGTCGCAACCGCACGACCGCCGGCGTTGACGCGTTGTCGCGCAGTTCCCCTTGCGTCGGCGCCACTTCGAACCATGGCGGCGGAGCTCCCTCGACCTGCCAACCGAATCCGAGTCCTTTGGCGGCGAGATTGAAAGTGAATTGCGCCGGTGCGAAGGGGCCGCCTTGACGTCCGCGGAAGCTCGCGCCCGCCGGCTGATCCGCCGTGAGCGTGCCCGGAGCACGCTGCAGGGTCGCGGTCTGCGGGTCAGTGGCGGTCCCGGAGGCCGTGTTACGGAATGCAATCGTCGTTTGCAGCTTCGGTACGCCGGCCGGAAAAGCCTTCGGCTCCGGAACGAGGGCGAAGGTGATGCCGCCCGAATCGGCCGCGCCCGGCACGGCGGTGAGCCACGGATCCCCGATTGCCGGCACCGCCGGGGGCGGGTTTCTGAGCCACCACCCTTCAAACCAAGTCGCCCATTTGGCGCGTCGAACTTCGATTGTAGCGGACGCGGGCGTGAAACTTGAGGAATTTCCCGTCAGCGTCTCGACGAAATCGAGGGGTTCATGCGCTTCCACCACGAACCCGTAATAATCGAAGTGGAGCGCGACCAGGGGTGCCGCGGCTGCGACCAGAAACGCGATCACCAAGAGCGCAAGAAGCACAATCGGGGCGTGGCGCTTCTTCGTTTGGAGCGGCGCTGCCGTCTTGAGTACCGGTGTGGGTTTCGTGACCGGCGGGGCTGCCTCCTCCGGCTCGGGGCGCGGCGAAGGCACGATCGAGGGAGCGGCTGGCGGCGGACGCTGCGGCGGCGTTGCCGGCGCGCGCGCCACTCGCGGCGCGGCCGCTCCGATCCGCGTATCCGTGAGTTGCCCCGGCGACCGGGTCAGATGCGGCCACACCACGGTTCCGAGCAAACCCATGCCCTCGATCGCGATCTCCACCGGGACGAGCTCGTCGATCCAGTCGACCACCGCCGGTCCGACGCGCACCACCGTGCCGCGTCCGCTGCCGCTCATGCGCTCCGCGTCGTGCCATGCCGTTTCCGGCTGCCAGCCTTCGGCACCCAGATCGCGGGGTTCGGCGCCCTGGCGGCGGAACGACAAACGAATCGGATCGGCTTCGATGGTTAGTCCGAGGTCGATCAGCGCAAACCCGCCGGCCTCGGCTTCGTCCTCACGGATGGTTATCGCCATGGCAGCGGATCCGTCCTGTCGTCATGGCGCGGCCTCGCCAAGTCCATCCAGGATGGACCTGAGCCGCTGGTTCTGCGCGAGATCGATGGTAACGCCCTGCTCGCTTTTCGCATTTTCCTCGACCACCCGATCGAAACCGTGGAACCAATCGGTGGCATAGACTTCGGCGAAATTCTTCGGCACCGGGCCGATGCCGGCGGCATCGAAAACGACCGGGCGGCGGTCAAAGACCGCGCGACGGCTCGACCCGTCGTCGATCTGCGGACGCTGATCGAGCGGGGTGCGGGAGAATCCGAGATCGCCAAGCAGCCGGTTCATCTGCGTGGCCGCGATGACCGATGCTTTTGCGCTCACCTGTTCGAGCTTGTCGAACGCAAGCGAGGTCCGCAACTCGTCGGCGATCCGTTCGTCGAGGCGGATCCGGCGCACCAGGCCGAGCAGCTCGTCCACGATATCCTTGGCGGTCTGGGGCGTCAGCCCGATCTTCTGCAGCTGGCCATCGTTGTCGGGGAAGCGCCGCAGCCGTTCGATCCAGTTGCCGAGCGCCGCGCGCGCCAACATGGTCTCGCGATCGACCTCCGGAGCGAGCGCGGCACTGCCGTTGCCGTCGGGCTTTGCCGCCGCGCGGGGACGCAGAACGCGGGGTCCGATGCGCGGCTGGGTCGGCGCCGCCGCGGCCGCCGCGGGCTTCGCCGCGCCGTGAAGCGTCGCGTAGAGCACGTCGTTGAGGTCGATCGGGTCGACCGCCATGGCGCGCAGCGCCGAGCCGAACTTGTGTTGCTGGACGGCGCCGTCCAGGGCGTCGAACACCGCGTCCGCGACTATGCGGCGCTCGGCAAGCCGTTTCTCAATGTCGAGCGAGACGTAGAAACGGCCGATGAGACCCCGGATATCCGCGCGCAGCTCGTCGAGCCGCCCGGCGATCTGCCGGAGCTTGAGTTCCGGGCGGCAAACCTTCTCAAGATTGTCCGCAAGATAGCTGATCCCGCCATCGTTGAGCTTGAGCGCCTCGTCGAACGCGCGCGCCGGATCGATGAAATGATCGCGCGCCTCCTGCAGTCCAAGAAAACCGGCGCGCAGCTCGGCGATGCGATCGCGCTTTTCCGGCAGAAATTCGACCTCGCGGCGTTGCTCATATCGGATGATGGATTCCGCCGGATAGTTGGGATTGCGGAACCAGTAGCTGTTCCTGAACGGGCCGTCGGGAGTCCATTTTCGCGGCCAGGAATGGGCCTTGCCGAAGAAGCCCAGCAGCGACGCTTCGAGCCGGTTGCGGAATCGCAGCCCGGGCTCGTGCTCCGCGTCTCCCGCCTTGTCGACAAAATGGGTGTCGAACCACGTGAGCACGAAGAACAACAGCGTCGTTTGCCCGGCGCGGGCTTCGGGCGTGCGTCCGTGGGTCGCCTTGATCCAGTCCTCCACCAGATCCGGCAGACTCACGACTTCCTGATTGGAGGGCCTGATGCACAGAAGCATGCAGGTCAGCTCCTGGTCGGCGACGTAGCGATCGAACAGGTAGGCCACCTTGCCGCGCAGGAAGGTTTCCTTGAGCGCGTCGGGCTTCTCGGCCAAGAAGGATTCCAGGTGGACCTTCTGCCGACTGCGGGCGCCCGGAAAGTCCAGAAGGTCGGTCTCACCGAAGAACGGCCGTGGGCATTCGGTGGTCTCGATCCGGAGCTCGGCCGTGAGCGCGGTGACGACGGAGCGCGCGAGTGTCACGCTCGCACCTGTGGCGACGCGCAATTCCAAGGTGTCGCTCGACGGCTGTCCGAGGCCGGCCAGCGTCGCCACGTCGAGAATCGAGCCCTCACGCGGGATCAAGGCGGCGATCGGGCAAAACGCTTCGTCCGGGCGGCCCAGCGCGACGATCGCCCGCGCCAGCTCCTTGTAGAGCGCGGTGAGCGGCGCATGCCGCCCCCACAGGAAGGCGAACATTTCGGCGCGGCCGTCGAGGTCGAGCTTGGGAGCGAGCTCGCGCGCCTTGATCCAGAATCCCTGGAGCGCTTCGATCAGAAGCGAGCCTGCGAAGTGCTTCTGGAAGTATTCCTGCAGGTCGAGAACGTCGTCGTCCGACAATCCGGACGCCTGCTCGGGCCGGCGCGCCAACGTATTGAGAACCTGGGCGAAGGTCTCCGGCGGCGGCACCGGCTCCTTGGTCTGGTCGCCATCGAGGAAGAAAGTGTTGCCGAGGATCTTGATGACGTCGAACTCGGTGAGGAGCCGCAGGCGCACCGGGAAGCCCGGCGGGGCCGCGATCGGAGCCCGGCGGACGCTGAAGCGGGTGACCAGGCCGGTCGCCTCCTTCTCGCCGATCGGGTTGATCTGACTTAGAAAGTCGACCGGCTCGAGCCCCTCGAAGCGCGCCCTGAGCGGTGAGTTGGCCGGGCGGGCAAGCACCTCGACCAGGTAGGACTTGCCGGCTTGGCTCGGTCCAAACACCCCGACACACATCGGCCGTTCGGCGGCCTTTCCGAGACGCCGCGCCTGCAGCCCCGCGCGGTGCAGGGTACGCGAAATGCTGTCGCGCTCGCGGCCGACGATGTCGGCGTTCTTGTCGTCCATCAGCCAAGTGCCGGCGGATTCGGTGAGGGCGGCGACATCGCGGCATTGTTGCGCGAGGGTCTGAGGCGTCATGTGGCTGGCCATCCTCCAGGCATCATCCGACCGACAGGATCCCGGTATCGAGCCAATAGCCCTGCTCGTCGTCGAGGGTGTTGAGCACGAGCTCCATCTTTCGGCTCACCTCGACCCCGTTGGCATCATAGGCGTCCGCGATCCGGAAGTCCTCTTTCATCGATTCCGATTGGATCAAGGCCTCCGGCGCGTCCTCGTCCACCACGCCATCGCTCGCGCGTTCCATGGTGACGGAAATCGGCGCTTTGATCTGCGCCGTGTCGAGACCGGCACGCAGCCGCAGCCGATAGAGCGGCGAGGCGATCCATCGCTCGAGCGGCAACTGGCGATAGCCGAGTCGGATCGGGGCGTAGTACTTGAAAGTGTGACGCATCTCGTTGCCCGGCCGCTTGGCGTCGAGATCGACATTGTTGAAGTAGACTTTGTCGGCGAGCAGGCGGCCGTCGATCTCGATTTCGCCGATGAACTTCGCGGTCGAGCGCAGCCCGAGGCGGCTCGTGAACATGGTGAAGTTGGTGACTTGGCTTTCCGCCAGGGCGCACAGCATGCCGCCGACCGCCGTCGTCGTCTTCGGATCGCTGATGCGGCGATTGTCGCGGCTGCGGAAGGGGTACCAGTTGCCCGCTTGGTACTGGTGAAGCGGCAGCACCCGGTCGGGTGAGACCGCGAGCTTGTTGACGACAAGATCGACCAGCGCCGGCAGCCGCGACGGGCGCCCGGACAGCATCAAGAGGTCGCAATCGAACTCGTAGATCGCCTCGCACAGATGATCGATCACGAGGCCGAGGACCGATCTGACGACCCGGCCGACCAGGTCGAGATCGTTGGTAAACGCGCAATCGGCGAGCGCGAATGCGCTCGCGCCCTGCCGTCGCGCCGGCTCCTCCAGGAAATCCAGCAGGCGTTTGGGCGGCAGCTCCGCGGCGCCGCCATTGGCCGACCCGGCGGCGAAGAAGTCGGCAAAGTTTCGGCTGGGTCCCGGCATCTCCGCCCCGGGTGCCGCAGCCTCGGCATCCGAGAGCATGCGCAGCGCGATCGGTTCGAGGACGCGCACGACGAACTGCCGGCGCAGGTGCTTTTCCTGCTCTGCCATGTTGGCCCGATCGCCGCCGAAGCGGTCGATCAAGAAGCCGCGCGCGTCCGGATGGCCGGTCGCCCGCAGCTGCGCCTCGATGGTCGGGAGCACCGCGCGCTCGATCACGCCTTTGAGAATGTCGTCGCCCGCGGTGCGGAAGCCCTCGCGAAAGTTCTGCACCGGCTTGATTGCCCGCCCTTCCATGTAATAGGTCGTGATCATCAGGTCGGTGGTGCCCCCGCCGACGTCGATCGAGGCGATGCGCACCGACGGCTCGGGCTTGGCCGCGGCGGCAGGCATGGCCTCGGCTTCGGCAAAAGGGCGCTCGCGTCCGACCAGCCGCAGAAATCCGCTGATCGATCCGCCCAGCTTTTGCGTGATCTCGCCGTAGAGATAGACGAACTGGACGCAGCTCGCCTCGTCCCAGGCCACGTGCACGTCGGGCACGATCAGCCCCGCCGGAGGATTGTCCCACCATCCCATCAGGTGCCAGACCAGCTTGACGGCGCCCTCGGCGCGCGAGCGCATCAGGCGCTGCTCCTGCACCGACATGGCCGGCGGCACGGTCATGATGATCCGCCTGAGCTTGCGGGGTGCGTCCTTGGTCCGTCGGCTCTCCCGCACGCCGGGATTGTTGATCATCGAGATGGCGTGGCAGACGATCTCCGCCATCATGAAGGTGAAGAACGAGGATCGCGAGAAGGTGAGACGCGTGGCGCCGATGCGGTCATCGCTCGCGACCCGGAAGCCGTATCGCTTGCGGTCGATCTCGAGCTGCTCGATCACGTCACCCTTGAGGTTCACGAACTGCCGGATGGCGCGGTCGATCAGCGGGCTGGAATTGTTGACGTAGTCGCGATCGGGAAAGCGCCATTCCTGGTTGACCGCGCGCGTGTCGCACAGATAGCGCTTCGGACTCGACATCCCGGTGCTTGCCTCGGTGCCTTGCGCGGTCTGACGGAAGCGCGCCGCCTCGGGGCCGACCCGCACCGGGCTCGGCCAAAAAAAAGCCCGGCCGCGCGAAGAGCGCACCGACAGGTGGTGGCGGCCGAACTGCGCCTCCGAGAGCTCGACGTGGCTCTCGAAGGGCTGGGCGTAGCTCCTTTCCGGCTCCGACAAGTCACGCAACGCCAGAACCAGCGAATTGTTGACGTCGACGCGATCTTCGTTGGGATGCGACTCGATGAGAATGCCGCAGGTCCGGCTGTTGCCGACATCGAGAATAAGGTCGACCGACACCGGTTGGACGACGGGGCTGTCGGACACCGTGTCGATGAACCGGATCGTGCGCGGCTTGGTGGCGCGCGCCAACAGCTCCAGGAAGACGAGGTAGCGCGCGTAGGATTCGAGGGCGTTTGGGAAATCGGTGTCGCGCAGCGCCCGTTCGGGCCGCTGCGCCTGCTTGAATTCGCGAAACAACTCGTTCAGCCAGGCCGGCACCCAGTCCTGGAACCCGGCCAGCGCGCTCAGCTCGCCCTCCGGCGGCGGCGCGCCGAGGAACCAAGCAATATCCCGGAAGCGATAGGCGAAACGGAATTCATGCTGGTTGGCGGCGTCCTCGTGGCTCGGCGCCGTATAGGGACGGTTCTTCCGCCGCTCCAGCACCTCGGTGTCGAAAGCAAAGACGACGCGGTGCGTGAACGGATCGTCGGGCCTGCGGTCGGCCACCTCGGACACCCGCACGCGTGCCCAATTGGTCGGTCCGTGGTCGAGGTCCTCGCTGCCGTCGGCGCCCGCCTTGATGCGAAGCATGGGCACCGGAACCCATTTCCGCAGGAAAATCTCCAGCGCCGCGCGCTCCGAGATCGTGTATTCGCGATCGCTCGGCTTGGCGCTCGGTTCGGCTCCGCCCGGATCGTCGGGGTCGACCCAGGCCGGGATCAGCTCATAGGTGTTGGGGCCGCCGCTCTGGGCCGCCGTACGGTCAGGCGCGCGCTCGATGAACCGGCGCGCCAACCGTCCGACCGAATCCAGGTTGAACGCATATTCGACGAACTGGATGCTGCTGTTTGGAACCAACTTGATCGTCGGCCCAAAATTGACGATCTCCGCGTACATTCGGTCTGTCCTCAATTGGAGAGCGGAGAATCGAAGGTGAACGCTGTTTGAACTTGGCCGTCCGCGGACAGCTGGCCGGTCTGCTCCCGGATGTCCTTGCCGTTCAGGCGCAGCACAACGGTGTAGGAGACGCTGGAACGCGTTTCGCGGTACCGCATGAAGAGGGTCGCGTTCACCGTATAGGTGCCGGCGGGAGGCTGCGCGCTCCAAATGATGTGCTCGGCCGAATGGGCGTCGAGCGCTCCTCCTCCCACCCCCATATCCTGGACCAGCCGGCCGCCGCAATTGGCGCGCTGGTGGAAATCGATCGGCCTCTTGTCGGGGCAGATCACGCTGAGATCGAGGTCCGCCGGACCGTCCCAGGCGAGCGTGACTTCAACGATCCCATGTTCGAGACTGGCGACGCGGGCATCGGTATCCTTCGCGGTCGGCGCTGGCGCCGGTCCGACCACGGGGCCGACGAGCGGCTGCTGCGGCCGCACCTCGGGCACAACGGTGGCTTGCTTATCGGGCGGCACATTGGGCGGCGTTACCGTCGGCCGCGGCCCGGGGTCCGGCGGCGTCGTCTTTTGCGGTGCCGTGATCGGCGGCAGCGGCTTGGGCGGTGTCGTGACCGGGATCGGTTGATCAGGATTGCAGAGCGCGTCGCAGCGCGCGCTCTTGATCGCGATCACGATCTGCTGCTGGCGGATCTGCTCTTCGCTCGCGCGCACCCGCTCGCTGGCGGCCTGGACGTCTGGATTGGCGCTCGGGTCCGGGCAATGACCCGGCAGCCAATTGAGCACGAAGGCCGGCCAGACCCCCGGTCCGAGCGCGCAGGCATCGAGCAGGCGCACGGCGGTAGAGCCCACCAGGGTCACGAAGACGATCCAGAGCGCCGCATGGGCGAGCCAGTTCACCCGGAGGGGCCGCGGCGTCGGCGACGGGCGGCCAGGCGGTTCCGCCCGGGGATCGCCGCCGTCGTCGGTTGGCGGCGCGGGCGGGGGCGGGCCGCCGGCAACGCGGCGCGCCGTCGGTCCGCTCCCGCCCATGCCCGCCAAAAATCCGACATGCCCGAACGCCGATACCGAAGTGCCGGCTTGAGTGCGGTTGCCCCAATCGACCAAGACCGGCCGGCCGTCCACGACGTAGACGCGCTGCGCGTCCGGAAGCACAAGCGCATCGCGCAGCAACCGTCCGAGCTCGCGCGATGTCTCGCCTTCGTCCTGCAGCTGGTCGGCAAGCGCCGCGATGTCCGCGACCAGGCGCTCAAGCTTGCCCCGAACCGCGGTCGCTTCCGCCTCCGGCAGCGCCGACAGCGGCTGCGCGGACCCGGCTCCCTTAGCGTACCAAGCGGTATCGGCGCCCGCGGCCGAGGCGGCGCCGAGCGGCACCGGCTCTGCAAGCAAGAAGGCGTGGTCCGGCCCAAGCCGCTGCGCCAGCAGCGCGACAATCTGATTGTACTGGCTGGCAAGCTTCGGGTTGACGGATTCGAGGCCACGTCGGCTGGTCTCGGCAACCTTGGTGATGTCGGACATGATCGGAACCAAGCCTCGTCAATCACTTTGCCGGCAGCGTCGACGGCGCGGGCGCCTTCACGGCTTCCGCCGGCGGAGATGCTGTCTTGGCGGCTTCCGCTTGCGGCGACGTCGCGCCGGCGATCCTGGGGGTGCAGGAGGCGGCCTCGAGCTGAGGATGCGATCCTGCCTTCTGCAGGACGCCGAGCAAGCCGTCGCTCCCGAGCGCGTAACGCCACGCGATCGCCTTGTCGGAGGGGGTGAACATGTTGATCCCGACCACGCGACCGCACAAATCGATCAGCGGTCCGCCCTGATAGCCGGAGGACGTGTCGGCGCCATGGACGATGAGCGTGACGCCGGCTTGGGCCTGCGGCTGAATGTCATTCACTTCTCCTGCGGAGATCTCGGGGCTGAGTGCGGAACTCGCCGACCTGTCTCCCCCTCGCAGGCGATCCAACACTCCGTCCGCCATGGTCGCGCGGGGAAAACCGACCGCAATGACGGGCTGCAGGCGTTGCGGTGGGCTCGCCAGATGAAACGGCTTCGCACCGGTTTGGGCGGGCACCCGCAGCACGGCAAAATCGTCGTATCCCGCCGATCCGTCCGGCGCCGCCCCGCCGCGCGCGATCACCTTGGCTTCGAGGGCGCCGATGGCCTTGTTGGCGACCCAGACGGTATCGTCGGCGCCAACGACGTCGCGACCGGTGACGATCGTATCGTCGGCGGTGAAGAAACCCGATCCGATCGTCTTGGAGGCGACCACCAACACGGTGCCGGGATCGACGCGCGCCGGCAGACCGACCGTTTGCGAGGATGAATTCGGCGCGCCCGGTACGGGCGGCAACTGCACCTGCACATCGGCCGGTTGCGGCGGCAGCAGCGCGCCGGTCGTCAGTCGCTTGATCAGCGCCGTACAATCCTCCGCCAATGCCTCCTCGAGCTGTCGGCGCCGGACCTCGAGCTGGCCGGCGACGTTCTTGGCGATCGCGAGCATCCGCTCGGACTCCGGCGTATGCGAGCGGTCCGCCGGAAACACCAGAACGCCGGGGGTCATCGCCAAGCCGAACACAAGGGCCGCAATCCCGGCCGCGATCAGGGGCACGCGCAAGCCTCGCAACGGTTTCGGCCCGGGCGGCCGCGCCGCCGTGTTCTCGCCTGCAGGAGGGGCCGGCGGCGCTGCCGCCGGGGCGGCGGGGCGTCGTGCCGATGCATTCGCTCCCGCAAACCGCGCGCCCCAATCGGCCCGCGACAGTGGCGGCACCGGGAAATCCGGCAGCAGCGGCCCCAGCGTTGCGGCGAAGTGGCGGCTTCGGCTGCGCTCGTCCGGCGGCAGCGCCAGCGGCAGGATACCCCAGTCGGCAAGCACCGGGTCGCCGCCGACGCTGAGGATCGACTCGGGCGCCGCGATATTGAGCGCGGCAGCGACGAGCGGGCCGCATTCCGGATCGAATGCGAGCGGACGAAGCGCCGCGAGCCGGCTTGCCAGAGTGCGCCGCACGGTCGCCGCGGAGCTGGCGTCGAGTTGATTGAGCGGTCGCGCGATGCCTTCGAAGCGGGCGTACCAGTCGATGCGGGCGGGCGCGGCGCCGTTGCCGCGCGTGATCCGCGGCTCGGCAAACAGCGCGGCGACGCTTCGACCGCATCGCGCGGAAACGACGTCGGCCAGTCTCTGGTAACTCTCGATGACCGAAACGTCGTCGATCTGGACGAGGCGGTAGCCCTCGACCAGACGAGTGCCGATGAAGGATTGAGCCGGTTCCAGGAGAAGCCCCCGCCTCCACGGACGATCTATGGTTGTTCGCCGTCCGCTTGCTGCAAAAGACCGCCGCGATCGTCCCGCCGGTCGCGGTGCTACCAATTGGATCAGCTTACGTCAGATGGTGCCGGATTAAAAGCGCAAGCACGGGGAACGGTTAAGCTCAATGCATCAGACTCCTGGCGACCCGGAAGCCGATATCGGCGCTGCGGATGCCGGCTTGGTAGCCCTGCCGGGCCGCCGAGCGCAGGGCGGCCGGATCGCTCGCCCATGAACCGCCACGCACGGCGTGCAAGGCGCAATTTCCTTTGGTCCACGCCGATCCGTCGGAAGGGGCTCCGGCATAGCTCGTGTTCCAGCAATCCTCGACCCAGTCCGCGGCGTTGCCGGGGCCGTACACCTTCCAGGGGTTCGCCTTCGTGGCGTCCGCCGCAATCGTGTGTTTTCGGAATTCCCCTTTTGCGCCGCCGGCGTAGGCGATGCTGGCGTTGTAATTGGCCTGGTCGCCTGAAATCGAAGAACCCCACCAGAACGGGGTTTCGGTGCCGGCACGAATGGCATATTCCCACTCCGCCTCGGTCGCCAACCGATAGGTCCGTCCGGATTGCTTCGACAGCCAAGCGATATAGGCCTTGGCATCATCGTAGCTCACGCATACCGCCGGATGATTGCCGGCCTGGGGGAAGCCGGGATTGCGCAGCGATGCTCCTTTCTGTTCCGTCCAGGCGCCGTCCTTCCATTCCAGGCACGCATCCGCCACCTTGTAGGCGGTCGCGCCGAGGAACCGCTCGAACTCGTCCCGGGTTATGGTGAGCTCGGAGATCGCGAATGGCCCGCCGATCGACACGCTGTGCCGGGGCGCCTCGTCGCCGCGCCGTCCGGGCTCGTTGTCCACGGAGCCCATCATGAACCGACCGGCGGGAACGACGACCATCTTGGGGCATCCGTCGCACTCCCAGAAGAAATCGCCGGCCTGCAACTGGCGCTCCTCCGGGGGCGCCAGCGGAGAATTATAACCCAGACCTAACGTATAATTCGCGAAGCTCGCGGTATTTAGTTTGGTAAAGAAAATTTCAGTGTAGCCGGAGGCCTCGCAGGTTCCCTTGACGTCTTCCTTGTAGATCGCGAAATGCTGGTCGTGCCGCGGCAGGATGCACAGCCTTTCGCCCTCGCGCTTGCGTCCGTCACCCATATTCTCGCCCCACCACCAATTCTTGACGGAAGTCACCGAGACTCCCTCAGCATAAGTGTAGATGGTGCGTCCGTTCAGCGGGCCGGTTATCAGCGTCTCGCAACTGAGCTTGTTCAGGCCCCACCATCCGCTCGATACCCACCCTTTGTCCGGGTCTTGGTATGCGATCGCTACGGCGACCGGAAATAGGGCGTTGTTGCAGATGGTCAAATCGGCGAGCGCGGGCCTGGCGAGCACCGGCAGCGCGATTACGACCAGTACCGCGTGGAGAAACGAGAGTCGAAATATGCGCCCCATGACGATGCCCGCGGGCCTTACTGTCCGGTGCGGCCCCGTACCATTATAACCAGCCTTCTCAGGCATCGTCCACGCCGCCGTGGTTGGAACGTCGCGATCCAGCGCTCAAGCTTCTTGAACCCGACACCACTTGCGCGTGCGTCCCGTTTTCGATACCGGTTCGCACAGCCGAACGCAAGAACGACGGATTCCGGGATCGTGAGGCCGATCGAATTGGCAGGAAGATTATCTGATCAAAATGGCGAAGCCCGTGATTACGACTAGAACATTTACCGCCTTGCCGAACGCCTCATTTGAGATGCGGTTGAATGCAACTATTCCAAGAATAACTTCGGCCACCAGGGACGGGACATACAGGAGTACGGATTGCGCGGCGGCCGCGTCGATCGACGCCGTGATGCCCATGACCGCTATGATCTCTACCTGACTGAAAATGATCAGGGGCTGCAAGATTGCCCGAATTTCGAGCTTTCTGACGCCCCTCAAATTCAACCAAATGGCCGGCAATGCGACCGGCGCCGCAAACATTCCACCGATCACCCCGCTGAATATTCCTACGATCGTTTCGAGCGCGCGGTGTTCGCCTTTAACAACAAATCTCCAAGGCAAGAGGCAGAAAGATGCCGTGGCGATAAGCAAGAGGCCGAAGCCGACTCTGAGCCCTGATGCGTTTGCCAGGCGCGTCAGCAATTCGGTACCGATCGGAACGCCGATGAGCACGGGAGCGAGCAGCGTCCAGCGGAGCTCGTACTTGATGGTTTGGTGCAATATTGCGGCGCTGAGAAGGTTGCTGAGCAATGTGCAACTGGCGGTCAGCAGAAGCGCTTTAGACGGTTCGTACTCCAATAGGAAAAGTGGACCGGCAACCAGCGGGAAAGCCAAGCCAAAAGCGCCCGACAGGCTGGCAGCCAAGCAAATACCTGCGAGTAGAAGGGGTTCGTTCATGGAGCGTGAAAGGATTGAAGATAAAGCCGTGCCGCTTAACGACAGGCGACAAGTTTGGCCTCCGCTGGCATCTCGGGAAGTCTGTCAGGAGAACCCAGCTCTACGCGGGAGGTCTCGAGATCAAAAAAGAACGGTACATATCCATCATATTCGAGAGTGGCGTTGACATATCCGCAGTAGCCACGCTCCACCGATTTCAGATAAGCGAATAGCGTCAAGGCTGAGGCATCGAACTTGACTGAGACGTGCTGTAGAATCAGCTGAAGGTCCTGCGGTGGGATTCCGGCGAAGGAATCATCAGCCATCATGGGCGAGGCGGCGGAAGCCGTGATCCACGCGGCGAATGCGGCAACCGCCAGGATGACGGTTCGAAACAAGGTATCCCCCCTCTGATCAGGGTGACCTGGATCGAAGCGCGCCCCGCCGTGATTTCCGGAAAAGGCCGCAGGTCGGCGGACCGAATCCGGTGAAGCGAATGTAAAGAGCACAATTATCGAGGGTTCAAGCGCTAATTGACGATGCGCCAGAAATTGAGACGCCGTGTCAATGAATTGACTTCCAGTGTCAATTTCACTTGAAGTGCGCGTGGAGAGCTCGGCCCCATAGCGGCATGAAGCTGCGCGTGACAAACGCGCGAGAAGGACGCGAAGAGAAATCCGGGACGACCTCGCCTCGGGCTGCCGTCGCTGCGGATTACACCCTGCGAATGCAGCCGTTCGACCCGGCGTACAAGCCTTCACCTGCGGTGCGTTGCCGTGCTAGGATAGCTCCGCCGGCTTCGGAGCAAGGCTATGGCTAAGAGCGGTGGTAAAGATTCGCGGGCGGATTTCCCCGCGAAGCCTTCCCCAGCGGGCAAACGTGATGGCGGCTCATCGTCCAAGCTGCGAGGGTTGGATAGCAATCCGCAAGGCGCTTTCGGCCCGCAGTTCTGGCAGGCGGTTCGCAACACCCTCGTGCCCCTCTACACGCTGTCGCTGCCGGACCCGTCGGAGGAAGGCCGCTTCACCCTCTCCACCCGCACCTATCCGACGCCCCACGGGATCCTGATGCACTGTCAGGGCACGCCGATCATCATGACGCGGGGGCCCGCGCAGGTCGCCGGCGGCGTCGACCAGCTGCTCATCCTTCTCCAGCGCGAAGGCTCGTGTGAGACCGACTGCGGCGAACGGCGCGGGCGTCTCGAGGCGGGCGATGTCGCGATCTTCGATTATGCGGCCGTTCCGCAGCGCGGTGACCGACTACGCGAATCTGATGGTTATCCTTGCGCGCGAGAGCGTGCCTGCGGCGCTGCTGGCCATCGAGCCGCATGGCCTCATCTTTCCGCGCGCAAGCGGCGCGGCGCGTCTGATCGGCGCAGCGATGCAGGAGTTTTATGCGCAGGCCGACGATCTGACGGTGAGCGAAGCCGAGGCGGCGATCCAGGGCATCGTGGCGCTGACGACCGCTTGCGCGCGCGCAAAGCTGGCTGACAATGAAGCGGATCACCTGAAGTCGCGGAGAAAGGCCGCACTGGATTACGTCGAAGCGCATCTTGGGAACGCGCAGCTCGGACCCGACGAGATCGCTGCCGCGGCCAACGTGTCGCGCGCGTCGCTCTACCGGCTGCGGGCGGCAGAAGGCGGCATTCGCGCCATGTTGTTGAAGCGCCGGCTCGACGAGTCCCTGCGGCTCTTGCTCGCTGACAACAAGGGCGAGCGCTCGCTCACGGAAATCGCCAAGGGCTGCGGCTTTGGCGGCACCAGCCAGTTCAGCCGGGCGTTCCGCGCGCGCTTCGGCGTGCCGCCACGGCAGTACCTCGCGCTCGTCCGCCAGCAGGACCTCGACTGGCACGAAGCGCGGCTCATCGCCGACGGCTTCGACCAGGATGCTTTCTTATGGCGGCAACAGGGGTTGAGCAAATCTGCAGCATATGGAACGTGGCATGCGCCAGTTCCTGCAGCGAAACGATCCAGCGGCCCGGATTGAGCGCAACTCCATCTGTCGAAGGGGAATTCTTGGGGCTGGTTGCCGCCGCAGCCGGCCCCTTCGCTCATGCCGAACGGCGGCACGGCGGACTGCGCGCTCACGCAAGATCATGCCCGGGACCCATGGCAGGGATGATGGCAGGAATGCCAGTAGTTCTGTATTCAATCGTATATGACGTGCTAGGCTGGATTGTTGATCGATGGGGCGCCCCATCGTCGAAGGCCGGGGAACGGTGATTAACATGAGCAACAGCTTGAGCTTTTATATCGATGGCCAATGGGTCGCGCCGGAGGTCCCGACGTCTCTGGACGTGATCAATCCGGCAACCGAGGACGTGGCCGGGCGGATCAGCCTCGGATCGGGTGCGGATGTCGACCGCGCAGT
>Ga0182024_10007545_pt1 | contig 23406 bp, 22 predicted proteins | sample P32metaG_FD_120480 | JGI IMG/M metagenome (GOLD analysis project Ga0182024, IMG submission 120480) | Permafrost microbial communities from Stordalen Mire, Sweden - P3-2 metaG (Illumina Assembly) | ecosystem: Environmental > Terrestrial > Soil > Wetlands > Permafrost | place: Sweden: Stordalen... | reverse complement strand
TTCCGACCGCGTCGGCTGCGCCGCCTGCCGTAACTCTGCTTTCGGCAGGCGAGGCGGAGCGGCGCGCTGGCGAGATCACGCCGGAACCATGGTTGCCCGATCGGGCGCGCGCGGCCGCTGCGCTCGCGAAAGTGCGATTCGGCGCGGCGCCCGATATCGTCTGGCTAAGCGATGGCGTCGACCATGGCGACAGCGGCAACATTGCCCGCGCGCTTGCGCGAATCGGGCGGTTGCGGATCTACGCGGATGCGCCGGGCAAAGGACCTCTTGCACTTGCGTCCCTGCACGACCAAACCGACGGCTTCATCGCAAACATTGTGCGGATCGCGAGCGCGGCCCCGACACAAGGCGATGTCGCGGCGCTCGACGCGCGGGGCGAAAGTCTTGCGACCGCCCATTTCCGCTTCGCGCCGCATGCGAACGGGACCTCCGTGAAAATCCCACTGCCGCTGGAGATACGCAACGAAACGGAGCGGGTCGTTGTCCTCAACGAGAATTCGGCTGGCGCCGTGAGACTGCTCGACACCGGCGCGCGGCGCAGGCCCGTCGGAATCGTTTCGGCCGGCAATGTACAGGATGAGCAGCCGCTGCTTTCGGACACCTATTACCTCGAACGTGCGCTGGGGCCGTACGCCGAGGTGCAGAAGGGAACGATCGGCGACGCATTAGCGCGCAATGTCGCTGTCCTCATTCTGGCCGACATCGGAACCATTGCGGGCGCCGATTACGATCGCGTGGCCCGCTTCATCGAACAGGGCGGCATTCTCGTGAGATTCGCGGGCGGCCGCATGACCGCCAATGTCGACGATCTGGTTCCCGTCAAGCTGCGCGTTGGCGGACGCTATCTCGGAGGAGCGCTTGCCTGGGCTCAGCCGCAGCATCTGGCTCCCTTTCCCGAAGCGAGCCCATTTCGCGGACTGATCGTTCCGCCCGAGGTGACGGTATCGCGGCAAATTCTGGCCGAGCCGTCGATCCAGCTCGGCGAACGCAGCTGGGCTCGCCTCGCCGACGGCACCCCGCTCGTGACCGGAGCTCCGCGTGGCAAAGGCTGGATCGTGCTCTTCCATGTGACCGCCAACCCTGCCTGGTCGTCGCTGCCCCTTTCCAGCCTCTACGTCGACATGCTGCGGCGGACGCTCGACCTCGCCGGCGGCGCGCAGCCCACGCAACTGGCAACGGACACCACCACACTGTTTCCGCCGCTCGCTGCGCTCGACGGCTTCGGACACGTCGTGAACCCGTCGCCCGATGCGCTTCCGCTCCGCGGCTCGGAAATCGCAAGGATGGTTCCGTCGCCCACGCATCCGCCCGGACTTTATGGCCATGCAGGCGCGGAGATTGCGCTCAACGCCGCCGGCGATTCGACCCGTCTGGTGCCGCTTGGCGCGAACGACTTCGCTCTGCACACCTATTCGGCGGCAATTGCAATCGCGCTCGGTTCCCTGGTTCTCGCAATCGCACTCCTTCTCCTGCTTGCGGAGGGCTGGATCGCGCTCTGGCTGCGCGGCTATGTGGCCTTCCCACGTGCGGCTTCTGGGAGCCGCGCGGCGATACTGGTTGCAGCGATCCTGATTTTGCCCCCGCTTCGCGCGCCCGCCGACGACGCCTCCGAGATGGAAGCCGCGCTCAACACAAGGCTTGCCTATGTCGTCACCGGCATTGCCGATGTCGATGCGATGAGCAAGGCGGGGCTGACGGGGCTCGGCGCCGCGCTAAAGGCCCGCACATCCTATGAGCCGCCTGATCCGGATGGTGTGGTTCTCGACCGGGACGATCTGAGCTTCTTTCCCCTGCTCTACTGGCCGATGGATCCGCGCGAGCGCGATCTTTCTCCTGCCGCTTTGACCAAAATCGCCGATTACATGCGCAACGGCGGCACGATCCTGTTCGACACGCGCGACCTGACGCTGGGCGGCGTACGAGGACCCACCTCCCCCGGCGAACAAACATTGCGCCGACTTGTCGCAAAGCTCGATTTGCCGCCGCTCGAATCGCTGCCGCCCGATCACGTGCTGACGAAGACGTTTTATATCCTGCAGGATTTTCCCGGCCGCTGGGACGGAGGGAAAATCTGGGTCGAGGCGCTGCCCCCGCCCGATCCCGATGCCGGGCCTGCGCCCGCGCGTGGCGGCGACGGCGTTTCTCCAGTCATCATCGGCGGCAACGACTGGGCCGCTGCATGGGCGCTCGACGCGCAGGGACGGCCGCTCGCGGATGTGTCGCCCGGCGGCGACGAACAGCGCGAGATGGCGTACCGCTTCGGGATCAATGTCGTCATGTATGCGCTGACCGGCAATTACAAGGCCGACAATGTCCACGCGCAGGCTCTCCTCGAGCGTCTTGGACACTGAGCCACGCGGACGATGAACGTCTCGATCGATTTCGCGCCGCAAATCGCCACGGGATGGATCTGGCTGCTCGCGGGACTGGCTGCGGCACTCCTCCTCTATTCCCTGTGGCGGCGGGCGCGCGGCGCGCTCGCGAGAGGACTCGCCTTTGCGATCGCCTGCGCCGCGCTCGCCAATCCTCTCATCGTCCGGGAAACACGCCAGCCGCTGCCCGACATCGTGGCGCTGATCGTCGATCATTCTGCAAGCATGGGGGTTGACCGTCGTCGCGCGGACGGCGACGCCGCGGCAGCCGAAATCGCGAAACGACTCTCGGCGGACAAATCGCTCGAATTGCGCCGTGCCGAAGTGACGTCGTCCGCGAGTGAGGATACGGGCACGCAGTTGTTTGCAACGCTCGCCTCAGCCCTCGCGGACGCGCCGCCGGACCGCATCGCGGGCGCCATCGCCATCACCGACGGTGAAGTGCATGACGAACGAACGGCGAGCGCGGCGGCATTGCATGGGCCATTTCATGCGCTGATCGTCGGTCGCCGCGGCGAGCGCGACCGCAAGCTCACGATTGTGAGCGCCGCGCGCTACGCGATCGTGGGTCAGACGGCTGATATTGTGGCGCGGGTCGATGATTTCGGCACCACAGCTCCGGGCTACGCACAGATTGGGCTGCGGGTCGGTGGTGTCGAAGCGGGAACCCGGTTCATGGCCACCGGCAAGGACACGCCGATCAGTATTCCCATTCTCCACGGCGGCGAAAACATCGTCGAGATCGAGGCGCGGCCGGGGCCTTCGGAACTGACGCTCGCCAACAACCGCGCCGTCGTCACCATCTACGGCGTGCGCGACCGCTTGCGGGTGCTTCTCATCTCCGGGCAGCCGCACGCCGGCGAGCGCGTCTGGCGCACGCTGCTCAAGGCCGATCCTTCCGTCGATCTCGTGCACTTCACCATTCTTCGGCCGCCCGACAAGCAGGACGCCACTCCGATCGACCAGCTCTCGCTCATCGCTTTTCCGACCCGTGAGCTGTTCGTGGAGAAGCTTGACCGTTTCGATCTCGTGATCTTCGACCGCTACAGCGAGCTCGGCATCCTGCCGCTCGACTATTTCGAGAACATTGCCCGCTATGTGGAAAATGGTGGCGCGCTCCTCGTCTCGTCCGGCCCGGAATTCGCGTCTCCCGCGAGCATTTTCCGCACGCCTCTGGCCGCAGTGCTGCCGGCGCAACCCACTGGCGACGTGATCCAGCAGCGGTTCAAGCCGATGGTAACGGCTGCCGGCGAGGCTCATCCCGTGACGCGCGATCTTCCGGGCGCCAATCAAGGCGGCAAGCCCCCCGGCTGGGGCCGCTGGTTTCGCATCATCGGCGCCAACCGGGTTGCGGGAGAAACGCTGATGTCGGGACCCGACAACCGTCCCCTGCTCGTGCTCGACCGCGTCGGAAAGGGCCGGGTGGCGGAGCTTCTCTCGGATCAGGGCTGGCTCTGGGCCCGTGGTTTCGAAGGCGGCGGACCACAGGCCGAGCTTTTGCGCCGGCTTGCCCATTGGCTCATGAAGGAACCGGAGCTGGACGACGAACGCCTGTCCGCCGCGATTGCGAATGGCAAAATCACGATCGAACGGCAGACCATGCTGGATTCTGCGAAACCCGTGACGCTCGGCTATCCGTCAGGACGCACGATCATGCTTCCGCTCGCCAAACTGGAGCCCGGTCTGTGGCGCGCCAGTGCCAAAGCCGAAGAGCTCGGTCTTTATCGTGCAGGCGACGGCACGTTGAGCGCAGTCACGGCGAGCGGTCCGCTCAATCCCAGGGAAGTGGCGGACATGCGCGCGACGGATGTCATTCTGAAGCCGGTCGCGCGCGCCACAGGCGGCTCGGTGCGCTGGCTGGCCGATGGCGCCCTTCCGCGGATCCGGCGCATCCCGCGCGGTCGCGTAACCGCAGGTGACGACTGGATCGGCCTGCGGGCGAACGGGGCATACCGCGTCACCCAGGTCGAGCAGGAACCGCTTCTGCCGCCCTGGGCTGCGCTCAGCCTCCTGCTCGGTTCGCTCATCTTCGCCTGGCGGATGGAAAGCCGGTAGAAGAACCGTTCACACAAGCGGCGCCCCGTCGGCGCATACGGCCACATCGATGCGCGCCCTGCGCAATTCGCCCTTTAGCGAATCAAGCGCGCCGTCGACGAGAGCCAGACCGAGAATGCGCGCAGCATCTACGGGGCCGGGAAACTTGATCGTGCCTCTCGGAAGCGGTGAAAATCCCGCGCGTCCATAGTAGGACGCATCGCCGACGAGGATGATCGTCCGGTGACCGCGCGCACGCGCTTCTTCGATGCCGCGCTTCATCAGGGCGACACCGATGCCGCGCCCTTGCTGCCCGTCTCTGACCGCGAGCGGTCCGAGGAGGAGCGCGCGCTCAGATCCTATCGCGACGGGCCAGAAGCGCACCGATCCGCTGAGTACGCCGTCCTCGCTCGCAACGAAGCTCAAGCCGTTCTCCGCTGCCACCCCTTCGCGCAGGCGATAGGCGGATTTGGCGTAACGTCCGGGCCCGAAGCTTTTCCCCACCAGTGCTTCGACCTGCGGCGCGTCCTGCGGCTCCTCCCGCCTGATCTCCCACATTTTCGACAGCTCCCGAACGTCCCCTCTCCTCTTTCACAGCTGGAGCCCCGCCGCTAGGGTCTGCGCTTGGCAATCGGGGAGCCGCCGCATGGGCGTTCTGGAGGGGAAGGTCGTTCTGGTCACTGGCGGCGCCAACGGCATCGGCCGGGAGAGCGCGCTGCTTGCGGCGAAGGAAGGCGCACAGGTCGTGGTCAACGATCTGGGCGGCGCGGTGGCGGGGGGCGACGAAGGTTCGGCCGGCCCTGCGGAACAAGTCGCGCAGATGATCCGGCAGGCGGGCGGCAACGCGGTCTCCAACTCCGACAGCGTGACGAGCCGCGGCGGCGTCAAGCGCATGATCGAGCAGGCCATGGACAGTTTCAAAGGCCTGCACGCGATCATCAGCCCGGCTGGAATCCTGCGCGATACGATGTTCCACAAAATGACGGATCAGGATTGGGAATCCGTCATCGATGTGCATCTGCACGGCAGCTTCAACGTCTGCCGCGCGGCGATCAACCATTTCCGCGAGCAGAACGAAGGCTCCTTCGTTCTGTTCACGTCCACTTCGGGCCTCATCGGCAATGTCGGCCAGGCGAACTACGCCGCTGCGAAAATGGGGATTGCCGGACTGTCGCGCATCATCGCCATGGAAGGCGCGCAGAAGAACGTGCGCTCCAACGTCATCGCGCCGTTCGCCTGGACCCGCATGATCGCCACCATTCCCGTCAAGGACGAAGCGTCCGCGAAGCGCGTGGAGCGCATGAAGAACATGATGCGGGCGGATCAGGTGGCGCAGCTTGCGGTCGCCTTGGCCTCTGCCGCCACGAAGGATGTTTCGGGCCAGATTTTCGCGGCGCGCGGCAATGAGATTTTTCTGATGTCGCAGCCCCGTCCGGTGCGCGGAATCGGCAAAGTGGAAGGCTGGTCGCCACAGGCCATCGCCGAGCATGCGATTCCGGCGCTCAAGCCCAGCTTCTTCGACCTCGGTGCCACGACGTCGGTCTTCGGCTGGGACCCGATTTAAGAGACGCGGGCACTTCCACTTCTTGATCCCGGTTTACGGCTTGATCGGGACCGAATGTGTGCGGCGTCGGGGCCAGCGGAGGCGAATACGCCCCAAGGGCCTCTTCTCGGCCAGCGTGACGAAAAGCGCAGCGAGCACACCTGCGAAAATGCCGAACGGCAATGCCCGGAGCACGTCAAGATCGCACCCGAGCACGATGATCGCTGTCACCGTGATCCCGGTCCATTGCGCCACGTTTTTCGGCACGTCCTGCCTTGCGCTTGCGACTCTCCGGAAAGCCTAGTGCGGTCCGGGCGCAAGCGAAGCACAGGATTAAGAAAAGGTTAATTCAGAGGTCGAAGCGAATTCCCTGCGCAAGCGGCAGCGCATCGGAATAGTTGATGGTGGCGGTCTGCCGCCGCATGTAGGCCTTCCAGGAATCGGAGCCGGATTCCCGGCCGCCACCCGTTTCCTTTTCCCCGCCGAACGCGCCGCCGATCTCCGCGCCGGAGGGTCCGATGTTCACGTTGGCGATCCCGCAATCGGAGCCCGACGCAGCCACGAACCGCTCGGCCTCCGAGAGATCCTGCGTAAAAATGCACGACGACAGTCCCTGCGGCACGGAATTGTGTTGCACGAGCACTTCGCCAAATTCGCGGTACCGCATGACGTAGAGGATCGGCGCAAAGGTTTCGCGGCGAACGATCGCCGTCTGCGCCGGCATCTCCACGATTGCCGGCGTTGCGTAGTGCGCACGCGGAAACGCATCGAGAATCGCCCGGCCGCCCCCGGTGACCCGGCCGCCTTCCTCTCTGGCAGCCGCCAGCGCGTGCTCCATCTGCTCGAAAGCGTGCGCGTCGATCAGCGGGCCGACAAGCGTGCCCTCTCTCAGCGGGTCGCCGATCGCGAGTCTTGCATACGAGGATTTCAGGGCTTCGATCAGCCTGTCGTAAATCGACTGGTGCACGAAGAGCCGGCGCAGGCTGGTGCAGCGCTGTCCGGCGGTTCCCACTGCCGCAAAAACAATGGCGCGCAGCGCGAGATCGAGCTTGGCGGACGGGCACAGGATCATCGCATTGTTGCCGCCCAGTTCCAGGATGGCGCGGCCGAAACGCCCTGCCACCACGGGCGCGAGCGCGCGTCCCATTGCCGTCGAGCCGGTCGCGCTCACGACGGGAATGCGGTTGTCGCGTGCCAACGCCTCGCCTGCCTCGCGCGCGCCCAGCACGATCTGGGAGAGCCCCCCGGGCGTGCCGCCGAAGCGCTTCGCCGCGCGCTCGAACAGCGATTGCGTCGCCAGGGCGGTGAGCGGGGTCTTTTCCGATGGCTTCCAGATCACCGGATCGCCGCAAACGAAGGCAAGCGCGGCGTTCCAGGCCCAGACCGCGACAGGAAAGTTAAACGCCGAGATGACGGCCACGGGGCCGGCCGGATGCCATCGCTCCATCATGCGGTGCCCCGGTCGCTCTGACGCGATCGTAACCCCGTAAAGCTGACGCGACAGACCGACCGCGAAATCGCAGATGTCGATCATCTCCTGGACTTCGCCCAATCCCTCCTGGAGAATCTTGCCGTTCTCGACCGTCACAAGTCGGCCAAGCGCATCCTTGTTCGCACGCAATTCCTCGCCGAGCAGACGCACCAGTTCGCCGCGCCTTGGCGCCGGAACCTCGCGCCAGGCGTGGAATGCATCTGCACCCGCCGCGACCTTGCGCTCCGTCGACGATGCATCGTCGAACGCGACGCGTCCAATCTCGCCGCCGTCGATCGGTGAGTGGACGGCATGTTCGCCCGAGGCGGTAATGCCGAAGTGGGATAGAAGCTCGCGCGCGTTCATCTGTTTCCTCCGGAGACTGTCGTGCTCAAATTCCCCGGGCGTAGTAACGCCCGAAGCGGTTGCCGAGGAAGTCCGGCAGCGTTGCTTCCTCCTGCCGCACGAAACCCTTTTGCGGAAGCTTGCCCTCCACGAGAAGGTCGCACATGGCACAAATACCCGAGGCCGTCGTCACCTGAATGGCGCTCATCAATCGGTCGCCGACGGTCTGGCTGTAGATTTTCTTGGCGTAGCTTTCCTGCGTGAGGTGGCCATCCCTCCAGCCCGACACCGTGACGAAGATCAGCACCACATCCTGATAGGTAATCGGGATCGCGGTCTCGAGCACGTCCTTCAGCACCTCGCTGCGCATGCCGAGCCGGAGGTCGCGGACGAGCATTTTGACGATGTCGCAATGGCCGGGATAGCGCACGGTTTTGTAGTTGAGGTTCTCGACTTTCCCCTCGAGCGTGTCGCAAAGCGTGCCAAGGCCGCCCGACGTGTTGAACGCCTCGTAGGTGATTCCGTCGAGGGAGAACGCTTCGAGCTCTTCCAGCGCGGGCACCTCGCCGCGATGGCGATCGCGGATCGACTCGCAGGGATTGCAATACTCGTTGATCAGCCCGTCGGTCGACCAGGTGAGGTTGTATTTGAGGGCGTTGGAAGGGAAGACGGGAAGCGCGCCCACGCGCATCTGCACGTCGCGGAGCTTGTCGAACTTCTTGACGAGATCATACGCAACGATGGAGATGAACCCCGGCGCGAGGCCGCATTGCGGTATGAAGGCCGTGTCCGCGCCCTCAGCCAGCCGCCGGATGGTTCGCGTGCTTTCGACGTCTTCGGTCAGATCCAGATAATGCACGCGGGCTCGCTTGGCGGCCTCCGCAACGGTCGCGGTCAGCCCATAGGGAGACGCGGAAAGCACGACATCCTGGCCTTCCAGCGCGCGCGCGAAATCCCGGGCATCGCCGATTTCCAGCTGCCTTGTCTCCACGTTGCGATGCGGCATCCGCCCGAGACTTTCCGCATCCCGATCGAACACGGTCACGCGATAATCGCCGCTCCCGGCCAGCAATTCGGTGATGGCAATGCCGATCTTGCCGCCGCCGACAAGTGCCACGTTCTTCATGAGTCTCTCCCGCCGCTGTCTTCGCCAAGAGATAGGCCGCGTTCGGGTCGGAAGCGAGACGGCGAAACGCCGGAAAATGGGCTAGCATCTGGCGAATCGCAGGTGATCCGGGCGGAATGCCAATGCGTGACAGCGACGCGAAGCTCCTGGACCTCCTGAAGTCCAATGCGCGCGAGCCTGTGGCCGCCCTCGCCCGAAAGCTCGCCCTTGCCCGTTCGACCGTTCAGGAGCGAATCGCGCGTTTGGAGCGGGAGGGTGTCATCAAGGGTTACACGGTGCTTCTGGCGGAGGAGGCTGAAGCCACGCGCCTGCGCGCGGTGGTGATGATTACTGCCGATCCCAAGCATGCCGACCGCCTGAGCGCCGATTTGAAGCGCATGTCCGATGTGCGAGCGCTTGCTGCCGTCTCCGGCCCCTATGACCTGATGGCCATGATAGAAACCGAGACGCCCGCGCGCATGGATGCCGCGCTGGATCGCATCGGCCGGGCCACCGGCGTCGTCCGCACTGTGTCGTCGATCATCCTGTCGGACAAATTTTCGCGCTGACACGATCGGCAAGAGTGGGAGAGATGCCGTGATGGACAAGATCGTGAATATCCGCCCCGTCTATCAGGGCTGGTCAAAGTTTTCCGTGGCGACAGTGAGAACCGGCAACGGCGGGACCGTCGAGCGGCTGATCGAAGATCACGGACGCGCGGTGTGCGTGCTGCCTTACGATCCGGATCGAAAAGTGGCGATGCTGGTGCGCCAGTTCCGGGCGCCCGTCTGCGCGACGGGCGCGCCCGGCGAACTCCTCGAAGCCCTGGCGGGCCTCGCCGATGGAGAACCGCCCGAAACCGCAGCCGCCCGCGAGGCACTGGAAGAGACGGGGCTCAGACTTCGCGTCCTCGACCATGTCGCCGCCCTCTGGACCATGCCCGGAATTTCCACCGAGCGCATGGACTTGTTTCTCGCGTCGTATGAGAGGGCGGACAGCATTGGCCCTGGCGGCGGACACCCCTCCGAAAACGAAAACATCACATTGGCGGAGATCCCCCTTTCCGCGTTGGCCGCAAAGGCCGACGGCGGCGAGATCGAAGACATGAAGACGTTCGCGCTCGTCCAGACGCTGCGCTTGCGCGCGCCGGGATTGTTCTGAGGGCGCGTCGCCTCTACCGCGTCGCGAACGATTTTAGCGCATACACCAAGGCGATGAGCAGGCCGAACACAAGGGCATAGGGTGCAAGGCTGTGCAGCTGAAGCGCGAGAAGGGCATTCCAGTCCGAACGCGCGAGCGTCTCGATGTCATTCGTGTTCCAGGCGGCGCGCGCGAAAACCGCGAAAGCAAATATGACAAGCGTTCCGAAGGTGAAGGTCAGGATAGACGCGACATTGTCCATCATGTACCCGGCGCCGACTACAAAGACGGCCATCAGCGCGAACGTGACCGCGTCAAACGGCGCGAAGGCCGCGCCTACGGAATTCCATGTGTCGATCAATGCGGACATGCCAACCTCCTTGCCGGCCTCCGACGTTGGACAGGAAACGGCGCAACATGGGCAACCTGCAGCGACGGCGAGTGAAGTTCGCGATCGCGCGTCCGCGACGGCGGAATCGTTCCGGGCGATGCAGGAACGTCAGTGCCGGTATTGCTGGACACGGGTCGCACGCAGGCCGGCAAGGCCGAAGCGGTCGATGGCGCGCTGCCACGCGAGAAATTCCTCGACCGTGAGTGTGTAGCGCCGGCACGCTTCGTCGAGACTGAGCAGACCGCCTCGCACCGCCGCAACCACCTCCGCTTTTCTGCGGATCACCCAGCGTTTGGTTTGGACCGGTGGAAGGTCAGCCATGGTGAGCGGGCTCCCGTCGGGTCCGATCACATAGCTCACCCTGCCTCTGCGGTCATCGACCATGTTATTCTGCTCCAGACGCCATTAACTGGGTCGCACGCTAGCAGCCGCGCCTTTAAGAAAGCGCCAAGGCTCACAGTAAAGGAAGGGATAAGCAGGCATGTTCACCTTTGCGAGTAACAAGAAGAGCCCCTTAATACGGCGCATTCATGCACGTCGGGTTTCGCGGATGGGCTCGCGGGTCTGGGGCATTGCGCCCTGGATCCGCGGAGAAATCTGCGACGCCCGGCTGGCGCAGACAAACATTGCGGGCGTTCCGGTAAATATCGACTTAAGGGCATTTTTCGCGGCGACGCGCGGCTGCCGCTGCAAGTAACCTGCGAAAGGTTCCTTCGCATGTCGCGTATTCACGGCCACGGATTCAAATTCCGCCGGCCCCCTGCCAAAATCGACGGCCTAAAGAAAATGTAAACGGCGTGAAAATTAGTGTGACACGCCGGGGCTCGCCGCGCTTGCGCCAGACCTGTCGTGCTGTCTCGACCAGCCGTGGCAGCTTTACAGCGGGCCGTCCATGCGTCTCCCAACGATTACCAGATCGCAGCAACGACGCTGAAGCGAGCGGGCCGATGCAATCCGTTCGCGCTCGTAGCTTGCCCCGCGAACAACGTAGCCCTATAGGGCTGATCATGAGCACCCCAAACAGCCTGGGCATCCCGAAGGAGCCGCGCGACACGCGCGTCATCGTCGCCATGTCCGGTGGCGTCGATTCTTCCGTGGTGGCGGGCCTTCTTAAGCGAGAGGGCTATGAGGTGGTCGGGGTAACGCTCCAGCTCTACGATCAGGGTGACGCGACGAAAAAGAAGCACGCCTGCTGCGCCGGTCAGGACATCCACGATGCGCGCCGCGTCGCGGAGCGCCTTGCCGTTCCGCATTACGTGCTCGATTACGTGGAGAAGTTCCGCACCCGTGTGATTGCGGATTTCGCGTCGTCCTACGCGCAGGGGCTGACGCCCATTCCCTGCGTGAGGTGCAACGAGCGCATCAAGTTCGCCGACCTGCTCGAACTTTCGCGAGAGCTGGGCGCGGATGCGCTGGCGACCGGCCATTACGTTCGCCGCGTCGACGCGGGCCACGGCGCCGAGTTGCACCGCGCGCGCGATGCGTCGCGCGACCAGAGTTATTTCCTGTTCCGCACCTCGCGGGAACAACTTGAATACCTGCGATTTCCGCTGGGCGATCTCGAAAAGTGCGCCGTGCGCGCGCTCGCCGCGGAGCTCGGTCTCGCGGTGGCGGACAAGCCCGACAGCCAGGACATCTGTTTCGTGCCCGACGGCGCTTACGCGCGCGTGGTGGAACGCATTGCGCCCGACGCGGCACGACCGGGCGAGATCGTGGACCTGGGTGGCCGCGTGATTGGCGAGCACCAGGGCGTCATCCATTTCACGGTGGGACAGCGCAAGGGCCTCGGCATTTCCGGCGAAATTTCCCGGCTGTTCGTCGTCGCACTCGATGCCGCGCGCGCAAGAGTGGTCGTCGGGCCGCGCGAGGCGCTGCAGGTGCGCAGGATTGCGCTGCACGAGGTCAATTGGCTCCTGCCGCCTCCCGATCGCCTGGAATGCGCGGTTAAAGTGCGTTCGACGCGCGCTCCGGTGGCGGCGCGCGTGCGCGTGATGGAAGGCGGCTGTGCGGAGGTCGAGTTGCCCGAGGCGGAAAGCGCAGTCGCGCCGGGCCAGGCTTGCGTATTCTACGAAGCCGACGGAACGCGCGTACTCGGCGGCGGCTGGATCGGGAAGACCGAGCCCATCTCGCAAGCCGCCTGAATTTTCCTCTTCCGTCATCCTCATCCCGTCCAAGGATGCGGCTTGACACGTCTTTTGACCCCACCTTACATCCCCCGCCTTGGCCGGCAGCGTAGCTCAGTGGTAGAGCAGGGGAATCATAATCCCTTGGTCGGGGGTTCAAATCCCTCCGCTGCTACCAGCCGCAATCGAACCCGCCCGAAGCCTGGAGAAAGACGCAACGATGGAGGAATCGCCCGGTACCGTGCCGGATTTTGCTGAAGTGACGCTCGCGGATATCCGTGCGGCGGCGGAACACATTCGTGGCGCCGTCGAGCGGACGCCAAGCCACTGGTCGCGGACGCTCTCGAACATCGCGGGCTGCGACATCCATCTGAAGTTCGAAAATCTGCAGTTCACTTCGTCGTTCAAGGAGCGCGGCGCTCTCAACAAGCTTCTGTCGCTGACCGCGGAGGAACGCCGCCGCGGCGTGGCCGCGATGTCGGCGGGCAATCACGCGCAGGGCGTTGCCTATCATGCGGGCCGGCTCGGCATCCCCGCCACCATCGTGATGCCGGAGGGCACGCCCTACAGCAAGGTGAAACACACCAGGGATTTCGGAGCACGCGTGATTCTCCAAGGCGTCACGCTCGAGCAATGTTTCGAGCACGCGCAGAAGATCGCGCAGGCCGAGCATCTCGCCTTCATCCATCCTTATGACGACCCGAGGGTGATTGCGGGCCAGGGGACGATCGCGCTGGAGCTGCTGGAAGCGGCGCCGGATCTGGACAGCATCGTGGTGCCCATCGGCGGCGGCGGGCTGATCTCGGGGATCGCCATCGGCGCCAAGGCGCTAAAACCCGGCATCGAGATTTTCGGCGCCGAAGCCGAGCTCTATCCTTCCATGTACGACACGCTCAAGGGCGCATCGCTTCCCTGCGCGGGCCAGACCATCGCGGAAGGCATCGCGGTGAAGCGACCGGGCGAGCTGGCGCGGCGGATACTCGGCGCGCTGGCGAAGGATGTGCTTCTCGTGCGCGAGGACGAGATCGAGCGCGCGATCGCAACGCTGCTCCAGATCGAGAAGACCGTCGTCGAAGGCGCAGGCGCGGCGGCCTTTGCCGCGGTCGCGGCCAATCCCGATATCTTTCGCGGCCGGAAAGTGGGCGTCATTCTTTCGGGCGGCAATATCGAGATGCGGCTCCTCTCCAATGTGATCCTGCGGGAGCTGTCGCGCGAGGGACGCATCCTTTCGATCGTCGTCAAGATAGAAGACCGCCCCGGCCTGCTCGCCAGGATCGCCACGCTCGTCGGCGAGGCGGGCGGCAACATCCTCGAAGTCTCGCACAACCGCATGCTGACGGACATGTCTGCAAAGTCGGCCGATCTCGGTCTCACCATCGAAGCGCGCGATGCCGCGCATGCCCGCGAAATCCGCGCCGGCCTGGAAACAGCAGGTTTCGTCCTCCGGCCGCCTTCAAATCTCTGACCGGCGGATCCAGCGCGCGTTCCTGCCTGTGTTGTCCAGAGCGAACGGGCCGGGGCCGAGGCCCACGATGACGAGCAGTCCTCCGGCGATCGCGATGTTGCGGGCAAAGATCTCAAACTCCGCGACACGCTGGGCGTCGGCGGCAATCGTCCAGTAGGCGTGGAGCAGGATCGACTCTGCGACGACGAAGCCGAACAGAAGCATGGCGCCGTGCCGTGCGTGGTAGCCGAGCGCCAGTGCGACGCCGCCAAGCGCCATGATCGCGATCGCGAGCACGAGGACGAGCGGCGCTGCGGGGACTTGTGCGGCCCGCATCAGAGAAAGCGTGGCCTCCCAGTCGTTCGCGCGCGCCCATGCACCGCCCACGAAGAACCAGGCCAGCGCCAGCCGGCCCACCAACGGCGAAATCCATTCCGAGATCGACATCGACCGCGCCCCTAGCGTCCGAATCGCCTGCCAGCGTAGCCAAGCCCGCGCCGGAGGCAACCGCGCAATGCGCGTCCCGATCACGCCGCCGCGTGGACGTCGGCGCGCTCGCGTGTCTTTGCAAAGCCGAGAGAGCGGAATTTCTCCGCGACGTAGCCGAGTTCCCAGCTGCTCTTGGCGAGAAACACGGGCGCGGAATCGCGATCTTCTCCCATCTGGCCGCGATAAAAGGAGATGAACTTCTCCATCTCGTCCGCGGGCCCGGATATCCACCGCGCCGTATCGTAGGGCGACGCCTCGAGCTCGGTATCGAGGCCGTATTCCGCGCGGAGCCGGCTCTTCAGCACGTCGAGCTGCAGCGCGCCCACCACGCCCACGATCCATTGCGCGCCGAGCAGCGGCCGGAACACCTGGATCACGCCCTCCTCCGCGAGACTCCCGAGCGCGCGCGACAGATGCTTCTGCTTCATCGGATCGCCGAGGCGCACGCGGCGGAGAATCTCCGGCGCAAAGTTCGGAATGCCCGTGAAAATCACTTCACCCGATTCCGAGAGCGTGTCGCCCACCCGCAGCACGCCATGATTGGGAATGCCGATGATGTCGCCGGGCCATGCCTCGTCCACCGTCTCGCGCTCCTGCGCAAAGAACAGGATGGGGTTGTGCACGCCCAACGTCTTGCCGGTGCCCGACTGCCTGAGCTTCATGCCGCGCCGGAAGCGTCCCGAGCAGAGTCTCAGGAAGGCGACGCGGTCGCGATGGTTCGGGTCCATGTTCGCCTGCACCTTAAACACGAAGCCGGTGACGTCTTCGTCCGCGGGACTGACGAGGCGGGTGCGCGACGCAAGGGGGCGCGGCGCCGGCGCGTAGATCGCGAGCGCCTCCAGCAATTCCCGCACGCCGAAATTCTTGAGCGCGCTGCCGAAATACACCGGCGTCAAATGGCCCGCGCGATAGCTGTCCGCATCGAAGGCCGGACAGGCGCCGCGTGCGAGCGCAATCTCTTCCTCGAGCTGCGCCAGAATTTCGCCCGGGAGCGCTTTCGCCAGCGCATCGCGGGAAATGCGCTCGCGCGAGCCGAAGCGGAGGAATTCGTCGGCGGCCAGGTCGTAGACGCCCTTGAAATTGAGCCCCATGCCCGCGGGCCACACCATCGGCGCGCATTCGAGCTGCAACTGGTCGGAAATCTCGTCGATCAGCTCGAACGCGTCGCGCGCCTCGCGGTCCATCTTGTTGATGAAAGTCATGATCGGGATGTCGCGCAGCCGGCACACTTCGAACAGCTTGCGCGTCTGGCTCTCGATGCCGCGCGCGGCGTCGATCACCATCACCGCGGAATCCGCAGCCGTCAGCGTGCGGTAGGTGTCCTCGCTGAAATCCTCGTGGCCCGGCGTGTCGAGAAGATTGAAGACGCAATCGCCATATTCGAACGTCATCACCGCGCTCGTCACCGAAATGCCGCGCTCCTGCTCGATCTTCATCCAGTCCGAGCGCGCGCGCCTGGCCTCGCCGCGCGCCTTTACCTGCCCGGCCATCCGGATCGCGCCGCCGAGCAGCAGCAGATGCTCGGTCAGCGTCGTCTTGCCCGCATCGGGATGGGAGATGATGGCAAAGCTCCGCCGGCGCGCCGCTTCGCGCGCGGGGGAATCGGAGGTGAGGGCCGCGGAACTCATGAGGCGCGGGGACCTAGCAGCGCCGGCCCGTCCGCGCAAGACGACCGCCCCGATGGGCGACGCGCCTGTTTATTAGGCAAAACACAGCGAGTTGTTGGTATTATGGCGCAAATCCTGGAGGAAAGTAGGCCGGATCGCCGCCCCGAATTCCTAAATTCCGGGCATGAGCGACCAGCATGTGATCCCGGTCCTGCGGGCCAAGCGGGCGGAAATCAAAGGCCACGTCATTGAGCTTGAGAAGCGGCTGGGCCGCTATCGTTCGGACCTTGCCAATATCGACGCGGCCATCCGCATTCTGACACCTGGGGCTGATCCTGAGGCCATTCCGGCCAAGAAACTCTACGGGCGAATTTGGACACGCTACTTCGCCCGCAATGAGCTGGGGCGGCTGGCGCTCGATACTCTCCGCCCAGCCAAGGGGACGCTGCCTGCGCAAGAGATCGCCATGACGATCATGCGGGCGAAAGAGATGGCCGTGGGCGATTACCGGCTATGCGCGACCGTGACGGAAATGGTCCTTACGGCCCTTTGTATGCTCGCCAAGCGCGGGAACGTTGTGAGGTCCGGTGCATCGCGGGATGCCCGCTGGGCCATTAGCGCCGCTCCTTAATCCTAGCGACGATCAGAGGGACGTCGCCACCGTGCTGAATACGCCCGACAGACTCGAACCAACCGTCGTGACAGCGCCGACAATGACGATTGCGATGAGCGCGGCGATCAGGCCGTATTCGATGGCCGTTACGCCTGATTCGTCGGCCATGAACCGCGAAACTAGATTTCTCATGGAAGTCTCCATAAAGCGCGCGGAGTTTCCATATCAGGGCTTAACAATAAGCTTCGTTAAGCAAGGGCCTTTGGGTCCATCGCGGTCTCGATCACTGGCACGGTTAATAATTTCTTACTTGGCAGGCAGCGCGGTTACGCCGCCTTGATGTGCCGCTGCCAACACCCGCTGAAATCGACTGACGGCCCGCGCTTCATGGCGAGATGCGCGACTGCGCGGGTTTGCTCGCCGTTGCTCATGCGGCGGTTAATCGACAGAGATTTGATGGCGTTTTTCGCTGGCAGCGCCGATACCGTTGGTGTGCCGATCAAAGTCCCAACGCACTGGCGAGTCCGTCCCAATCTTTGACGCGATAGTGATCGAAATTGCTTCGTTCTCTGCCCGGGCCCTTATTCTCGCCACGCACGAACTCTATGAACGGGGAAATCCGTTTGAACACGGCCTCGTCCCAAGAACTGACTTGTGGGTTCAGGCAGAGCGGCGCTCTCGTGTCTGTCTTGACCTTCGGACCATAGAGGACGGCGCAGTTTGGCTTTTGAGGATAAAGTTGGACGTAGATGCTCTTCATCCAGAGTTCCTTGTGTTTTTGTTTTTTTGCCACGACTAAGCCAAGGAACAGCTTTTCATGGTTCCATGGATCTTGAAAGGTTAAACCTTCCGGCACCTCCACCGCGCCGTGATCGGAGAGAAGATATCTAACTTTCGAGAGATCATCCGGGATAAGTTTCAGCCCTGCTATCGAGGATATTCGGGGACCACTTATCTCCAATGCGTTCAGAACCTGCTGCATGCTGATCGCACGAGATTCGATTCCAAAATTAAGTAGCTCTTGCTGGGTATGTTCCGGGATCGAATTGCCAATGGCGAATAATCTTGGTTTTGGTGCTCTGGGATAGCTAGCTGCCCAGCATTCGGCGTAATCCAGAATCTGGTCCCGCACATGAGGCATGGGCGGCGCCCCCGCCTTCAGTTCGATGATACACGTTCGTCCATCGGCAGCTTCTAGGAGAATATCCAGCCGTCTTCCCAACAAGACGGCCTGACTCGATTTGATTCGGTAGCCGTCGGCGTACAAGTCCGGCAACAAATGCGGGTAGGCCCGAAGTATCGCGTTTTCGAGTTCTAGCTCCAGCATCTGACGACGTTCCGAAAGGATTCGACCCACAGGCTTGCCTTTGTCGTCGTCTGGCTATCTCCGCCCCGCTCGATCGTAGCGCATCGTCCGCAATCGCGCGCATTAATGCCAATGGCACGCGGTCTGACGTTAAACGCTTAAGCCTGCACTCGGCTAATGATTAACCGCCAGTTCTCACTTTCATCCCGTCGGGTGCGCCAACCCCTAACCCATTGAAGATACTGGCTTTGTGGAATCACCGGACCGGATAGAACTGCGAACTCTGCCGGGAGAAAGCCCCCTCAGCGGTCAAATTGCCGACGAATCACGACCAGTAGCCCAGTTCGCATTTTCATCCTGTCCGGTGCGCCAGCGTTTTTGTTGTGATTCAGACAAAATATTACACCCAAGATTGTAGGGCTTTGACCTTCAGCCAATTTTGCCTATTAAATCAAATGGTAATTTTTGCTTGAATTGCAAAGCACGCGAGCACATGATCATTTGTCGAGGGTCGTCAGCAGCAATTTGCGGTTTCGAGCGGCTCGCCATGCGGCAGCGTTGGCGTTTTTGGTCTCTTCAACTGACGTGCGCCGCCACTTCGCGGCTGATGACTTGTCGCGGCCAAATATCACGCGCCGCTTGAGGGAGAATACGATGTACGAGCGGATTTGGAGTACTTGCTTGGGCAGGCTCACTGCCGGGAGGGCGTTGAGCCTCTGCGCGGCGCTTTGCACCTTGGGAATAAGTGGGCCGGCCGGCGCCTCGACCATCACGGTATTCGATCCTTCGGGATCGGAAACTACCATTCCCTCCAGCATCAATTCCAAGGGCGCGATCACGGGAGAGTACTTTGATGGCTCCCATTATCACGGCTTCGTGCGGGCCGCCGACGGAACGATCGCGGCTTTCGATCCTTCGGGTTCGTTGTTTACCTATTCCTACGGCATCAATTCCAAGGGCGCGATCACGGGAGATTACTATGATGCTTCCGGTGTCTATCACGGCTTCGTGCGAGCTTTGGACGGCACGATCACCGCTTTCGATCCGGCGGGATCGAAAAATACCCACTCCTACAGCATCAATTCCAAAGGCTCGATCACCGGAGAGTACTTTGACGATTCCGGTGTTTCTCACGGCTACGTGCGAGCTGTGAACGGAACGATCACCGCTTTCGATCCTTCGGGATCGAAGGATACCTATTCCTTAAGCATCAATTCCGGCGGCGCGATCACGGGATTCTTCTGTTATAGTGCCGATGTTTGTCATGGCTTCGTGCGAGCTGCCGACGGAACGATCACGGCTTTCGATCCTTCGGGATCGACGTACACTAGCCCCTCCGGCATCAACTCAAGCGGCGTGGTTGCCGGGCAGTACTATGATGGTACGTCCAATCACGGCTTCGTGCGAGCTGCCGGCGGAACGATCACGGTTTTCGACCCGCCGGGATCAATGGAAACTGAGGTACTGAGCATCGGCGAAGGCGGCGGGATCACGGGATTTTACTATGATGGCACCGCTTATCATGGTTTTTTGCGGCGTCCCGCGGGAGCCATCGCAACGTTTGATGTTCCGGGGGACGTTAACGGCACCTATCCCAACAGCATCGAGAGCGGCGCAATCACCGGAGACTTCGCTGATGGCAACAGTGTTGATCACGGCTTTGTCCGAACCCCGTAAGCTGCTGTCCAAGGCCGCCGCGACGCGTTGATGCGCAGCTATCTCTACGAGGCTGCCAACATCATGTTGACCCGCTCGCGCAATGCGAGCCCGCTCAGGAGCTTGGCAACCAAACTGGCCAAGCGTGCCGGATACAAGAAGGCCCGTGTCGCACTGGCTTGCAAGTTGGCTGTCCTCCTGCACCACATGTGGGTCGATGGAACAGACTTCGGTGCGCCAAAGGCCGCCGCATGAAACAAAAAAAGAACGAGGGCTTGGGAATGAGAATATCTCGCACACGGTGAAGCACCAGGTGCGAAACGAGCCGTCCCTGCCGGGACGGTGGCAACGGCGAGATCGCAATCGGGGTTGTCGGCAAGGAGCACTCCTCCCCCGTCACGACGTCCCTCACATTGATCCGCCGGCTGTCCAAGCGAACGCCATGATGTGACGGGCTGCGATCCGATCACGAAGAGAACCATGCCCCCGGCAGTGATGGTCAAGGATGGAGTTGACTCCGCAGACGCGATTAGAGAACCCCGATTCTCACGTAAATGCCTCGCTGCCCTTGTCTGGAGGCCGCGGGAGAGGCCGCCGATCTTCGGCGCGACATCGATCTAGCGCGCGTGCAAAAGCGCGAAAAGTCGACGAAAATCTGTATCGAGACTTGGCCGCTGAAGGGCCGCTGGACACCCGCCAGCTTGCCCACTGCGTCATTCGCGCCAAGCGAGGGGGAGGGCTACGGGTAAAAAATTTACGATGCCGGGCGCACTCTGCGCTTACGACCGGAGCGCGCGAAGCATGCAGACCGCCAACAAAATACACATCGCCATGGGCCTTGTCGGCATGGCTGTCGGTACAATCCCCCTTCTCGCGTGGCTGGGCATCCTTCCGACACGCCCCCCCGCGCCGGGCGACGCGCCGGCCTGGATCGGCGGCGCGATCGGGCTCGCCTTCTTTCTCGCCGGTGTCGTCGCGATGCTGCGGGGCGTTGCCGGCGCAAGCGATTCAACCGGCGAACTCCCGGTAACGGCGCCGCGCGCGTTGCGCGCCGCAAACAGTCTCCTCGCGATGCCCATTCCGGTTCTGCTGGCGCTGCTCTTCACCTGGGTCGCCCTCGGCCCCGGCGAGCGTCACTTCTCGATTGGCGCGAGCAATGGCGGCAGCGCGATCGCGATGGGACACTCCGCCGGCGGCGACACGATCGGGCGGATCGCCTTCGGATTCGGCGCTGTCCTCGGCTGGATCATCGTCGGCTCGATGCTTGTGTCGCTCGCGCGCCGCTGGTTCCCGCGGCAACGATCCTAACGCCGCTCACACGGGCAGGCCCATCGCGCGCCAGAGCGACTCGAGCTGAAGCATTTCGAGCTCGATCGATGTCTCGACCTGCCTGATGTGGCCCGGACGTTCACCGCGCGCATGCCGCTCATGCGCAATCTTCGCAACGTGCTCCAGCGTGCCTTCATGCCTGACCTGGCCTTCTTCGAGGTGCCAGCCCGGCGACGTTCGGAACGTTCTCAGGTCTTCATCGGAATAAATCTTGTCCGCCATCCGTGCAGCATGACATTTTGGGTACGCCCGCGCAAAGATGTTCTCTTCCCGCTCCGCCCTAATTTCTGTGCATCGACGACACCATTGCGGTTCTCGCGCTCCGCCGAAAGCGCGACCAAATCTCCGGCACGACACTACGAGCGGTTGCTACGGAAAACGCAACACGACTTGGCTCACCTAATCGCCTTGCTGCGCTTGCCTGAGGAGACGGCAAAGGCTGTCGATCTTCGGCGCTCCATCGATCCAGACCGTGCGCAATAGAGCGGAAAGAAGGTCAAATATGTTTGGAAGCGCTGGTCGCCGAAGAGTCGCTGGACACACGCCGGTCAACCTTGCGCACATCCGGGGGTCTTTCCGAATCGCACAAGGTGCTGGCGCAGACTGTCGCGCTCCGCGTGGTTCAAACGTCTGGGATGCGCGCGCGGTGGAACAGGGTGCACTATGTCACCGAAACCAAGGGCGTTTGCGTCTGGCGCCTTCCGGGGTGCGCCCCAAAAGCCCCTTGGAGCAGGGCTTTGGCGCGAGCGCCGGTTTGCGCTCGCAGCCGATCAGGCGCAACGTTGACGACGGGATCGAGGGCAGCCTGCTTCCGGCGAACAACGAGGAGACAAGCCATGAAATCGATTGCAATCGCCGCCGCAACGGCATTCGTCTGCACGCTCAGCACACACGACCTTTCGGCCGCGACCGTCCCAACGCTGAACGTGAACAACGTCAACGATCCCGTAAACCACTGCTACCAGGAGAGCAGCTTTAGTTCCTGCGGAATTTCCAGTTGCCCTGCGGGGTCGGCTGCGGCGTGATCTTCAAACTTGCGCCCGATGGAAACGAAACGGTGCTGCACGCCTTCAACGGCGGAAAGGACGGATTTAATCCAGAAGTCGGATCGAGCAGCCGCCCCCTCGGGCACTCTGATCGGCACGGCCGAGGCCGGCAATGCTCACAACTACGGAACGGTTTTCACGATAGGAAGGTAGCGCGACCGCGCCAATGAGTGCGAGCATAGGCGCGGCGCGACCTGCGCCACTAAAGCGGGACGGCCGATGCCGGGCGTGGGCTTGAACAATGGATTTGCATTCGCAAGCGATGGAACAAATTGGCGAAGCGGGCAGCGAAAGGGGTGCGTGATGTCAAAGTGTCCCATGGGCGTGCTTTGTGTGGTGCTTGCGAGTAGTATCTTGGTGGATGCTCCGGCCGGCGCCGCAATCGAAAAAATTCTATATTCCTTCCAGGGGGGCAGCGACGGCGCCCGCCCCTATACACCTCCCATGGAGATGGGCGGCGTGCTCTACGGCTCCACCTATCTCGGCGGCGCCAACAGCGCCGGCACCGTATTCTCGGTTACTTTGGCCGGGGTCGAGACCGTGCTGCATTCTTTTACGGGCGGCAGCGATGGGGCCTATCCCTGGTCGAGCCTGATCCATCTCCAGGGAAAACTCTACGGAACTGCCTCAGGGGGCGGCGCCAACGGATTTGGCGTGGTGTTTGCGATGTCGAGGTCGGGTGCGGAGACGGCCGTGTATGCGTTCGCGGGTGGCGGCGACGGAATCGAACCGCTTGGTCGCCTCATTTCTGTCGGCGGCACGCTCTACGGCACCACTTATGCTGGCGGGGGCTACTATTGCTACGACAATGACGGCTGCGGCACGGTGTTCTCGGTTACGCCGGCCGAGACCGAGACGGTGCTGTATGCCTTCGAGGGTGGCAGCGACGGGGCCGAACCTTATGGGCGCCTGACTGACGCCAACGGAACACTCTACGGCACGACCGATTTTGGCGGCACGCATGGCAATCTCGGCACGGTGTTCGCGGTGATGCAGACGGGCGCCGAGAGGCTCGTGCATTCTTTTAAAGGCGGCCGCGACGGGAACAACACGGAAGCCGGCCTGATCGATGTAGGCGGCACGCTCTATGGCACGACCCTGTATGGCGGCGATTCCGGCTGCGACGGCGGCGGCTGCGGCGCCGTGTTCTCGATCGCGCGAAGCGGTAGAGAGAGGATCGTGTACGTCTTCAAAGGAGGCGATGACGGCGCGGTCCCGACCGCGGGACTGGTCGAGATGCACGGCGCGCTTTACGGCACGACCTATGAAGGCGGTGCGGGCAACGCGGGCACGGTGTTTTCGCTCACGCCGGAAGGGGTCGAAAAGGTAGTCTATGCGTTCCGGGGTGGCAACGACGGAGCGGGCCCGGTTGGTCTGATCGAAATGGGCGGA